>Ga0222622_10000393_pt1 | contig 16035 bp, 20 predicted proteins | sample PLM2_5_b1metaG_FD_177335 | JGI IMG/M metagenome (GOLD analysis project Ga0222622, IMG submission 177335) | Groundwater sediment microbial communities from an aquifer in East River, Colorado, USA - PLM2_5_b1 | ecosystem: Environmental > Terrestrial > Soil > Riparian zone | place: USA: East... | reverse complement strand
GACGGGATAAGCACTAGGAGAAGTAGCAGCATCTTTCATCGCACCAGTTAGATCAAGCATTCTATTACCGCGTGGTGCATATGCTGGCGACCAAGGAGGCCACGGATTACCGTCAGGATCACTTCTTGTCTTAAAGCGTTCCTCCATATCGCTAATAGCAATTTGCCTAGAGATAAGCAGTGGCCCTCTACGATCTTCAAGCCTATTAGCTGTTGCAATCAGTTCCTGTGCAATTACTTCAGGATCAGGTACCCATGTAAACGAAATGGTACCTCCTGCAAAGGCACCTACTTCTGCTGCTGCTGGTCCGAATACGCTCAAAACGAAAGATCCATTGTAAACTTCGGCCCGTCAGCAGCATCATTTGGGTAGAAGTCGTCTGAAGTCATATGAGAACCTGTATCAACAGTTTCCGTAACATCACTCAAAACTAGCTCACCATTAATGATCTGTCTTAGCATACTCATTGCTTCGTCGTACTTAGTCTGAGCATACGTAGGATCGTCTAGCGAATCCTCACTGTAGTAACGTCTATAGGCAAATGCGGCGATGAAACGACCCGCCACAGCCCTAATCAATACAGGTACGTAGTTAGGGCTTGCGATATTTACAGACGGGTCGTTCCATCCCGCAAGTGTTGTAGGCGAAAAAGTACCAGCTAGCCAACCTTTGATGATCCTCTCTGCGTCCGTTTGCATACTTGCAAGGTCAGTGATATCAGTAACGAGAATCTTATCACTAGGCAAGTGTACCTGAACATCATCATTGGTAGCTAGTGGCATTACTTCTTCGCTTCCTCTTCTTCTTTCGCCGCTGCTTCTGCTGCATTAGCGGAATCAGGGTCGAGCATTACTTCTTCAGCAGTAGGCCCGAAGTATGAGCCACCGAGATTGAATGATGCAATCTCAGTAGACATATCCGTAGCCTTCTGAATCTCAGCACGTAGATGATCTACAACACTACCCTGAAACCCCTCGGGCATATCAGGCACCGGATAGCTTCTAATGGAACCAGCTTCGACCATTGCATCGAAGTCGGCGTCATCTACACCAAGACTACTCTTACTAACCTTATCGCCCATCGCTGCTGACTTATCACCGGCGAGAATAGGCGACCATGCGTACATTTCCTTAGCCAATTAACTCACCCCTTCCTAGAAGGCACCCGCACTAAATGCGGTTTTGATGACATAGCCTGCAACGTTACTGACGATCTTCAAATCATACTTCTGTGAAACACGTACAACTTCGGTCTTACGTGCATTCTCGTACCAACGATCCGTAGGTCGGATAGTACCGTCGGGGTAAATCTGCGAGAACGTCTTACCGAACGTCTTAGTCTTTTGACCAGGAGTAGGATCAACAATACCGAGCCAAACGTCCTTACCCCACAGAGAAGTAATGCTCTCCGTAGCGTCGAAGTTATCAGCAGCATTGTAAACAGAATCAACAAGCACAATTCTGCCCTGAAAGCCAGTAAGACGCTGGAATGCATCATCCACAGTAAGAGAGAAGCTCTTAAACCTATCAACCACACGCGGATGATTTTCGATGAAGCTAAGGCCCAATGTTGGAATAGCGAGCGTATTAGGCCAACGTCCAGTAAGTGAATACACCTTCCGCATTCCGTTCATAATGTCCAGAACGGGGTTCGACGTAGAAGTAATACCGTTAGTGTAATCATCCCACTGCTGAGCGCCTGCAAGCGTAACGAAGTTACCAGCAGCATAGTTTGCAGTGTTACGAACTGCGTCGGCTACCTTCTTTTCCCTACCGCGAATAATGGAACCTGTAACAAGCTCCGTAGCATCGCGCATAGGATCAAGCTGAAGATCGCCACCGAATACATCGTTCGCAAGACCACCCTGCGAGGTAAGCTCCTGATTTTCTTCATCATGCACAGGTGCCTGAAGTGAGTGTTCCTTCGTGAAGAAGGTATCCTCACTCCACTTAGCTCCGCGAATCTCGTTAGCAACCGTACCCGGCTCACGTCGGTCTGGGAAGATCAACCAGGAACTTCTATCGAAGATACGATAACGTCCTGACTGAGTTCTAACCTCAGTAGTCGGCATAATCAGTTCTGCGTAGAAATTCTGATCTTTGAACCCAACCGAAAAGTTGGTGAGGATCGGATCTACGTAGAGAGTACCAGGATCATACATTGAGTTTTCTCACCACCTTTCAGATTATGGGAGTAGCAGACCAGGAAGCGAAAGACGTACTGCGGCGCGTTCACCAGCGTTAGCAGTACCCTTAACGCACTGACCAATAACACGTTCACCCGTAGCCGCCGTCTTTGCTCTACCATCAGTACCGGCAGAAACGGCGGCACCTACCGTAATGGCTGCTGAACATTCCATCTCAGTGATACCGGCGGAACGTACCGAAGCACCCTTACCCTTAAGAATCTCACCAGCAGACACTCCAAACTGTTCAACACCAACAATCTGATCTGTGATAGCAGTTACAGGAGTAACAGTCTCTTCTGCTGAGAACTTAACAGCACGAAACTTCGTAATTGCAGCAGCAGCGTCGTACCCCTTATCGAGTACGAAGTTACCATAAGCAGGCATTTAGGTATTCACCACCTTCCCTAGTTATTCCGTATGGACGTTAGAACGATACGCTGCATACAGTTCTGGGTCCCTCTTAGCAGCAACAACAATTGCATCCTTCATTTCCAGACTATCCTCTTCCATAATTTCCTCTACGAGAGCAGAGAAAGCCTGCCTATCTTCGCCACCACCCTTAGATCCACCTTCGGGAATTACACGAGACTCCTTCTCGCGCGTAGAACCACGCTCACCGTACTCGACAATACCATTAGCTGCGATATGGTCAAGAAGGCTCTGAAGCTCCGTATGCGAGAAAGTGTCAGTAGAAATAGCCTTGTGAGATGCCTCAATATCATTGAGAACCAAGGCACTGAACCCACGCGTAGTCTTTTCATCTGTGGGCTTGTTTTCCTTATCAAGTGCAGGGAAGCGATCGTAACGATTAGAGAATGACTTAGCCTTATTCTCTACGTCAGTTGCCTCCAACTTCTGCATACGCGCATACTCTTCAGGATACTGTTCCCTGAATGCCTTACGCTGTCCAACTTCCAAGTCTGCCTTACGCAAAGGCGCAAGTTCCTTATCAACTTCCTCTGCGCGAGCAACAACTGTACTAAACGCAGGATTCTCGCCTTCAATACCAAGTGAAGCTGCAACCCTAGAGACATTACTTGCCCATGCTTCGGCAACCTCAGTCTCTGATGCATCTACCTTAAGACCGAGAGACTCTCTAAGCTGCTTTAGGAACTCTTCCATGCTACCCTCCTCTTGTTCTTCAAGTTCGTGAATGATAGGTGGTTGGTCACGTCTGTACATATCATCTTCCGGTATATCGTTGTCAGTCCTCCTTTCAGGCGGGGAACCTGTCCCCGGTTCTGAATGCTCTAAATCTGCATGTTCTGCTTTTAGCATATCAGCCGAATGTCGGTGCTTTGTCATTGCACCTTGCAACGTACTTCGGATGCGCGGAGTATAATTTTCTGCCAAAGTACCATCTACCACAGCATCAAGACTTTTCACTCCGTCAATCATCCCCATAGAAAGAGCCTTATCTGCTGAAAAGATCCTTCCGTCAGCAAACGGCATTACTGAATCCTTATCTAGTCTCCTTCCTTCGCTAACAGCACCGACAAACTTAGACATAGTTTCGTCTACGTGTTCTTGGATATATTCTCGCGCTTCTCCCGTAAGTGGTTCATCTGGATTACCTGCGGTTTTGAACTTACCCGCGCTGATGTAAGTAACTTTTCTACCGTCCCTTTCGTTCTGCTGAGATTTATCTTCGTGAACGGTATATACACCAATTGAACCAACCTTCCCTGATGGAGTTGCGTAAAACTCACTCGCCTGTGAGCCTAACCAATACGCACCCGAGTTAGCATCCGTATTTGCTACAGCGATAATAGGCTTTTGCTCCTTTGCTTCTCTGATTAGATCGCCTGTCTCTTCAATCATGTTAGCAGATCCACCCGGAGAATCAATATCCATAATGATAGTCTTAACCTTATCATCGGCAAGTAGCGACTGAAGGTCTGAACGTACGTTTTGTAGGTTAGTCGCCCCACTCACTTCCGTCATAAGGTTTGCCTTGGGAAAGATGGGTCCATAAATAGGCATGATGCCTACTCCACCACCAACCTCAATACGTGACATTTCCCTATCACCGTGTTCTGCCTGCTCAATGCGGAGTTTAATCATATCATCACTTAAACCCTGGTCATTGAGCCTACGGTTAATAATGTCAAGCATCATACCAAGGCTTGACTCTTCCATAAGCCACAAGTTGCTGGTTAGTGCTTTGATGATCTGTGCATAATCCTTCACTGCTCAGTCACCCACACTTTACCAGTAGCTACGGCGTCCTGTAGCGCGGCAATACCAATCTCCGCATTATTCTTATCTGCATACTGTTCACTGCTTACGATAATGCGGCCATTTTCTGCCAACACTCTAAACCATGAGATTCCTGATTCCTTAACAATAAGTTCAATACCTTCAGCCATTAGCCTTCATCAGCCGCCTTCCCAATGTTACCTGAAGGATCGGTTTGACCTTCGGTTTGTGTTCCACCTTTGTTCTTATCATTTCCGCTACTTGCGTTAGCTTCTGGCGTTTGCTTGCCGCCCATCTTAGCAGGCATATCAGCAATCTCTCTAACCCACTGCTCAGTCTCAAGGTCTAGCGTAATCAAGTTCTGCGCCGCCAGATTCGCAAGACCGGAAGCCCACTGTTGTAGGTCTTTAGCTTCGCCAACGTTACGCGCTCTAAGTCGCGGGAATTTGTCTGTATCGAAGTTGTATGCAACAAGCTGTGGAATGAGATAAAGGTTCATGTACTCGCAAATCAGATTAGCAACGTACCTTAGAGACTTCTCAAACATATTTTGATGCGATCCTGCCGTAGCTCTACCGCCACCTTCCTGTAGACCCATAAGCAAGAACTGCACCATAACGTTGAGCATAATCTGACCGTTATGATGTTCAACTGACTTGAGTACATCTACAAGCTGACCTTCTACCTTTGCAAAGCTAACTTCGACTCCTGGCGGTCTTACGATATAAGACCTTTCATTCGTTCTAAGATTGCGTCCCAACTCATGGGCAGCAGCTTTATCTGCATCGTTGTATCCGGGTGCAAGTTGAATATCGGGTACTCCGATGCCGTGGCGTTCTTTTTGGATAGCGTCAATTTTGTACAAGTGCTCTTTGTAGTACCAATGCTTGTAAGCAGTACGAAGAAGCGATCGGCCTTCAAGGTTGCCACCCTTCTTATTGAACGTAAAGATAACAAGTTTCTCAATAGGGATATCAACCTCTTCGACCTTACCATCGGCGCGCACTGCATTATGAACAACCCCCACAGGGCCACCGTTGTCGTCGTACGTAAAGTTTTTGAGAGTGAGCGCGGGACGCGGAGCAAGCTTCTTAAGCATAGTGTACTTACGCCTGTTAGCTCCGGTTCTCTTAGGCGACCACTCTCTAACCTCAAAGACCTTCTCAAGAACAGAATGACCATCTTCGTACATTCTGAGAATATCCTCGAGAACGATTAGAAATGGTGCTGAAGTACCGTGAAGAAGATTGTACTCAACAAACTCGGCAATCTCTTGGTTTTCTTGATCTTCGTCATAAGCCTGCACAAAGAAGGAAGCACCCGATACAGGTGTTTTGGCTGCTCTTAATGAAACGTCAACGGCAACGTCGCCTGACGCCATTTGTGAGTAAATAGTAAGAGCCTGCCTCTTGTTAGAAAGCGCAGGAACTGTCTCACGTAAGGTACCGCCCTGTGATGATCCAGCTTCAGCTAATGAACCAGGGGGTGTTGGCAGTGCTCCCTTAGCATCGAGAGAAGTACCCGTATCCTTCTTACGGGGGTCAAGCTCTTTACGTGATCGTCCGGGTATGTTCACCAAGTAACCTGCTCTTGTAAGATAGTCTGCTCTTGTAGCGTAAAGAAGCTATCTGCCTCAGTACCTCTCGGTGCAGAATCATACACGTCAGCAAGGTGGGAATTGCCACCAAGAACGAAGTATTGTCCCATAAAATACCTAAGAGCATCAGGACCATGATCGTCATAATCATGCTGTCCCTCTTTAGGGTTCTTTTCACCGGCTTTAACATCTGGCGTACGTAGACGATCCATCTGACGAATCAGGTTAGTACAGGATTTGTCAATAAATAGTTTTGGTTTACCATCAGGCTGAAGTTTAAGCCAACGCTTAACGCACTCAATTCCAGTAGTCCAGGGAACGTCCTCTCTGAACACGTTTCCAATAATTAGAGCAAGTGTGGCAGATTCATCGGCTCCACGAGGATCGCCATGCAAACCATCAATATGAAACCCGTCGGGGTTATGCCTATCCTTTAATGCAAGGCCATGTTCCCATGTACTCTTGTGTTGTACTTGGTACTCCCGCCATACGTATACGTTGTCAGAAGGATCAACCATAATATCTAGGCAAACAAATGGTGCAGCGTATCCATAGTCGAATGCCCAATAGTTCCGAAACCCTGGATTGTAGTCAATATCCACAACATGATACATAGGATTGAACTCGTCGTAGATTTTACCTTCAATCGTAGTGAACTCAGCAGCATATTCTTGAAGGAAGTGGTGCTTGCTTGCAACACGTTCAATATTTAGAATCTCAGGATCATTACGACCGCCAGGGTAACGAACCAAGTTCTCCCATGTTGGGAAACGCCATGATTCGTATTCGGGGAATCTTACGTCTTGTCCTAGTTGCCATAGACCTTCATACCAGTTATGTCCTCGAGGGGTACTAGGGAATACTGCCCATCCACGTTTATCTGACAAAGCTGGCTGAATGTACATTTCCCAAATATCAGGTGTTTGTAGTGCAGCTTCTGAAATGATTGCACCATCAAGTCCTTCACCTACCAAGCTATCTTTATTGTCTGCTGATACCACTTCGACAATAGTGTTCCAAGGAAACTCAATTCGCATATCGCCTTGCTTGACATTGTATGAAGCCTTGACTTTACTCTTCATGCCAAGCTTCATCATTACATCGCGGTAGAGAACTCTAAACTCCTTTTCTCCACCTTTGTACTTAGGACCGACGATCCAGAAATATGCATCTGGCGTAAATACCTTCTCAAGAAGATAACGTGCGGCCATAGTAGTTTTACCGAAACGTCGCCCACAGCAGGGGATCTTAAATCGTGCGTTAGATCGGTGAAATGCCCACTGTGCTTCACTGTGGGGTTTGTAATCAACTTGCTCAAATAGAACTTGCTGATTAATCATGCCTCTCCATTAGTTCGTCTTGCTTGCGCTCTGTACGGGCAGCTTGGTATGCCGAAAAGTGCCCCGCTACGTTGGCATAGATAGAAATTGCCCCAACAAATGCCACAGAGTCCCTTAGACTTGTTAAGTACCATAGGGGGATTACTAGCATCCACAAGAACGTGAGAGCTAGGTTCAGCTTTACGTATTGAATTGCGCTCATGCACCACTAACTTCAAATTCAAATGGTCCGAGATATGGAATTTCCGGTGTAGCATCAAAACGTAGGTAAAGCCGATAGATGCCAGCAGCCCACAAACCACCTGCGTTGGTATCTACCATACAGTAAGCTACCATTCCTGTGCTAGAACCAGCTTGATCCGTATACTTAAATGCGTCAACTTCATCTTTTACCGAGTAACGTGGGTTGTGACCCGTAAGGGTTGTGACGTTACCAAGAAGATCCTCCACGTCAACGAGTAGATATTCCTTTGTTCCTCTTGGTAGGACTACTGCCATAGCTATCTCCTATCTGTGCATAACTGCATTGACTCGTCGGCGTAGCTGAGAAGCAAGGTGCCTGATCTGCATTGTACCTGAGAAGTGGGAGGTAATAGTGCCAGTCCAGTTGTTTGCATCATGGAGTGTAGCAGCCCACAGGCGATTGCTGGCGATTGATACAAAGTGTTGTGTTGCTGTGCCAACAAACGTATTGCTCCTTAGTACACCTACGAGTAGTGAATCGAAAAAATACTGTTCGTCGAGTGCTGTGGAGGGAGTAAGTCTAAGATAGATCGTTGCACTGTCGCTAATTCCAGGCTGTGTATAAGTATCTGAGCCTGAAGGCGAAAACAGTAACGGAACTGTGGCCGAATCAACGTATACAACCTTATCGGTGCCGGAAGGTGTAAACGTTAATAGTGCTGTATCTGCGTCAGTCTGTACTCCACTCTTAGTGTCTGTACCTGAGGGTGTAAGTAGAACAATGCCTGTGTTGCTGTCCGTAAACTGAGCAGTATCAACACTGCTTGGAGTAAACAGCAACGGAACTGTAACTGCATCTGTGCTAACACGTTGCTCTGCGGCTGACGGACTAAACAGTAGCGGTACAGTAGAAGAATCTGTAAACTGCGCTCTATCTGTACTACTTGGAGTGAGTGCTAATAGAGCAGTATCGGCGTCAGTATGAACATCTTGTTCTGCGACGGAAGGTGTAAGCGTTAAGAGAGCAGTAGCGGAGTCTACATACTGTGCAGTATCGGCGCTGCTTGGCGTAAACGTTAGAAGTGCTGTAACTGCATCCGTATGGACTTCCTGCTCTGTACTGCTTGGGGTTAATAAAAGTAAAGCTGTATCGGCATCAGTATGTACTTCTTGTTCAGCAGCAGAGGGAGTTAATGTAAGCGGTACTGTGTTGCTGTCTGTGAACTGTGCTCTATCAGTAGAGCTAGGAGTAAGTAGAAGAGGAACTGTAGCTGAGTCAATCGGCTCTAGGCGATCAACACTACTTGGAGTTAACGTTAGGAGTGCTGTACCCGAATCAGTGCTTATAGCACCGGAAGCGGGGAGAGGCATAAACTCGTCGAACCATGCCTCGGGGTAGTTCTTCCAAAATGCGTAGTCAACAAACATAGTTTAGAGCTGGTCGGTATACGCCTTCATGAATTCAACATCATGCACTGCTGATGCTCCACCGTTATATGACAATCCGATAAGCAAACCTGCCGCTGCCGAGTTAAAGGTAGCTGAATCAGCAGGCTGTAGTGCCTTAACAGCGTTGGACAGACCTGTGGTTGTTAGGTTCGTAGTCCAGTTTGCTTTGCCTCTAAGAATAGCTGAAGCTCCTACAGCAATAAGCGAAACGTCCACTTCCATCTCGCCTCTATCAATTGCTGCTGTACCAGCTCCCCATGTAAAGGTTACGAGTGATGTATCTGCTGTAGTACCTGCTGTTCCTACACGTACCTGCATAATTGGAGTTGCAATACCCGCCGCCGTCTTAGAGATAATCATTCTCCAATGGAAAGTACGCCCAATGATCGGTACACCCATACCATCTAGCTTAAGTACCGAGCTAGTCATGTAGGTATCAGCTGCAAATCCTGACTGGTTGGCACCAAGTAGCAAGTTGGTTGTACCAGCCGCAGGAGTCGTAGCTGATTTATTATGGAACCAGCCGAAACCTTCAGTAAATGTAAGAGATTCGCCAGCTTGTAGAACAACCGTGTTATATACGTCCCAATTGACAGGACCCGACTTCTCAATAATAACTCGTACTGTGGTGGAAGCCGACGCGTGAGTATTGACGATTGAGACAGCCTGAATCTTGCGCCTATCACTACCTGTGGTGGGTGCCCCTAAGATAGTAGTGGTAGTTGCTGTTGAAATATTTGTGAACTGTGTATCTGGCGGATCAAGTACAGTTGGTGTAGCAGTTGTGTACTCCGTAAACGAAACAATACAATCCAAGTCGGCTGCTGATCCAGTAACGACTCGGAGTAAGTCAGTGGAAGTCGTTACAAGGTTATGCATAACTCCTCCGATATTTAGGATGCCTTAAATAAGATACATCTGGATCAACAGCGGGCGCAGCGAGTGTTAATGCATCGCTCCATCCTGCCGGTACATCACCAGTATCTAAAGTACCTCCTGCCCCTGCGGTTTGTGTAGATGTTCCAACTACAGGGGTTATTGTGCCTACTGTGTTAAAACGTCGTAATTCTTTAGGACTCGCAGCAACAAATGCTGCTAGCGAAAACTCTAACGTTTCAAGAGTAACGTCCGAAAGTTCTGAATCCCACACAGCATCGAGTAGAATACTTCCGTTAAAGTCCTGAAAACCTTGACCGCTTTGGCCTACCGTATAAGTAGTGAGTGCTGCAAGGTTCGTTATAGTACCAGCACCGTTTTGATGTACCCAGGTGGCAGTACCATAATTATAGATATGAAACCGCGGTGTTACGGTTCCAGCAGCTTTCGTTACCGCAGTAAGAAGCCAACCGTCAGCAATTACAATAGACGCTGCTGACGACTGAAAGTTCGTACCGTCAGAGATTGTCAGGCGGTTTATGTCGCTGATGAAGTAGTGTGCGTCAAGTGCGTTCCATCCACCAGGGTTCTGCCATGCAGCATCAAGACCCTTCTTGAGAATAAACACGCACGTTAACGCACCGCTCCCGGCAACAGTACCTGCACTGAAGTCTCTAAAGTCTCCAGCACCATCAAATAGTAAGGAGTCAGCCATTACTTACTGCTGCCACACCCTTACCCAATCAACCTCAGTTGTCAATGTATTTGGCGTATTAGCATCGCAAGCGTTTGTGTTGTCCCAACCACAGGCTTGCATAGTTAGTGCGATAAACATTTGCTGGTCGCCGCTACTAAAGAGAGACTGTGATCCCTGAGATACATCGTCCACGTACCAAGTCAATGTAGTAGAAGTCCATTTAACTGAAAACGTATGGAACGCTCCTGCAAGAGCGGTGGGATTAGTGAACACAGACCTTGTATCATCAAGTGGTGCATTACAGTTAGCACGGCAATCAGTATCAGCAGGCGTACATCTATCACCAGTGTTTAGATGTTCCGTACCATAAAACTGTGTTGGCTCGTCACCCTGAAACTCCATAATATCCAACTCAAAGTTGTTGTCAGGCTCAGGGCACGCAGGCCAGTTAGGTGATGTGGCATGTGCTTTGCTAATTAACCAAAATGCTGGCCACGACCCCTTACCAGCACTAAACTTCATACGTGCTTCAAAGTAACCGAACTGCCATGACTTCTTTACAGGATCGCCATACCAATACGGCCCTGTTGTAATTGATTGATCGGTGAAAGGATAAGGCCGGAAGTTGTTAATCTTGACAGTGCCGTTAGATACAACAACCGCACCAGCCGGAGGTTCATCCTCCCAATACTGCTTCGTAGTCCAAACAGCGGGGTCTAAAGCGGCATTAAATTCGTCACTAAAAGCAAGCGAGTATCCTTGCCCTGCAATCGGTGTTGGCTCAGCTCCGCCTGTAGTAGTTGTGGCTATTGTAGATGTTGCGGTTGAACCAGCAACAGTTGTAGTTACTGAGTGAGTCTGCCCAGGAAACGTATAAGTACGTGCAGCATCAGTAACGGTTTTGGGCTTCCCGTTAACCGTTACCGTGTGTGTTCTAGATGGAACTGTGGCAGTACGTGATGCGTCGGTGAACGTAAACGAAAAGACCTGTTCACCAGCAGTTAGAGCTACAGACGCAAATGCGCCAGCAGCAAACAGTACGACTAAAGCCAGTACATGTTTTACCTTCATGTTAACCAGCCTTTAGTGTCGCCGTAACCTTCTGAGTATCTCCGACAGCATAAGTACGAGTAGCAGCTGTATCACCAGCAAAGTATGGCTGACCAGCATTAAGTGTAGAACCATCAGTTAGGACCCAGGAGTTCGCTCCGTTAGGCGATGGGCCTGCGCCAGTAAACGCCCCAAATGTAACTTCGTCGGCTGCGGTTGACTGACCTCCGGTAGCGAAGGTGTTATCAAAGGTGCTGGTACCCCAATCAATCGCTCCCTGGTTAATTGACTTAGCGATAGTCTGTCTAGCATAACCAGCAGCGGTTGTAGAACCGATTTCATTGATGTTTGTCGTTGCGACTGTAACCGACCAAACGCTGTTGCGTGCATAATCGGTGCCGCCTCCTGAACCTACATTAGTTGTCGCAAGTCCCATAGTCCATGATGCGGGCGGGGTGATAGTTCCCGATGCACCAAGTACATAGTCAGTAACTAACTGGCTAAGTCGCTGAAATGCAATAACTGCCATTACTTCTCACCCCACTTAAGTTCGCCGGTTTCCTGCATCTTGTAGTTACTTTCGTGTGGCTCACTATCCACCTGGGGACTTGTAATCAAACGCATATCCGCAAGAAATTGAGGTAAATGCACTACACCATCTTCAATATTCTCTGCCAAAATGTCCTTAAACGCGGCCTTAACTTCCGCTTCCGAAACAACCTGCTCGATATTAAAGTCATTAGGATGCTTGTCATACTTTAAGACCTTATATACACGTTCTGCCGGTCTATTACCAGGACCTCCCATTTCTCCATTCTCTGCTCGTCTATTCTGCTCTCTAATTGCATCAACAGCTTCATTCTCATCATCAGCTTCCATAATGCTATGGGCGCCTGTCTCATAAATGACTTCAAGAAACATTCAAACCTCCTCTCAAATAATCAGTCGAATTCACTGGGTTTAATAATAAATGCGCTCTCCTTAGCCCTCGAGGGATTAATAACCTCCCACCTAAAAGCCCATCTTCCTACTTCGTCACCAACCAAATCTACATGATACTTTCCTGTGCTCTCGCGCACAAGAGCACCGTCAACTCCATATACCAATGATGTAATCACTCCCGAAGGTGTCTTGAACTCAAACGTGATCGTATCTGGATCTACGTATGTAAGAGTCTCGTCTTGAATCGAATACTTTTCTCGGACACTATCGTTCCAGTCGTAGGCTTCTTCAATCATACTGCTACCTCAGAAAATAGAGTTGTATACTCATGCTCAGTCCCAATATACTTACCTCCTGCATAAGTAGGGTTATTCGGCATCGTATCTATATTAGGTGGAGCAGCGGCGTTTTCTTTAAATGCACGACCCCACAGGAGGTCTAAGTCAGCGTCGTTGTAATATGTAGGACTTACGCTAGCCCAACAAACCTCTCCACACAACTGAACTGCGCCAGCCAAGTGACCGACTTGTAGAGAAGGCTTAAGTGACGAAGGAACGTTGGTGTTTGAAACCACAGTGCTAGGCAAGCTCCCTGTGGTCAGTTTAATATGCGTAGCATCCCAAGCACAGGCAATCTTAATTAGATCGTTTCTATAGAATCGACCTATCCGCTCTACGATAGTTGAGCTACCAGCTGATTTTCTTTCAAGTGTCCATTTAAACGTAGACCCTGTATAGTGGTAATAGCAGAACACGTATTTAGACGAGTCTGCGGGATCACCATAATAAAATACGCAAGGGTCCCAACCAGGGCCAGCATTGTAACGCCAATCGGGTCTAATAACTGCAAGGAACGTTCCCTGTGAAGGACTCAAACCAAACGACGGGAACGATAGCAAGCCAGTTTGTGCAACTTTGGTAGAACCGTCCGTAATAGCTCTGGGGGAATGAACTGCATTAGAACCAGCTTCAGCAATATTCATACCCTTTATATAGATGGTCTGCGCGACAGCACCGGCAACAACTCTACCAACCCTAAACTGTGTAGGTTGATTAGCATTTGGAGTAGTGGTAACTTCAATCTTTTGCGGATATCCAGTACAGCTAACATTTATTGAACCCGACAAGTTAGCGTTAGTGCTATCAGCCGGCTGAATACGAATACGTAGCCCAGGTGGGCCAATCACAAACACACTAACTTTTGTAGATACCTGATTACACGTTATAGTGAACTTGGCTGATTCAGAGGATGATAATGTAGGCAAATCGACTTGTAGACAGTCACCAAAGATTGGATGATCGTCAATCTGCGTTAAAACCGCACCTGACTGGCTTGACCAGCCCGTGCTATCCGTAAGGAAATCGCTATTAGTGCATTGATTAGTCTCGGCAGGGCCAGGTATATAGATAGACTCTTTCGGAGTGAATGAGCCTTCACTATCTCGGACCTGTTCTAGCGAATTGCCAATAACTAGACTGTCGTAATAAACAGTAGTGGTAAGCGCAGCTTCGACATTTCTATATGGGCCAATCTTAAAGTAACCAACAGGAGGTTCAGCATCACCAGTAATAAAAGGCATTGTCTGCTGACCACTTGCATCAATAACTGGCGATCCCCACGCTTGTCCTTGTAGTCTATGGAGAAACACTATTCTGCCAAAGCCGGTATGCGAATATCTAAAACCTACAATGCATTCGTGCCAGCTACCAAGGCTATAAGGGAACAGAGCATTAAATCTGTGGTTATTGCCCTCAATAGGCGTACCTGCTTGAGTGGCGTCAGTAAATGGCCCTGTGGTCATAGTAACTGCAAAGTCGCTAGTGCTCTTAGCCTCAAATTTATATGGTGCTTGACCAAACCTAGCATCGTTTGCATGTACCTGGTTAAGAACCAACCACTGCGCAGGCATCGTAAACCCCACAGGGAGCATAAAGGCAAACTTCCACCACTTCTCAACTCCTGTATATTCCGTGGAGTTGTTAATTACTGCCTCCATGCGTTCTCCCGTAGAAGAAGGTGCTTGGTCGCCTGGACGCACTAACATCTCCGCACAGTACAAACCCTGTAAAGGTGTAGGAGCGGAAGTCTTGTAGTTTAGCTGGTCTGTTTGGTTACCACCGTTCTTAAATTCCCAGTTGGTAAATGGGTTAATGCCGGTTTCGTCGTTACTCTCAAAACGACTCTCAAAAGTCAAGCCTCTATTATACGCATAATCCCCATCCTGCGTAGGAATTGTACGAACGCGCTCTTTTTGCGTTAAAGTACCACCAGCAGGAACGGGTCTAAACATTAATGATCCCTTGCGTCGTCTTGCGGGGCTCTGGGTGCTGTTGCAAGTGCATGGGCGACCTCATTATCTAGGACCAAATCATTTAGTGAAAAGATGCCAAAAGCCTGTAAACGCTGAGCAGCTTCAGGTAGTGCAAAATTTCCACTTAATCGCAGTTGCTCATGTAGGTGCTGAGGATGCTGTTTCGCATGTTTAACAGCCCATTGCTTTCGCTCATCTGCTGCAAGTAGTGACTCAGGGTATAAACGATCTAAAGTCTTTTGAAAGATTGCACCACAAATTAAGCACGCACGAAAAGGTTTGTCGGGCCTGAACTCAAAGTTAGTAAGTGAGTCAAGCCCGACAGCAAACCCTGTAGCAACTACGTGCCTATCCCTCATCCTGCGGCTGTTGCTGAGGCTCCGGATTTTCGGTAAGCCTTTTAAGGAGCTTATCCATCGGATCTTCAGGATTGAACTTACCACCTTCACCGAGGCCGTTATCCGTAAGGTACATACACGCCTTTAGCCGCACGTTCTCATTATCTGCGTGCTCAGCCATAAAAGCGATACTTGTGACAGCTTTCGGGATTGCACGAATAATCTCTTTGCGTGTAGCTTCGACTAGTTGCTCATGGTTCTCGGGAAGCTCAAGATTACTCTGTCCCCACTCTTGCTCAAGAGCCTTCTGATAGTTAGAAAGCTGCTGTTGCAAAGAAGCGTCAGCAAGCGGCCGTTCTTTCTTTTCTTCATCGGAGCTATTAAGCTCATTTAGTTTGTCGTTGTCAATAGGTTCTTGCATTGATTAAGTGACCTCCTTTCGCGCATGAGTTTACCTGGTGAGGAAGGTCGCTAAACAATGTGACAATCAGCACATGACGCAAAAAACAGCCGATATGAAGTGGTCAATGGTGTAACACAAGTAATGCCCCGTAGGATAAAGTACCTAGTGCAGTACGGAACAGGCAAGCGACACACGGAGGCTAGCGCGATGATCTATTTGAACATGGATGACGCCGACTACATGGGAACCTTTGCCAACTACACAGAACGAGGTGGCAGAGCAGGAAAGCGTAAGCGCAGCGTGTCAGTGCTACGTAAGGAGCCGCGCGGCCTACATGGTGGGTTTGCACGCAAGAGCCGTAAGGTAGCAGTAGCAGCGCGGGTAGCAGAGCCAAGCGCGCCACAGGCACAGTCCTATGCGCAGCGTATGGCGCAGTTCGGTAGCGTAGGTAAGGACTACAAC
>Ga0222622_10000392_pt1 | contig 16036 bp, 18 predicted proteins | sample PLM2_5_b1metaG_FD_177335 | JGI IMG/M metagenome (GOLD analysis project Ga0222622, IMG submission 177335) | Groundwater sediment microbial communities from an aquifer in East River, Colorado, USA - PLM2_5_b1 | ecosystem: Environmental > Terrestrial > Soil > Riparian zone | place: USA: East... | reverse complement strand
TGAGCTTTCCAATCACTAATGAACACCAATGAACACTAATGAGAAGGGACCAAATTCGTGTCTATTCGTGTGCATTCGTGGTTAAATCTTTGTAGCCAGTCGCCGTGCCGGGCAAGCCCGCAGTTGTCGATATTGCGCAAGACTACCTTATCGGTTAAGAATCCCGCCCATGATTCGAACAGCCATTATCGCCGTGATCGGGGCCCTGCTGATCACCGGTCCCGCACGCGCCCAGGTCAACATTGAACAGATTGTCGCGCAAAAAGTTCAACCGATATTGCCGCAGAACGGCAAGGGAGGTGGGGTTGCGGTGGCGGTCCGGATGAATGGTAAGACTTCGTTCTTCAACTATGGCTTCGCCAACAACGCGCAGAATCGCCGGGTCGCGGAGGACTCGATCTTCAACCTCGGGTCGGTGGGCAAGGTGTTCGCAACGACGTTGCTTGCACAAGCCGTAAAGCAGGACGAGCTCAGCTTGGATGATCCGGTTGCCAAGTATGTTACGGAGTTACAGCGAGGCGGTGATATCCGACGAGTGACACTGGGGCAGCTTGCCAGTCATACTTCGGGATTGCCGCGCGTCCCACAGCAATATGAACAGTGGCATCGAGGTGGATATAAGTGGCCAGATTTTGTTCGCTTTCTCAATTCCTGGAAGGCGGGCCCGAACCATGAACCCGGGCAACAGTATCTCTATTCCAATGCTGCCATGGTCCTGTTGCGAGTAGCTCTCGAACGCCGCTTTAACAGGCGGTTCGCGGCCTTGATGCATCAGCGGCTTACCGGCCCGCTCGGGATGACGTCGACTGCATTGCCTTTGCCGCGCGATTTGCTTGGTCGCGCCGTGCAAGGTTACAGCCCGACGGGCCAACCGAGTGGTCGACCGGGTGAGGAAGGCGGAACTTTCGAGTGGCCGGGCTCCGGCCAGATTTATTCGTCGTCGCGCGACATGGCCACCTTCCTGGCCGCCAATCTCGGTGAGCTTCCCGATCATCGCCCGATCGAGAGTGCCATGGCGCTCGCCCAGCAGCCCGTATTCACAGTGGGCCCGCGCCTAAAGTTAGGCCTTGCCTGGCAGAACGTTCCCGCTGGCAATTTCACGATCATCGACAAGAACGGCGGACTAAATAACACGTCGACCTATATAGGGTTCGCCCCGCAGCGGAAGCTCGGAGTTGTTATTCTCGTTAACCGCGGCAAACAGCACGCCACCGGGATTGGGCGGCAAATCCTGCACGCGCTGGCACAAGACCAGTCAGAGCCATCTAGCGAGGGCGAACCGAACCCGGATAGCGACTGACACATCACTGAGCCTTGCTCAGTCCTTCGGCTGGATCGTCTGGTTAGGTCTTTGCGAGTAATCGCGCGCGGAAGAGATGATACGCGATTCCGCCAGTAAGGACCAAGGTGCAGACGATGCTGCCTTCCGGGCCTTCGATTCCGCCGGTGAGATAATCGGGGCCGACAGGCTTAAGCTTCACCAGTAGTGCCGGCAGGTGGGCGTCCAATGCTGTGACGCGCAGCTAAAACCCTACAGCCAGCAGCCAATTCCATCCGCCGTGCCAGCCCATCACGCCCCAGACATTGCCAGTACGGATCGCCCAGCAGGAGGCAAATACGGCAAAAAGAAACACGTTCGTCACGAAGATCCAATTCGCACGGGAATCGAAGTGCATAAGGTTGAACGCCAGCGACGAAAGCACGACTGCGACCACCAGGCCGAACTTGGCGGCGATAGCGGAAAGCATCCAACCGCGGAAGAGAAGTTCCTCCATACTGGATTGTAAGGCGAAACAAACCAACAGGATGGCGATACTTCCAAGGGCGACCGGAGAGCGGATAGCGCTTCCCAAGGCGACCATGTGAAAGCCGCCCGTAGCCCAGATTCCCGCGGTGATCACCGTCACCATCGCGATACCGACGAGCTGCCCGTAAAGAAAGGTCCGCGTTCGATGCGCATCCCTCAATCCGACCGATGCCAGCGGGCGTCGTTCCACGAAGTGAACCCAGCCGAGGACAACAACGCCGAGCGCCGTAAAAGGAAATACCAAAAAGGCGATGAAACCCGCAAAGCCGACGGGATTTTCTTTGTTATCAACCAAGCCTGTGTGTTGCAGAACGGCCGTTAAGCTAACGACCGTCGCCGCCACAAAGGCGATGCCGAGGAAGGGCACAAGAAGCGCCCCAAGGCTGCCAGCCCTTTACTGGTTCTGCTGGGCAAAAGACTCGTAAAGACATTTAGATGAGCGAGAGCTTGCTTAGCATCTCACCCAGGTCGTGGATTTATGAAAGATGCGCTTCTTGGCTGCCCCGCTCTACATCTAACAAGACCAAGTTAACCGGCGCGCCGCCACCGACGGTCGCCAAGTATAAGACCCGTACCGGCGCGACCAGTTGAACGCGTGGTTAGGCCACTCGAGATAAACCCCCGACCTCATAAGACAATACGAAAACGAAGGCCATCTTTATCACCGTATTGAGGAAGCTTGCGAAAGCGTTCAACGAAAACGCCTCCGTTCGCTTCAATGACTCGCTGTGAGGCAAGGTTGTCGGGGTCAGTCGTTATCTCAACATACGGCAGTCCTTCTTCTCGCGCGCGCTCCAACATCAGTTTCAGCGCCAGCTTAGCATAGCCTCGACCCGCTTTCCATGGCACTACCGCATATCCAATGTGGCCAAGTACGTGCGAAGGAAGTGACGGCGTACCCGGCTGCCATCTGAAACCAATTGAACCGCAAAACTCTCCGTCCCACAGCCAGAGGTGGTAGCCGGGAATTCGCTGCGCCGTCGTTCCATCGGGCAACACAATCGGCGGACCGCTGGCGTCTCGATCCGTGAGACGTTGGACAAATGCGCGCGCGTCCTTCTCGATTTGGCCAAGTTCATCTTGAGTCGCAGCACCCCCCCTCGCGTTATCGGGCGACCAACCACGCCGCAAGGCAGCGACATAGCCGGGCAAGTACTCAAGCGCAGGACGAAGAAGTTGCAACGGGCCATTTGCTTGCACGACGAATCGAGTCGCCTAACGAGAATTAGACGAAAGAGTTGTTTCGCCTATTTCGGCCTTTACTCAGGGAAGACTCCAGATAAAAAGAAAGCATCGGTTCTTCATTATCAGAGCTCGGTTGAAGCGAGCAAGTCGAAATGTCGCGACACATCATCCCCAGGACAGCAGTCCCATAATCAGATTGACGCAGCCGACACGGCTGCCGCTACAGTGAATCAGAAATGCTAGCTCGACTGTCCGGCTCGTGATTATTTGGACTCCGCCTTAGGTAAAGGCAGGGAAGCTTGACCGAAGACATAGCGCCAACCTGTTGAAGTGCGAAGGTAAGTATCGCTAAACCATAGTTTGTAATCGGCTAGCTGGCCTCCTTGAACTGACTTGATCCACAGGAGTGCAGTGACCACGGCTGTGTCATCCCATACCCTGGCCTTCTGTGACCCAGGTTCCTCGTCCTGGTGTTCGTAGGTGACTTCTTTCTTTCGAGCCGAGTCAATTAAGTCCGCTTTGTTATAAACACGGCCACGCCCGGTTACCAAGACGAAATCGTCAGCTAGAATTTGCTCCATGGTTGCCGAATCGTTAGCCTTCACGGCGGCTTGATATTTCGTATCTAACGCCGCCACCGTCTTCGCGTCCTCCTCTGGCGAGGCACTTAATTTGCTCGTCATGGCCACCGGCAACACGGCGATCGTCAAGATCAACTTTATGAATGTTCGCATGTTCCGATCTTGTAATCGGATTTGTCACCCAAATCCAGACATCAGTGAATCAAGAGAAAACCTGGATCGAGGTTGCTGTTGAGAGGGAACAAATAGGGCATCAAGAGATTTGACTCGCTCGCTTCCCGTTCGCTCAATCTCCGGTCTTCCCGTCTATGTCGCGGCTTCTCCAGCCGTTCCATTCTCGACTTTGCTCGGAAGGACAACAAAGGCGCAGAAAATGCTCGCTCGACTTTCCCGTGCGTAATCTTAGTCTCGTCGGTGGTCAGGCATGTCGATAGAAGAATTTCCAAAGAAAGAACTGGAGACGCTCTGGGCTCCGTGGCGAATTGAGTACTTTGAGAAGGAGCCTCGCGACCGGGATTTTCTCGAAGCGGCGGGGCGCGCAAGCGATGACGCAGCGCATTTTGTGATCACGCGGCGGAAGAACGGTTTTCTGATAATGAATCGTTATCCGTACTCGGTCGGTCATTTGATGGCGGTACCCTATCGCAAGACGGCGGAGCTCTCGGCGCTCGGCGAGAACGAAGTCGTCGAGCTTTGGAATTTGGTCGTGCACGCGCAGGCGCTTCTGCGCGCCGCGACAAGAGCGCAGGGATTCAATATTGGCTTGAACATTGGCGAATGCGCCGGCGCCGGTGTTACAAATCATCTACATATTCATATCGTGCCGCGCTGGAGCGGTGACACTAATTTTATGCCGATCATTGCGGGCACACGTGTCCTTTCGGAAGGGTTGCGCGGGCTTTATGACAAATTGATGGAGGCACAGGCAAAAATGGCGAGAGGTTATCCGTGACCAGTGATCGGTGATCTGCAAATTCCAATTAGAAGGCACGACCTTCATCGGATCACTGACCACCAACCACTGATCACGTTTTTATGAACGGTTGGGTTGAGGCGCCGCCACGAAGGAGAGGATTGGGCTGTTTCGCGCGGGGCTGCCTTATTCTTTTGGTGTTTGCGAGCGTGCTGGCGATCGCTTGCTTTGCTGGTGTGTACTGGGGATTTCAACGGCACTCGGCAATCGTGCACGGCATTTATTGGCTGGCAAAAACGCATTCCATCGCGGAAGCGCCAATTTCACTGCCTGAGTTCAGCGCTTCGGAGAATCAAATTCAAAGCGTCCGCGAACGGTGGCAGGATTTCGAGCAGAAAACTCGGGCAGGTCAACCGGCCGAGATCGAACTGACAGCTGACGACATTAACACATTGATTGTCACTAGTCGGGACGCGCGCGGCAAAGTCTTTGTGGCAATCGAGGGCAACCAACTCCGTCTCCAGATGAGTGTTCCGTTTGGAGAACTTATCGGCTGGCGAGGCTATTATTTTAACGGCGACATTACGATCGAATTTAACGGCGCTGAATCATTGGAGAATCCGCAGTTCAACCGGATCATCGTGAACGGGAAGCAGGTGCCGAGTGATCTTTTGAAATGGAAATATCGTTCCAAGCGATTGCACGATTATCTCAGCGATTATCGAAACGTTCACGGCATCGGCACGGTCGAGGTACGCGACGGTAAAGTGATTCTCCGATCCCGTACTGAATAGCGGAATTGGTAGGGCGCGACCCGCCCGGCGCGCCGAACAGTGACTCCGCCAGGATAGCCCAGCGGTTCATCCTTAGCATGCAGCCGAGTTAATTCGGCTGCATGATTTCGCGCACAAAAACATTAAGCTGTCCGTCCTCTTGTTTGCGCACTTCGGTAATCTCGTAAGGCCGCAACTCGTCTCGGTTCACTACTGTACCCTGCGCCGGAGGGGTGTAGCCACCGGGAAATTCTACGATGATGCGCGCGGATGAACCGCCGCCGAAGTGCAACACTTTGTCTGTTAGTTTCGTGCGCGGGCGCAGCACCGCTTTGTTCGCGTCGGAAAAATTCACAACGAATTGTCCCTTCAAATAAACGCGTTCGCCCGCGAGTCCGTGGTCAGCGACGTCTCGCAGATCTCCTGTCCCGACAAGCCGGCCAAGCGGCATTTTGCCAGGTGGAAATGTTTTCCAACTACCACCGCCCGCGTTTGAGGCGAGAGCGACGTTAGACGTATCGGCTGGAGCAGGTTGGGCGGGGAGCACAGGCACCGGGGTGGCAGCGGGAACAGCCGGAGCCTGGGCTACCGGTTGAGTCCCAGCTACCGGAGCTTTCGGCGCCAGCGCTGGTGTAACAGCAGGAATGTTTGGAACGTTTGGCGGCGTACGCGCGGACGCGATTGCGATGGGTGTCGGAGTTGGCGCGCTTGGTTTCTGAGCGACCACTGGCTGCGCAGGAGTCGATGCCGGCGGCGGAGACTCCAGTTTCTGTTTCTTCGACAATTTTTTCCCTTTCGGGGCCGGCGTTGTCTTGGCGAGCTTGTCGTTCTTTGCCAGGGCAGGCGGCGGCGAAAACGCGAGAACAGGCCTGGCTTGTTCGACGCGCACCAGTTCATTCTGCGCCGGGGGTGGAGTATTGGTCGGAGTCACGCCAGGTACGGGGACCGGAGCGCCTTGTGCTGCCGCGGCCTTTTGGCGGTACTCCGCGTAGCGTTGCTCAACCGCAGAACGTTCCTGTGATTTAAAAAGCGGCCAGCCTGCAGCCAGGTTCAGAGAGAGCGGTGGCTCAAGGCGAAAAGTTCCAAGACCACGTGTGACCGTATAGCTTCCGTAAAGCAACGGGACAGCCGTAACCATGATGCGCCCATCAATCAGTCGGTCCGCGTGAATCACGGCGGAAATGTCGTGTGTGCGTTCCAGCTTAATTTCCAACCCAACAGCGAGCGTCTGCTTCATGAGAGGCAGGGCTTCAGGATTCGCGGGATAGAGATGTTCCATGACCAGCTCGCCATTATCGATGGCATACGTCAGGGCTACCATACCGGAGATAAACAAATCTCCGGGCCCGAGCTGCCGCGTAGCGACAATGGTGTACCTCCCCACAACGTACGTCACGAGCCCGCGCACCTGCTGGTAGTTTCGGATGTAATTGCGTGCCAGTTCAGCGTTCGCTCTGGCAAGCTCGGCAGCGCCCATTCCCACGTAACGTTCATAGAGCTGCTGTGGGTTTAGAAATTCCCCGGGCGGCGCAGCGGTCAATTCGAATCGCTTTGGCGGCTCAATCTTGTGCAGCCTTTGTAATATCCTATAACTGTCTGGGCGCTCTGGTTGATCGAAGATATAAAAACTGCCCAGCCACGCTGCCAGAGCGAAGCCGGTCAAAAGCAAAATGGCAACCGTCCAGCCAAAATAATTGATGCGGCGCCGTGGACGGGGGTACGGCTCGTCGTACGGATCGTATGGATGAGTGCCATAGTCCATCAGTCCAATGCGCGAGAATTCCCTGGCTTCAACCTGATTGCGTCGTTTCAAACGACGAACCGCATCCGCAGGTGCGCGATGCGTTTGGATTCACGACCCGAAAACCAGCGTCGGTCAAACCATCGCTAAAATCCAGGGTCGCCCCGCGCACATAAGGAATGCTATCACCGTCGATAAAAAATTGCATTCCATCGCGTTCCACCACTGCGTCGCCATCTCTTCTTTCATCGAGCGCCATTTCATAATGCAGACCGGAACAGCCGCCTTTCGCGACCTGCACCCGCAAACCCTTTGGCGAACCTTCCGCCGTCTTTGAAAGCAAACTCTGGAGCTGTCGAACAGCGTTCTCCGTGATGTTAATCATCCGCAAAAAATACGGCTTCGGCAGGTCCAAGTCAAAGATGTCGCTGCTCGCTGCCTCGAGCGGATTACAAGTCGGCAAATGTGCGCGGGACGGTATGCGCTGAGACAACGCACAATACAGCCATATTTGAACTCAAAGCGCCTGTAGAGTCCGCTGTCCTCAGCGGAGGTTTCGTGTCTAGTCTGCCAGCAAGACGCCGACAACTTTCTGTTTTTCTTCGCAATCGGCAATCCGGAACCTACAATCTCCAATACAAAATGAGCCGCATTCGTTTGCTTCCTGAGACTGTGGCCAGCCAGGTGGCGGCCGGCGAAGTAGTGGAGCGCCCCGCGTCAGTGGTGAAAGAACTGATCGAAAACAGCATCGACGCCGGCGCCCGCAAAATCGACGTCATTATTCGCCGGGGAGGAATTTCACAGGTTCGCGTAATCGATGACGGCTGTGGAATGGATCGTGATGATGCGCTGCTTTCCCTGGAGCGGCATGCGACCAGTAAGATCCGGTCTGCTGCTGACCTTCAAGCAGTCGCCACGCTGGGATTTCGTGGCGAAGCGCTGCCAAGCATCGCCAGTGTGTCGCGATTTCGCCTGACTACGCGCGAAGCTGACGCGATCGCTGGAACCGAAATTATTGTTAATGGCGGCAAGCTCGAAACGGTGCGCGATGGAGGTGAAGCGCCCGGAACGCAGGTCGAGGTGCGCTCGCTTTTTTATAACTTGCCCGCCCGGCGGAAATTTCTTCGTTCCGAAAATACGGAAAGCCGCAACATCGAGCATCAGCTTCATCTGCAAGCAATCGGTCATCCTCAAATCGGCTTCTCTTTGTTGCGAGATGATCGCATGTTATTTCAGTTACCGGCGGCGGCAACCCTCAGTGATCGAATCCGCGATTTGTATGGTGTTGAGCTTTTGCAGCGCCTGGTTGAGATAACCGACACTGCTTCACCCGGTACTCGACTTGGTGGCTTTATAGGACAGGCAGGAGTAAGCCGCCAAACCCGAACCCAACAGCTCGTCTTCGTAAATGGCCGTGCGATTGAAAGCAGCCTCATCACTGCCGGGATTCGCGAAGGCTATCATACCGCTCTCATGAAGGGGCAGTATCCGATTACGTTTCTCTTTCTTGAGCTCGATCCAGCGGGTGTCGATGTAAACGTTCACCCGGCAAAACGCGAAGTGCGTTTTCGTGACCCGAATGGGGTACGTGAAGCGATTGTTCGCTGTATTCAGCAGACGTTGGAAGGAGGCAGAGCGGCATGGCAGGAAAAATTTCGTGCCCCTGGCGGTTCGCCAGTTGTTTCCGGAAAAGCAGTTCCTGACTTAACGCTGCGACCCGACATTGCTGCCCCTAAAGAGTCACATCGCGAGTTACCACATCTTACTCCACGAGCCACCGACCGTGTTGTAGCTGGAGCTAACATAGCCGGAGTCGTAGATCCTTCTCCCGCCTCTGTTAAGCACGATAGTCATCAGCAGCAATTTCAGATCATCGGTGTGCTAAGCAAGCTGTATGTCTTGATGGAGAATGCCGACGGACTCGTTCTGGTTGACCAGCACGCGGCACATGAGCGTGTCCTCTTCGAAGAATTGCGGCGCAGAATGGAAGAACAAGGGGTTCCAACACAAAAGTTGCTCCTGCCGCAGACCTTTGATGTGCCGCCGCGCGACGCCGACTGGATAGAGCGCAACCTGTCTGTTCTTCAAAGAATGGGAATCGGGATTGAGAGTTTCGGGCCGGACACGTTTAAGATCGACAGTGTCCCCAGTTTTCTGAATGTCTCAGATCCGGTGCAATTCATGCGCAAGGTGATTGATGATCTGAAAAGCACCGGGAACAGCACCTCGGCGATGCGATTGGGTGAAGAAATGATTGCCACGACCGTTTGCCGCCACGCGGTCAAAGCAAATGATCCATTGCGCTACCCTGAAGTCGAAAAGCTGATCCGCGATTTGCTCGACTGCGATCTGCCCTACTGCTGTCCACACGGACGGCCAACGATGATTCAGATTTCATTGGCCGAACTGGAGAAAAAATTCGGACGCAAGATCTGATGGAGACGATTCGTGACACTTGCTGAATAAACAGCAATCAAAATTGCGGCTCGCCAATTGCGGTAATTAAGGTGTCATTCGCGGGCAACCTGTTGCTTACAAAGCTCCTGCTGATTGATCGCCACGACAGACATCGGGCGCTGCTTGCCATTTAGAAGGCCGGTTTTAATTTGGCGCGGTGAAGAAGATCGAGGCCATTATCAAGCCGTTTAAGACCGAACCGGTGAAAGAAGCGTTAATGGCCGCAGGCGTGGAAGGAATGACTCTCAGTGAGGTAAAAGGATTTGGCCGTCAGAAGGGGCACAGCGAAATTTACCGCGGCACCGAGTACACGGTGGATTTCCTTCCGAAAACGAAGTTCGAGATCGTGATTGCGGACGATCGCGCGCAGCGAACTGTGGAAGCCATTCTGGGCGCGTCAAAGACTGGAAAAATCGGCGATGGCAAGATCTTTGTCACCGAGGTGGAAGAAGTGGTGCGCATCCGAACCGGTGAACGGGGAATGGATGCGCTGTGAGCATAGAGCTCACCCACTTAAATCGCTAAAAGGATTACAAAGAGTGTCCCATTTGCTCTCGACGGCCAATATTTGCGTGCGCCACATCCCTGTGACGATGTAGCTTTTAACGGTTCAAGCCATGCACGATTACCTGCTATCGATCTTTCTCGGAATCGTCGAAGGAGTGACCGAATTTCTTCCGGTAAGCTCCACCGCGCATTTGCGCATCTGCGAAGCGCTGCTTCGTATCGATCTTCACGATGGGTTCTGGAAAATGTACACAATCGTTATTCAGCTCGGCGCGATTCTGGCGTTGCCGGTTTATTTTTGGCACCGCATCTTGCGACTCGTTTCCACTTTCCCAAAAGGTGAACGCGGCAATCGCACAATTTTAACGCATCCATTGAGTCTCACCTTGATCGCGTTTGTTGTGACTGCGGTTCCGGCGTGGGCCCTTACAAAACAGATCGGCAAGAATTTGGAGAATCTCTGGGTGATGGCCCTGGCGCTTCTCATTGGCGGAATCGTCATGTGGATCGTGGACGCCGTTTTCACACGGCCGCGCACAGTGCACATGGAGGAAATGACCCTGCCGCAAGCGGTCTGGATTGGCGCAGCGCAAATTCTTTCTGCCGTTTTTCCCGGCACTTCGCGCTCAATGTCGACCATCGCTGCCGGTCAGGTGGCGGGGATGTCCCGTCCAGCGGCGCTCGAATTTTCGTTTTTTCTATCGATGCCGACGATGCTGGTGGCTACAGGATTCGATTTTGTGAAGACGGTGATGCCACACCATCATGAGGCGAATATTGCGCCCTTGGCGATGAAGCCGCATGACTGGATTGTGCTCGCAATAGGATTTGTGGTTTCATTTTTCGTCGCACTTGCCGTGGTCGCCTGGTTTATGAACTGGGTGCGTGCGCGCGGGTTTGTGCCTTTCGCCCTTTACCGGATTGTGCTCGGCATCGGATTATTGACGCTGCTCGCGTCCGGGATCATGTAATCAACTACCGATGGAAACCGACGTCATTCTTCCGGATCTGCAAAGCGCCGTTCTTTGCGAAGACGTCCGCTGCGAAATCAACGGGATGCAAACACTCGTCGGCGTGCTCAGCGTGATTCCGGCGCCGGCGCTGCCGATCAATTATATGCGCCTCTGCATCTGGACGCGGTGGTGCAGTGGAACAGGAAAATTTCGGCAAAAATCCCGCGTTGTCGGCGTGGACGAACAGCAGGTCATCGGGCAGGCAGAGGTCGAGTTCGTGTTAAAGGAGATGGAAGGGCATGCAACGAACGTCCATTATTTTGGCGGCGTGCAGTTTCAGCAATACGGATTGCATCACGTGGAGATTTATCTGGAAAACGAATTACGGCTGCGCTTTCCCTTGCCGGTGATCCAAGTCACGCGGCCAACTGGTTAAACTCGCAACGTCTTCTCATGAGGGCTTGCCAATGGGTCGGAGTTCTTCGTTCGCGGCCCGTCGTCCTGAAAGCATTTTTTGGCGCAGCACTCTGCAGTTTCATTCTCTCGGGCCAGATGCATGCGCAAGAGGTAATCGTTGCGCGCGAAATGAAACCAGAAGCTCCCAAACAAGCAACGCCGTCTTCCGAGCAGAGCCCTCCAGAATCGCCGGCACCGGAACGAGCCAAACCCAAGTCGCGCCAGAAGAAATCTGCTTCCGCGATGCCTACGCTGGAGCAGATGCGGATGGCCGGAGCGCGCGCTGCTGAGGCACAAGATAACCAGCCTCTTCCGCAATCAACGAGAGCGGGCGGATCTGACTCGGAGATTGCTCCAGCACCCACTCCGACTGTTCCCGAAAGTCCCAAGCCGGTGAAAAAGGAAACCCCAGTCGAGCAAAGAAGCGCATCACGCACCTCGACGCCACGAGGGAGCAAGCTGGAGGGGATCGGCCCGATTCGGCCGACGATGATTGAATCCGGACGAGAGGAACCGAGTGCTACTCCCTCGTCAAAAACGCAAACTCGCGGCGAGCAAACACCCGCGCCTTAAGCGGTGCGAAAGTTATAAGGAAGCTTCGCATTTGTTCAGCGCCAAGGGCGCGATTTCATTGCTGAGCCTGGGGCAACGCCCCAGGGATTTGATGGATCGCGCAATTGACTCGCGCTTTCAGCGCTGGTCGCGATTTTTATTTCATTCCTAATCCTTGGGACGTTGTCCCAGGCTGAGATTGAGGCTGCGCCTTCGGCGCTAAGACAGACATAACCTGCCGGCTTGCCCTACGAGGACAGCGCTTAAAAATGAGGGAAGAGCTCCCTGAGCGCAAAATTTGTTGCGCGAAGACCTTGCTAACTTATCGTCTGTAGGCAGTCCCGACTGTGTCCTGCCGGATGCATCGGGAAAATTTTTTGCCCATTTCTAATTTCAATGGCGAATACAATTCTAATCGGGATGCAATGGGGCGACGAAGGCAAGGGCAAGATCATCGACGTGCTTACTGCCCAAGCCGACATTGTTGTCCGCAGTCAGGGTGGCAACAATGCGGGCCACACTGTGATCCATCGCGGGATCAAGTACATTTTGCACTTGATCCCGTCTGGAATCCTGAGGCGCGGCAAAATCTGCCTGATTGGAAACGGCGTCGTGATCGATCCGGTCGCGCTAGTCGCCGAGATCGATGGTTTGCGTAAATTGGGAATCAAAATCGACAAGAACCTGCTCATTAGCGATTGCGCTCACCTTGTTCTGCCTTACCACCGCATGCTTGACGAGCAACGCGAACTGCGTCGAGGCCGGATCGGAACCACCAAGCGCGGGATAGGACCGGCCTATGGAGATAAAGCAGCGCGAACGGGTCTGCGCATGTCCGACTTGATGCAGCCGATGGTGTTCTCGAAGAAATTGCAAGCCAAGGTAACCGAGAACAACAGAATCCTTCAGGCACTCGGCGCGAAACCGATCAGTTTTCGCGAGGTCAACGAAAATTACCTGGCAGCCGGCGAAACTTTGCGCCCCTTCGTGACCAACACAGTTGTGTATCTCCATCGGGCGATCGAACGGGACAAAAAAATATTGTTTGAAGGCGCGCAGGGGACATTCCTCGATATTGACCATGGCACCTATCCGTACGTGACTTCTTCAACCACCACAGCGGGTGGCGCCTGCACAGGCTCCGGTGTTCCGCCGCACCGGATGGACCGGGTGGTAGGCGTGATGAAGGCATACTCCACGCGCGTTGGTGATGGAGCTTTGCCGAGTGAGGACGCACAATTGACACAAATGCTTCACAACTTGGGACGCGAGTTTGGCGCTACGACGGGGCGCAAGCGCCGGTGCGGTTGGTTCGACGCTGTAGCAACTCGTTACGCGGGTATGATCAACGGGATCGATGAGATCGCCATCACTAATCTGGATGGACTCGACCATGTCGATCCGATTCGCGTTTGTGTCGCTTATCAGATACACGGGAAGCGGCTGGATGTTCCGCCGTGCGATGCGGGCCAGCTGGCTAATTGCGAACCAGTTTATGAAGAGGTGCGCGGCTGGAAGGTATCTACTCACGCTGCGCGAACTTTTTCGCAGCTTCCTCCAGCAGCGAGGAAGTATGTTGGATACATCTCCGAATTAACCGGAGCGAAATTGTCGATGGTCAGCGTCGGACCCGCGCGCGGTGACACAATCGTCTTGTGTTAGTCCTCCCGGCGTGAAGAACGTTCCCCGTCACATCGCGATCATCATGGATGGCAATGGCCGATGGGCAAAGGCGCGCGGCTTGCCGCGCATCAAGGGCCACGAAGCCGGCGCCCAGGCGGTTCGCGAATGTGTGGAAGGCTGCGGCGAATTAAAGGTGGAATATCTGACTCTCTACGCTTTTTCCGCTGAAAACTGGCAGCGCCCGAAAGGCGAGGTCATCGCGCTGATGCGTTTGCTGGAAAAATTTTTGAGGGAGAAAACGCCGGAATTGATCGAGAAAAATGTACGTCTCCAGGCAATTGGGCGATTGACCGATCTGCCCGGCAGCTCGCAGCAGCAACTTCATAAAACCATCGAGCAGACTGCTCGCAATACGGGTCTCACGCTTATTCTTGCCTTAAGCTATGGCGGCCGGCTCGAAATCATCGACGGCATCAAAAGTTTGCTTCGCGCGATTGAGCTGGGTCACATCGATAGGGCAATGATCGACGTGGAGATGTTCAGTAAACATCTTTATACCCGCTACTATCCCGATCCAGACCTTCTCATTCGCACTTCAGGCGAAATGCGCCTGTCTAACTTCCTGCTTTGGCAGACTTCCTATACCGAAATGTACATCACGCCAAAGCTGTGGCCCGAGTTTACGAAGAAAGATCTCTTAGCCGCTGTGGAAGAATTCGGCCGCCGCCAGCGCCGCTACGGAGTAGTGCTGTAACGGGTTTTCGCTCACACGCATGCAGCTCTACTGCGCGCAAGCGGGGGATATTGGGTGTTTGTTCCAATCGGTGCGCCGACTCTTTAGCGCTCGCATGCAAAATGCTGCCCTCGACAGGTTGCAAAGTAACTAGCTATCCTTTAGCTCAGAACGGCAAGCGATATGAGATTCGAAGGCAAAGTTGCGATCGTCACCGGAGCTGGGCGCGGAATCGGCCGCGCCATCGCCTTACGGTTCTGCAGTGAAGGCGCGCGGGTCGCATGCGTCAGCCGAACGGAGGAAAACGCGAAGAAAATTTCCGACGAGATTAACGCGTTGCGCCTGGATTCGGCGAAAGCTTATGCGGTCGATGTTGCAGATCACGCAGCCGTCCAAAAAGTCGGCGCCCGGATTCTCGACGACTTTGGAAAGGCCGATATTCTGATTAACAACGCTGGTGTGACGCGCGACGCGCTCGCGATGCGGATGTCGCTGGAAGACTGGGATTCAGTTATCGATACAAACCTGCGCGGTGCGTTCAGCTTTACCCAGGCGATCGTTCGCGCCATGACCAAACAACGTGGCGGACGCATCATCAACATTAGCTCGGTAATCGGACTGATGGGCAATGCCGGGCAGACAAATTACGCTGCCAGCAAAGCGGGCTTAATCGGACTTACCAAGTCGCTCGCCCGCGAGCTCGCCAGCCGTGATATCACTGTGAACGCCGTGGCGCCGGGCTTTGTTACTACAGACATGACCTCCGGACTTTCCGACGAAATCAAGAACGCAATTCATGCTAAAATCCCGCTCGGAAGGACCGGCACGGCGGAAGAGATCGCCAGCGCAGTGGCGTTCCTCGCATCCACAGAAGCCGGTTACATCACCGGCCAGGTGCTCTGCGTCGATGGCGGAATCGTGATGTGAAGATTGTAGCCACGGCTCTGTGAGCCGTGTCCGACGCCGCTACAGCGTCACACGCGTTCCACGATGATAATGCGACCCTCTGCTAAAAGAACATTGGCAGCCGAGATAAGGAATTCATACACCGTGTTGGCGCGATCTCCGAACAGCCGCGTCGCGTAAATCCGAAGCGGCAAATGGATGCGATCCAATCGAGCTATGTGTAACCGTCCGTCTCGCAGTGCCGCCAGATAACCCGGAGCCGCCGTGGTACCCACTGAGCGGGCTCGCAATCCTCCGTGCACTGCAGCGGCTTGCGCGCCATATTCGAAAGTATGCAGGGCTGACAAGCGCCCCCCGCGCCGCAATGGATTAGCCGGATCGCGATGGGTGTTAGTCATGCACACAATCGATCGATCGTTCCACTGCGTGACCTCGTCTAACAGGCACATCAGACCGGAGTGGGGGATTAGCGTGCGAATTTCAGCTTTGTTAATCGGCAGATCGTTAGCCATTGCTCGGTGCGGATTGGTTATTCCTGCTCTTATTCGTGCTCTTTAGAAGCAGCGTTGGAGTGGATTACGAGTCAGAGCAAGAGAACAGGTCGTCGATTGTAACTACACTGCCGAGTCGTCAGTCCCAAAACGGATAGAAGTTAAACCAGTTGTAAGGTGCAAGACGCGCGTAATGCTCCAGGCGCTCGGCATAACGCTGCGTCCAGAGCTGAATGCTTTCGGCCCGACGATCGCGCTCCAAGACGATCTCGTCGGCAAAGTGTTCGAAATAAATTTCATAACGGTTCCCGCCGCGGTACAGGCCAAAAAACAAGATGACCGGACAACGCATCATGGC
>Ga0222622_10000384_pt1 | contig 16156 bp, 11 predicted proteins | sample PLM2_5_b1metaG_FD_177335 | JGI IMG/M metagenome (GOLD analysis project Ga0222622, IMG submission 177335) | Groundwater sediment microbial communities from an aquifer in East River, Colorado, USA - PLM2_5_b1 | ecosystem: Environmental > Terrestrial > Soil > Riparian zone | place: USA: East... | reverse complement strand
GATCGCCGCGTGGCCGCTTGCCTGGATCGGCGTGCACCCCGTGGTGGCCTACAATCTGGTGCTGCTCGCGACGTTCGTTCTGTCCGGGCTTGCTGCCTATCTGCTCGTCCGCGCCCTCGACCTGGGCTCGGCGGCCGCGTGGATTGCCGCTGTCGCCTTCGCGTTCTGCACGTTCCGGATCAACCACTTCAGTCATCTCGAGATGCAGATGACGATGTGGATGCCGCTGACGCTGCTCGCGCTCTATCGGCTCTTGCAAACCGGACGGCCGAGGTATGTCGCGCTCACTGCTGGAGCCCTTGCCGCGCAGTGGTATTCATCGATGTACTTCGGTCTGTTCCTCACCGTGTACACCGCCGTCTTTGCGGCGACCCTGCAGATCGCGTGGAAGATCCCGCTGCGGCGCAGCGCACTCGCGCTCGCCGCGTTTCTCATTGCTGGCCTGATCGTATTCCCGCTTGGGATGAAATACTCGCGAACGAAAGCGATCCGGGGCGTGCGGCAAATCGAAAGCGTGTCGGAGTTCAGTGCGACGCCGGGCGATTATCTGCGGCCCATCGTCGGGCCGACGGTTTACCGCACGTACCTTCCGCACCGGATCAACGGCGAACGCGCGTTGTTTCCCGGCGTCGCCGTGTTGATTCTCGCACTCATCGGCGCGTGGCCGCCGCTGATCACCACCCGCCTCGCGCTGATACTCGGCGGACTCATTGCGTTTGACGGTTCGCTGGGCCTCAACGGCCTGCTGTATCCGCTTCTCTATCGTCTGCTTTTTCCGTTTCAGTCCATTCGGGTTCCCGCGCGATTCGACATGCTGGTCACGCTCACACTGGCGGTACTCGCCGCGTACGGGGCATCGCGCGTGCTGTCGCGCGCCACCAGCCGCGCTACTCGGTTCGTTTGCCTCGCGGCGTTGACTGGGCTCTTGATGGTCGACAGCTGGCCACGATACGACATGGAGCCGATGTGGGAAGCCCCGCCGTCCATCTATCAGTCGTTGCCCGCCAACGCGGTACTCTTCGAGTTTCCTGTTCACCCGCCGGCGGATCGGTTCCTCGAAAACGTGGTGTACATGTACTTTTCAATGTGGCACTGGCGGCCGATGGTGAACGGCTACAGCGGGTTCAACCCCCCGCAGTATGCCGAAACGCTGCACGGAACGCGCGGATTTCCAGCGGCGGCGACCCTGGTCTACCTGAAAAGCGCTGGCGTCACCCACGTCACCGTGCATTGTCGCTATTGGGACGCGACGGTGTGCGAAGCGGCGATGCGGCAGCTCGATGCCGACACCGGCGTGAAGCGTGTCGCGCGCAGCGACTGGTACGGGGCGCCCTCGTCGCTGTATGAGATTCGCTGAAGTGGCCCCGCTGGCTAGTTGACCGACAGCTTCATGAGAAGCTCCGGGTTGTTGAGGAGTTTGCCGGCGCCGATCACGACGGTGGCCAATGGATCGTCGGCGACGATAATCGGAAGACCGGTCTGATCGCGTAGGTGCTGACTCAGTTTTCGGAGCAGCGCGACGCCGCCGGTGAGCACGATGCCGCGTTCGTAGATGTCGCCGCACAGTTCCGGAGGCACGGATTCGAGCGCTTCCCGGATCGCCTTCACGATGGCGCGCACCGACTCCGACAGCGCCTCTCGTATCTCCGCATCAGTCACCGTCACGGTCCGCGGAACTCCCTCGGACAGGTGACGGCCTTTCACTTCGGTGTGCAGAGGCGAGTCGAGGGCCATCGCCGATCCGATTTCGCACTTGATGCGCTCAGCCGTCGGCTCGCCGATCAAGAGGTTATGCTTGCGTTTCATGTGCTGGATGATCGCGTTATCCATGTCGCCACCGGCGAGACGCAGCGAACGTCCGTAGACAACGCCGGACAGGGAAACCACCGCGATGTCCGTGGTTCCTCCCCCGACGTCGACGATCATATTTCCAGTAGGCTCGGTCACCGGCAGGCCGGCACCGAGAGCGGCAGCCATCGGTTCATCGATGAGTCGGACTTCGCTCACCTTCAAGCGCTTCGCGCTTTCCTTCACCGCCCGTCGTTCCACCGGGGTGCTGGCCGGCGGCACGCAGATGATCAGCCGTGGCCGCGAGTAGGTGTGTCCCTTCGCCTTTTGGACAAAATACGCGAGCATCTTTTCCACGGCCTCGAAATCGGCGATGACGCCGTTTCGCATCGGCCACACCGGTTTGATGTTCGCCGGGGTCCGTCCAAGCATGTCGCGCGCGTCCGTCCCGACCGCTTCGACGCTGCCTCGCATCAGGTTGTAGGCGACCACCGACGGCTCACTCAACGCGACGGCGCCGCGCGTGAAAATACAGGTGTTGACCGTTCCCAGATCGAGCGCGATATCAGAGTCGGTCCCGAAGAGGCCCATGGCGACGCGTCAATCAAGTTTGGTTCCCGCGCGAACGGTAACCGAGGACGGCAAAAACGCACCTGTTTTTTTATTTCGACGCGAAGGCGTTCGAGACTGATCGCGGCGAGCAGCGACGGATCGGACCGGGGAATCACGATTCTGAACGCGGATTGACTCGTCGCCCCAGCGCTACAGAAGAGCTTCGTCCAGGTCACCCACGTCTACGAGTTCTTCTCGTCCGGATGCGACACAAGATCGATGACCACCGCTGCCGCCAACACGAGCACGTCGTCTTGCCGCTCCTCGATGTCCACGGCGTACGTGTCTGCCAGCGCGAACCACTTCTTGCTCACTCGAGCGACGACGCGGCCGCTCCGCTCGAAGACGTATTCGTGATCGAGAAAGTCCCCCTGTGCCTCCAGATCGTCAGGCCCGGGCACGTCCACCGTGAACCTGGCCCGGAACGGAGTGAACAGGTGTTTCTTCACGACGGCGACGGTCTCGCCGCCGCGCACGATTTCGTACTGAGGTCCGATGCTGACGAGCTTCTGATTGATCCGCACGAGCTCGACGCCGCTTCGATCCAGGATCGAGAGCTTGCTGCCAAAGCTGAAGACCTTGCCGTCGATGTAATAGACCTCCTGGCCGTCAGCGTCCTTGATGCTGAAGTCATCGCCCCAGGACAAAATCCGCTGCCTCATGATGTAACGCACGTGGTGCTCCTTCAGCGGCAACACTTCTACCATCATGTCAACCATACGACCAATGACTGAGCTTGGTTGCCCCCGTTCATGCCGCGCCCAAAGTCGAAGGGCAATCAAGAATGGTTCGGGCGGCTTTCATTCGACCCGGATGGTGAAGGGATGTCGGCTTGCCATCAGCGAGCCTCGCTGAAGGCCAGGCGAGTCGAATCGAGACGATTGGAAACTCCACGACCTTGCGGCCACGAGCTCCTGAGGCAGTCTTGCCAGCTAGCCGATCGAACGGCGGCGGCACCTGCCACTCTGCTTCAGTGATTCGTTAGGACCCGTTAAAGCTCCGACTCGAGTGGCTGATGGCGAGGCGCTTCAATGCTGTCGCATCGCCGGAGATCAGACTCTCCTTCTTGGCTCTACTCCAACGTTTAATCTGCCGCTCTCGATGCGATGCGGATTCGACGGTCTCGTGCATCTCGACCAGGACCAGCGTCACGGGACGGCGTTGACACGTGTAGCTTCCGCCGCGTCCTTCGTTATGCATCGCCACTCGTGCGTCGACGTCTCCCGTCGACCCAATGTACAGGGACTGATCGGCGCAGCGAAGAATGTAGACGAAGGGCACACGACGACGATGCAACGGATCGGCAAGGAAAACAAGGCCCTTCGACTCGCTGCGCTCGCTCAGGGCATTCGACCCGCCGGCTGAAAGGATCTCGGCTTGCCATGAGCGAGCCTCGCTGAAGGCGAGGCGAGTCGAATGGTGCGGAAGAGAGGATTTGAACCTCCACGACCTTGCGGCCACAAGCTCCTGAGGCTTGCGCGTCTGCCAGTTCCGCCACTTCCGCACGAAGGGTGAGAACGTCTGGCCTGAATCCTCAATTATAGACAAACGCCCATCCAGCCGTCGAGTCCCATTCGAGACACGAGCAGACAGAACAGCGGCCTGAGCCATCTTCGCGACTCTTTGCGCATTTGCTCGCAAGGAGGCGGAGATGTGGCAGAACATCACGAGCGTCGTCGCATCAATTTGCGTGAGTGGTACCCTGATGCCGCCGGGTGGAGCGAACGGATCGCTCTCGCCCGACTCGGAATCGGCTTTCATCGGGAGCGTGGCCGTGCGGGCCACTGAAACCTCCAACGCTATGTCGATCCCGCTCGAGTCGGCATCGCGCATCCGCGACTGGCAATGGAACGGAAGCACAACAGTGCGGCCGCGCACGCAAATCAGGTCACCTCGATTGCCGTCGCCGCATCCGACGCAACACTCGGCTGGCTACCGAACCGCGCAGCGCGTGCTCGCGGCGTTCGCGTTGGGCTTCGTGGGTTTCTACGTGGGAGCGGTGACGGCGTATGGCCTTGGAATTGACTGCGCCTGCGGCAGCGCCGACAGCGTCTATGTTGGGGGTGCAGTCGGAGCAGCCGCCGGCGCCACCGCGGGAATGCTGCTTGTCCGGTAAACGGAGTTTGATTCACGTCAACTTGCGTGCGTGTTTCGTTGACTGTCCGCTCCCAACGCAAGGATCGGCCGGAAAACGAGCGCGCGACAGACCGAGGGGGTTCATCGCTCCGGAGTTATTACGGGCATGTATGTAGGATCTGCAGCCCGCGTAACAACTGAATACGGCTGAGGCCGGCGCGCACACCTGTGGACGAACCTCGCGCCTGAACGAAGAACGCTACGACCGGCGGGGCGGCGGCGGGTTCCGCATAAACCAGCCGAGCACTCCGAGCGCCGCGACACCCACCGCGCCGCCTTTGAGCAGGCGCCGGGTTCTCGAGGGCCGCTTCTCTCCGTCGATCAACGCCCGATAAATTTCCGCGCGCGACGACGACGGCTCGGTGCGTGAGCGGGTGCGCCGCTCGGGCGCTTGAACCCACCGGGTGATGGGCGCATACATCTCCGATGCGCACGCGGGGCATTGCTGCGCGTCGTGAACTTCCTCGCAATCCAGGCACAGACGGGCATTTCGAAGCTGCATCACCCAAGTTTACCAAGTCAGTGTTGATGCCGTATGTAATGAACGGGGCGCTGTGGCTCCCGGGCGCCCCACCTCTCGCTTTTCATCTCGTGTCCGATGGCGGCGGCTCCGGAATCTCGGGGCTGACGGAGCAGTCGTAACCAGTAAGCTCGTCCATCGTTGGCGCAACAATCCCGTTAACGCAGGCACAAATTCGAAGTTGCGCACGGCAGCGAGGCCGCAGATTGGCGGACCCGGCGTGCAATTGCGCGCGAGTTCTCAACACGTTACGGCGTGTCCTCGAACTCGGCCCCAATCGTGCACAGTGCGGCGCCGTGACCTGCGACACACGGTGTGCTCATGCTGTCGGAAAGATTCGTGAACGTTAGACGAGGACTCATCGCCGCAATCCTGCTGCTCGGGATTGTGCCGGCGGTCTCAGCCCAGTCGATCAGCGACGCGCGGCGCGTCGAGTTCACGCCGTCGCCAGACCATAGCGCGGTCGATCCGAACAGTGGTGCGGCACTCGTCACCAATTACACGCTCGCCGTATACGTGGCGGGCGGCGCGACATCTGTCTCGACAGCCAATCTCGGCAAGCCCGCGCTCGACGTCGACGGCATGATCCGCCTCGATTTCGTGGCGTTGCTGACGACACCGCTGTCCAATGGCGTCGTCTACGAATCCATCGTCAGCGCGGTTGGTCCTGGTGGCACGTCCGCCAGCGCGCGCTCAAACACCTTCGCGTTCAGCGCCCCCTGCGCACCGACGATTTTACCGGCATCATCGAATCTGACGACCTCCGCGGCGGCCACTGGCAGCGTCGGCGTGACGGTTGCCGCCGGCTGCACGTGGGCAGCGACCAGCAACGCTTCATGGATCACGATCACTTCCGGTGCCAGCGGCGTGGGCAACGGAACAGTGAACTACAGCGTCAGCGCCAACACGGGGACGACACCGCGGACCGGCACGCTGACGGTCGCCGGCAATACGTTCACCGTTACGCAAGCGGGCGCGCCGTGCACGTTCACCATCGCACCGACCTCGTCGAACCTGACGTCATCGGTGGCGACCACTGGCACGGTCACCGTGACGGCCGGCACCGGATGCGCCTGGACCGCAACGAGCGGCGCAACGTGGATCACGATCAGCGCCGGCGCGAGCGGCAGCGGCAACGGGAGCGTCAGCTATAGTGTCGCCGCGAATACGGGAACGACGTCGCGCACCGGGACGTTGACGATTGGCGGTCAGACATTCACCGTCACGCAGGCCGGCGCGCCCTGCACCTTCACCATCGCGCCGACCTCGTCCACCTTGACGTCAGCGGTAGCGACCACCGGCACCGTCACCGTGACGGCCGGCACCGGATGCGCCTGGACTGCAACGAGCGGCGCAACGTGGATCACGATCAGCGCGGGTGCGAGCGGCACCGGCAACGGGAGCGTCAGCTATAGCGTCGCCGCGAATACGGGAACGACGTCACGCACCGGAGCGTTGACGATCGGCGGTCAGACATTCACCGTCACACAGCCGGCGGCGCCCTGCACGTTCACGATCGCGCCGACGTTGTCGGACCTCACGTCATCAGTCGCCGCCACCGGCACCGTGACGGTGACGGCAGGCACTGGCTGCGGTTGGACGGCGACCAGCAATGCGGCATGGCTCACGATCAGCGCCGGCGCAAGTGGCAGCGGCAACGGGACCGTCAGCTATAGCGTCACGGCAAACACCGGCACCACCTCACGCAGCGGGACGCTGACCATTGCCGGACAGACGTTCACCGTGACGCAAGCCGGCGCCCCGTGCACCTTTACGATTTCTCCGACGACCTCCAACCTCCCGTCGTCGCTCGCCGGGAGCGGCTCGGTCACGGTCACTGCGGGCACGGGCTGCAGCTGGACGGCGGTCAGCAACGACGCCTGGATCACGATCGGGGCCGGCGCAAGCGGCACTGGCAACGGGAGCGTCAGCTACGGCGTCGCCGCGAACACCGGTACGACGTCGCGCACTGGCACGCTGACGATCGCTGGGCAGACCTTCACCGTGACGCAACCAGGCGCGCCGTGCACGTTCACGATTTCACCGACATCGTCGAATCTCACATCGTCGATTGCCGCCAGCGGCACGATCAACGTGATCGGGGCCGCCGGGTGCAGCTGGACCGCCACCAGCAACGCCACGTGGATGACGATCACTGCGGGCGCAAGCGGGACCGGCAACGGAACCGTCAGTTATAGCGTCGCCGCGAATACGGGAACGACATCACGCACGGGGACATTGACGGTCGGTGGTCAGACCTTCACCGTCACGCAATCAGGGTCGCCATGCTCGGTGACGATCGCACCAACCGGGAACAATCTCCCGTCGTCACTTGGCGCCAGCGGCTCGGTCACCGTGACGGCGGGCACCGGTTGCGGCTGGACTGCGTTCAGCAACGACGCGTGGATCACCGTCGGCGCCGGCGCGAGCGGCACCGGCAACGGGAGCGTCAGCTACGGCGTGGCCGCGAACCTCGGCACGACGTCGCGCACTGGAACGCTGACGATCGGCGGGCAGACCTTCACCGTGACGCAACCCGGCGCGCCGTGCACGTTCACGATTTCGCCGACGTCGTCGAATCTCACATCGTCGATTGCCACCACCGGCACGATCAACGTGATTGGAGCCGCGGGCTGCAGCTGGACCGCCACAAGTAACGCCAGCTGGATCACCATCAGTGCGGGGGCGAGTGGCACCGGCAATGGCACGGTGAGCTACAGCGTGGCGGCTAACAACGGAGCAACGTCGCGCACGGGTACGGTGACGATTGGGGACCAAACATTCACGGTGACGCAATCAGGGCTGCCGTGCGCGGTCACCATCTCGCCAACCTCGAGGACCCTGGCCTCCTCTATCGGAGCGAGCGGCAGTATCAGCGTCACCGCAGGCTCGGGCTGCAGCTGGACTGCGGTCAGCAACGACGTTTCATGGCTCACCATCGGTGTCGGCGGGACCGGAACCGGTAATGGGACGGTGAGCTACGGTGTCACGGCTAATACCGGAGCCTCGCGCACCGGCACGCTGACGATCGGTGGGCAAACATTCACGATCACGCAGCCCGGCGGACCGTGCACGTTCTCGTTGACCCCGACAACGGTGACCGCGTCGCCGTCTGGCAGTACAGGAACAATCACCGTCACCACGCAATCAAGCTGCACGTGGACGTCATCGCCGACCGCGGCATGGGTGACCGTCACCGGCTCTGGAACCGGCTCCGGCTCGGCCAGCTATTCCGTGCAAGCCAATACGGGAAATACCTCACGTTCGGCGGCCATCACTATCGGCGGAGTGTCGGTCACCGTAAACCAGGCGGCGGGCACGACGACGCCACCGACAGCCCCGTCTAACCTTCGAATCATCAAGTAACACGTCACCGCTTCTGGCCGGGTCCAAGAGACGATGCTCTCTTGGACCCGCGCCGCGACCGCGCCTTCAACGCGCGAATCTGTAATTCAGACAACGCATTTCGTTCGCACGCGTGAAGGACCGCACATTTGGCGCGGTCCCACGTCGCCGCACAGGCAGGTATCCTTCTTGCTCAGCGCTCTGTCGTCGGCTCCCCTCAATCGCTTCTCGATGCACCAAACATTGCAGCCTTCCAGGACGAGCGGATCGCGGCGCGCTGACGCCGTCCCCGGCTGGCCGACTCTCGACGCGACAATCGCGATCGCGTTCGTGTTGGTCGTCTTTGCCGCGGCGTGCGTGATGCCGCTGCAGAGCGACTTCTGGTGGCATCTGCGTGCCGGGCAGGAGATGTGGTCACGGCACGTGCTCGCGCTGTCGGACGAGTTCTCGTTCACGGCTCGCGGCAGTTACTGGCCGAACCATGAATGGCTCAGCGAGATTGCGCTCTTCCTTGCCTACCGTGCGGCTGGACTTCCAGGCGTCACTCTTCTGGCCGCCGCCTGTGTGACCGCCGCGACCGCGCTCTCCTGGCGCCTGACACCAGGACCTTCCACTTCGAAGTTGCTGATAATGGCCGCGGCAATTCCATCACTTGTGTTCGTGTGGACGGTTCGGCCGCACGTATTCACACTGGCGCTGCTCATGACCTGCATCTATCTGGTGCTGCGGTCGCGCTATTGGGCGTTGCCCTTTGTGTTTGCGATATGGGCCAACCTTCATGGAGGTGTCGCGCTGGGACTTGTCGCGCTTGGTGCCGCGACGCTCGCCGAGCTGTGGGCCGGCGACCGCAAACGCGCAAAGCAGCTCCTGGCGATCACCGTCCTCTGTTTCGCGGCGACATTGATGACTCCGCTCGGTCTGGATCTCTGGAAGACGATCCCGGAGTCCATTCAGAAGTCGATGGCGAACGGAATCCAGGAATGGCGGCCGCCGCTTCTATTAGGCTGGCGCGACCTGTCGTTCTGGGTGTTTGCCGTGGCGACACTCACGGCGGTCGCTTTTCGCTGGCGACGAATGACGACACGCGAGCAGGCCATTCCGGTATTCGTGGCGCTTGCGCTTCTGCCGCTGGCGCTTCGCTACAGCAGAAACATCACCCCGTTCATGCTCGTCGCGGTTCCTGCACTGGGGTCCCTTGTCTTGGCTGATGTGCGCCTCGAGCGAGCGAAACGGCGGGAGCGTTATGCGTTCAACCGAGCGCTGATCGCCGCGTGTGTCGTGGCGTGCATTGGCGGTGTGCTGTCGGCGTGGAGCAGCCGCGCACCACGCATGCACTGGCAGCCTGTCTCAACGCAGATTGTCGCCAGCGTTCGTGCGTGTCCGGGACGTCTCTACAACCGGTTCGATGATGGCGGCTATCTAATCTGGTTCGCGCCAGACATCCCGGTCTTTGTCGACAACCGCCAGGATCCATATGCGTTGCCCTTTCTTCAGGATCATCTTCAGCACGAGCAATCCGGCGACTACGCATCCGTCTTCGAGCATTACTCGCTGACCTGCGCCTTTTTGCCGCCCTCCTCGCCCACGGCAAAGAATCTCAAGGCAGCGGGTTGGATGGTCGCCGCCGCAGACTCGAACTGGCTCGTTCTTCAAAAGCAGTAGCTTCGATTTCACAAACCATGTGAACCTTGTAGGGACCATGGACCCTGTCCATCAGCTCGTCGCTGCCGTTACGTCCGATGACGTGCCCCGGGCGACTGACCTTCTGACGCGACAGCCCGAGCTGCATGCGCGGCTCGATGACTCACTCCCCGGACTCGCCTTCGGCGGGACGCTCCTTCTCACGGCGGTGGGCCGTGGCAGCAAACCGATGATCGATCTGCTGCTCAGCCACGGCGCGCGCATCACTCAGCGAAGCCGCTGGTGGGCCGGTGGGTTCGGTGTGCTCGACACAGCGGATCCTGGGCTGGCGGATTTTCTGATCGAGCGCGGGGCATACCTGGATATCCATGCCGCTTCGCGGCTTGGCCACATCGACACCGTCACGAAGCTCCTCGCCGACGATCCGTCGCTCGTCCACTCCCGCGGCGGTGATGGCCAGACACCGCTGCACGTTGCTGCCAACACGCAAATCGCCGCAGTCTTGCTCGATGCGGGCGCCGACATGAATGCACGGGACGTGGATCATGAATCGACAGCCGCGCAGTACGCCATCCGCGAACGCCACGGTGTCACACGATTTCTCGTGGAGCGTGGCTGTCAAACTGACGTGCTGATGGCTTGCGCGATCGGTGACCTCGATTTGGTGCAAAGCCTTCTCACAGCCAACCCCGAGTCGATCGCGATTACGGTGTCTCGCGACTATTTCCCGATGTCCAACCCGCATGCGGGAGGAACCATCTACATCTGGACACTCGGCGACCACAAGAGTGCGCCTGCGATTGCACGCGAGTTCGGGCACGAACCGGTGTTTCAACTGCTCATCGATCGATCGCCACACGAACTCGCGGTGGCTGCGGCGTGCGAGGTGGCTGACGCTGACCTGGTGCGCGCCCTGATCACGAAGCGCGCGGTTGATCCGAGCCGTATGGACCGCGGACTGCTGCGTCGGACGGTGGATGCGGCCGACAGGAACGACGCCACGGCGTTGCGATTGATGTTGTCCGCCGGCTGGCCTGCCAGCGCCCGCGGAAAACATGGGGCGACGGCGCTGCATTTCGCGGCGTGGCATGGCAACCAGGACGCGGTCGCAGCGCTACTCGCCCACGGCGCATCGCTGGACATCCGCGACGACGATTTCGAGATGACACCAATCGAGTGGGCCTTCCACGGATCGCTCCACTGCTATGACCGCGAGCGTGGAGACTACCCCGGAACGGTTGCCGCCCTGCTCGCAGCCGGAGCGGTCACACCCGCAGGCGATCCGTCTTCGGTGAACGCGAGTGAGGCTGTTCGCGATCTGGTTCGCCGCCGCAAGGGTGGCTCACTGTCTTGATGGATTCTGGTGCGAACCGGACGAGGCAGCCACAAGGCAGCTGCCTCGTCCGCAGACGATACCTATCGCGAGCTGACCGTGCGATGGCCCGTGACTCGATCCCAGGCGTCGCGCACGGCTGCCTTCATGTTCTCCCACGTCGACTGACCGCGGTGTTCGTACTTGTCCCAGTTGCGCTGGAGTTCCGGCTCGACCTCAGACCATTCGCGGCCGCTGTAATTGTTCGCAGCCTCATAGCCGTAGCGATAGCCAGGCTGATAGTACGAATAGTCGTTCGAACCGGCATACGGCCGTGTTCGATACGAAGTCCGCCAGTACGCATCTTCTGTATTCCAATCAGTCGAATTTGTACGATCGGCCATTCGTGACCTCCTTTTTTGACGTACCACAGAGGAGAGTGCAACTCGCACGCCGCTTCCGAAGTCGGTCTGCCGTTTGCAACTTCGGCAATTGATGTCATCGAATGACTGGCACCCTGAACATATCGCCGACATGCTGGACCGCGATCGCGAAGCCACCAATCGAACGCTGAAGTCGGAGCGCGAACAGGCGGACCGGCTGTCGACGGCCACGCTGGCGGACGAGGTCGAGGAGAAACTCGCGGCCGCCCGAGCTGAGACGGACGCGCAAGCCTCTCGCATCGAGGTTCCGGAACATTTGCCCGAGGTCGTGGAAACCCTCGCGGATGCGGCAGACAAACTGTCGAATGCTGCAGACGGGCTCGCGAGGGCGGCTGAGACACTCCACGATGTCGGAGGTTCCGGCGCGATTCACACGTTGCAAGAGGTCGCGCGAGCGCTCGAATCGGTCACAGGCGACGCCCAGGGAACCTCCGGTACCCGCGCGACTGCGCAACAGGCGGAGACCGAACCGGTTGTCGCGGAACAGCTCGCGGAAGTTGCCGACAGCCTCGGCGTTGTCGCCGCCAGCCTGGCGGAAGAACGGGTCCATGCCGATGAATCGCTCCGGGAAGAAAGGGAACGGCTCGACGAAATTCTCGATGAAGAACGGCAGGTCACCGACGAGACGCTGGCCACTGAGCGTGAAGAGCGGCTCCGCTTACTCGACGCGGAGCGCCGGCAGACCGACGCGAATCTTGGGCAGGAGCGCGCCGACACGGATTTCGCCGTTCGGCGCACGTTCAATCTGCTGCATCAGGAGCACGAGGGACACGCGCTGACCCGCAACATGGTCGTCACTCGCGATCAGTTTCTCGCGATTGTCAGCCACGACTTGCGCACACCGCTGAGCGTCGTCGCCGTCAACGCGGGAATGCTCGCAGAGCAGTTGCCAGAGGCATCGGCCAACGTCCTCCGCGCCATCCAACGCGTGCAGCGGGCCGCCGATCAGATGGACCGCATGCTCTCGGATCTCCTGGACGCGACCCGTTTCGAGCATGGCCAGTTCCGCCTGTCGCCGCAAGTCGCCGACGTCGTCTCGGTCCTCAACGAGTCGATCGCGCAATTCGAGGAGCTCGTGCGGCGCCACCAGGTCACGCTGCGGCTGGAAGAACCGGCCAAGCCGATCGAAGCCTTGTTCGATCACGATCGCATCGTGCAGGTGCTGTCGAACCTGCTTCGGAATGCGCTCCAGTTCACCCCGCCGGGCGGAGCGATCACCGTTCGTGCGGTGCCGCAGGTGCATGCCTGCCGGATTGACGTGAGCGACACCGGCCTCGGGATTTCCGCGCCCGATCTCGAACGCATCTTCAACCGGTTCCAGCAAACCACAGGAGCGCATCCGCGGGGTCTCGGGCTGGGACTCTATATCTCGCGGGCGATCGTCGAAGCGCATGGCGGAAGAATCTGGGTGGATAGCGAGCCGGGCAAAGGCAGTACGTTTTCTTTCACCTTGCCTGCCTGAGAATCTCCGCCAGTGTCCTGGATGTGGCCGGTGACCTATAATTCACCGACCCATGCATCCCTGGCACGATAGCTACATTGACGATTCCCTGATCGCCACGGCGTTTCCTGTGGTGATCGAAATTCCCAAAGGCAGCACCAACAAGTACGAGCTGGATAAGGAGACGGGCCTGTTGCGTCTCGATCGCGTGCTTTACAGCGCCGTCTACTATCCGGCCGACTACGGCTTCATCCCGCGCACCTTCTGCGACGACGGCGACCCGCTCGACGTGCTGGTGCTCGGACAGGAACCCGTCTACCCGCTGACGATTGTCGAGGCGCGGGCCATTGGGGTCATGCGAATGCGCGACGAAAAGGGCATCGACGACAAGATCGTCGCCGTCAGCGTGCGCGATCCCTCGTATGCGGATTACATCGATCAGGCGCAGCTGCCGCCGCACCTGTTACGGCAGCTGCGGCGATTTTTCGAAGACTACAAGGTGCTCGAACACAAGCAGGTCATGATCGAAGACATGCTCGGCCCCGACGATGCGCTGGCCATCATCAAGGAGGCGCTGGAGCTGTATCGAAAGCTGCGCCGGGGCGAACTGGTGAAGGGCGGGAAAATCTGAATGACGGCGTGCCGCAATTGCGGCGTGCCGCTGCAGGGCCCCTACTGCTTCGCCTGCGGTCAGAAGGCGGTGCACCCGGAGCTGACCGTGCACGACCTTGTCCATGAAGGCGTTCACGAGCTCGCCCACGTCGACGGCAAGATTCTCCAGACCCTCCGTCTCCTTCTGTTGAAACCGGGCGAACTGACGGCGGAGTTCTTTCGCGGCCGCCGCGTCCGATATATTTCGCCATTGCGGCTCTACCTGACCTGCAGCCTCTTGTTTTTTGCGCTGGTTGCGATGGCTCAGTCCCCGATCATCACCATTCGCATGACCAAGGATGACATCGCGGACGACGCCGTTCGAACGGCCACGCAAGAGAAGGTCGTCGCGCAGCTCCGCCACTTGAGCGACGAGGTGACGCACAACGCGCCGCGTGCGATGTTCCTGCTGATGCCGGGGTTTGGCCTGATGTCGTGGGTGTTATTCAGGCGCGCGCAGCCTTACTACGTACCGCATTTGTACTATGCGATTCACTTCCACGCGTTCGTGTTCCTGATATTGGCCGCTCGCGTCGCCTGTTCGTTCGGCGGCCACCTAGGCGGGATCATCGGCGACTTATTTCCGTTGACGATTCCTCCCTATCACTACATCGCATTACATCGGGTGTTCGGCGGCACGCGCTGGCAAATCGCCTGGAAGGGGACAACGATCGCATTGGCCTACATCATCGTGATCATCGGCATCTTGGTCGTGTTGCTGACGGCCACGCTGAAAGACGCCGTTCCCGCGGCAACCGGCTCACACCTTCCGTAGCTTGGTGACGCGTCCGACCTCGACCCACTCGACGACAAAGATGTTGCCGGTGTGATCGAAACAGGCGCCGTGCGGACAGATGAACTGTCCGGGAATAAACGACGTGCGCGGCTGCGTGCGCAGAGGATTGTTCCAGTTCTCCACATTCGAATCACCCAGGTGCTCGATGATGGTGTTCTGCCGGTCGATGAGCGTGACGCGCCCATGCAGATCAGGAATGACGACGACTCCCTGACGTTCGTCGAAGTGACACGGCAGCCGGAAGCCGGGCACGAAGTCGATGTGCGCGCCGTCGAGCGTGAACCGCTGCAGTCGATTGTTGCGCCGATCGGCGACCACCAGAATCGGCGTCGTGCCGCGGGTATCGACCCAAATCCCGTGCGGCTCGTTGAGCTGCCCCGCTTCTGATCCCTTCCCGCCGAACGTGCGGATGTACTCTCCCTTGTTGTTGTACTGATTGATGAAGTACGAGCCATAGCCATCGCCCACGTAGACGTCGCCATTGGGGGCAATCGCGATGTTGGTCGGGTTATACCGCTTCGGCGCGCCATCGGCTCCCGGCCGATACGCCTGGATATCCGGCGGCCCCGCGATTTTCCAGACCGGCTCACCGGTGATCGTCATCTTGACGACGACTGCTTGCAGCGCCGGCTGCGGAGTCATCTTCGGGTTGGAGGCGTTGGCCGTCAGGTAGAGGAACTCGTCGCTGCCTTCCTTGCGGATGTGGAGGCCGTGCGCCACGCCGCGAAAGTCGCTCCCCCACGACCGCACGAACTTGCCGTGCGAATCGAAGACGACCATCGTGTCAGCACTATCACTGGTCGCGTGCACCGTATGGTGAACGTAGATGTTCCCCTGCGAGTCCTCAACGACGCCGTGCGTATTGCCCCACTTGATGCGCGGCGGCAGCTCGCCCCAGTCGTGAATGGCTTCGTAGGTGTAGGCGCCGCTTCCGAGCACCATCGCCTTCGAGCCGGCCTTGTCCTGCACGCCGAGCAGGATCGGCGAAATGACGGGGGCCGCGGCGGCCGCGGCAAGGAATTCACGTCGGGTGCTTTTCATGGCTGGAGAATACTCCAAGTGACCGGGCCGAATGGCTGATCGACCTCACGCGAAGAGATCGAGAATCGGCTCGCCCTTTCCATCGCGCGTCACATACACCGGCCGCCGCTCGAACACATACGCGGTGTCCGGCGCAATCCCCAGTGCGTGATACATCGTCGCGTGCAGATCTTCCATCACCACGGGGTTCTCGATGGTAGTGCAGGGTCGCTCGTCGGCTGTCTTGCCGTAGACGAACCCTTTCTTGATGCCACCGCCGAACATCAGGATCGAACCGGCCGCAGTGAAATGCCGATGCATCCCATAATGACGCGGCTCGCTGATGACGTCGGGAATATTGATCGCCTGATCCTTGACTTCCTTCCCGACCTTCCCCTCCGTCAGCGCATCGCGGCCGAACTCGCTGGCCAGCACGACGAGCGTGCGATCC
>Ga0222622_10000383_pt1 | contig 16182 bp, 12 predicted proteins | sample PLM2_5_b1metaG_FD_177335 | JGI IMG/M metagenome (GOLD analysis project Ga0222622, IMG submission 177335) | Groundwater sediment microbial communities from an aquifer in East River, Colorado, USA - PLM2_5_b1 | ecosystem: Environmental > Terrestrial > Soil > Riparian zone | place: USA: East... | reverse complement strand
TTAATTTACCGGTCATAACTGGCAAGTGATATCTACAGTAATAGGGAAAAACTTCTGTCTCATCGGCAGTGAATGTTGCGTTTCCACTCTGACCAAATCCTAGGTCGATATCTACTTTATATGGATCGCCTATCGTAAATGAATGCCTTTCAGTTTGTACATCATCTACATTGTAGAATTTGACGGTCACCTTGTCCCCTTTATTTGCGACGATTGTATGGAGAGAGTATGAATCTCCTGCAACTTTTAATTTATTCTCATCAACATTTTCAACTTCCGAGAATGTCTTTTCTCCCGGGGTTGACATTGAGGGTATTTTACCTGATGTTCCAGTTGCGTTACACATATTTTTCATTCCTGTTCTGAGGTCTCCTTTTCATCTTGTGCAAATGCTTGAGTAATTAGATTTGGTGCTACCACCGTGGGCATTGAAAGCCCTATAGTCAATGCCAACAGCATAAGTAAACAAACCCAACGTTGTTATATTCATTAGTTCACAAAAATACAGTATCCAATATTTAAGAGATCCTAAATTTCCTTAGTACAGCCTTAGAAATATCTAAAATATCATAACGAGATCGTTTGGACAACAATAATAAAGTGTTTCAAAATAACTTTTATTATTTTTACTAGGGTTTATTAGAATTTTTGCAGAAAAGAAGTCCGTATCTATAAATTATGGATAAAGGACTTTTTGACAGTAGTCAAATGTATAGTAACGGAAACCTTTTCATCATATTTAGTATTTTGGTTGTAGGTATTTTTGTAATTCTTTTAGACGGACAGTTTCCAGTTACATATGGCGAATCGGTCATGATTAATCGAACTAATAATAAAGTAGTGATTTTGAACTTTGATGATAATCGCAAGAGCCAATTTACTCAAGCCAAACCCATACTTGATAAGTATGGATTTAAGGCCACATTTTATGTTGTTTGTAATTATTTAGACAATAAAAAGGGATTTATGAATTGGACTCAGTTAGAGACTTTATACAAAGAAGGGCACGACGTAGGATCTCATACAATGAATCATGACAATCTAAGTGATTCATCAAAAAAGAGCCTAGAATATCAGATAGGTATGTCAAAGGAATGTCTTCAGGAACATGGAATTAACGCAACAAGTTTTGCATATCCGTTTGATAAAGGATGGGACAACAAAACTATAGTAAACATAGTATCCAAGTATTATGAGTTGGCTAGAACGGCGAGCAGTCCTCTTACTTATCTACACTGCGATGGGTGGAAGGATAAATCGAATCAGACTGACTGCAGAACATATACCAAAAATGGTAAACTCAATTACGCTAACAAATATTCCATTAGAGGCTGGAGTCACGACTTATCAAGAAAAGTAAATACATATGATGATTCTGCATTGTTTGACAGATTCATCCAAGTAGTAAATAGCCAATCCAATTATAATAAAAACGGTACAATAATGGCAATTCCCATAATCATATATCACAGAGCAGGCGATCAAGGGACTGATTACAATACTGACTTGGATCTATTTAATAAGGAGATGAAATATTTACATGACGGCAATTTTACGGTTATGACAATGGCTGATCTTGCGTACGATAAAAAAAGTAATTATTTATACATAAAATAATCAATCTGAATATTCTATTCATATGAAAAAGGGATGGCGGCCTTGCGTTAAATTAAAACCATTATATTATTTGTTGACCATAGTTATGCATAAACCCGTAACAACGCTCCGTTCCTGGTGGGTCAACATGAAGGTAAGGTACCATTAGCATCTACGATTGGCCCACCTGTTTTTAATTTATAATTATTAATAGTGATCAGTGTCTTACTATTACGTTGACCAAGTACATGAGATGCTCATGCGGCAATAGAGAGGTTATCAGCCCAAAATTTGGCGAGACTATGGAACGTTACATGGCTCGACGGCTTTGCCGTAATTGTAATACGAGAGGTAATTGGAAGGAGGAAACTGTAGATGAGACACGACTCAACTAGCTATTCAAATTCCTCAGAGCTCACGAGTTACTGGGAAGAGTGGCGGTCACCGATAAAATAGTCTATATATTCAATTCCTCATAATGCTCTTAAATCCACTGCTTTATCTAACTAATACTATAAATAGTATCGATGTAGTTAAAAGTAGTTTCAGTGAGACGGCTCATTGCTTTCGTATCAACCTGTTCCAATGCAGCAACTAATGCAATGTCAATCAATGGCGTAAGAATAGAAAGTATTGGAATTAGCATTGTAAATCTAGCAAAAAAGTTGTTCACTTAAATCTTCTATACTCCTTATATATGAATAAACTTTATCTTGTCGCACAAAGATTCGCAAGAGAATACTGGTAGCTATAAAACCGTAGTTAGAAAAGTCAAATAAGTTTATGGAGCAGAGTCAAATATTTTGGTCGCACAAATTGATCCGTCAGAGTCATTGATAGTAAATTCGGCGGTCATGACTTTGTCAACTTTAGTCGCATCTATCTTCGTAACTTTAACCATGTTGCCAATTTCAGCCCCTCCCTTCATATTCATTGATTGTACACAGTTATTTTGATCAAGCGTTAATCCGTGTGTATGCCATTGAGGATACATCCAATCTGACGATACGGCGTAAGTGCCGTTATCTGTTACAAATACATACGCGTACCCTACATTGTCCTTTTGTGGTATTGTTCCCCCCGCTGTGCCTTCTACGGCTAGAAATGGATTTCCGTCATCTCCAATACCAAAATCTTTAATCATGAAATCATCTTCATTGAACTTGCTTTTCTTCCCAATTGCAAATGCTATTTTATTTACGTGAGCATTATTTACGAAAACCAATCCTCCTACTGCTACAACAAATATTAAAAGACAAGTTATTATGCTTACTTTGTCTTTATTCATGTTTATCCAAAATACTAGAAGTGATGGACTATTAAAGGATTCTTTATTATCCTTCAAATGCTACAACTCTAGGAGGAGCAGCAGTGAGAGAATATTTTCAGGATAACTTCATTTATTTCCTTTTTTTCCATCAATATTCTCTATAGGATGTTCTTCTCGTGCAGGAATATACAAATCTAGAATCCTTCTTCTCTCTATTTCAGTTATAGGTTTAAGATTAACATCTTCAAGAAAAGAAATATAATATTGTTTTTGAAAATCTTCGTCCGACATTGCTACTATAGCACAGGTAGAACAAATTCGGATTTCAGATTTAGGGTCAACTTCACTATCACATAATAAACAAGTCGATTTTTTAGTATCAATGTTTTCTGACATACTATAGTATGTGGCGCATTAAATATAACGATTAAGATAACGTTTGCCTCGAGTATCATATTTATAAACTATAAATCTCAATCTCACTAATTACTGCAATTTATCGGGACTACAAAAACAATGGAGGATCCGAAAATGTCTGACGGTCCTTATGAAAAAGAATGCATGTATTGCAAAAACAAAATTCTGATGTCAAAGGAGTCTGGGAAATGGCTTCCTTACAATCTGAATAATGGACCACATGATTGCAGGAAAAAGAATGACAATGGTAGTGAGAGCAAGCAAGTGGAACAACAAAACAAGCAAGAAATCACCTTAGAAATGGTTAGGAAGAAACTGGAATCCATTGGTATTATCATAAACGTAGAGAGGTTGATAAAGGAATGAAAAAGGAAATAACTCACTGTTCTAAATGTGGGGAATGGTTAGAAAATAGCGATGTATGTCCGGAGTGTGGCTATAGTAAATGATGTCATCATCGCAACAACCAGAATAGCAAGAATTTACACATTCCCTTAAACTTGAGGAGACCGCCAAAGGCGTTAGAATTTCAGTACATGTTTACGCAAATAGTGAGGAGCAAGTCATACAGAAGCCTTTAAAACGTATCTTAAAGCGAAAATTACCGCAATAGATAACAAGATACCTTTGGCACCTGTAGAAATTAAGCAATGACTGAAAAAATCAAATGTCCTAAATGTGGATATTTAAACATGAGTTGGAATTCTTTGTGTTGGAAATGTCATCAAATATTAAAGGATGAATGATATAAAGGATGACAGATCATGATCTCTCCAAATGGACTATTCTGTCGTTAACGTTGACGACTGCAACGCTGATAGTAGGACTTGTAATTTTAGTAACTAAATAAATGACTAACAAGGATAAGGAATCTATTTCTAGTACAATTCCACACACTGTAATTATCATCAAGTGCAGACACTTTGAATATAGAATTACTTATTTTGATTTTGGTGACAAAGAAAGTAAGGAAATCAAATGAAATGCGTTAAATGCCTAATCCAGGATCATAGTAATAGATTCGCAAAGAAATTGAATGATGATTTTGGGATTTGTGATTTATGTGCATCGTATAAAAACAAGATTAAGATTAAATAATTTTATCCATGTGTTTTTCACAAAAATACTCGACCAACGTTCACAGTGTGGGAGAATAAACAAATGACGCAAGAAAATACTACATTTACACATTCCTTAAAACTAGAAGATACATCAAAAGGTTTATAGTAAATTATTAAGAATACAGCAACTGATGGGTTTGGGGGCAACCAAGCCGGTTGTTAATGAACAAGAACAATCGAGCCCCACCAGTTGCAGTGTTTAGGTTTGATAATACTCATCACCGAACCATATAAGAAATGATTAACATAGTTCTCGATGATGAGACAACAATTTTTTTCTTCAATTGTTCTAACATCTCTTTCATTTTACCAATTTTTTCTAAAATATGCTTATTACTTTAGAGGGCCAAATGTTTTGACGTGGGTATCGCAGTATCGTTCTATCAACCGGGCCCCGTGATAGTCGTAAGAAACTGTTTTTGTAGCGATCTCATTGCAACAACAGCAAAGACGACCATTTCTCTTGTTTAGTCGCTGGGGTTAACTCTCATCATCCCACATATTGGCGCATTCTTGGCATTGAGAGATTAAGACGTCTTTATTCAATTCGTGTAGAATGTAAGTCTTGATTTTTTCTTGTGGACATTTGCATCTCAAAACTTGCTCGACCCTTGACCCGTCAAACTGGGCAAGCCTTTAGTGCTGGGAGCCTTTGTGTGGTTTGGGTTGGTTTGTCCTAAATTATTCTGTTCTTGCGTAAACATTTGGTTTTCATCTGCGGATGCCGTCTCTGGCTCCGTTGACATTTCCGCGATATATTTCGACAACCCGGCCTCCTCTAGAATCATTTCTCTTTTAAGATAATACTCATCACCGAACCATATAAGAAATGATTAACATAGTTCTGGATGATGAGACAACAATTTTTTTCTTCAATTGTTCTAACATCTTTTTCATTTTACCAATTTTTTCTAAAATTTGAAGGCCAAGATGGTAGCAATGGATAATAAGATCCCATTAGCACCAGTGGATTGTAAACAGATATGAAAAAGAGAACAATAATCGGAATCATAATAGTTTCAGCATTTGCGGTTTTTGTATTGCTAATATTAAAAGATATTTACCAAGTAAATACAAACCTAATAAACAAAAGGACGGAAACTATAGACAATGAGTGTGCTAAAATGCTCATGCAAAAATACGGTAAAATAGATCCTGGATTAAAACAACTTTGTATTGACTATGTGAGTAAGCATGTAAGTCAACCGTGAGAAAAATAAATAATTCCTAGGAAAATTCCATAGTGAACTGAGGATACTAGACTGGATATTATATCAGGTTTGTATTAATGAAAAATAGACTTGCGTTTTAGAGGTGTAACATAGGTAAGGCAACTTATTATATTTAGTTGCATAACTTAGTCACCAACTGGTGGGAATTGGTTGTTCTGGTTCAGCCTTCAATCAAATTAACTCCTCCCATCAGTTGTTAATTTTAACCTTTTTATGCAATTGATAATTATAAAAACCCAATTAGGAAATTATCATTAATAGTACTATTGATACAAGTATCTAATTATTGTTTACACTGATGAGAACGTTATTTTATTTTCATTTACATACTTGTACGGCAGTATTCTTATACGAAAGAGTATATTGAATAATATAATGAACAACCAAACGACTTGCGTAATACTGTCTATTGCAGCAAATGTTAGACTTCCTGGTAATTGTAGAGAGTAAGAAATGAAATCACTCATAATTAAAGTCCTCAAGTCGCCTGTTGTCCTATGCGAATTAATGAGAGGATATTAAAGGATGATAACACAAGAAGAATTAGAGATTCCATTAGCGCCGGTAGACAGCAAGTAATGACAGGCCAAAAATAAAATAAAAATATTATCTACTGGAATCGTAAAGAATCTTATCAGTACATAGATAACTTAGGTAAGGCATGTTCATATATTTTAGTAGCATAAGTGTGATTAATCTATCACACCTTAGGTGCCGGTGGGATCACCTGTGTAAGGGTACGGTTCATTTGTCCCACCGGTCGATATTAATCATTTCAAGTATCACTGAAGACATTACCATATAAGTTCAATATGAAGACTAAACTTGTCAGAGTAAAAAAAGAGTGTAGGTTACCTGTGATATATTTTTTAAATCTTCATTGACGCCAGTCCACATAAATTCTATATTTTGTGAATTAAGAGAATAAAGATATTTGATGAAACAGGTTAGAATTTGTATAGAAAAGAACTTTGCCGATTCATATATTCTTATAACATTCTACGCAAGCCATTTTATACTATGTAGAACAGGCAAATTATAACGTCACACACAAACAACTGGTGGGGAATTGGTTGTCTTCTTGTTCAGCCCTTTCAATCAAAACTCATCCCATCAGTTGTTAATATTTATTTGCTTATTGATATAATTATTATAAAAATATTTTGTATTCTTAGAAGGTAACATTAAGAATATCTTAATTTGTTCATCTCATCGAAGTGTCATATCGTCACATAGTTTGATTTTTATCATTTCAATTATTTTTGCTAATTCATGCTGTTCATGAAATTTACTAATCCCAATTTAATCTTGACATCATTCGGAATTTTTAAAATATCTTCTTGTATTTTTATGAAACCATGAATCATCTTCCTTGTGTATTCCGAATCGCCATCTAACATCATTGGAGGACTACGGTGACGGACCAGCCTTAATATGCCTTCCTAGACTAAGTTACCCATATTGAATAAATTTAATGATTATTGGTGGAATGATACTCAAAAAAGATGAAGAGAAAGCAGTCGATTATGATAGGTATTCACAATGTTATCAATGCGGTAACATTTACCCAGTGCATGAAATTGAAAGACAAAAGACACTGAAAGCAGATACAAAACACCGTAAATCAGATAATGAATTTGAAGCAAAGGAAGGTATTGTTATGGGAATACCTAAACGAAGCAGTCCGGCCGGTAAAAAATTTCTGCTAAGAAACGTAGAGAAAGAAATCGAATGCACCATAAGCATCCTGAAATTGATGGAGATCCAACAACATGAAGAAGAGAATATTCATGTCGCCTATGATTCTAATCCATAGATAGATAAGGAGTAAGACTTTTACTTACTAAGCAGATCGGAATAGAGATGCCATAAATCTTAATTTTATTTAGCATACCTTAGAATTTACTATAAACTAATAACGTTTTCCAGCAATTTTCATTTTCGTGCTTACTCCACCAATTGGCGCTGTGGTTTTGTCTTTCGGGAGTTATTTTAAATATTAATAAGCTATTAAAGCATAGTTTAAACAACTGGTGGGTGATTATGGGTGCTTCTACTCGTAACAATCAAATCAATTCCCCCCATCAGTTGGTTCTTTTTTTATTTAGATCGTAGTCCTAAATATTAAATTTTATGGTTACAATTCTCTAATTAATCAAATCTATATGGTTTGACTGCTAACCTAAGTGCATCTAAAGTATCATTGTAAGAAGATTGTGTTTTATCTAAAGAGTATTCGTTTGCTACTGCGCTCTTTAGTGATATGATTACTTTTTCCATCGATTCAGGAATACAAAGATATTCGTTACTTACCAAACTATACAAGTTTTGTAGTAAAGGTTTATGTTCTTTTACAAAGTTGACTCGAATAATTCTGTTGTTGTGTAAAGTTACGTCTGCTGCCTTTTCATAGTGAATATTTTCATTAAATGCAATCTTTAATTCTGTTATTAAAGAACGTGCGCTTCCATCTATGTAAACCCATGTGTTATGTGTTTCTCTACATATCTTGAATACTTTTTTAACAATCTCCAAAGGTGAAGGGTGTCCTTCTAGTTCTTCTCCAAATCTTACAATAATTTTGTCATACTCTTCTAAATGTTCTATTAACACAAGAGAAGTTTTTGAATTAGAAAAACCTAGATCTAAACCAAGTAAATGACTTACAAAATTATTGATAGGTATTTCCTTATACTGTTCACCTAACTTTATACAATTGTCTATTTGAAAAGGCTCGTAATGATATGAAAAATGCTCGTAATGCCCGTAAAAAGAAGACATCACTTCATTAAATTAAATTTACTTGGTTTATACATTCTAATACTCAAATATTATGCACGAGTTATCCTGACCAAATGTTTTACGATTGTTTACACTCCAAAGTAATAGCTAATCATATTATTTCATTTTACTCTAAAAGAAAAGAGCTATCCTGTTCCATTTATTCTTAATGAGTCTAAAATTTGTTTAACCTTAGGTAAATAGGTATCAAATTTTGAGCTCTCCATACTGTACTGAAAAACATAAATCTTATTGTCTACTGCTGTCCATGAATGCATAATCTCAAATGAAACAGGGTTTCCCATATTCGGTGATGTTGAGAATACCACCTGGTACCCTGGACGTCCCGCAAGAGTAGCAGGACCTGAACTTGAGATCTTAATTTGGTTCGTTTGATTAAGTGAGGAAAGTGTAACATTAGTAAAGTCCTTAAGAGATACATTTTGTTGATAGCTCATTACACTGATAGTAAATCTCGCTGGAATTGGATCGGAAAGATTTTGTAGTGGAGCATAAAAGCCAGCAATCTGACTATACTCTGGTAATCCACTAGTTGAGAATGTCCAGTTTGACGGGAACAACAGAAATATTCCATATTGTGGATTCCTATAAGCTATTTGGTCTGAAGATGTACGATTAGTAACATTCGATTCGAGTTGAAAACCATAGTTAGTCTCACTCATATTTGATAACGGTGTATCTATAGCGTTAGCTGTTTGTGATTCAATTATTATTAGCAATAAGGCTGCCGTACAAATACAGGTACAAACCATTAAGGATCTTATGCTACTCTTCATACTAGGTATCGAGAAAGAGGCGAGCCCTTTAACTGTTTCCATTAATTTTATGCTAAATCAATCTTCATCCAAGAATTCGCAAATCATCTTCTAAGCTTTCACTGATTACGTCGACTTTGAAAGAAAATGAGAACAGTAATTTTAGCGCACATAATTTTAGCCTTTTACTGGATACATTGTATAGAAGATTAAATTAGAAAAAAGTTGTCTAAGATGATAATAAAAACTATTTAAGTTATTTTGATCATATCTATACATTGGAAAGTATAAAGTGTGACTATTGTAGAAAACATATCCATTCTTTAAATCCGTTTTTAGATTTGTTTGTCTGCAATACTTGTTATCATAGACTAATATCCTATTTGTTCTATCCAGGAAAAGTTAACGCCTGATAGTTAATGTGATCACTACTTGTCGCCCATAAAGCTACTCTTATTTGTCACTTCGAGGTTTCCTCTTAATGGTCCATTGTACGTGTAAGAAGCCCCCACTTTGTATGTAACCAATTTCTTTTTCACGGTAATTTTTGGACTATCAAAACCAAAACCAGTTCTCCTAATTTCTATACCTAAACGGTGCTAATACCTACAGTAACGCACATTCTAATAACCAGTAACAGCATAGCTCGAGTCATAATATTTATTATTCACCAATGTTAATCTTCAGGACGACATTAGCAATGTCATTTCCTTTCTCTTTATTCACTTCTGTCATAATGGGCAAGAAATTCTTTGATAATTCAATTTATAGTTTGTAGTCCAATAAATATATAGAAATGAATATTGAACTCGAATTGTGTATCTTTAAGATACAATTGTAAATATTAACGATTGAATATGGCAGAATTAGAATTATCCCTTCCAAAATATAACAAGAAAAGAGACTTTACCAAAACTCACGAGCCAAAGGGCAAGTTAAACCGTAGGTCTAAAGATAAGAAATTAAAATCATTCGTTGTTCAAAAACATGATGCCTCAAGATTGCATTATGACTTTAGAATAGAATCTGAATCTGGAGTACTTATTTCGTGGGCGGTGCCCAAAGGACCATCGATGGATCCAAGTAAAAAACGTTTAGCAATTAAGGTAGAAGACCACCCTTTAGATTACTTGAATTTTGAAGGAGTTATTCCTCCTGGTAACTATGGTGCCGGTACGGTAATAGTATGGGATATTGGTACCTATGGAACCAAGGATAATATCTCAAAACAGCTTCAAAATGGGAAGATCTCATTAGAACTGGAGGGAAAAAAGCTAAGAGGTGGATTCACCTTAATTAGAACGAGAAGTCAAAACCAATGGTTACTAATAAAAGCCAGCGATGGCTTCGCCTCAAAGGAAGATTTGACTATTACACATCCCGGCTCTGTACTTCAAGATAATATTTCCTCAATCAAAAAATCAGAATCTAATCATTCAATGAAAGATACTAACAGTTACAGCAATAAAAGAGAGGACTTTTTTTCCAGAGTAGCGCCAATGCTGGCGTCTCCGGTCGATAATGCCTTCAATGATAACGAATGGGTTTTTGAAATTAAATGGGATGGGGTGAGAGCTATTTTATTTAAGGAAAATGGCAAAATTAAGTTGCAGTCACGAAGTGGTAACGACATTACAGATAAATATCCTGAAATAGTAACTTCAGCAAGAGAGTGCCTAAAAGGATGTAAATCAACAATAATCGATGGTGAGATTGTGGTCCTTGATGAAAACGGTATTCCCAACTTTCAGGCTCATCAACGCAGAATGAATGTAGAAAGTAAAAAAGAAATTCTGGTACTTTCATCCGAGATCCCATGTACTTTCTTTGCATTTGATGTTTTGTATCATGAGCATAAAGATTTGAAGAAATTAAGCTATCTTGATCGCAGAGGTATCCTATCCCAAATATTAGGACCAAATGATACCATTAAGATATCTGACTACATTGAAGAAAAAGGAATTGATATCCTTAAACATAGTAAAGAACTTGGTCTAGAAGGAATAATGGCAAAACATAAATCGAGTGTTTATAGAGAAGGACTAAGATCAAGAGATTGGTTAAAGATTAAAAATATTAAAACACAAGATTGTGTAGTTATTGGCTATACTAAAGGCATAGGTAATAGAATTAATCTTTTTGGTTCCCTACTATTAGCAGTATATTGCACAAAAGAAAGAAAGTTCAGATTCGTAGGACACACAGGTAGTGGTTTTGATTTCGAGTTACTTAACAAAGTGTATTCAAAGCTACAGGAATTAAGAATCGATTCAATGCCGATTGATCACTTGCCATATATGAATCGACAAACCACATGGGTAAAACCGCTACTTATTGCAGAGGTAAAGTTTAACGAATGGACCAAAGATGGGATAATGCGGGCACCAATCTTTTTGAGATTTAGGGAGGACAAGAAACCTATTGAATGCACAATAGAAGGTGATAATCCTATAGAAGGAAATTTAAAGTATAAAAATAAGGAACAGTCACAATATACAACACAAGCTAAAATCTCAAATCCCAACAAAATTTATTGGCCTAAAACAAGAGACCATACGGGATTCACAAAAAAAGATCTAATCAAATACTACGAGTTGATAAGTCCACTGATTCTCCCTCATTTAAAGGACCGACCCCTTTCCCTTAGTCGATACCCGGATGGAATTTATGGAAAAACATTTTTTCACAAGAATTGGAATCAGTCAAAACCAGATTTTGTTATGACTGCCCAAGTTCATTCCGAGCAAAGGAATGATAATATCAATTATTTAGTCTGTAACGATAGAGAAAGCCTACTTTGGATTGCGAACTTGGGTTGCATAGAAATGCATCCTTGGTATAGCAGGATAAATGAAATGGATAGCTGCAATAGTTCTTCATTATTGTATGAAGAGAAATGTGGTTTGAATTTTCCGGATTTCATAGTTTTTGATCTCGACCCATACATCTATTCTGGAAAGGAAAAAAAAGGACAAGAACCTGAGTACAACCGAGTGGGATTTAGTGCAGCGGTAGAACTTGCACTCGATCTGTATGACCTTTTAAGGGAATTGAAAATAAATTCGTACGTAAAAACATCAGGAAAGTCAGGTTTACACGTTTACGTTCCTATTATTAATAACTATCCATACGAACAGACGAGAAATTTCTCTGGAATAATTGCAAAGATTATGATATCGAAATTTCCTAAGAAAGTAACTACTGAATGGAGTACATCAAAAAGAAAAGGAAAAGTATTCTTCGATTATAACCAAAATTCTAGGGGAAAAACCTTAGCATCAGTATACTCGTTGAGACCGACCGCAGCGGCAACTGTCTCAATGCCTATAGAGTGGAAAAAATTAGATTCGATTCTTCCTATTGACTTTACCATCTCAAGTGTACCACAGCTTGCATTAAAAAATAATGATATATGGGTTGGAGTTCTTACCAAAAAGCAAAATATTAGTGAAATAATATCAAAAGCAGAAGAAATTTAATTTCAGTTAAACCAATTTAATAAGGAGCATAATTGTAAACATCCAAGGATTTTACGACGGAAACTAGTTATAGCAAGGCTGTTCTGTGCATGCCTAATAGAAAGAATATTAGATTTTAATAATACTAGCAAATTTTGAATTTTTAGAATAACAAGAACGATCATGATCTTGGATGTAACATGCTGCCAAAATTTCTATATTTTTATTTAGTATTTTTAAATGTGTATATCCCAATCGTGAGTATCTTTCTGGAATTCTTCTAGGCCCTTTTTGGTCACGGATACTTTGGTTCTGGTAATTTTGATGTAACTTTTTTCCTTGGCATATTGTTTGATGACAGAAATTTTATCATTCTCGGAAAATCCATCCTTCAGAATTCCGAAATTAAAAAAATCCATAAAATTGAACTTGGTTGGCAAGTTATTTTCTAATGCATTAAGATAATTTTCCCACAGCTCTTCCATAAAATTCCAAATGATAGTTTTTTTATCACTTTCCGAAATTTTAGCCAATGCCAAATCCAGCACTTGTACAATTTGTACAATATTACATTTAGTAGTTATTTGAACAAACAAAAAACAAAGCATTCAAATCATTATCATAGTTTCACGTGTTCCATATTTAGTCAAAAAGTAATGTTCCAAAACTATCAAATATTCATAATGTTCAAGAGGCGAATAATTTTACAAATTGCATGTTTCGTAACTTTGCATGACGTTTCAGAAGTCGAAAGTGGATGTGCATGTGTTCTTAAAATCAGTTTTATGTTTAAAGATGTTGTTCCATGATTGACACTGGAAAAGTGATATTATATGGACTAAATTAAATGATGATTTTACTCTGACGTGTTAATGAATGCTATTCCACAGATTTTACAATGAGTAGCAGAACTCATTTTAGATTAGCTTATGAACTTCACATAAACTGACATTTGAACTTAAGAGTCAGACTCTGCTTTTTTTCCATTTATCGTGAAAATATGGTAACACTCTCTTTGAAAATAATCTAATGAATTCTATTTCATCCGGACTAGTGCTATGTATATATATTTGTGTAAATCCTGCACGAAAATATTTTTCGATTGGGGAAATTAGCTCGTCTATAGAAGTAACTATTATTGTTGATTTCTTCTGCTCATCATCAGATACTTCATCTTGTGCTTTTTGTTCTAAAATTCTTGGATCGCTAATATTAGTATTAAATGCATCATCTATTTGCGTAGTACGCCAGAACTCGCACGCCTTAAAGGCTTTGTCATAATCCTCAGAATAAGAAACCTTTGGCTTTGCTATTTTTTGAAGTAAATCTACATCCTTGTTTACCTCCTTCGCCGCATTATCAAATATGTGAAATACTTCATTGGCCTCATCAGGTTTTGAAGTTGTAATCAGACCATCTGTATATTTAGCAGCAGCTTTAATTGCTTGTGCACCTGAGCCTGCCATATATATAGGGATATCAGTGGAAGGAGGAGTGTACAGTTTCGCATTTTTAATTTTAAAATATTTTCCTATAAATGTTACAAAACCATCCTCATCTATACTATTATCTTCTTTAGCATTATTACTCGATGATCTTTCCGGATCTAGAGTACTCTTCTTATTTCTGTTCCATAATTTATTTATGATTTGAATAGCTTCAATTGTTCTTTCAACTCTAATTTCTGCTGATGGCCAATCAAATCCCAAAGGTACTTCATTCATTGCTTCACCCGATCCCACACCAAGTCCAATACGTCCTGGATACAGTACATCCAATGATGCAAATGCTTGTGCAATTATTCCAGGATTATAACGATATACCGCTGCAGTAACGCCGGTTAAAAATTTCATTTTTTTTGTCCTTTCAGCGACAGCTGAAATCCAAACCCACGTAAAGTTTCCGTGTCCATTTGTATCAGACCAAGGATGAAAATGATCACTTGTGAGGGTTTTTCCAAATCCTCCTTTTTCCGCCTCTTTTACAAAATCAATTAATTGTTGCATTGAATATTGTTCCTGTGATGCCCAATATCCGATTTCTGTCATATTTTATTAAGGCCAATAATATTTATAAACTAATCGCAAATTTACAATTTGAAATCGATAGGCAAGAAGATAAGTCTATAAACATTACCATAAAAGGTAATTAGGATTAAATCTAGTATAAAAAAATTATTAATGATTAAATTAATCGTACGGAGCCATTAGTCAAAAAATTATTATATTCGCTATTGATTTTGTATTAGTTAGCCAACTCCGGTCGGCTCTTCTTTATTCTGATGCTCCAATTTCATATGCTGTTCCTTCTCTTGTTGCGTTGCAAACGTTATGCCGCAAATATGACACTTTAAATCAGGATTTCCGGAGATTTCCTGTGACATTCAGCTACCGTCTCCATTAATCAAATCGCTGCAGAACATATACTAAGATGCCACTACATCGCTTAAATTTGTTACTTAAAGCTATTCCATTATTTTTTTCCTAACGACAAACGATCTCAGTAATATTTTTCTCCCATAGTCTTCCACTGGTTATCAGACCTGAATTATATCATATTAGGCACTTCGTAAACCTTACCTTTGAGACTAGAGCTTTTATTCATTTAAAAGCGTGGACTTGAGAATTCAGACAATATTGGAAATCATTTTAAATTTTGTTGTGCAGAATTAAGTAGTGAAACGCTTTCGGGTTTTGGCTCCGTTTACCGAAAGTACCGAAAACATAATCAACAATCAAAGCGATGCCAAACACGGGACTGGGCTGGCAACTCCCTTTCATATGATCTAATTTGCTTGAATCAAAAAAAGGAATTATATTTTGTGGACAATTGCAGCAATATTTAGTGTAGAGTTACCAATAATCGCATCAAATTCACTCTTTGCTTTGTTGGTTAGATTTTTTACCTCTGGAAGATTTCCAATTTTCTCTATACCCTTCTTCACGCCACCAAAAAATGTGCTCCATCCCAACCCTACAAGAGCCAAAATAACTAGAACAGCTAATATAAGAACGATCCACCCTATCAATAAAAATTACTTCAGGTGATGTATGCTTTAAACTTTGAGTAGAATGTATTCTATTGGATCATAAATTTGTGAATAATTTAATTTCTCTTGAAATCAAAATTTGTTCATTTGATATAAGATGATACTGAGACGGTGACGGTAATGAATCCTGCACGATGATAAAAAGAAATAATTTAACTTATCATACCAGTTATAGTTATCGATTGCTGAAGATTAATACTAAATATTAGATAAAAAATATCTGTTGAACGGTCCTTTTTACATACTATAATGGATTCCATTAGTACAATTGCCCGATTCGACCGAATAACATACGCAACTATCTCTTAGCATTACATTTTGAAATGATATTGGATATGATGTTCCAGAGTTATCGTTGTTTGGTATCAATGAATTATGAGGAACAAAAGTAATTGATTCAGGATCGTCCTTATCTAAAAATCCAAACATAAGTTGAGATACTTCTACCTTATATTTGATTGAGTAAGGAAAGTTACCCATCT
>Ga0222622_10000382_pt1 | contig 16190 bp, 12 predicted proteins | sample PLM2_5_b1metaG_FD_177335 | JGI IMG/M metagenome (GOLD analysis project Ga0222622, IMG submission 177335) | Groundwater sediment microbial communities from an aquifer in East River, Colorado, USA - PLM2_5_b1 | ecosystem: Environmental > Terrestrial > Soil > Riparian zone | place: USA: East... | reverse complement strand
CACGCCAGGAGGGACTCGAACCCCCAACAGGCGGTTTTGGAGACCGCTACTCTACCAATTGAGTTACTGGCGTATTTTTAATTGTCATTCTGAGCGAAGCCCAGCGGAGCCGAAGAATCTCTCGAATCACCAAAGCAAAGATGTCTCCAGACCTTCGCATAAAGCTACGTCTCGGCAGGCGACTTCGCTCGACATGACAACAATTTAATCCAGAATATCGCCCACGCGACCCGCACCGACGGTTTTGCCACCCTCACGAATGGCGAACCGGATCGTCTTTTCCATCGCAATGGGCGTGATCAACTCTACTTCAATAGAGATGTTATCTCCTGGCATGACCATTTCTACGCCTTCAGGAAGTTTAACCGTGCCTGTAACATCCGTGGTGCGGAAATAAAATTGTGGCCGGTAATTGCTGAAGAATGGAGTGTGACGTCCGCCTTCCTCTTTGCTCAGCACGTAAACTTCCGCCTTAAACTTCTTGTGCGGCGTGATGGAGCCCGGCTTCGCGATCACCTGGCCGCGCTCTACCTCCTCCTTCTTTAATCCGCGCAAAAGAACGCCGACGTTATCGCCCGCGCGCGCTTCATCGAGAAGTTTGCGGAACATTTCGATATCTGTCGCCACGGTCTTCGCCGTTGGACGAATACCGACCAGTTCGACTTCCCCCATTTTCTTGAGAACGCCGCGCTCGACACGACCTGTGGCAACGGTGCCGCGGCCCTCGATGTTGAACACGTCTTCGATCGGCATCAGGAACGGTTGATCAACAGGCCGCTCGGGGACAGGGATGTAATCGTCAATCGCCTCCACCAGCGCGAGGACTTGCTTTTCCGCGTCCGCGTCGCCATTCAGCGCCTTGAGCGCGCTGCCCTTGACAATCGGGATTTTGTCGCCCGGAAATTCATACTGCGTCAGTAGATCGCGCACTTCCATTTCCACGAGATCAAGGAGCTCCGGATCGTCGACCATGTCGACTTTGTTCAGGAAAACGACGATGGAAGGGACTCCAACTTGTCGCGCCAACAAAATATGTTCACGCGTCTGCGGCATGGGACCGTCCGCGGCGGAGACTACCAGAATGGCACCATCCATTTGTGCCGCGCCAGTGATCATGTTCTTGACGTAGTCCGCGTGACCGGGGCAATCGACGTGTGCGTAGTGGCGTTTGTCGCTCGAATATTCCACGTGCGCCGTGTTGATGGTGATTCCTCGCTCTTTTTCCTCGGGAGCATTATCGATCGATTCATATGCCCGCACTTCAGCCATGCCCTTTTTGTTCAGCACCATCGTGATGGCCGCTGTCAGGGTGGTCTTGCCGTGGTCCACGTGCCCGATCGTGCCGACGTTCACGTGCGGCTTGTCGCGTTTAAAAGCTTCCTTAGCCATTTCAATTCTCCTGGTTAACTAAACTTCGTCTTTTCTTCTAATTTCCTCCACTGCCGGTCGTGAGTTCTTCAACGAGCCCATGACCGGGATTGAACCGGTGACCTCGTCCTTACCAAGGACGTGCTCTACCAACTGAGCTACATGGGCCTGCTCTTTCTTCGCCAACCCAGCGCCTCCGCGGCAATCCGAGCGGCAAACCGGTTTCGCTCCGTGCCAGAGATTCAAAAGTCCCAAAGCCGCGTCAAATTTGCAATTTGAACGACCATGGGACCGCCTCGTTCCAGCAAAAAGCGCCCGCAAGCTAACCGCGCCCATGGTCGTGTCAAAGAAATTTTGGCGCTCCGCCAGCACATGATGAGGCTCAAGGAATTGTAGAGTGCGCTGTCCTCAGCCCAGGCCAGCTCCGCGGCGTAAGAGAGCAAATCTGTTGAGGACAGCGAACGCTATAGCATACGCCCTTCAGCGGATCATGCTGCTAGTCCCTTCGGGTTTTCCTCGCGTGAGTAAGCGCACGATTACAGCAATTATGATCAGCGCGACGATGCCAATTCCGACGTAAAGCGGTTTGATCGAAGCGATCAGGCTCGGTTTTTCGGGCGTCGGAGTAGGAGACGGTGAAGCAGCTGGTGGAGGAGATGCATTCTTTTTCGCCAGCATCGACTGCGCATATTGCAAGCGCTGGAAAGTATCGTTGTCTTGCGGGTTTACTTTTAGAGCGGCCTGGTAATCGGGAATAGCGTTTTCGTACTGCAACACCAGACTGTAGGTGTAGCCGCGCTTCGTCAACGCCTCGGTATCGTTCGGATTTTTGCTCAGGAGAAATGTGTAATCCGCAATGGCTGCGTCGTAGTTCTTCATCCCTCGATATGCCAACGCGCGCCGATCATAACTTTGCAGATCGTCCGGTTTTTTCTGGATAAAGGCTGTGAAATCTGCGACCGCCTTATCCCATTGGCTGAGTCCGAGCTCGGCGAAGCCCCGGAACTTGTTTGCCGTGAGGTCGTCTGGCTTCAGTTCGAGCGCTTTGCTCAGATCAGCCAGGGCCGCGTCGTACTGTTTAAGTTCAACCTCGGTCTCACCGCGTTCCAGATAGGCGGACGCATCCTTCGGAGCGAGTTCAACGTATTTTGAAAAATCCGCCATCGCAGACTGATACCTGGTTGAGGCCCCTTCCTGATCTCCCGCCGCCACAGCAGCGCGCGCCGCCTGGCGATTGGCGGTCCCGCGGTTTGCATAGCCGCGAGGATCCTTCGGATTTGCTTCAATTGCTTTTGTGAATTCCTCCGCCGCGGCATCGAAATGCTTTTGTTGGGCGAGTTCGATCCCGCGCTGCATATGGTTCCCGCCGCCCGCCGCGGGCTTTTTCGCTAGCGCGATGTGAACAGCTGCAAGACACAGAAATGACGCTGTCGCGATGGTGATTATTTGCTTGTTCAACATATTGATTTGTCCTTTCGGTCTACGTTTTGACCAATTTATCGTTTGTAGGCGAGCAAATTAACGCGTCGAAATAGCAAAGTGATGAAGCAACCAAGTTCTCTCGGGAAGACTGTGGATGTCCGCCCGAGCACCAATTTCTCAAAAGGTTATGCCGCAGTCCTCGCTACTGTTTTCATTTGGTCGCTGCCGTCCCTTTTCATGTATTACCTAAATCGGTTTTATGATCCGTGGGCCCAAAATTTCTATCGCTATTTGGTGGCGTGCATCGCGATCGCGCCGCTGGTGCTTTGGCGTGCCCACCGCTTCGGCCAGAGGATCAACATGCGCGCGGTTCGGCTCTGTTTTCTGCCGTGCGTGCCAAACGTTGTTCATCAAGTCACCCAGGTGATGGCTCTTTTTTACATAGGCCCTGGCGTCTACACGATTTTCACTCGAGCGTCGGTGATCTTTACCGCGCTCTTGGCGATGGCATTTTTCCCGGAAGAACGCTTTGTCATTCGGCAATGGAAATTTCAAATTGGGACCTGCCTTGGGTTGCTCGGTGCTTTCGGCGTAATCTGGTTTCAGCCAAACGCAATTTCCCACGATCAACATGTGGCATTGCCTGGATTACTTATCGCTTTCACTGCGACCTTTTGTTGGGCCCTCTATGGTGTTTTGATTAAACGGCCCTCCGCTCAACTTGGATCGATCCGCAGCTTTGGAATTGTCAGCTTCATCACTTCGGGCCTGTTGTTTCCGCTCACGCTCATTTTTGGCAAGATCAACACACCCATCCACGCAGGTGTGCCGGCGAACCTCGTTCTCGTAATTTCCGCTGTGACCTGCATCACACTTGCCCATGTTTTGTATTACGTTGCGATACGCGAGATCGGAGTCGCGCTGTCCCAAACTCTGCAGCTTCTTTGTCCGGCGATCGCGATGGCGCTCTCCGTCTGGATTTTCCACGAACGCCTCACTCAGACTCAACTTTGGAGCGCCGCTGTTCTGCTCCTGGGCGCGTTTTTGGCCATGCGGGTGAAACCCGTCGCCACTGCAGAGAGCGCAGAGAACATTTGAGAGGCCAAAATTCCGAGTCCACTATCCCCATCGAGGATTTTAGCATCGTGAATCTCAAAACCTATCTCACCACTCGCCGGAAGCTGATCGATCGCGCGCTCGACCGGTACCTGCCAAAGGCGACTACGAAGCCGTCCACACTTCACAGGGCCATGCGTTACAGTCTTTTTGCGGGTGGAAAACGATTGCGGCCGATTCTTTGCCTCGCCGCCGCCGAAGCTTGTCGCGGTAATTCCGATGACGCAACCCCCCTTGCCTGTGCGCTGGAATGCATCCACACCTACTCACTCGTGCACGATGATCTTCCGAGCATGGACAATGATGATTTCAGGCGCGGTCGGCCTACCTGCCACAAAGTTTTCGGCGAAGGCATTGCAGTGCTTGCTGGGGATGCCTTGCTGACGATCGCATTTGAAATTGTCTCGAAAGCTAAATCGGCACCGCGCTACGGCATTTCAACCTTGTTGCGTGAGATTGCAGTTGCGGCTGGCAGTCAAAAACTCATCGCCGGTCAGGTGGCCGACCTCGAAGCCGAAGGCAGGAACGCCAAACGCGACCAGCTGCGATTTATCCACGAGAACAAAACCGCAGCCATTTTGAAAAGCTCGGTGCGGCTCGGAGCGATGAGCGCGAACGCAGACGCGAAAAAACTTTCTGCTATCTCACACTTCGGGCAGCGACTGGGTTTGGCGTTCCAAATCATCGACGACATTCTCGATGTAACGCAGACCTCAGAGATATTGGGCAAGAGCGCCGGCAAAGATGTGGCGGCAAAAAAAGCGACCTATCCGGCAGTAATCGGCCTGGAGAAATCCCGGGCCGAAGCCAGACATCTGACCCGGCAGGCGCACAATGCTTTGTCGGTCTTCAGCAGTCGCGATGCCGAACCGCTACATGTGTTGGCGAATTATCTGCTCGAACGCGAATATTGAGGGCCATCCGCGGCGCGTACGGCGGTCGCCCTATCTCACCAACGCGAGATTCGGGTCGATCTCTTCGGTCACTTGCGATTCAAACCCCGCCTGCAATCGCAATAATGCAGCAAAGGCAATCATGGCCGCGTTGTCGGTACACAACGACGGCTCGGCGTTTTTGAATTCAAATCCGCTGCGACTGCATGCCTCGTGCAACTGCCTTCTCAATTCCTGGTTGCAACTCACGCCGCCGCTAACGGTCACGAGATCGACGTCGTATTTCTGCGCTGCCGCAATCGTCTTTGTCACCAGCACGTCGATAATTGCCTGTTGGAACGACGCGCAGAGATCCGCAAGGACGTCATCCCGAGCCAAGTCGAGGGATCCCGTGGCGTTACTAGAAAGGCCGTTCACCGGGATTCCTCGACTACGCTTCGCTTCGCTCGGAATGACATCGATTTTCGGCAGCAAATATCGCACCGCGGTTTTTAACCCGCTGAAGCTAAAATTCTCCGAGCCGAGCATGCTGCGCGGCAGATCAAAACGGTTTGGATCACCGCCTCGGGCGAGCTTTTCAATTTCCGGGCCGCCCGGATAAGCCAGCCCCAGCATCTTGGCGACTTTATCAAACGCCTCGCCGGCAGCGTCGTCGACAGTGCGGCCAATCACCTGATAATTGCACAGCGCATGCACTCGAACCAGCATGGTGTGCCCTCCGCTCACAATAAGCGAGACATTCGGTCTGATTTCCGCCTCGCCATCTGCGCCACCGAAAAATGGCGATAGCAAATGGCCTTCGAGATGGTTGATTGCGAGATAAGGCTTGCCAAAGCCAATCGCCAAGCCCTTGGCGATCGACGCGCCTACCATGAGCGAACTCGCCAGCCCGGGTCCGCTGGTCGCCGCAAATGCATCAACGTCTGACAGATCGATCTTGGACGCCTTTGCGGTGCGATTGAGCAGTCGCGGCGCGTATACCAGGTGGTTGCGCGACGCAATCTCAGGCACGATCCCACCGTATTTCTCGTGTTCGGCGATCTGCGATGCCACTTCGCTGGCAAGCAACTCCGGACTGGAGCGATCGTCGCGCCCGCGCAAGATCGCCACGGCAGTCTCATCGCACGATGTTTCGAGGGCGAGAATGGTTTTCACAACCGAATTGTAGGGCAGGCGCTTCGACTGCCAAACCGGCAACCGAAGCGGTTGCCCTACAATGTTGCGCGAGCGCGATTATTTCTTTACGGCTTCCGCTTTCGGGGCGCTCTGTTGCGCATAAATCATCACGCCCTTCAGCGCGTCGATTGCGCGCAACATCTGCGGATCTTTCGTCTTGATAATATTTTTCTCGTCTTCGGGTTTGATATTTCCGGTATTTCGCATCGCAAAGAGAGAACGCTCCTGCTCGGCAGTCATGGCAACCCGAATATTGGGAGTAACGCCATTGCTCTGAATAACCTGTTTACTCGGCGTATAGTATTTTGCAGTCGTCAAACGCACCGCAGAGCCGTCCGGCAACTGCATCACATTTTGTACGGAGCCCTTCCCGAAAGTAGTTTCGCCGACAAGCACGGCGCGATGCAAATCCTTGAGCGCTCCTGCAACAATCTCCGCGCCGCTTGCGCTGCCTTGGTTCACGAGCAGCACCATCGGAAAGTTCGGACGCTCCTTCTTCGCGCCGGAAGTCGAGTAATCATGCTGCTGAGAAGCGACACGTCCCTGCGTTGAGACAACCTTTGTGTTCGGCGGCAAGAATTGAGCACACACGTCAACCGCGCTATTCAACAGACCGCCCGGATTGTTCCGAAGATCGAGAATGAGCGCTTGCATGCCTTGCTTCTGCAAATCCTCCAGCGCCTTTGATAGTTCATCGGCGGTCGGTTCGTTAAACTGAATCAGCCGGACATAACCAATCTTGAATGGCCCCGTCAGCTCCGCGTCGAGCAACCTTGCTCCCTTCACACTTTGGATTTTGATCTCTGCCCTTTGCAACGCGTACTCCTTGATTTCCTTGGTTGCAGGTCGCAGCAGCGTAAGAGTCACTTTCGCACCGGCGGGTCCGCGCAAAACATTGATCGCATCCTGGAGGTCCATTTTTTCCGTCGAAATACCGTTGATTCGCAAGATCTGATCGCCGGACAGAATGCCTGCCTTGGCGGCAGGCGTGTCCTCCATCGCTGTAATCACCGTAGGCAGGCCGTTTTTCATCGAAACCTCAATCCCGAGGCCATTGAAGCGGCTGCGCGTATCGTCCTGCATGTCTCGAAAGTCATTCGGGTCCATGAACTGGCTATGTGGATCCAACGAAGAAAGCATCCCCTTCATTGCGGCGGTGACGAGATCGTGATAGCTCGTCTTGTTGTCATCCACATAATCCTGCCGAATCAATTCGAGAGCCTTTGCGAAAATGGAAATCTGCGCGTAGCCGTTATCCTCTTCGCTCTTTCCCGGTTGCGCTTCTTGCGCGAATACGCCCGGGAAGGCGCAAAGCAGCAGACAAACCAGCAATGGGATGATCATCACACGCCTCATATTTCAACCTTCAACCCAAAATTCGAGAAACCCCATCATCGCTCATGAGGAGTTTTTGGCAACGGCGAAGGCGGAGGGCTGTCTTAGTTGAGACTCTTAAGGATGACCAACCCTTTCCCTGATCCCATTAACACCCAGCTTCAGCCGGGTGCCGAAGCTCAGTCAAACGCGAGCCGTTTTGACGGCTTTCTCGCCGCATCCAAACCGTTGAGCCGGTTTGGGGCTTGTTCGTACCGTAACACCGGGCTGAAGCCCGGCGTTAATGAGAGTGCGTCAGGCAAACTGTTCTTGTTGATTTTCCTACTGACGCTGTGTTTTTCCAGCGCGGCCGCCCTGGCCGCGCAGGCGGAGGACGCCGAGTATGAAGCGGTAGCTGAAGAATACATCAAAACCTATCTGGCGGCTCATCCGCTAGAGGGAACTGCCCTGGGTCTTCACGAGTACGACGGCAAAATTAGCGATTACAGCCGGCTCGCGCTCGACGCCGAACTTTCCCGGCTGCGACGCTTCGATGATCGATTGGCCAAATTCGACCCGTCCAAACTGAGTGCACGCCAATCAATCGACCTGCGGATTCTTCAGGCTGCGGTGAAGAAGGATCTCTTTGAGATGCAGGACATGTCCATTTTCGAGCGAAATCCCATGGTCTATGCGGGCGCCGCCGATGTGAATGTTTATATCAAAAGAAACTTTGCGCCGCTTGAGGACCGTGTCCGCAGCTTGATTGCAATTGAATCTCAAATCCCAAACATCCTGATCGCAGCGAGAACAAATCTCAATGAACAGCTTCCCAAACCGTTTGTAGAGCTCGGGATCCAGATCGCAAAAGGTTCCGCCGATTTTCTGAAGAAAGATCTCATTGCCGCGGTGAGCGGGCTGAAGGACGAACAGCTCCGAGTGGCGTTTCAGGAAGCCAATCGCAAGGCAGCCAATGCTCTCAATGATTACGCAGCGTGGCTGGAGCGGGAGAAACTGCCGAAAGCCTCGCTCGATTTTGCGTTGGGCGAAGAGAAATTCGGCCGCTTCCTGGCCCAAACCGAACTGGTCGATCTTTCGCCGCAAAAAGTCCTCGAGATAGGAGTGGCGCAGCTAAAAGCAGAACAGCAAGCGTTTGCTGACGCTGCAAAAAAAATCGACCCGAACAAGTCGCCAATCGAAGTGTTCAAGCAAATCCAGAGCGAACATCCAACGCCGGACAAACTCATTTCCGATGTTGGCAAAGACCTGGACAAAATTCGCAAGTACGTTTTGAACCGTCATTTGGTCAGCATCCCCTCAGACGTTCGCGCAAAGGTCAAAGAGACGCCGCAATATCTGCGCGCCACGTCCTTTGCATCGATGGATACGCCGGGTCCATTCGAGAAGCGGGCTACCGAGGCCTATTACTACGTCACGCCGACAGAGCACGATTGGCCGGAGAAACAAAAACAAGAATGGCTCACCGCTTTCAACTACTACACCTCCGACGTCGTTTCGATTCATGAAGCTTATCCCGGACACTATGTGCAGTTCCTGCACTTGAACGCGTCGACCGCCAGCAAGGTCGAGAAAATCTTCGGCAGCTACGCGTTCATCGAAGGATGGGCTCACTACTGCGAGAAAATGATGCTCGATGAAGGATTCGGCGGTCCGACCAGCTCAAGCCCCAGCGAAGAGGACGTCAAACGCGCGGCAAAATATCGCATGGCTCAGGCCGACGAAGCGCTGCTTCGTCTCTGCCGTTTGTGTGTATCGATCAAAATGCACACGCAAAACATGTCGCTCGACGAAGCGACAAAATTTTTCCAGGACAATTGTTACTACGAGGAAAAACCGGCGCGCCAGGAAGCCATGCGCGGCACGTTCGATCCCGGTTACCTTAGTTATACCCTGGGCAAATTGCAGATCCTGAAACTGCGCGACGACTACAAGGCGCAGGAAGGCGACACCTTCTCATTACAAAAATTCCATAACGAGTTGCTCAACCACGGCATGCCGCCCATTCGTCTCCTGCGAGAGATCATGCTCAAAGACCAGACCAAATGGGATGCGGTATTGTAATTGGAGTGCGCGGACATGTCCGCGCTTTTGAAAGCGGCGACATGTCGCCGCACTCCAAAAACGTTCGAAATAGCTTGTAGCTGATTTCGAGATCGTATTACCCCATCGACCAATCTACGGTTCCCGTTATTCGTAGCTGCCTTCATCACCCTCGTTCGGCAGCAGATCTCTCAACAATGGCTGCGGATTCGATGGCAATTCTTCCACATCGCGCAACTTTTTGGTGATCGCGCGCGAGCGAACATCGACATCTTCTATTTTCCGTGAGGCTTGGTCGATTTTCTCCTTCACTGCTGACAACGCCTCCCCGAATTTGCCGAACTCAGTTTTCACCGCTGCAAGCAGGTTCCAAACCTCGCTGGATCGCTTTTGGATCGCCAGCGTGCGAAAACCCATCTGCAAACTATTGAGTAACGCGGCCAGCGTAGTCGGTCCGACAAAGGTAACTCGGCAATCGCGCTGTACGTTTTGCACCAAGCCCACGCGACGAATCGCTTCCGCGTAAAGTCCTTCGCTTGGCAGAAACATCAGCGCAAAATCGGTTGTTTTTGGCGGGTTAATGTATTTCTCGCAAATATCTTTCGCGCACCGCTTCAACTGCGTCTCCAAAGTTTTTATCGCGGCGTCGACTGCAGTGGGGTCGCCTTTTTCCTGCGCCGCAGCGAGCCGCTCGTAGTGTTCCATCGGAAATTTGGCGTCAATCGGCAACCACACGGGCGCGCCGTTTTCGTCACCGGGCAACTTAATCGCAAATTCGACGCGCTCATCGCTGTCATCGCGCGTTTTCATGTTTTTGGCGAACTGCTCTGGCGTCAGCATTTCTTCCAAGAGAATTCCAAGCTGCCATTCGCTCCAGCCGCCCCGCGTTTTCACGTTCGTAAGCACGCGTTGCAAACCACCGACGTCACTCGCCAGTTGCTGCATCGCGCCGAGCCCTTGATGCACCTGCTCAAGCCGCTCGCTCACCAGCTTGAATGATTCGCCCAGGCGCTTCTCCAGTGTGCCTTGCAATTTTTCATCGACCGTCGCCCGCATTTTGTCGATTTGATTTGCGTTGTCTTCCTGCAATTGCTTCAGCCGAAGATCGACAGCGGACCGCACATTTTCGAGAGACTTGCTCAATTCTTCCCGCTGATTCTTCGCGGCCGCGCCCGCTTCCTCACGGCTGCGAGAGAATTCGTCGCGCAATCCGCGATCGAACATTTCCAATCGCTTCACCAGGTCCACTTGCACGCTCCCGCTGGTTCCATGCCATGCAACCAGAGCGATCACCGCGACGACAAATCCGCCGCCGATCACCCCGATTAAAACATACAACAGCGGACTCATACTGCGTCATTAAGCAATGCCGCACGGATTTCAAGCCGTAGCCGTTTCGCGTATGTTTCCGCCTGCCGTGCTCGGAGCGTGCGATGGAAGACCGCGATTTTTCCCTTCAGGCAACCGAGCTACTTTTCAAATAGCAATTCGCCAGCACGGCTGGTCGCTTTGACAACCGCCTTGATCAGAGTAACGCGCAGTTTCCCTTCTTCGAGTTCAAGGATGCCGTCGATAGTGCAGCCGGCCGGGGTGGTGACAGCGTCCTTTAGAAGCGCGGGATGGTCGCCGGTTTCCAGAACAACACTAGCCGAGCCCTTCATCGTCTGTGCCGCGAGCAGAGTGGCTACATCGCGCGGCAACCCAACTTTCACGCCGGCTTCGGCAAGCGATTCGAGAATGATGTATGCGAACGCCGGTCCGCTTGCGGAAAGACCGGTCACCGCGTCCATGTGCTTTTCATCAAGCACAATCGTCCGGCCGACGGCGTCGAACATGCTTCGAGCAATTGCGAGATGATCCAGACTTGCATGAGAACCGGGGCAAATTGCTGTCATTCCGCAATCGACTGCGGCGGGCGTGTTTGGCATCGCTCGAACGACTGGGACTTGAGTACGGCTACGGCCATTCGCGGCCGCGAGTTGCTTCTCCAAATAACTCGTCGGCACGGAAGCGGCCACGGAAACCAGTAACGTCTCGGCACCGACTTCAGGAGCGATCTGCTGCAACACCTCCGCCACAGTTTGTGGCTTTACGGTGAGAAGAATAATGTCAGCACCTCTAACTGCTTCGCGATTGTCAGTGATTACTGAGACGCCGCCCAACTCTTTCGCAAGCGCGGCTGCCCTCTCGGCATGTTTCACTGTCGCGGTCGTGCGGCTGATGTCGAACAATCCTTGCTTCAGGTACGCGCGCAGCAGTATACCGCCAAGTTTCCCGGCGCCGAGCACGGCTAATTTCTTGTCGAAAAGTTCGCGGGACATGTTCAACGCGTTGGCTAACAAGGAGATTGACTCGCTCGTCTCCCGACTCTCTCCCCGCTACCCTCGCAGCGCAACCGTCTATGTCGCTCACCCCACTCGCTCCATTTCTCGACGGAGCCTGTCCTGAGCGAAGCCGAAGGGCTCGGAATGACAAGCGGGACTAGAACCGCAACTTCACCCCGCCGTACGCGGCGCGGCCGAGCGCGGGAAAACCGAAAACTTCCGAGTAGTGTTCGTTCGTTAAATTGTCGATCCGGCCGAAGACCGACAGGTGCGGGTTTACTTCGTATTCGGCTGCAATGTTTGCGAACGAGTAATCTTCGATATCGAAATTTGGTCCGCCGAAATTCAATTCTTCGCGCGCGTTTACGAACTTTGCTTCAACCGTTGTGCGCAGCCTTTTCCACCAAAGATAGGAAGCTGAAATATAGATCTCATTCCGTGACCTGCGCGGGAGACGCGCGCCTTGCAATTGCGAAATGTCTTTGGAGGAAGTCTTCTCCGCATCCAAATACGTGTAGCTCGCGGTGAGCAAAAAATCGGTAATCGGTTGCACGCGTAATTCGGTTTCGAGCCCCTGCGTTTCGGCCGCGCCAAGGTTGAGCGTTTGGAAGAGTCCATTAAATCCGATCACGTTTGAGAGGTCGTTGTGAAAATAAGTCAGGCCAGCGATGACGCTCCCGCGACTGCGGGACCAAAGCTCCTGCCTGACTCCGATGTCCCAACCAAGATCTCGCTCCGGTTTCAATCCGAAATTGTTCCCGAAAATCTTATCCTGACTACTTGGCGGACTAAATCCCGTTGCGACGCTCGAATGCAGCGTCGTGTTTGTCTTGTCGATCTTGTAACTGCTCGCAAACCGATAAGTCCAGACGCCGCCGAACTGATTGAAGTGATCGAAGCGCCCGCCGGCGACGAGGATCAAATTTTCGACTGGGGTCAACGTCGTCTGCACGAATCCGGCAACCTCTTGAGTATGATCGCTCACAAAGGTTGGCTGGGGACCGAAAATTTGTAGAACGAACGGTCGCTCCTGCCCTGCGTTGAGACGGCTATAGAAGAATCCTGTAGTGAGTGTCAGCCACGAAGTTGGGCGCAGATCGCTTTGATAATCAATTTGCGTGCGCTCGAACAGAGCTCGTGTTGGCCCCACAAATCCGTCCTCGTTTGGATCGTTGATTTGCCGCTCGTGGTCGTAACTAAAAATGAATTTGTTGTCCCACCAGTCAGTCGGCTTCCAATCGATGTGCGGACCAATCAACCAACGTTCCGTGAGAAAATGATCGATGGGACGCGGGTCGAAAATTGTGTTCGGATTTCCGGTGTCGCTCACGGAGTAAGTAAACAGACTCCCGACGCGCAATTGCTCGTCGGGCGACCAGCCGACATCGGTAATCGCAGCGGTGTTACGGTAGTTGTTGTTCGGGCGCGCGTTGTCGGTATCGAGGCGACTCGCGCCCATTGAATAATCGAAGCCGTCGATTTTGCCATCGCTCTGTGTCCATTCACGAAAGCTGTCGTACGACCCGCCCTCGGCCGCTAGCAGGACGCCAGGAGTCCCCGTGCCCTGCTTCGTGAAAATTTGAATGACGCCTGCGAGAGCTCGCGGGCCATACAAAGTACTCTGGGGCCCGCGCACGACCTCGATTCTGTCGATATCTTCCGTCGTGAGGTCGGCAAAGTTAAATGCGCCCTGCAACCCTTGATTGATTGGAATTCCGTCGAGCAAAATCTGTGTGTGCTCGCTGCGCAATCCACGGATGAAAACCGATGTTAACTGCCCCGCCGTGCCGGTTTGCACGACAGACAAACCCGGCACTTCGCGGAGTGCATCGCTCACGCGCTGGATTTGCTTTTGCTCGATGTCTTCCGAGCTAATTACGCTCACGCTCGCCGGCGATTGATCGAGCGGAATATCAAAACGCGTTGCCGAGACAACCACTTGCTCAGCTTCCGCCTCACACGGTGAAGGAGTCGGCGAGGCTTCCTGTCCAAAGCAAACGATCGGCGCGAAGCCGAGGAACGCAACGAATCGGATCGGGTAGCGCATCCGTCTCGGGTGCTGGCGAGCGCGTCTCGCGATCGCGGACTTCTCTTGCGCGCTACCACCCCCCGAGATCTCTGCGTCAGGAAAAGATTGTTTCGGCGCGACAGCGAAACCAGCGCGTGAGACGCGCGCGCTACCCAGAGCAAACCAAACTGGACGATTCTGCATAACAAGTTTCCTCCAACTCCGAGAGTCGGACTTGTATGCCCAGCTACTTCCAAGCCTCGCGATTCATCCCAAATGCCGCGCATTAATTGAAGTAGCTGGGCGCATCGCCCAGCTCTCATTCTTCTTTTTGCGAAGAAGTTTTTTCGGTCTGCGTTGTAGCCGGGACCGTTGATCCCGGCCGCCGCGGTCACCGACCGCGGCTACAGCCGAATGAGGTGGACCGGACAAATATTCTGGCTCCTGGCTTCTCATGCCTGTGCGGCATCGCACCTTCTTCCCGCCTTCACCTCCGAAACTTCTCGGAGATTGGCCCAGTGGGAAGTTGTATCCAGTTACAGCAGCGCAACTGCTCCCGAGTTTCACGGGATTTCTTGCGCCAATCCACTTTTCCAAGCTCGCAAAGAACTGGATCGAGAAGTAGCGGCTTGCGCTTCGAGCGTCAAGATTATTTAATCAGCTGCCAACCCATGCTTTCATGTCGAGCGAAGTCGAGACATCTCTGGCTATCAAATCAGAGATTCCTCGACTTCGCTCGGAATGACAACAAACCCTGCGCTCTAAGCTTTACCTGACGATGGCCCTATCCAGTCCCAACTTTGTTATCACCGGCGGCGCTGGCTTCATCGGATCCAATCTCACGCTTGCGCTGCAGGAAAAATTTCCGGAGGCGCGTCTCACCGTGATCGACGACTTTCGCTCTGGTAATTTCAAAAATCTCGCAGGCTACCGCGGCGACTTCGTCGCGCAAAACCTTGCGCGTTTGGATTGGCGAGAACAATTCGGCGATGAAAAATTCGACGCCATTTTTCATTTCGCTTCGATCACTGACACGACCAACCACGACCAGTTCGAACAGGTGCACGACAACGTCGAAAGTTTCCGGCGTCTATTGAACTTTGCGCGCCCGACGAAGACCCGGATCATCTACGCCTCCTCGGCATCGACGTACGGGGCTGTCACTCAGGCGAGCGTCGAATCAAATGGCGCCGCGCCAGCGAATGCTTACTCCTTTTCAAAAGTCATCATGGACAACATTGCCAGGCGCGCTGCCGCCGAGTCCACTGGCTGGATCATTATCGGCTTGCGTTACTTTAACGTTTACGGGCCGCGCGAAGCGCACAAAGGCGTGCCTGCGAGCATGGTGTATCATTTGGCGCAACAGATGAAGGCCGGCCAGCGGCCGCGCATTTTCAAACACGGCGAGCAGAAGCGCGACTTTGTTTACGTGAAGGACGCTGTCGAGGGCAGCATTCGCGCGTTCGATGCGCAAACAAGCGGGATTTACAATCTCGGCTCCGGTCACGCGCGCTCGTTCAACGAATTAGTCGACGTGCTTAACAAATGCCTCGGCACTAATCTTCAACCGGATTACATCGATAATCCGCACGCGCATTACCAAAATTTCACGCAGGCCGATCTCACGAATGCCCGCAGCGCGCTCGGTTACGAGCCGCGATTTACGCTGGAAGACGGCGTGCGCGATTACATGCACTGGCTGTATCCGGACGTGACATAGTCGTCTGTCATTCCGAGCGGAGTCGAGGAATCTCTAATTACTTCTGTTTTCACTAGCACGGAAGTATCCAGAGACGTCTCGACGAAGCCTGTCCTGAGCGAAGCCGAAGGGCTCGACATGACAAACAGAACCTATCCCTCCCAGAAAAATTTCGTCGGGCGCCGGATTTCCGGCGGAAGACTCTTGTGCACCGGACAGTTGAGCGCGGTTTGCTCGAGCACTTCGCGATGTGGCGAATCGGGCGGGAGCGGAATATGAACTTCTGATGGAAGCCCCACGATCCGACGCGGCGTGTCCTTCGACATTTCCTTTTGCACTGACACGCTCATCCCACGCAGATCGACGCCGATTTCCTGTGCCTTGATTCCCATCGTCGTTGTCATGCAGGCAGCGAGAGCTGTGGCAACAAGATCGGTGGGTGAAAACGCTTCGCCTTTACCCTTGTTATCAGTCGGAGCGTCGGTGGAAATTTTGGATCGCGACGGCCCGTGTGTCGCGTTGCAACGCAAATCGCCAGTATAAGTCACGTCAACTTTGACCATGCCTAATTGTGCGACGCATTACGCGAGTTGTCATGTTTTGTGCGCATATTGCGGCCGGATCACCGGGCTGATTCGAAACATCTGAGTATGAAAAGGAAACTGACGGGAAAAGATTTAAGGAAGGAAGCGCCGCGCAGTCCACGCATTCGGGTCGGCGGCTTTGGAATTCTTGGCCGCACCATCGACAAATGCCGCGCGCTCGTTGCGGGGAACATTGGCGAATATCATTTCGATTGTCCGCTCGAT
>Ga0222622_10000381_pt1 | contig 16201 bp, 13 predicted proteins | sample PLM2_5_b1metaG_FD_177335 | JGI IMG/M metagenome (GOLD analysis project Ga0222622, IMG submission 177335) | Groundwater sediment microbial communities from an aquifer in East River, Colorado, USA - PLM2_5_b1 | ecosystem: Environmental > Terrestrial > Soil > Riparian zone | place: USA: East... | reverse complement strand
AATCGGCCGTGCTGTTGAAGAACGCGGGCCGGGTGCTGCCACTGCAACCGGAAGTGGGCAGCCTGGTGGCGATGATCGGTGAGTTCGCTCGCACGCCGCGGTATCAGGGCGCCGGCAGCTCGCAGGTCAACCCGACTCACCTCGACGCAGCACTCGAGGCAATGCAGTCGGCACTCGCCGGCCGCGCCGAGGTGCGGTTTGCCGCCGGGTTCGGCGTAGGAGCCACCGACAACGACGAGCAGCTGCTCTCCGAGGCGGTGAATTTGGCCCGCGAAGCTGATCATGTGGTGGTTTTCCTCGGTCTGCCTGCTGATGAAGAGTCAGAAGGATTCGACCGGACCCATCTCGATCTGCCTGCCAACCAGCTGGTGATGTTGTATGCGCTCGCCGAGGTGAATGATCGGCTGATCGTGGTCTTGGCGAATGGCGGCGTGGTACGGATCTCCAGCTGGGGGGACCAGGTCTCCGCGATCTTGGAGTGCTGGCTGTCCGGGCAGGCGGCCGGCAGCGCCGCCGTTGATCTTTTGCTGGGCGTCGCCAATCCGTCGGGCAAACTCGCCGAAACCATCCCCGTACGACTGCAGGACAACTCGTCGTTCCTGAACTTCCCTGGCGAGGAAGGTGTCGTCCGCTACGGCGAAGGGATCTTCATCGGCTACCGCGCGTACGACACGCTGATCCAGAACGTGAGTTATCCGTTTGGGTTTGGCTTGTCCTACACCAGCTTCGGCATCGACGATGTCGAGGTGTCGGTTGCCGGATCGGTCGCCGGCAGCGATCTTGCGGTGACCGTGACGGCGTCGGTCAGCAACATTGGTCAGCGGGCTGGCGCCGAGGTCGTCCAGGTCTATGTGGGAGATGTCGAGGCGTCGGTAGCACGGCCGCTTCGCGAGCTGAAGGGTTTCGCCAAGGTGTACCTCGAGCCGGGTGAAACCAAGCAGGTGAGCTGCCAGCTCGACGAGCGCTCCTTCGCGTACTGGTCCTCGCGTTTCCACCGCTGGGTGGTTGAACCGGGCGAGTTCACGATCGCTGTTGGGAACTCGTCGCGGCACCTGGTTGCCACCGAAACGATCATGGTGGACGCGCCTCGCCTGTCGCTGCCGCTCGGGCCAGATTCGACCCTTCACGAGTGGTTGGCCGATGAGCGTGGCCGCCAGCTGCTCACCGAGCGTGGCGTCAAGCTGTTGCAGGATCCGGAACTGATCAAGGTGATCGGCACCATGCCGATGGAGACCCTGGCGGCATTTGAGGGCATGGCACTCAGCCACGAGGAGCTCAACGACCTCATCGCCGAACTCTGACAAGTCATCGGACTAGACCAGCCTCGTACGCAGCGATCACTAGGTGGGTACGGTCGCGCGCGTCCAATTTGGTGAGGAGTCGGCCGACGTGGGTCTTGGCCGTTGCCGCAGACATGTACAACGCGGCGCCGATTTCGGCATTACTGAGGCCGCGGCCGACCGCCACCAGCACCTCGACCTCGCGTGGCGTCAACGAATCCAGCCAGGCCGGCTTCGACACGGAAGCGGGCGCTTGTACGTAGGCCTTGATGAGGCGCCGGACCAAGGCCGGCGCGAGTACCGACTCGCCCTGGGCCACTAGGTGCACGGCGGCCAGCAGGTCGGCCGGTTGGGCGTCCTTGAGGAGGAAACCGCTGGCTCCCGCGCGTAACGCTGCATGGACGTACTCGTCCAAATCGAAGGTCGTCAGGACAATGACACGGGTCGCATTCAGCGCCGGATCCGCAGTGATCGCGGCAGTTGCGCTGACTCCATCGCGGCCCGGCATGCGGATGTCCATCAAGACGACATCGGGATGTTCATGCCGGATGACCGCAAGCGCCGCGTCCCCGTCGCCCGCTGTGCCGACCACGGTGATCTCGGGATCTGAGGCCAGCAGAGCAGCGAAGCCAGAGCGTACGAGTTGCTCGTCGTCGACGACGACGACGGAGATCATCGCGGCCGATCCGAGGCAACCGGGAGACGGGCCGTCACGAGGAACCCACCGTCGTGGGCTGGACCTGCGGACAGGCTGCCACCAAGCGCCTCGGCCCGCTCCCGCATCCCAGTGATGCCATTGCCTCCCCCGGAACCTGACTCACGCCCGTTGCCAGATCCATCACCATCGTCACGAATCGCAACCTCGACCAGGCCATCGTGGTGGTCCACCTGCACACTCGCGGCAGTGGCATGTGCATGTCGGACGACATTCGTCAGTGCCTCTCGGGTGATGCGGTACACCGCCGCTCCAGCCTGGCGGGGAATCGCTTCAAGATCATTGGGCAGCTTCAGCTCGACAGCGAGACCAGTGATGCGAACCGTCTCGATCAGATCCGGCAGATCGGTCAGACTCGGTGCCGGTCGGTAAGGCGGCTCGTCGTCGCGCAAAGCTGCGACCACTGAGCGCACCTCGTCCAAGGAGTCCCGGCTGATCTTGGCGATGCTGTCCAGTGCGTCTGCAGCCTTCTCGGGTTCGGTGTCCATCAGGTGTCGGCCGACGCCGGCCTGCACCGCGATGGTGCCAAGGGAATGGCCGATGATGTCGTGCAGCTCCCGCGCAATCCGTAGCCGTTCCTCGCTGGACTGTCGCGCCACCGCCTCCTCGGCAGCTGCGGCGCGCGCGTTTGCAAGATCAACGCGCAGTCTGCCGGCTCGGCCCAGGCCCAAGGTTAGGCCGATGGCGAGTACTGAGATGAAGAACTCTTGAGCACCGTACGGCGCGCCGCCGCCCCACCACAGCAGGGCAAAGCAGCCGACCGCCACCACTGAGCACAGCAGCACCTCCCAAAATGGGCGGGCGACCGCCACGAAGTAGCCTCCGAATATGAGCAAGAGTGGCAGCGCGCCTGCGTTGTATCCGAGCAGCCACAACGCCGTCGTGGCCAACATGCTGATCAGGAAAGCTGCCGGTGGCCAGCGCCGCCGCCACGCGTACGGCACGGTGATCAAGATCAACAAGACTATGAAGAGCCAGTCGCGAGCGGTGTAGCGGTAGAACGGATCACTTACCGTCGTTGCCCCGGTGCTCAGCCAGCCGACGGCCAGGAATACCAGCGCGACAAGGGCATCAACGATGCGCCTGGAGACCGCCGGGTTCATAGCCATGCCAACACGGTACGGCGACGCAAGACGCCGCGCATCGGCCCGCAGGCGTATAGCTCCCTCACCCGTGCGACGTAGCTGACAGGACGATCTCGAGCCCGGCGGTCGATGTGGGAAACCGCCGTCCTCGCGAGGCTGAGGGACATGACAAATACCCAGTCGTTGCCGGCCCAGCTCGACGCCCCGGCAAGCCCCAAGCAGTATTCCTTGATCAAGATCCTGGCCATCTGGGCCTCGGTGACGGTCCCCATGGCACTGCTGGCCTGGGTCGTCGGCCCGGCCATCATCCCTCACACGTCGCTCTATCCGGGACTCGTGCACTGGATGCTCATGGTGGTCGGAATGATGTGGCAGTTTGTGGTGTCACTGGCGGTGCTACGTCACGAGCTCGGTGGCCTGCACTGGCCAGCCCTCAAGAAGCGCCTCTGGCTCAATCTGCCGCGTGACCCGCGGACCGGCAAGACGCGCAAGCTGCTGTTCTTGTGGACCGTGCCCGCCTTTCTGGCGAACGGCCTCGGCGGATACCTAGCGACCCGGCTCGACACCGCGTGGGCCAACTGGCTGCCTTTCCTCCACGAACCGTCCTACACCAATATTCAGGGCTTGGCCGACCCCAAGTTCCACGGTCAGTGGTGGATCCTTGGTCTGGCGCTGACGAGCATGCTCTTCAACTACATCCTCGGCGAGGAACTGCTCTTCCGTGGCGTGCTGCTGCCGCGGATGTCGGGGGTCTTCGGCCGCTGGGACTGGGTTGCCAACACCGTCCTCTTCGGCCTCTACCACGTTCACAAGATCTGGGCGTGGCCGAGCATGATCGCCAGCTCGTTCGGCATCGCCTGGGCCACCAAGCGCTACCGCAGCTTCTGGATGGGCGTCATTGTGCACGGACTCGAGGGCTACTTCATCGTGCTCGTGGTGGCCATCCTGGCCGGCTTGTATCCGTGAGTCTAAGTGATCAACTTCCGGGCCGCATCGCCGATGCCTGTCGGGGACATCCCGTAGCGATCAAGCAGGAAGCCGGCCGAGCCGGTTGGTGCAAACTCTGGAACGCCCAAGATCTTCATCTTGGTCGGATGGTTCTGCACCACCGTCTCGGCCACCGCGCCGCCGAGGGCGCCGGCGACAGTGGCTTCCTCGGCGGTGACGATGCCACGCGTCTCCCGGGCGGCCCGCACAACCGCCTCCGTGTCCAGCGGCTTCACCGTGGGCATGGAGATCACTCGTGCCGAGATCCCGTCATCGGCGAGCTGTTCTGCGGCAACGAGAGTCCTCCAGAGCACCGTGCCATTGCTGATCAAGGTCACATCGTCGCCATCGCGAAGAGTGACTGCCCGGCCGGGGACGAAAGCGTAGTCCTCAGGATATATTTCGGGCACGCTCATCCGACTCACCCGAATGAACACCGGGCCCTCGACCTCAGCGGCCCAGCGCATGGCCGCGGCGGTCTCGATCGGGTCGGCTGGCACCACGATCGTCATGTTGTCGATGGCACGCAGCCAGGCGATGTCTTCGATCGAGTGATGGGTTGGGCCGAGTTCGCCGTACGCCATTCCAGGGCTCATGCCACACAACTTCACGTTGCGGTTGGAGTACGCCACGTCTGCTTTGATCTGTTCCAGCGCACGTGCGGTCAGAAAGCAGGACGCCGCCGACACGAAGGCAATACGACCCCCATTGGCGAGTCCGGCGGCCACGCCAACCATGTCTTGCTCGGCAATGCCGACATTGATCAACCGGTCCGGGAATGCCCTCTTGAAAGCATCGAGCTTGCTGGAGCCGACCGAGTCATTGACGACACCGACGATGCGGTGGTTCTGGTGCGCCAGCTCGGCAAGAGTTTCGACGTAGGCATTCCGGCAGTCATAGCGCGGCCGATCGGCTATCGACTGCCGGGAGGCAATATCGGTCATGCTGCACCTGCCTTGAGCTCATCGAGTGCCAGCTCCAGCTGCTCCGCTGTTGGGACCTTGTGGTGCCACGCCGTGTTGTTGCTCATGAATGAAATCGGGTGGCCCTTGTGCGTGTGTGCGATGACGAAAGTGGGCTTGCCCGGCCGGTACGGTACTGCCGACAAGACATCAAGCAGCTCGCCATGATCATGACCATTGACTTCCACGACAGCGAACCCGAATGCGGCCGCCTTTTGATCAAGTGGTTCAAGATCATTGGTCTCGCGTACGGTTGCCCCCTGCTGCAGCCGGTTGCGGTCAACGATCACCGTGAGCCGATCAAGCTCGTAGTGGGAGGCGGCCATCATGGCCTCCCAATTGCTGCCCTCCTGCAATTCGCCATCTCCAACGAGCACGTAGGTGCGGCGCTGTGAGACGTCGAGCTTCGCCGAGAGCGCGTGGCCGACCGCGATCGGTAGCCCGTGCCCAAGCGGTCCGGTGTTGGCCTCGACCCCGCGGACATAATTGCGATTCGGGTGGCCGTTGAGCTTGGACAGCGGCTTGAGGAAGGTTGCCAGCTCCTCCACCGGTAGGAAACCAAAGGCAGCAAGCGTGACGTAGAGAGAACCCGCAATGTGGCCCTTGGAAAGAATGAAGCGATCCCGCTCGGGATCATCGACGTTCTCAGGAGTGACATCGAGAACGGCCCCATAGAGCGTGGCGAGGATATCGATGGCGGAAAGGTCGCCACCGATGTGACCGGCTCCCGCGTAGTGGACCAACTTCAGATCCTGAATGCGGATTTGCCGCGCGGCCTCGGTGATTTGCGCGATCTGCTCGTCGCGATGCGCATGTGGCAGCCGGTGAAAGACCGGCATGGTGATGTGATCGGGAGCTAGAGCAGTCATGCATTTGCACTTTCGGTCGTACGCGCCATTGAACTCAGCAGGACATCCTGGACCAGCCGCTGGGCAGCGAGCGCATCATGAGAGGCTTGCGCGGCTCGCAGCGAGTCCACGTCAAGAGCATCCAGAGCTCCGTGCAGTGCCTTGAGGAAGCGAATCGCCAATTTGGCAGCCTCTACGCTGTCCTCCCGGAACGGGAATTGATCAAGCTGCCACACGCCGTCCCAGTCGTTCTTGCGCAGCGTGTAGAAGAACTCGAACGTCTCGACCAAATGCACCGAGCCGACGACCATGTCGTCGTCCCAACCACGGAAGTTGTCATTGACATCGATCGCAAACAGTCGGCCGGCGTCGATGCAGAGCTGCGCGGCGTCGGCTGGGGTTTCCAACCCGTACATGGAATGACCGAAGTCGAGCAAGATGCCCAAATTGTCCAAGCCGACCTGTTGGATGCCGAGCAGGGTACGGGCCGCATTCGGGAAGATGATCTTGTTACGCGGCTCGCGCGGCTTGTACTCGATCACGAACTTGATCTCAGGGTGTGGCGAGATCAGCTCGCGCAGCCCATCGATGGCTAGCTTCCAGACGTCGTGATAGTCGACCTGGAACGGATAGTCCCAGCCATCTTGCCCGAACCAGAGCTTGACATAGTCGCAGCCCAGTTCCTTGGCCAGCTCGGTGGCCTCGTTGAGCAGCTTCAAGGCCTGGGCTCGGACGGCCGGATCGGGATTGGTGATCGAGCCCTTCACGTAGTCGCGATTGTAGATCTCCGGCGTAATGGCGACGGCGCGGAGATTGTTGCGCTCCAACGCCGCCTTGACGTCGTCCAGCGTCCCGTCGAAGCCGGCAAACGGCCAGTTCAAGTCGACTACAGCTAGGTCACCGACGGCGCCGGCTTTATCGATCTGCTCCAACAACCCGACCGGCGGACCGTAACCCTCGGTGGCGTAGCGGTCCTTGTACGTGGCGAAGTGCCAGATTCCTGCACCGAAAACGGGTAGATCACTCATGGTTGCAAACTCCAATCATTTCCCGAAGCGTCAAAATGATCATCCCGTCAGCCCTTGGTGGCGCCGGCCGTCAGACCACCGACAATCCAGCGCTGCAGGAAGATGTAGGCGATCAAGATCGGCACCACAGCGATCAAGATGCCTGCCGCAAGTCCGGTGTTGTTGTTGGCGAACTGACCTTGGAAATTCAGCAGTCCAACCGGAATCGTCTTGTGCGCGTCGGAACTCAGCAAGATCAAGGCGAAGAGAAACTCGTTCCAGGTTGCCACCGCGTCAAGGATGAGCACCGTCACGAGCGCAGGAGTAGAAAGCGGCAGGATGAGTGTGAAGAAGATGCGCCAGGGGCCGGCGCCATCCATCTTGGCTGCCTCGATGAGCTCGTCAGGCAGCTGCCGAAAGAACGACTGCAGCACGAGCACCTCGAACGGGATGCCGAACGCCAGGTATGGCCCGACCAGACCCGGAACACTGTCAACCGCGCCTATGTTGCGCAGCAGGATGAAGACCGGCACGATCGTGATGTAGATCGGGATCGTCAGGCCCAGGAATACCGCGAACATGATTACGGCACCAAAGCGAAGGCGGAGCTTCGCCAGCGCAAAGGCCAGCATCGCCGAGATCAATACGCCTAGCGGGACCTTCAAGATCAGCAGAAAGGCACTGTTCCGATACGTGGTGGCAAAGTTTCCAACCCCCCAGGCGTCGGCGAAGTTCTGTAGTGTCCACTCCTGTGGCCAGGCCAGTGGGCCATTGGCCACAAAGTCCGAGAGCGGACGTAGCGCCGTGATCACCAGCAGCACCAGAGGCGAAATCCACAGCAGGGCGACCAGGGCAATGATGATCGTCATGCCGATGCCGCCCTTCCGTTTAGGCTTGCCGCTCAACTCGTCACTGGAAACGATGTGAGCGTCCGGCAACGCCGAAACGGGCGCAAGCTCGGCACCTTCAGCAAAAGTACTCATGCGGCATGCTCCTTGACCTGGGAGCGGACGTAGGGAATGCTCACGATGATCGCAACGATGGTGATCACGACGGCGATCGCGGTGCCATAGCCGGCCTGGTAGTACTGGAAGACGTTGAAGTACATCCAGGTCCCCATTACTTGAGTGGCCGTGCCTGGTCCGCCGTAGGTCATGGCGTAGATCAGGTCGAACACCTTGAATGAGTCGATCAACGACAACGCGATCACGATGTAGTGAGCGGGGCGGAGGCTCGGCATTGTGATGTGCCAGAACTGTTGGGATTTAGTAGCTCCGTCCACCGTCGCGGCCTCGTACATGTCGGTATTGATGCCCTGCAGAGCAGCTAGGTACAGCAGCATGGGGAAGCCCACTCGAAGCCAAACCGCAGGCACCATGACTGCGGCGAGCGCGGTGGAGTCCTGTCCGAGCCAGGGCTGGGCCAGGCTGCCCAGCCCGATCAGCCGGAGGAAGGAATTGATCGCACCGTACTGCGGGTTGTAGAGCCAACCCCAGATAGAGGCGATTGCCACCAGCGGCAGCACGCAAGGTGTATAGAAGATCAGCCGTATCACGGGCTTCCCGCGTACCTTGCCGTTCAAAAGCATGGCCAAAGCCAGACCGATGACAACCGGGAAGAAGATGGTGACAACGGTCCAGATGAGGTTGTTGATCACCGCCTGGATGACCACCGGGTCCTTCGGCATTGCAAGGTAGTTTTCCAGCCCTACCACGTTGTACGTCGGGCTCAGCCCGTCCCAGTCGGTGAAGCTGAACCACAGCGAGGACAGCGCCGGATAGACAAGGAAGATCAGATACACCGCCAGCGCGGGTAGCGCAAATAGCCAGGCGCTCAGACCGCCGTACTTGCGACGGCGACGCCGGACGACCGTGGAGTCGACCGCGGGCGCCTCAAGTGTTGCGGTGCCCATCGGTGATCAGCTCTTCGCCCAGGCGGACACCGCGCTCTGCATCTGCTTTGCAGCCTCTTCCGGGCTGGTCTTGCCCTGCAGGACATCACTCTGGATCGAGAAGTACTGGTCGGCCACCTTCTTCGGGAACGCCTGGTCCTGGATCGTGTAGAACGGTTGCTTCCCCGGCCCCTGTGACCACTGGTAGGACAGCGGCAGCTCCTTCTGATCTGGCTCTGCACCCGCGACCGTTGATGCACTGATCTTGAGCGCCTTCTGGGTCTCCGGTTTGACGATGAAATCGACTAGTTCGGCCGACTTATCCGCATTGCCGGACCTGGCGTTGATCATGTAACCCTCTACGAACCCGGAGTGCCGAAGAGGCGTCTGGTCGGGCGGCAGCCGGAAGACCCCGAAGTCGGCAGAGTCCTTCTTGGCCGACTGGATAGCCTGCGCCTCGGTCCACGGTCCGGTGATCGTGTATGCGGCCTTGCCCTGTACGTACCAGGGTTCGACGTCGGCGGGATCTAGGCCCAGAGCGCCGTCCGGTATCCACTTCTTGTCCTGCCATTTCTTGAAGTTTGTGAAGGCGGTGACGACCTCCGGGCGGTCCCAGGTCTCCTCTCCGGTAAGCAGCTTGTCGTGCAGCTCGGGACCGGCCGAGGTTTCCAGCAAGTACTCGTAGAGGCGCATGATGTGCCAGCCATACTTGCCGGCCGTGGCCAAGGGTGTGGTGCCGCCGGCCAGCAGCTTGTCGTTGGCCTCCTCCAGCTCGGCGTAACTCTTGGGTTCGCCCGCAATGCCCGCCTTCTCGAAGGCGGCCTTGTTGTACCAAGCGCCGATCCCGAGTGAGATGAAGGGGACTCCGCCCTTCACGCCATCGAACGTCATGCCCTCGATGGCAGCCGTGTTGATCCTAGAATCCCAGCCGTATTTCTCGTAGTAGGGCGCAAGGTCCATGGCCTGCTTCGCCTTCACGAAGGGCGCCCCAATCTGTCCGCCCCAGATCCGCCAGACGTCAGGGCCCTTGCCGCCGAGCAGCTCGGTGCGCAGCTTGTCGGGATACACAGCGGCACCTGAACCGGGCAGGTTGTCGACGGTCGTTGTGGTGCCCGCCTCGGCATCAAACTTGGCGATCTGCTCCTTGAACAGACCAACGGTGCTCTTGTCCTCATAAGTGAAGACGCGCAGATTGTTCGAGGCGGGCCCGGAGGAGCCTCCTCCGGCTGGAGCCGGAGCGGTGCCCCCACCAGTGCAGGCTGCGACGCTAGCCGCCGCTGCCATCGCTGAAAGGCCGAGGAACCCACGGCGAGTGTACGAACCGGTCATTGTCAATCTCCTTCGTTAGAGGCTGGGCAGTGTCAGGCCGAGTCGCGGCCGAACTTGCGGAGCTTGGCGAACATGTCTTCAAGCAGGAACCTCACATCGACCGACTCGACGACACGGATGGGATGTCCGGACCCGGGCAGGTAGTGGCCTTCCTGGCCGAATCGTGGGGCGGGAACGATGCGGAAGTTGCCTCCGCGGGGATACAGCATGAGCGAAATCGCCGGTGAGTCGCCTAGTGAACGAGACTCGATCGGCTCCGGCCAGTAGGTGTTGTTCCACTCCACCAGCTGGCTGATCAAGTAGTCGGCGAGCTTGCTGGTGCCGCCGATTTTCTCCTCCAGCTCGGTGTAGCTGACGGAGACCCGTGAGTAGACGTTGCTGGGCACTTGCCACACAGTGATGCCCGAGTCGTACACGACATTGGCTGCTGCGATGTCGTTGCGGAGGTTGAATTCAACGCCGGGATAGGTTTCGACACCGCCGTACCCGACACCGCCAATCCAAATCACCACAACCTCGCGGCCGACGATGGCCGGGTCCAGCAAGATCGCCGAGGCCATATCGGTCAAAGGTCCAAGGAAGGCGACATACAGCCGATCGTTCGGGCTCGCGAGCTTGCTCTCGGCAATGATCAACTGGGCGCCCGGGCTGATTTGCGGTGTCTGCTCATCGGCGATCCCAGTGGGTGCGCCGTTGGCAACGGTCACGTGCTGCTCGAGGCCCATCAGGCCGAGCAGGAGGTCGATTTCCTCCCTGGATTCCTCCATGCTCCGGTCACTGCGAGACGTCCCGAAGTGCGCAGCGATCAAACCGCGGACGTCCAGTGACGGTGACAGCAGCGCATGCACGATCGCGAATTGGTCATCGGCCTCATTCTTAGCGTCCGTGTCGATCAGGACGCGTCGGCGGTTGGGTGGTCCCATCGCACTCCCCAGCGGTGTACTATTCATTCGCTACTGTATATTCAGTCACCGCGACTGGATTTGTCAAGCTAAGACCCTGCAACGTGATCTGAAAGAGTTCCTTCAACGACAGGAGGAGCAGGTGCCAGCAACCTCAAGTGGTCAAGTGATCTTGGCGATCGACCAAGGGACGACGAACTCCAAGGCCGCTCTGGTTCGCGAAGATGGTCGTCTCGTCGCTAGCGGTACGGCTCGAGTCGGGGTTTCCTCACCGCACCCCGGATGGGTCGAACAGGACGCAGAGCGCATCTGGACGAGCGTGCTCGAGGCGATGGCCGCCTGCTTGGAGAGTGCACCCGACGCGGAGATCGCGGGCCTCGCGCTCTCGACTCAGCGCGAGTCCGTGATTGGTTGGCGGGCCAGTACCGGGACTCCGTTAGGTCCAGTGATCGGCTGGCAGGACCGGCGTACGGCGGCCTGGTGTGCTCAGTCACTGACCGACCAAGATCGCCAATTGGTGGACGCCTACACAGGTTTGCGGGTCGACCCGATGTTTTCCGCACCCAAGATGCGGTGGCTGCTCGACCATGCGCGGAACGGGGTGCCGATCGAGGACGTGCGGCTAGGAACGATCGACTCCTGGTTGGTGTGGCAGCTCACCGGCGGAGCGAAGCATCTGTGCGAGGCAGGCAACGCCTCCCGCACGCTCCTGTATGACATCACCGCGCTGGATTGGAAGGCCGACCTGCTCGATATCTTCGGCCTGCCGGCGGCCACCCTGCCGGCCGCCGTGGCCTCTGACCAAGGCTTCGGCACCACGAGCGGTGTCCCGCTCGTACCCGACGGCACACCCATTGTTGCGGTGATGGCAGATTCGCACGCCGCGCTATTCGGCCAGGGATGCACCGAGGCCGGAATGGCCAAGGCGACCTACGGCACCGGATCGTCCGTTATGGCGCCAGTCGGCGACCTTTCAGCAGGCGATGCGCGGATTCCGGTGACGCTGGCGTGGGTGATCGATGGGTCGCCCACGTACGCCCTCGAGGGGAACATCCTGTCCTCAGGCGCCACGCTTGCGTGGGCGGCCGATCTGCTCATCGATGGCAGCGTTGCCGATCTTGTGGCCCTAGCCGAGACAGTGTCGGACAGCGGTGGCGTCATCCTGGTTCCGGCTTTCTCCGGTTTGGGCGCTCCACATTGGGACCGGAGCGCGCACGGGCTCATCTCGGGCATGAGCGAGATGACCGGTCGGGGTCACCTCGCCCGAGCGGCGGTCGACTCCATCGGCCACCAGATCTGCGACATTGTCGATGTGATTGAGGACAGGTCCGTACCGCTGCGAGTCTTCCGCGCGGATGGTGGCGCCACGAGCTCACCGCTTGTCATGCAAACGCAGGCTGATCTGCTCGGCCGTGACATCGAAGTAAGTGACGTCGCCGAGGTCTCAGCTCTAGGTACGGCGAAGCTCGCTTGGCAGACCCTCGGCCACGCCGGCGCCTGGCCGAGCAGCAGCGGCCGGATCTACCGCCCAGTCGTGAATGCGAATGAACGTCGCCGACGCCGTTCACACTGGGCGAGCGAGATCAAGCGAACTCGTTTCACTCCTAGCCCGGCGGAGAGCGAAGATGCAGCCTCAGAGCGCACCCCAGTGGCGTGAAGTCGAGATTGCATTCGCTGGTCCGGATGCGGCGAACCCCTATACCGAGGTTGATGCCTGGGTGATCTTCACCCACGACAGTGGACGGCAACTGCGGCGTCCGGTGTTCTGGGACGGCGGGACCACGTATCGCGTCCGGTTCGCCTCCACCCAACCGGAGGGCGAATGGCGGTGGAGCGTTCACGCGGACCGACCTGATCATGGCTTCACGCCTGCTTCCGGCACCTTGATCGCCGGGCCGCCTGTCCAAGATCATCCACACCGAGCTCTGAGTCGCGGATTTGTCAGAGCTCACCCATCTGGTCGTAGTTTCACCTACGCCGACCGCTCGCCAGCATTCTTTGTCTTCGACACCGCTTGGGCGATGCCTTTCCGCGCAAGGGTTTCCGATGTTGAGACCTACGCCGCCGACCGCCAGGCGAAGGGCTTCAATGCCGTGCTGCTGATGACGGTGCAGCCGGACATGAACGCGCGCGGACCGGTTGGCCGCAACGTCGACGAAGGTTTCGAGATCGGCTTCCATGATCTTGCTGAAGGTCAATTGCGCAAGATCAACATCGAGTACTTCCGGTACTTCGACAAGATCATTGACGCACTTGTCAATCATGGCATTACGCCTGTACTGCAGCCGGTCTTTCACGGATTCGGCTGGAAAGGACTCGGCGTTGCCGGACCTGTCGTCCCACCGGCCGACTACGCACGCTACTGCCGCTATCTGGTGGCGCGCTTTGGTGCTCGCCCGGCCATCTACCTGCCCTGCGGAGATGGCTCCGGAACTGAGCCGCAGGTGGCGGCGGGTGGCCGGGAGATCCAAGCCTGGGACGCGTACGGTCAACCCACCGGAATCCACTATCGGCCGCACCACCGCAACGACGAACACCAAGCTGCCGACTGGCTGGATTTCCAGTCCTGCCAGACCGGACACATGGGCGACCACGTGCCTGATCGTCTGGCGACCATGTGGGCTCAGCGGCCGGCCAAGGCGATCATCAACGGAGAGCCCAGCTATGAGCACAGCGGCCGTCGCGGAGTCGCTGAAGGTTGGTGGCAAGGCCATGAGGCCTGGAGCAACCTCTGTGCAGGCGCCTTGATGGGCGTCGCGTACGGAGCAGCCAGTTTGTGGCCCTGGCGACTGCACCCCGACGAGCCAGGTCACGGTGAGTATTTCTTGGCCGAGGGCGCCGGCTGGAAGGAAGCACTCGACTTCGAGGGCAGCCGGTACGTCGGCCTGGTGGGCAAGATCGTGGACGACCTGCCGATCACCGAAGCCAGCCCCTGCTGGGATGTGTCCGCCAATACTCGCGGCCTGCTCGATCCGGGCGTGCTTTACCTCGGCTATGCCGAGCATGGCGGACCCTGGATGTTCTTCGATGCGGACGGCCGGGTGCCGTCGAGGTATTGGCTGATCGATCCCCGCACGGGGCGGGTGCTGAAGTTCGGGGACCGGCCGCCGAATTACGTGCCCATCGAGTCCGACGGCTACGAGCCGTCGATCTTGATCTGCGCCGAAACAACGCCGGCGTGGGTTAGCCATGCGCCCTGAGCCCGCATTGCCTGAGCGGAGCTGACGCGAACAGTGCATCAATATTCACTCGCCTGGCAGGATGGTCCCATGACAGCATCGTCGGGCGGTATGACTCGAGCCCCGACCGACGGTCAACTCCGGCTCATCACCAAGGTGGCCCGGATGTATCACGAACGCGGCGTACGTCAGGTGGACATTGCAGACACGTTGCATATCTCCCAGGCGCGGGTGTCCCGACTGCTGAAGCGGGCTGCTGAGCTGGGCATTGTGCGGACTGTCGTCGCCGTCGCCCCGGGCGTACTCACCGAGGTCGAAGAAGCGCTCGAGGATAGATATGGACTTGCCGAGGCTGTCGTCGTTGATGTGGAAGGCAGTGATCAAGACATCATCGCCGCGCTCGGATCTGCAGGTGCCACCTACCTGGAGACGACCCTGACGGGCGGGGAACGCATCGGGATCTCCAGCTGGAGTCAGACGCTGCTGGCCGTTGTGGATCGCATGCGGCCGCTCCGAGTTCCTGGTGCCGAGAGTGTCATTCAGCTCATGGGAGGCCTCGGAAGCTCATCAGTTCAGACCCAAGGCAATCGGCTCCTCACCGAATTCGCTCGACTTGTTGGAGCCATCGCCACATTCGTTCCGGCACCTGCTCTCGTTGGCAACAGGACCATGCGGGAGAGCCTGTTGAACGACCCAGCGATGGAGTCCGTAGCCCGGGAATGGGCGCACATCACCATGGCACTCGCGGGCATCGGCAGCCTCCCGCCGTCGCCGCTGTTGCGTGCCAGCGGCAATGCCGCGGACGTCGCCGATCAGGACAGACTTCATGCGGCCGGGGCGGTCGGTGATGTCTGCCTTCGGTTCTTCGACGCGGCAGGCAACCTGGTGCCGAGCGCTCTCGATGACCGAGTAGTCGGCATCGATGCCGACACCTTGCGCAAGATCCCAAGGCGCGTCGGCATCGCCGGCGGTGAGAGCAAGCACGCCGCTATTCACGCGGCACTTACCGGAGGATGGGTCAACGTCCTGATCACCGACACTGCAACAGCGGCGCTGCTGCAGCAGGGAAATTGGGAGAAATAGCCATGCGCCCGGCCACAACCGGCGAGCACGTCGTCGTCGAGACCAAGGCGGGTGCGGTGCGTGGCTTCTGGCGCACCGACTCGGCAGCCTTCCTTGGCATCCCATTCGCCGAACCGCCGTACGGCGATCTACGCTTTCTCCCCCCTGTGCAAGTGAGGTCGTGGAGCGGGGTGCGGGATGCGCTCCGCTACGGACCGACGCCGCAGCGCAAGGCGCTCGCAGAGATCACCACCATCCCGGAGCCGAGCATTCCCGGCGAAGACATCCTCAACCTCAATGTCTTCACTCCCCGGCCACGACCGGCCAATGGGTGGGAGGAACTCCTTCCGGTATTGGTCTACATTCACGGCGGCGGGTATGTCGCCGGATCGCCGGCCAGCCCGTGGTATGACGGCGTGGCCTTCAATCGCGACGGGATTGTCACAGTCACAGTCTCTTATCGACTTGGCTTCGATGGCTTCGGCTGGTTGCCCGATGCGCCGCCCAATCGCGGGATCCTCGATTGTCTGCTTGCGTTGGAGTGGGTGCGTGACAACATCGGCCAGTTCGGCGGGGACCCGGCGCGCGTGACTATCGCCGGCCAGTCGGCCGGCGGAGGCGCGGTGATGACCCTGTTGACTATGCCTCGAGCACAGGGCCTTTTCGCAGCAGCGGTGTCAATTTCGGGAGTGCCGTGTGATATTCCTCTCGAGAGCGCGAAACAGACGACAGCACGGTTGGCCGAGCGCCTGACTGTTTCGCCCGACCGATCGGGCTTCTTGCGCGTTCCTGAAGCCGACCTGCTAGCTGCCCAGGATGGTGGCGGACTGGAACTGTCAGGAGAACCAACACTCGAGGAGTTGATCGCGCTCGTGCGGGCTGTTGACGGCTCATTGCCGATCGGGCCCGTTGTGGACGGCGACCTGCATCCCTGGACCGTCGAGGGGGGAATGC
>Ga0222622_10000377_pt1 | contig 16249 bp, 18 predicted proteins | sample PLM2_5_b1metaG_FD_177335 | JGI IMG/M metagenome (GOLD analysis project Ga0222622, IMG submission 177335) | Groundwater sediment microbial communities from an aquifer in East River, Colorado, USA - PLM2_5_b1 | ecosystem: Environmental > Terrestrial > Soil > Riparian zone | place: USA: East... | reverse complement strand
CGATGTAGAAATCACCCGAATTCTGCCGTGCCAGCATCGTCTCACGACCTGGATCATCAACCTCGGCGATACCAGGTGTCGAAGGGTCACCATCTGGATCTGTCGCACCAGGCTGGCCAGGAGCACCTGGCTTCTGAGAAGCTGGAGTCGGTGGTGCTCCCGTGGACGAGCCTGACTGCGGAGATCCAGGTGCTGGAAGCGGGGGTGCTGCTGCCACTAGTCCCAGCAGCTCATGCAGCCGTCGACCACGCTCCCGCTGAACCGAGAAATCACCCATCTCGGTCACGTTGCGTAGGCGCAACTTGCGTGACTCCTCAGCCTCCAGCTTGGCTCGGACCTCCGCCTCGATGGCATTCATGTCGACCAGGCCGTAGAGCTGACTCGGATCCATCGGATCGCCCTGGCGCACCGCACCCATATTCTGAATGACAAAGTCCAGCTCTGGATCAGACTCGATCTCATCCATCACCATGCCAGCGGCGACCAGCGAGAACTCCTCACTCTCCTGCTGGTGGAACACGGGGAAGCCTGGGTTGTTGACTGCCAGCGCGGCCACCAGTTCCAGGTTGCCGTTGTATCGACGCCAGTCCCCGGATAGCGGGGACCGGCGTAGCTCGTCAGCTTTGCTCGGGTCAGTCAACGCTCCAGAAACCCAGATGCCAAACTGATCCTCACCGATATTGACGACAGCCGCACACCAGCCAGAGTTGTCGTAGTGATCTCTGGCCGGGACGATCCCGTACGTCGGGTGTGCGTGACCGGTACCCAGGCTGATCTTGCCGACCTCGATAGTCTGGCCATCATGGGTGATGATGTGACCACTTTTGAACAGCTGGTAGCCAGTGCGCGAACGTGGCAGGAGAACGCACTTATCCCCTATGCCCACATGGCACTCGCCCCACTTGCCGAGGTGCCCGAAGACGTGACCATCGTCGTCCACAGTGAGCTTCGTGGCTCGCTTCAGATCCGGATTGGCGAACATGTAGGCGCCTGGACGTGGGTTCTGAATGCGGCCACTGACGCTCTTGATTGCGAATTCCGTATGGAGCGGGTCGATGGCCATGGTGTTCTCCTGGGAGCCCCCAGCGATGTCGATCCCGAGGCGCTTCGCGGCAGCCATGATCTTCCCCCGGATAGCCTTTAGCTGATCCGGGGAGTACTCATTCGCGTTGCTCGCGACATTGATGTATGCCCATGCCGCTCGCACATGCTTCTCGTCGTTGATCGGGTAGCGCTTCTTGTTGTCGCGGTAACCCGGGTCCGCGTACTCCACGTCCCCGTACGGTTCAGCCTTCGTGGCGAACTCTTCGACCGGCTGACTCATCTGCTGCTGCCCTCCTTGCTGGTCCCCCGCGACGAACGGGGAGTGCATCGTCTCGTCCCCGAAGGCGTTGGCCATCTTGGGGTAGATCTGGTTGATCACGCCCTTGAGGGCAGTCTTCTCGCCTTCGGGGATGTTGGGAAGACCACCGTGCGCGCCAGACAGCAGCGCGGCTGCCGCGTAGATCGCGTGGAAGACCAGGAACGGCTGACCGTTGATGATGTCACCGATCGGTAGCCGGAAGTCCTCCTGAGCCAGCGAGGGTCCGGTCTGATTCCCGCCGCGCCATAGGAACATCGATGCGTACCTGCTCGTATCCGCCTGTGCGGTACCAACTCCAGCCCACTGAGCGATCCGCTTGACCGCGTCGTCCGCGTCGTACGTGTAATCCCGGGGCGCTACTGGCAAGCTATCCCAGCGGGCTCCGCTGACCGCGAACTGCTCAGACAGGATGCTGGCGATGAGGTTCTCGTCCTCGCCATCGTCTCCGTCCAGCTCGAAGGTGACGTCCGGGAAGGCGGGCATGGGTACCAGCGTCACGCCGATCACGTTGCCCGAAGTGAAGTACGCCATCGGCTTGCCGTCGGTGTGCGGGCGTGGCTCTACCGTGAACGAGCGGTCCAGGTCCACGCTCGGCCCGACCATCTTGTGTCGAGTTAGGTAGATCGCCCTACGGACAGCCGGAATGACCTTGGGGTTCAGGAAATCGCCGGAGTACTTGCGGCCACCGTCGACGTTCTCGATCTTGGTAATCTTGCCAACCACTTCAGCGCCACCATGTCCACCCGAACTGGAGCGCAACATCAACGGTAGCGGCAGGTTGCGGTTGGTGAGTCCGTTGGCCTTGAACATCCGACGGTCGCCAGTCGCTACCTCATGAGGTTCAAACAGACCCCGGAACCGGAGCGTCATGAGCCCACCTTCTTGATCGAGAGGTAGCAACGGCAACCACAGACTTCGTCAGCCGGGGCGTTCGGGTCGCCCGGAAACATCATCGGGAACCCGCCTACCAGGAACGGCTGGGACAGGGGGCGCGTCTGCTTGTCCGCGTCGCGATGAGAGCTACGCTCCTTCCCGTCAGTCAACGTTTCCCAGGTCTTCTCCATCGGTGTGCCGTCCTGGCGCTCCGCTAGGAGACCATGGGCGAGCATGGAGGAGGAGAAGTGTCGGGTGGTTTCCGTTTGAGCGATGGTGCGAGCGCGCGCATCCCAGTTTTCGGATCCGGTGTAGGTCAGGACGTCATCCACGGTCGTCGCTACCTGGTCGATCGTCTTGCCGCTGTTGGTCCCGTCCAGGATTTTGGCGACGATCAAAGCGTGGATCTCATCGGGGATGCGTACCAGGAGGTTTCGGGTCAATGTCAGATTTGCCTGAATGAACGGGTCGTTCGGGTTGTAGTTACCTGGCAGATGGGCACCAGCCCAGCCCTCCTGCAAAGCTGGTGTCAGCGCTGCGATGATGCGTTCTACTTCTGTTTGCCAGAAGGGCTTGGTTGAGTCGACCCCCGCCGCATTCGGAGTGGATCGGAAGCTGTCGTACGGAGCCATCACCGCCGCGCGGGCGCGCTCCAGCCATCGGCGCAGTACGACTTTCGCTGCCCGATAAACGGAGCCCTCCGCATCACGACTGGCGGCCATTAAGGTGCCCATCTTGCTTGAGGAGCTTGATCATGGTCACCGGATCATGCTCGATACCTTCGGTTAACAGCACCGAGCAGTAGCGCGTCAGTGATTGACGTAGATCTATCGGCTTCACGTGTGAGTTGAACTGACCCAACAGGGTGGGCAGATGACTCCAGGAGCCCTCGATCAACGACACAGCATGCAACCGATCCCGCGCTTTGATCACGGTGTGAATCTGGTGCTTGTCCAGGTTCGGGTGCTCCTTGTAGGTGGAGCGCGTGCGCAGCTTGTTGCCAGCCAGTTCCAGTCCACGAAGGACGGTGGCATGGGCAGCGATGATGACCGCCATGTCGTGTGCGCCCTCAACCGCCGCGCTGGCTTGGATGCCTTGCGGTGCACCGGATCCAGCACCTGGCATACCGCTATCGATGATGCCGCCAGGGGGCGCTGCCAACCCGTCGGGGGTGGGCGCGACTCCGGCATCCATGATGCTCGACGGTGGTGGAGGTGGTGGAGGTGCCCCAGCTCCACCACCTCCGATCCCACCACCACTGGGTACTGGCGCTGTCAACGATGCGGGAGGAAGCATCTCGTCAGTGATGCCAGCGAGGTGGCGCCAACCAGGCTGCTGAGCCAGGTTCGGGTCACGCAGCATGAGTTCCTTAGCGAACGCGGTAGCCAGCTGCTCAGGACTAGGAGCGTCCGATTCCTTGAAGTAGCCGGCGACCCGAAGAGCCTCATATCCGATGGCGCCCTTGTCGAACAAGTTCAGCGCGTCCTGCAGTCGCTGCGGACGAATGGTCAGCGGGCTGGTGTCGAACGAGTACACAAACCGCTGTGGATCTAGGCCCATGATCTTCAGGGCCGGGACGAGGTACGCCGTCGTCAGCGCGTCACAGAGCCGATTCATCAAAGGTTCGACGTGCAGCTTGACCGTTGCTTCGTCAACGAACCAGGACGACCAGTGGTTCATGTCGCCCTGGCCGGTGAGGATCTCCGGCGCGATGTCCAGGCCGAGGGACAGCCGGCGGATCGCTTCGTCACGCAGTTCGACCGCCTGCTTGGACAGCTCGGAGGCGAACTGGATCAGCTTGAAGCTGTGCTCGATGTCCTCCGGTGCGGCCTCGATGATGAGCGGCACCAAAGCCATCGCGGTGCCGTCACCTTTGAGCGATGCGGCCATGGCCTGCGCCATCCGCATCATCAAGGACTCGCCAGCAGTGGTGATCCCATCCTCGGCCGGGAAGTCGAGGTTGTTGGGGATCACCAGCATGCCGGCGCCCGCGAGACGACTGTCGATCTGGCTGAAGACGTACTTGGTCAGCTGTTCCAGCTCGCGCAGGATGGCCTGGCATGCCCGCGCTGGGCTGTCCGCGCACCATATTCTTTGGGGATGTGGTGTCCAGACGCGCGTGACCATCGACTTCGTCAGGTCCAGGATCTCCTGGTAGTACTGCTTGTCTCCCCAGAAGACCTGTCCACCCTTGACCCGCCGTATCTCGCTGGAACTAAGGATGAACCACTTGTCTTTGTCGACACCCGGCTTACTGGCTGGTTTGCCAAGGATGTAGCACTCGCCCGCGATGGTCAGATTGATTGCCGCCATCCGGATGGCTTCGGCTTTTGCAGCTGGACCGCCAAGCAATGTATCGCTGAGGGCTGCGACCTCCTTCTTCTTCGCTCGCCCCTGAACCCGCCCAAGCTTGTCCACTTCGGCGACGAAGATGTCAACCTTGGAGCACGCACTACCGATCCAGCTGGCTGCGAATCGCAGCTCGGGGATGATGTCGTAGTAGCGCCACAGCTCCCGTTGCCACGTCTCGTCTCGGAACCGATAGTTGGAGTATGAGGCGTCGTCGAAGTTCATCCGCAACGCTGACGCGGTGAGGACGTAGGGGATCTCGTCGTCCGCGATCTCGACTTCGAGCGTCTCGGTCATGGATTAGTCCTGTTCGATCCGAGCGAGAAGTCCGGCGAGATGCGAGAAGCTCAGTGCAACCGGGATGATCAGCCACCAGTTCAAATGGAAGAGCGCGACGAACGCGACCGCGCTCATGGCTCCGAAGTAGATCGAGAGACACCAGGGGCAGGTAACGAAGTAGGCCATCTTCGAAGTGGTCCCCCAGCGGGTGATGAGCCAGCGCCGGGGGCGGCTGAAGATCTCATCCACTCGGGCTAGTCGGGTGGCGCGGGCGGTCGCCAGCGCAAACACCACGAACCAGAGGATCATCACATCATGATCGTAGGCCATATACCACGCATCGAAGGCATACGCGAGGCTTCCGGACATACACGTTCGGAACCTAAACAACAGGGGTATATGGCTATGTTCGTTGACTGCCAGTAACCGGGACAGGTGATAATCGATCCATGAGGAACAAGATCTTGATTGCCCTGACAGTGCTTGGCGCACTGGGGCTCATCGCGGGAGGAGCGCTCGCCGCCCCGTCCCGGCCTACTACGGCGTTCGCCTCCACGTCTACGCAGATCACCACAGCCCAGAACAACCTGGACAACTGTCGACTGTTGGCCGCCAACTCGGTTAGCTCGCAGCGAGATCGCGCCAATGCTTGCGTGCTGGACCAGACCCGAATTCTGGCGCTACTGTCTCCACCAACCACCCGTCCCCCGACTAGCCCACCCACTTCTCATTCACCAACTCCGACGAGTCCATCCACGACCACGTCTTCGACTCCTCCCACCACCACGTCTCCCCCCACTTCTCCACCGTCCACTGGCTGGCCGAACGCCAGCAACACGGGAGTGCCGGCAGGGACGAGCCTGATTCATACCTCGGGGCGCACCATCACCGTGGCGGGCACCGAGGTCAACGGCGAAGACATCGACGGCTGCTTGACGATCAAGGCGGACAACGTCACGGTTCGCAACTCCCGGATCCGCTGTGACAGTGAGCCGATCGCAGCTCGGGTGCGCACCGGTGTGCTGATCCAGGACGTCGAAGCTGACTGCATGAACAACCCCGGCTCCGGCATTGTCGGCAACTTCACGGCCTACCGAGTCAACATCCATGGCTGCGAGAACGGGATGTCCATCGATGGACACAACATCGTCAAGGACTCCTGGATCCATGACCTGTTTGAGCGGATCAGTCCGGTCGGTCACACGGACGGTATCCAGGTGTTTGTGGGTGCCGAGGGACCGATGTTGATCCAACACAACTGGATCGAGAACCTGACCCCGGACGCGACCTCTGCGATCATCGCCAGCGCCCACTTCGATCTACTGGCGATCACGAACAATCGGCTCATCGCTAACGCATACTACGTGTTGCGCTGTCCCACCAGCGGTTCGACCAACACGATCATGGACAACGTGATCTCCGGCAGCATCCTGAAGCCGCCAGTACAGTGGCTCTACTGCAGTGACGAAGCGAACGTATCGGGCAATGTGGATGGGAACGGACAACCGCTGGCACCGTAAAGGGGGTTGCGCCACCCGGATATCCCCGCTAGGGTTGGCTCCAGCACCAAGTACCCCGTTGCGAAGGGTTGACTTACTTCAACTGGTATTCACAACCTGTCAAAACAGCCGACTCGATTAGTTCTCGGGGTACTTCATAAACTTGACAACTTAAGATCCCAGTTGCGATAGCGGCGAGATACTTCTTTCTGATAAAAAGAGAACAAAGGTTCGATTCCTTTACTCCCCACTCCTGGGGAGGCCCTTGGCGGGTACCCCCTCTTGTCGCGCTTAGTTCTCTGGGGTCCAAAGCTTTGATGCCTGTTGCGACAGAGCGGGTTACTTCCCCTTGAAAAGGGCGATGTTTCAGGTTCGAGTCCTGATTAGACTGGTAAAACAGCCTTATAGCTCAATTGGCAGAGCGCGCACAATGTCACCTGCTCGATCTTGTTCTCAGGCATCTTCATATTTCTGGACCCCCCGTCTGTTGAGCGGGGGGTCCTTTTGCTTCGATGGGAGGAACGAATGTCCAAGTTCAACAAGTCCGGCGCCCACACGGCGATCGGACGCTCGCCGATCGTATCCGCTACTCCGGTACCCACCCTGGTGGGACATCAGGGTGGGCCATCCTCCGAGCGCGACTCGCGATCGGAGCTGTTCATCCTGGCCGTCTCCAACCTGGTGGGAGAGAAGACCTTCTACGAGAAGGGCATGCAGCGTGATGAGCGGTTCGTGAACCTGGTACACGCGGTTGCCCCGAACTATCCCGAGTGGATGGCCGGGTTCTTGCCGTGGCTGCGCAAGGAAGCCAACATGCGCACCGCTCCGATCGTGGCCGCACTGGAGTCAGCGAAGGCAATGATCGCGGTCGGTATCCCTGGCTCGCGACAGTTGATCGCCAACAGCCTGGACCGCCCCGACGAGCCGGGCGAAGCGCTGGCGTACTGGCTGCAGCACTACGGTCGTAGCCTGCCGATGCCGGTTAAGCGAGGTATCGCGGACGCGGCCCGACGCTTGTACAACGAGCGTGCGCTGCTCAAGTACGACACCCCCTCCAAGCCGATCCGGTTCGGCGATGTCATTGTGATGTGCCACATCCGACCGACCGCCCTGTGGCAGTCCGACCTCTACAAGTACGCGATCGATCGCCGGCACAATCGGGACATCGAAGCGCCCGCGACGCTGCCAACCATCCATGCTCGCGCGGGACTCAAGGGTGTCGCGATCGAGGACATGGATCAGGGCGACATCAAGGCTGCTGGAATGACCTGGGAGAACACTCTCTCAGCTGCTGTCGACAAGAATGCAGCCTGGGAGAAGCAGATCCCGACCATGGGCTACATGGCTCTACTGCGGAACCTGCGCAACTTCGACGAGGCTGGCATCTCTCTCGCGGTCTCACGTCAGGTGGCTGACCGACTCGCGGATCCCGAGCAGGTGAAGCGCTCGCGCCAGTTCCCGTTCCGATTCCTGTCCGCGTACAACGAGGTACACAGCCTGAACTGGGGGCCAGCTCTGGAGACAGCGCTGAACCTGTCTCTGCAGAACCTTCCTGCCCTCCGGGGTCGCACGCTGATCCTGGTGGACCGGTCCGGCTCGATGTTCCACCGCCCATCCGAGTACAGCAAGATGGACTGGGCAAGTGTCGCCGCGTTGTTCGGTACCGCGCTGTACCTGCGCAACCAGCCCAACGCGACGCTGGTGGAGTTCGGCAGCACATCGCGCGAGCTGGTTCTCCCGAAGAGCACATCGATCCTTCGGGCTTCAGTGAAGTTCGGTCAGCTCGGTGGCACGTACACCGCGAACGCGATCCGGAAGCACTACGCCGGACACGATCGCGTCATCGTGATCACTGACGAGCAGGGCGCATTCGGACAGGACCCCAACGTCGCGGTTCCGATGGATGTTCCGATGTACACGTTCAACCTGGTGGGTTACCTCCCGAGCCAGGTGGCGAACCAGGTGAACCGAGTGACCATCGGTGGTGGACTGACCGACGGCTCATTCCGGATGATCGCATTGCTGGAGGCTGGCCGCAACGGCGTGTGGCCGTGGGAGGAAGACAACGATGCGGCTCGATGATCAGACCGAGGACTGGATTGTCCGCAATCGGCTACCGTCGGTTGCGGACCCAGAGGGAGCCATCCCGGTTGTCAGGTTCCGCAACTTCGTACGCGCACATACCGCCGACTTGGTGGTGGAGATAGTCGAGCTAGCTCAGTCCGATGCCGGAGTGAATCCTGAATGGATTGAGCTGGTCATGAGCGTCAACGAGGGCATGTACAGTAACGGCGAGAGCCTCACTGGCTCCGTGGCTTCCGACCTGCGTCACCAGAAAACGTCGACCTCATCTGGTGACCAGCGAGGATGAAGTACCGAGGACCCGATTCCTTAGAGGGGTGGTCGGGTCCTCGGTCGTTTCTATCAACCAATTTGATGGGAGATCAACATGAAAAACATGATGAAAAACAACATGGGCGGCTGGCTCGTCGCGACAGTCGCGGGCCTCAGCATCGCCGCCGTCCTCGCCACTGTTTCCTGCAGCGGCAAGACTGTGGAACCGTTCAATGACGCGCCGGTAGGCGTGCAGAACAAGGGTCCGGCCGACGGGATCAACTTTCCGGACGGATTCTCGAACGTCTCCACAAAGTGCGACCACGGCAACCGCGTCTACATCGCCTTTCATGGTGACGGAGCGTATGCCGCGATCGCTGTAGTAGCAGGGGATCCGACCTGTAAGTAGTGATCTCGCGGAACAGGCTCGCTACCACCGAGCCTGTTCCGCGAACAGCTGCTGCAGGGTGGTCGAGAAGTCCACGGCCGAAGCGATCGAAGCTGCCTTACGCTCGTGCAACATGATCCAACGGCAGGCATGGACGAGGGCATCAAGCCGGTCCGGAGACTCGGCCGTCCCCCATGCCGTAAACGTGGCGCATTGATCTTCCAGCTCGGGGTGGCGACCTACGAAGTGCAGCCGTCCTTGCTCAGAGCGCATCGCCACCGGCTCACCACGAGTGCGCTTACCGATCTTCGCGTCGATCGCTTTCATTGGCGGACGAGTCCCCCGTAGGAACAGACCGTTGTCGATGGACTCCTTGTAGGCATCCTCGAAGACCTGAGCCATCCAGCGCTTGCCGAGGTTAGCTTCGTACACCAGCAGATCGGCACCGTACTCCGCGACCACTCGCCAAGCGTGCAGCGCGGCAGCGCGACCCACAGCCATGATGCTCTTGTCGGCCAGGACGTACATCTGTCGGTCGCCCGTGTTGGCCACCACCACGACGCCCATCTCATCGTCCTCGCCGGTAAGCGACGGGTCGACCCCCACGATGATCGTGACCAGCTCGTCCGGCACCTCATGGACGCGGTAGTTCTCCAAGTCCAGTCGGGAGAACAGAGCGCCTTCGAACGCCTCGATGATCTCGCCGTACAGCTCCTGACGACCGATCAGAGTGCCCTCGTACCGGTTCTTCAGCTCCACCAGCACGGCGCCAGACAGGTTGGCTCGGTTGTCGAACGTCGAGCCGCGCATGATGTGCACGGTGCCGTCGGAGCGCTTCAGCCACTCCTGCAGCAGCTTGATGGGCTTCGGGGTGGTGGTGACGAAGGCGCGCGGCTGATCGCCCACCAGGTCGGCTCGCAGGGACGGCATGATGCCCTCGTCCCAGCTCTGCTTGGAGTAGCGCCACTTGGCGATCTCGTCGAGCCACGCGCCGGAAGCGTTGTATCCACGCCCAACGTCGGGATCGTCAGCACCCTCAGTATGGATCTTGCTGCCGTTCGGGAACCGAATCTGCGGTCGCGGAGATTTGACGTACTTGTGCTTGATCTTGCGGCGCTCCAGCACTCGAAGTATGCCAGCCGGCCCTTCCACGCAGATGGCTCGCGCGTCTGACAGGGTCTCGCCGATCACCAACCACTCAGTGGGCACACCCGAAGAGTCGTAAGGGTGCTTGATGATGCGGTTAACGATCCACTCGGAGCCAGCTCGGCTCTTGCCCCACCCGCGACCTGCGAGCGCCAGGCACACGAACCAGGGTGTATCAGGAGGTAGTTGCTCAGGGCGGGCAGTCCACCACCATTCGCCACGAAGCATCTCCGCGACGATGTAGTCCGGCTGGGATGCGACGTATTGGCGCCGCGTGTTTTCTGGCAGCTCGGCATACATCTGTTGGAGGGATTTGCCCACCAAATGATCATAGTGTGTATATGCCCGAGAAGAAAGATCCGCTTGGGCACCCTTGTCATTTGGTATATGGGGGTGTAGCTTGGGTGGAGCAACGCGGGATAGGGCAGCTGGTCAGCCCGTCGGGCTCATAATCCGAAGATCGCGGGTTCGAATCCCGCTCCCGCTACGGTGGTCTGCCCACTAGGTGGTGGGGCGAGCAGGTGTAACCCGATTCGCCTGTTCGCCCCACTACGGTATTCGGGCATATCGCCAGTACCGGAAAAACTCCAATTTCATAGGACTGTCCACATTGGAGTGATCAACCAGGAGGCACGTCATGTCGTTCATGTGGATCGTTTACGTGATGGCCGGTGTGGGTCTAGGGTGTCTCGTCGGGATGCTGGTCAACTGGTGGTTGGACCTGTAGCTATCAAGACTTCTCGTAGCTCAGTGGCAGAGCGGGGGCCTCTTAATCCCTTGGTCGAAGGTTCGAGTCCTTCCGAGAAGACGCACGAGAAGATGGGAGCCTTCTAATGTCCAGTGTGGACGTTACCTTACCGATCGAGCACATCACGAACGTCAATCCGGTCTGGATCCGCGAAGACCTCGGGGACCTCGGACCACTGGCCAAAAATCTGAAGAAAGAGGGTCAACGACAACCCATATTGGTCGACAGCACGTATCGGGTGATCGATGGAGCACGGCGCATCGAAGCCGCTAAAAAAATCAGCTGGTCCACGATTTTCGTGGTGGTAGCTCGCGACTTCTTCGTGGTCTCAGACCATCTGGTCGAGTCACAGGGAACCGACTACCAGCTGCCTCACGACATCTTCGCGAAGATCGAACTGATCGGTATTCTGCGCCAGATGTATGGCCCGCACGTTCGGGCTCTGAGTGCCAAAACCCGAGGTCAGCGTTACCCCAAGGAGCTGGCAGACCGCGCCACTGGCTCTGCGGTGGACATCCCGCGAGCGTTGGGGTTGTCGCCGAACACAACCGAAGAATTGGGGCGTATCCGGCGCATGTACCGCGATCCTGTGCACTCCCCAGAGGTGGTTGCTCAGCTACGCGAAATCATGTACCAGCACCGCTTCGAGGTCTATGGAGTGTTAGATGCGATGCGCGGTCATCTTCATGTCCACAGGGTCACCACCAACAAGAAAGTCATCTCAGACCAGAAGGCGCTCATTCCCCGAGCATTCGCCGGTCTGCAGGGAGGTCTGTTGGCCCTGCCTGCCCCGGAGTTGCTGGACCCAGGCCACAGTCACGAAGACATCACGGCCTGGCTCAAGCAGCTGAACAACATCCACCGAGGGATATTCAACCTCAAGAAGCAGTTCAAGATCATGCTCGACGAACCACAAGGAGACCAAGAATGAGCCCCAAAGTCCTGGAAAGCCAGGGAACCAAGACGATCGGCACGGTCCGCGTCGTTGACATCGTCATCGACTATCGGGTGCAGCGTGCTCAGCTCAACAAGCAGAAGATCAACGCCATGATCGCGGACTTCGACGAGAACGCCCTCGGTGTCCTGATCGTGTCCCGGCGCAACGACAACAGCTACGTCTGCCTCGACGGCTGGCACCGAGGCGAGGTCTGCAAGCTCGTACCGGAAGCGCCAACCCAACTGGATGCCATCATCTTCAGGGGTCTGACCCTCCAGGAGGAGGCGCGCCTGTTCCGCCTCTACAACACCCGAGCGACGATGCACACCATCGACCAGTTCAACGCTGCCGTGCACGAGGGGCTGGAGCAGGCAGTCAACATCACCGATATCGTCCACTCCTACGGGCTGACTGTGAGCGCGGACGGGTTCGCGTGTGTGGCCGCTGCGAAGCGCATCGTGGAGTACCCGGACGGGTATCAGCGCCTGGACGTGACCCTGAACGTCATCAATCAGGTCTGGGGTCTGGAGGACGGCTCCCTCGACTACCGCATCGTCGAAGGCATCGCCACGTTCCTGCGGTACTACGGTGATCGCGTCAAGGTGGTCACGCTCATCAAGCGACTGCAGGAGATGGCCGACGAGGACGGGATCAACACCGGCTTCCGGGACATCATCGCGACAGCCACGCCGTACCACAAGGCAAAGGGTGGGCCGGTTCGGCTCGCGGTGAGCGACGTGCTCACCAAGCTGTACAACAAGTACCTCAAGCCGGAAGGCAAGTTGCCGGACATCCAACGCTGAGGTACCGTCGGTTTTCCCAGCTGAGGCGCCCCCGGATCGTATTCCCCTTAGCTGTGAAAGGTTCCGGCCAGAGGTCCATCGTTGTCGTTCCCCCAGGATCATGGGCTCCTGTCGACAACGCTCTGGCCGGCATCAAGAAAGATGGGAGATCCACATGAATGACAAGAAATTCAACGAAGGCGATGAAGTTCGAGTCTTCGACCTCAATGGCAAGCGTCAGGGTCAGCCCGAACATGGGTGGCCGGGACGGGTCGAGAAGGTCGGCCGAAGCTTGGTGACGATCGCATATGCTCACGGAACCCAGAAGTTTAAGATGAGCGACCAACGAAGCAACGACGCTTACGGTCATCAGTACTTCAAGACGGTGAAACAGGCTGAGTTGGACCTGCGTCGCCAGAAGGCGACCGGCGTTCTCCGTGATTATGGGATCATGCTGAGCACGCGGAGCAACATGACGCTCTCGGGACTGGAGTCAATCGTCGAGCTGCTGGAGCTGCTGGACTCACAGAACGAGATACACTTGCAAGAGCGATGACGCCCCTCCAGCCGGGTATGCCGCTACGAAGCCCTCGCAGGCTGTCGGACTCCCATCCGGCCCGCGAGGGCTTCGTCATGTCAGAGGGTAGAGCTACGCTCTCGACCATGAGACTCAGATTCGCCGGCATCGGCTCCACCAAGCACATCAACATCCTGGACCGGCTCACGCTGGCTCAGCGCAATGCCCTGGAAGGACTGGCCGGCCAACAGTTCCTGCGTCAGCTCAACAAGGCCACCGGCGCGGTGGACACGATCCTCGTCCCAGCCGAGTTCGGTGACCTGGAGCTGGATCAGTCCTAAATGGACTGTTTGATATGCAAAGGGGTGATGGACGGCTTTCTGGTCGAAAAGGGCTATGCCGTCCATCCTGGTTGCGACACGCTCAACAGCGCGGCCGGCGACCCCGAGTCAATCGAGCTGAAGAAGTTCGTCCAGAAGCTCATCCGCAGCACGGACGCGAACTCACCACGGTCGCTACAGAAGCTGCTCGGTCCCAGCGAGGTGGGCGAAGAGTGCGAGCGCAAGATCGGGTACCAGTTCCTGGACACTCCAGCGAAGAACCGATTGCGCGACCCGTGGCCCGCGATCCAGGGCACCGCCGTGCACCACTGGCTGGAGAAAGCGGTCAACGCCTGGCCCACCAACAAGCCAGGGCTGTCTCCCAAGTTCGGAGGGATGAACTGGCAGACCGAGATGCGGGTGGCCGCGAACGCGCTCATCGCCGGCTCGTCCGATGTGTACGACCACAACAAGTTCAGGGTGATCGACTGGAAGACCGCCAGCACGGACTACATGAAGAAGTACGTCGCGCAGGGGCCACCCCGCAAGTACATCATCCAGATCAACCTGTACGGGCTGGGACATGAGAACGCCGGCCGTCAGGTCAAGGATCTGGCTCTGGTGTTCCTGGCTCGGGGTGGGCGCCTGTCCGACACGTACGTCTGGCGGGACATCTACCGGCGCGAGATCGCCGAGGAGGCTCTTGCGCGACTGGAGGGTATCGGGGATATGCTCCTGGCGGGAACCAACCCTCAGGATCTGCCAGCCCATCCCAGCGATGACTGTGGGTTCTGTCCCTGGTTCTCGTCCGAGGACTCAACGATGGGAGTGGTGGCCGACGGGTTCGGCTGCCCAGGAAGGTAAAGATGACTATCTATAACGTCACTGTCAGCAGACTCAGTCCGTCTACGGTTCACGCGGTCGACGCGGCCAGCGTCGACGTCGGCCGGTACGAAACTGGTCAACAGGTAAGTGACACTGTACTGCGGTTCTTCGACGTCAACGGCTCGATCGTGGCCGCGTTCTACGACTGGGACTGGTTTTCCAAGGGGGTATTACCGTCCGCCGGCGAAAGCAACACATGAAGCTCGACCTGGTCTGTGACGCATGTCGGCGCTGGCCCTGCATCTGTCCTGGACGTCGAAGGGTAAAAGCATGAAGCCCAGCATCTCGCGTGCCGTCCATTACGTCAGCTACGGCACGCCAGGAGGCGAGTTCTCCTCGACGTGCCGAGCGGCGACGATCACAGAAGTGGGCGCCTGGATCACCACGGACCAGGACAGCCCGAGCGATGGCCGCGTCTTAACTCAAGAGTGGGACGACGAGGCGTGCGTCTTGTTCGTGATGAACCCGAGCGGACTGTTCTTCAATACCTGCAAGCACGACGAGAACCAGGCTCCAGGCACCTGGCACTGGCCGGAGCGCGTCGATTGAGCAACAAGAGCGACGCAGATAAAGAGCGACAGTCCGATAAGGACAGGATCGCTAAAGAGCAAGAGGCCGACAAGAAGAAGGCCGAGAGAGACCGTCCTAAGTAAATCCTGATAGCACTGAAACGAGGACTGATGTCTGACACAGATGAATTTATGGGTGGAGGGTATAAAACCTTCCCCTTTGACAATATCGGTGACACCGTGCGCGGGACGGTCATCGAGCTGCCCGTCAAAGAGCAGCAGCGCGACATGGAAAGCAACGAGCCCGCCTTCTGGGATGACGAGAAGACGAAGCCCAAGTGGATGTTCCGGCTCATGATCCAGACCGACCTCCGCGACGACGATATGGACGACGGCGTGCGAGCGCTGTACCTCGCCTGGAAGCGCCTGGATGCCGTACGAGCCGCTGTCCGCGAGTCGAAGTCGAAGTCCATCGAGGTTGGTGGCGAGCTGGCGCTGCGGTTCCTGGAGTTCGGCGTGGCCACTCGGAAGGGCTTCAGCCAGCCCAAGATCGGCTGGAAAGCTTGGTACCGTCCGCCGGTTCCGCAGGCTGAGCCAGCCTTCATGGACAACCCCATGGAGTCAGCTCCAGCAAACCCTAACCCTCAAGTAAAGGTTGAGACTTCGTCGCCTGCGACCGCAGCTTCGGTCAACACCCCTGACCAGGCACGCGAGTCCACGCTGGACCGGCTTCGGGCTCAGCGCCTCGCCCAGGAGGCTCAGTTGCGTAATGCGCAACAAACGGTGACAGACGAAATGCCTGGGACGATGGTCTCCGCGCCCGCTCATCACTCCGGCAACGAGGACATTCCATTCTGATGGAGATCAACTGGAATCAAGCGCCGCCTCAGCAGCATCATCCACGTGCCCGCATCCAGGCGTACGCCATGCGAATCATCGTTCAAGGGGTGATGAGCGCGGTCGAGGATGATCTAGACGAGGACGGTCATCTCGCCTGCTTCGGCGGCTGCGATCACAACAGCCTCTGTCCTGATCATGAGGCGGCCTGTGAGCTGGCCGAGAAGATCGCGGACTACCTCGACGAGCATTGGATCGAAGTGCTCAGCCACGTCGAAGCGCCAGAGCCAGACCTGGCCCAACTGGAGAACGAACCACCCTGGTAAGCAGAACGACAGGAGCCCCTCCAGTGCGTTGTCCTGGAGGGGCTCCTGCGTGCACTCACACGGACCGGAGGAGACCAAGCCGCCTAACTGGATGGAGTCTACATTTTCGGGTTAGCTCTTGCCAGAGGCCATGTCCAGTGCCGTACGCTGACGGGAC
>Ga0222622_10000376_pt1 | contig 16253 bp, 13 predicted proteins | sample PLM2_5_b1metaG_FD_177335 | JGI IMG/M metagenome (GOLD analysis project Ga0222622, IMG submission 177335) | Groundwater sediment microbial communities from an aquifer in East River, Colorado, USA - PLM2_5_b1 | ecosystem: Environmental > Terrestrial > Soil > Riparian zone | place: USA: East... | reverse complement strand
GTGCAGGGGGGCACCGCTGGCGTGTTCCACGGCGTCGGGAACATCTGGGGTAATTACGTGTGGTTACGCGGCGTGAGGGCTGAAAATGAAGAGCTCAAGCGGCAGGTGACCGATCTATCGGTGCGTCTGCAGGAACAGCGCGCGCTCGCGCAACGAGCCACCCGGTTGCAGGAATTGCTGAGCCTCCAGACGAGCACGTCGCTGCCAACCTTGTCGGCTGAGGTCATCGCGGGGAATCCCAATCCCGGTATGCTGACGATTACGATTGGCAGAGGGTCGGCTGACGGCGTCCAAACAGATATGGCCGTTGTCGCGGCTGCCGGGATTGTCGGCCGGATCATCGGCGCTCCTGCGTCGCATGCGTCGCGCGTCCAGTTGCTCATCGATCGAAATGCGGCCGCCGGTGCGTACACGGAACGCGCACATGCCGGCGGCATGGTGATCGGTGTCGACCACGATCCGCCGCTGGCGATGGATCTGGTCTCGAACATGGCGGATATCAAGCCGGGAGACGTCGTCCTGGCCTCCGGCGTCGACGGGATCTATCCCAAGGGTTTCTCGATCGGCCGGATTGAATCGTCGGAGCGCGGCTCGGGTTTGTATCGGGCGATCACCGTGCGTCCGTCGGTGGACTTCTCGAGTCTCGAGGAAGTGCTCGTCGTTCTCGTGCCGCCCAAGTCGGCGGTGCCGGAAGATTCGGTTCCTGCGCCTGCGGCGACGGTCGGAAAAAGCAGATGAAGATCGCGGTCGTGATTGCCGCGGTGGCGGTGGCGCTGCTCCTCCAGAGCACCATTGCCGGCATGTCGTTCGCGGCCGGCAGCCGCGTGAATCTGGTGCTCGTGGCGGTGATTTACGCGGCGCTCGCGTACGGCGCGGTCACCGGCATGCTGGCGGGGTGCGCCGCCGGCCTGGTGCAGGACGCGGTGGCCGGCGGGATCGTCGGCATAGGTGGCCTGTCGAAAACGGTGGTGGGGTTTTTCGTCGGCGTGCTTGGCGCGCAGTTCATCGTGTCGACACCGGTCCCGAGATTTCTGATGTTCTTCGGGGCGTCGCTGGTTCACGAACTGTGCTTTCAAGCACTGTATGCGCTGGTCGAGTCGCGCAGCATGCGGCTGCAGCTCTCGACCGTCCTGCTCCAGGCGCTCGTGAATGGCGCGGTCGGGATCGCGGCATTTGTGCTCGTCGAGCGCGGTCCGGAGATGGTGCAGCGCGGCAACTGGCGTCGCTCGTCGACGGTTCGCAGAAGGTACTGATCTATGAACTCCACCCCTCTGTTGCCCGACGATCGCCGCAGCCTCACCCAGCGGCTGAGCGTCCTGCAGTACGTCATCGCCGCCGCCTTCGCGGCACTGGCGATCGGCTTCTGGATTTTCCAGGTCGCGCAGCACGAAAAATTCCGCGAGATGGCCGAGGAGAACCACCTGCGGCGGCTGCCGCTGCCGGCGCCGCGCGGCGTCCTGCTCGATCGCGACGGGCGCGTGCTGGTCGACAACCAGAACAGCCGGAACGTGGCGCTGGTTCGAGAGCAGACCCATAATCTCGAACAAACGCTGCACATTCTTGCGCAGGCGACCAACACCGACGAGGCGCAGCTTCGCGAAACGGTCGAACGGCGCCGTCGCGACCCGCCCTATCGACCGATCGTCCTCATCGAGAATGCGACGTTCGAGCAGTATGTGGCCGTGAGGGCGAGAAGTTTAGAGCTGCCCGGGATCGTCGCGCAGGAGGTTCCGTCGCGGAAATACCCGGGCAGCGAGATGGCGGCGCATCTGTTCGGGTACGTTGGCGAAATCCGCGAAGATCAACTGGCGCGAGCGGAGTACGACGGCATCGATCCGGGATCGGTCGTCGGGCAGTCCGGGATCGAATTCGCGTACAACAAGTTCCTGATGGGGGCGGACGGCAGCAGGACCGTGGTCGTCAACAGCGTCGGCCGCGAGATCGGCCGGCCGCTTGGAGAAGAGCCGCCTCACGAAGGGCGCCGCATTCAGCTGACGATCGACGCCGACGTGCAGAAGGCGACCGAAGACGGCTTCGAAGCCTCGGGTTTCAACGGCGCGGCGGTCGTGCTCGATCCGCGCAATGGCGAAGTGCTCGCGTTCAGCAGCCGGCCCGCCTACGACCCGAATGCGTTCGCCGCGGGCATCGATCGAGCGACCTGGGCAGAACTCAACACCGACGATCTGCGGCCGCTGCAGAACCGGGCTCTGCAGGGCCGCTATTCGCCCGGCTCCACGTTCAAGATGGTGGTCGGGTTGGCCGGCCTCGAAGAAGGCATCATCACCCCCGACTTCCACGTGTTTTGCGGCGGCGGACAGACGTTTTTTGGCCGCTACTTCAAGTGCTGGGAGAAGGGCGGACATGGCAGCATCGACTTGCGTCATGCGATCGAGCAGTCGTGCGACGTGTTTTTCTACACGGTCGGAAACATGCTCGGTGTCGATCGCATTCACAAATGGGCGACGCTCTTCGGGCTCGGGGTGAAATCGGGAATCGATCTGCCGAACGAAGTACAGGGCCTGGTGCCGTCCCAGGAATGGAAGGCGCAGTTCACCAAAGAGAAGAAGTGGTACCCGGGCGAGACGATCTCGGTGGCCATCGGCCAGGGACAGGTCTCGGTGACGCCGATCTCATTGGCCGTTTACACGGCGACCCTGGCCAACGGCGGCACGCGGGTCACGCCCCATCTGGTCAAGGCCATGGATGACGGAGCGGAGCTGAAGCCTGTGCCCCCGCCGCCGCCGCAGTCCAAAGTCGAGGTGTCGCCTGAGAAGCTGCAGGCGATTCGCGACGGCATGTGGCTGGTGGTGAATGGCGATCGGGGGACGGCGCGGCGAGCGAAGATCGTCGGAAGGGACGTGTGCGGCAAGACCGGAACCGCGCAGGTGATCTCCAACCAGGGGCGCACCGCGGCGAAGACGACGAAGAACCTTCGCGATCACGGCTGGTTCACGTTCTTCGCGCCGCGTGATAATCCGGAAATCGCCGGCGTCGTCTTCCTGGAACACGGCATCCACAGCGCGAACGCCGCGTCGGTGGCGAAACATATTCTCGAGACGTATTTCGCGAAGAAGGATGGCAAACCGCTGCCGCCGCCGCCGACACGCGATGACATGCACCTGGATCTGCGCGATCCGTTTGCGCGCGGAACCGGTGTCGAAGGCAACAACAACTAGCTGCCATGTTTGAACGCCGTCTCTACTTTCACATCGACTGGCTGCTGCTGACGGCGGTGCTGCTGCTCGCTGCCATCGGCGTGTCGATGATCTACAGCACGACGTATGTGACGCTGCCCGACGGCACTGGTCATCCGGGCGCGCGCTTCTGGGTGCAGCTCTATGCGGTTGGCCTCGGCGTGCTGGCGCTGGCCATCTTCCTCGCCCTCGATTACCGGTTCCTGGCCGAACACTCGCTCGTCTTGTACGGCGGTCTCATACTGCTGCTCGGCTATGTCCTCATCGGCGGTGTCCGCGCCGGCGGATCGACCCGGTGGATCTCGCTCGGCGTCTTCAATCTGCAGCCCTCGGAATTCGGACGCCTCGCGATGGCGCTGATTCTCGCGATGTACTTCGGCGAAAACCGACGAGGCGCCCGCAACTACGGCGACCTGGTCATTGCCGGGCTGTTCTTCCTCGTCCCGTTTCTCCTCATTGCGAAGCAGCCGGATCTCGGAACGGCGGTGACGCTCGTTCCGGTCTGTTTCGGGATCGCATACCTGGCTGGTCTGCGGGTGCGGTTCATCGCCATTGTCGCCATTGCCGCGGTGCTGCTCGCACCGGTGGCGTGGAAGGTGGCGCTGAAGGATTACCAGAAGTCACGCATCACGACGTTCCTCGATCCGGAAAAGGATCCCCGGAACGCCGGCTATCAGCAGATTCAGGCACGGATTACCGTGGGGTCTGGCGGCCTCAAGGGTAAAGGATTCATGAAAGGCACGCAGGGGCAGTACAAGTTCCTGCCAGTTGCCGACAACGATTTCATCTTTTCGGTCCTCGCCGAGGAGCAAGGGTTCATTGGCGTGCTCGTGGCGCTGGGCCTCTATTTGTTCGTTATTCTCAGGTCGCTCGAAGCGGCGCGGCTCGCCAAAGACCGCATCGGGGCGTATCTGGTTGGAGGCATTATTTCGGGCTTTGCGTTTCAGGTGATTTACAACGTCACGATGTCGGCGGGGCTGGCGCCGGTCAAAGGGCTGACGCTGCCGCTGATGAGTTACGGCGGGTCGTCGATGATTGCGACGCTGGCCGCCTTCGGCCTCATTTTGAATGTTCGAATGAGGCGGTTCACGAACTGAATCACATCGCGATCCGCGGTCCGCGATCCGATCGAGATGTAATTCGAGCGACTTTGTTGCTTCCGGCTTCCACCTTCGCCAAGGCTCCGGTGGACCACCGTAGCTGTAGCGGAGGCGGTTGCCGGAAGGAGATTCGATGCTGCTGCTGTTGATGGCGTGCTTCGCGTGCGGGCTGGCCGGCTGTGGGGTAGCCGCCGCCCGGGTGCATGCGTCCACGCTCAACGCACGGCGTCTGGACATTTTCTGGAGTTTCGTCAATGAACAAGGAGATGATCATCTCCTCGAACGATCACGACACGCGTGTCGCGATCCTCGAGGAGGACCAGGTCGTCGAGATCTTCATCGAGCGCGAACGTCAGCGCGGAGTGGTTGGCAACATCTACAAGGGCCGGGTGTCGAAGGTGTTGCCCGGCATGCAGTCCTCCTTTGTTGACATCGGCCTCGAGCGCGACGCGTTCCTTTACGTCTCGGAAGTCGTAAACACCGTCGAAGAATTCGACCGCCTCGAATCGGGCGACGAGGACGAGCCGCCCATGGCTGCGGTCGCCGAGCCCGCCGCTGAAGGATCTGTGGCGGCGGGGACGGCTGAGCCCGCTGTACAGCCGCCCGGCAACGGCGTTGAACGGCGCGCCACTGCGCGGGGCGATTCCCGCGCGACCTCACGCGACGATCGCCCGCAGCCGAAGATCGAGGACCTCCTCAAAGAAGGACAGGAGGTGCTGGTGCAGGTCGTGAAGGAGCCGCTCGGCACCAAGGGCGCCCGGCTGACCTCGCACGTCACCATGCCCGGGCGCTTTCTCGTCTTCATGCCGACGGTCGATCACGTCGGCGTCTCCAGGAAAATCGATTCGCGTGAAGAGCGCACGCGCCTGCGCGGCATCGTGCGCGAGTTCCGCGAAGAACACGGGTTCACCGGCGGAGTCATTATCCGTACCGCCGCGGGAGGACGGTCGAAGGAAGATATCGTCAGCGACCTCACATATTTCCATCAGGTCTGGACCGAGATCCGGCAGCGCATGGAGAATCGCCGGCCCCCCGCGGTCCTCTTTCAGGAGCAGAGTCTCGTCACCAAACTGCTCCGCGACTTGCTGACCGAAGACTACACAGCCATTCGCATCGACAACGAGCAGGAACACCGGCGCGTGATCTCGCTGGTGGAGCGAATCATGCCGAACCTGCTGGCGCGGGTGAAGCTCTACACGAAGGACTTTCCCATCTTCGAGGAGTACGGCGTCCAGGCCGAGATCGACAAGGCGCTTCGCAGCAAAGTCTGGCTGAAGTCCGGCGGATACCTGGTCATCAACCAGACCGAAGCGCTTGTCGCCATCGACGTCAACACCGGCCGTTACGTCGGCAAGCGCACCGGCCGCCTGGAAGACACCATCGTCAAGACCAACCTCGAAGCGGTCAAGGAAATCGTCCGTCAGATCCGGCTGCGCGATCTCGGCGGCATCATCGTCCTCGACCTGATCGACATGGAAGAGAAGAAGAACCGGCAGAAGGTTTTTCAGGAGGTCGAGAAAGAGCTGCGGAAGGATCGCTCGCCGTCAAAGGCGCTGCAGGTGTCGGACTTCGGCTTGGTGATCGTGACGCGGAAGCGCGTCAAGCAGAGCATCGAGCGTCAGCTGACCGACCCGTGCCCCTACTGTTCCGGATCCGGATCGATCAAGTCGGCCTCGACGATCTGCTACGAGATTATGACGGAGATGAAAAAAATCGGCGGCGACATCGAAGGGCAGGGTGTCATCCTCCGCGTCAATCCTGATATCGCGCGCGCGTTGAAGGAAGAAGAGAGCGCGGTGCTGCGTGACTTACAACAGACGCTCGGAAAGCCGGTGACCGTGAAGCCCGACACACACCTGCATCACGAGCAGTTCGACGTGATGGCAGTGTAGGGCTCAGGACTCAAGGCTCAGGGCTCAAGGAGGCTCACGGCCCCTTGAGTCCTGAGGCTCACGGCCTGTTACGCTTTCGAGCCAGTCGGGAAATAAATCAAATAGTGGTTCCCGCCCTTGTTGAACCACACCCGCACGTACTCGTTGTCTTTGAGCATCTGCACCTTCGGCGCGCCGTTGGCCGCAGGCGGCGAGTCCTTCACGACGTTCTTGACCTCGTTCTGCGGGACGATGCTGACGACTTCGCGTCCTTTGACCGCCCCTTTCTGCAGGAACTCGACCCAGCGTTCCGTGTTCTCGCTGGCACCTTTCGCATCCGGCTTGGCTTCCTGCGCGGTCAGTTTCACCTGATACACGCCCGCCGGGAGCGGTTTCCCGTCGGCGGTGGTTGCCTTGGTCAGATGCACCGTCCCGAGCACCAAGTCACCAGTCGGCACCGTCGGCGCTGCGTCGGTGGCCGGCTGCTGATTCGGAGTTTTATGCTGGGCGAGCGCCATGCCGGGGGCTGCCACCAGAGAACTCGCCAGAATTCCCACCAGAATCCACTGATTTCTCATACGACATTCTCCATCGCAACGCGTTTCCGGTCAGCCATGGCCGGCCTGACCTCGTGGGCAGCCCCGCAGGACTGCGCTACATATTGGCGTTATCGGCTCCTCGTCGTCGGCGCGTCATGAGGCGTCGGGAGCCCTCTCGTCTACACCTACTCGGCATTATACGAGCAACCGATGGCCGACCGTCACCCAATGGTTGAGCAAGGAAAGTGCCACCGTGGTGGCCTGGCGAGAGTTTGGGAGAGTGTCCTGGTACGCGACAGCCGGGTAAGGCTGCGGCTACTTCTTGCCGATCACCACGCTGCCCGAGAAGGTTGTGACGCTCAGCACGGCGCTGCCATCACCAAACACCCCCTGCACGGATCGACGGCGGCCGACATCGCCTTGCATCTTCAGAGGCAAATCGGAGCGGATGGTGCCGCTGAACGAACTCGCCTCCAGTTCGAAGCCGGTCGCGCCTGAGAGGACCACACGCACGTCGCCCGAGTGTGAATTCAGTTCGTATCGTCCGCCCTTGGCGAGCGTGCCGCCGAACTCGACCCCGCCGCTGACCGAATGCGCCTCGACCCGATCGCACTGCGCGTCTTGAATCGTCACTGACCCGCTCACGCTGCCGACGTCGATGCGCCTTGCGGATACCTTGCGGATGGTCACCCTGCCGCTGACGCTCTGCACCTCGAGCGCCCCGTCGGTTTGCGTGTCCACGATTTCTACGTCGCCGGAAACCGATTTGGCCGCCGAGATCCGGCCGCCGTTGGCGACGTGAACCGCCCCGCTGACCGAGTTTGCCGACACGTCGCCTTTGATGTCCGACACGCGAATCGATCCGGACACCGAGTTGATCGTCAGCCGTGTGCCGGCCGGCGCGGTTACGTTATAGCCGACCCACACGTTGACGTTGCGGCGATTATTCCGGCGCATCTCGTCGTCGCCCGGATACACCGTCTTGACTTCGGCGCGACCGCTGCGCTCGTTGACGCTGACCGTCACCAGTCCGAGCAGCTCGCGCGCTTCGTCGGCCGTTCTCGCGCGCGCGGTCTTGACAATCTCGATCGTCGCATCGCCGCCATTCCCGCGCGTCACGACGATCTCGCCCGAAATATTCGAGAGCGAGAGCTCGCCCTCGCTGCCGATCTTGACCGTCCTGGTCTGCCGATCGCTCTGTTCTTCGCGTCCCTGCTGGTAATGCGCGGTCCACGTGCCGACGCGATCGCGGACGTCGGCGCGGACGCGTTCGGGGAGCATCTGCGCGTTTGCGTTCGATGCCGGCGCGGCAAGCGCGCCCAGGGTCAATATCGTGATCGCAATCTGTTTCATGGTTCTCTCGTAGCTTCCGCCTTCAGGCGGAAGGACCGTTACGACTTATTCGATCCATCGAGCACATGCGCCGCGCCAGCGGAGTTGCCCTTCCGCATCTCGTTCATCAGCGCAATCGTGTCCTGGAGCAGCGCCACTTTCTGCTTTAGCGCGTCGAACAGGCTGTCGCGTGCCGAGGCGCTGAGCGGCTCCGACCGCAGCGCCGCGCGGCTCTCGGCGATGGCTTGATCGATCACCTGCAGGTTCTTCTGCAGCATCGCGGCCGTCTGCGCATCGAGAACGTTGTCCCCTTGTCCGGTGGCCGCCTGATCGAGGCGCGCCGCCTGTTCGAGCTTCGCGATCGCATTCTGGTAATGCTGCTCGGCCAGCTTGAACTCCGCTTCTACACTTTCGACGGCAATGTCGTTCGCCGCGTTGCTCTGGCCGGCGGCCGTCGCCGTCGCGGCACTCGTCGTCGGCGCGTTTGGCGTGCGGTACTGATTCACCAGCAGCCCGATCCCGACACCGACGGCGAGCAGAAGTGAGGCGGCAATGGCGAGCATCGCGAAGCGTGGTGCGCGAGTGGGTCTGGGTGCCGGTGGGGCCTGCACCCGCCCTTCCTGGCGAAGACGGCCGGCGATCTGCATCCACACGCCATCGGGGGGCTGCAGCGGGTCGAGCGAATCCGCAGCGGCGCGGATCGCCTGCATGTCGTCGAGGAACGATCGACACTCCGCGCAGTCCGCCAGATGACGTTCGAGCTCGGCGCGGCGAATCGCGCCGAGCGTCCCGTCGATCAGCTCGTGTATGGATTCGCGATAGTTCGTATGCATTCGATCACGCCTCTAACTCGCACCCGGTCCGGTGCCGCTCAAAATCGCTCGCAACCGTAACCGGGCCTTGTGCACCTGCGATTTCGACGTGCCTTCCGCAATTCCGAGCGCCTCGCCGACTTCCCGATGTTCGAGTCCCTGCACATCGTGCAGCACGAATGCGGCGCGGCATCCCTCAGGCAGCTGCGCCAGCGCACGTTCGAGATCCATTTTCGTAATCGACCGTTCTGCCAGGCCGCCGCGTGGCGGGTCGACCTGCCCTCGATCGTCGTCCAGCGTATCGGTCAACTGATTCGTGCGCGCGGCTCGGCTGCGCAGGTAGTCCAGGCAGTGATTGGTGGCGAGCCGATATAACCACGTGCCCAGCGCCGACTCGCCGCGGAATCCGTCGAGTTTACGATGCGCCGAGAGAAAAATTTCCTGCAGTAAGTCCTCCGCATCGGCCGGGTTGCCGACCATCCGGCAGGCCACGCTGAACAGCTTGCCGGCGTGCGCCTTATACAGCTCCTCGAAGGCTGCCAGGTCGCCCCGGCGGCATCGCTCGACGAGCGCCATCTCCTCGGCGCGCGCGGCGGTGGCCGGGATCATCGACGAGGGAGGCACTGATACCTTAGACGTAGCCATCTCGGGTCCGCGTTGCCCTTGGACTCAAACACACCCTTGACTTAACGCAGTTTGCGCGATTTTGGTTTCGCTCTCGCTTTGGGGGATGTCGCCGGTTGAGCGCGAAGATGTGCTCTCTGCCTGCTGAAATTGCGAATCGTCGTGGTGGTGACGTGCAGTCCCTCGGCGCGTAAGAGCGCGCGCTTCAGCTCGAGGTTTCCGCCATAACCGCCCAGTTTGCCCGCGGCGGCGATGACTCGATGACACGGAATGTCCGGCCGGCCGCACGCTCGCATGATGTTGCCAACCGCCCGCGCGGCGCCTGGCCGTCCCGCCGCTTCCGCCACATCGCCGTAGGTGGCAACATGTCCAACAGGAATTCGTCGAACGACCATCAGGACGGTCCTGGCGAATGGCGACAGTTCCATTCAGAACAGCACCCGCAGGCCGACACCGCCCTGCAACCCTCCGGCTTTGATCGCCAGGCTGCGTCCTTCGACCGCTTTCAAATCGATGTCGGCGCGGGTGTAGCGGACGATCCCGCCCAGTCCGACGGACTCGACGAACATCCACGTGATATCGAAGCCGCCATTGAAACCAACCGCAGACCCATTTGCCGATTTGGTGACCGCACCACCGAATGCGGCCGTGTCGTACGGATATGACTCGGTGATCGTCACGTCTGTCACGACCTCGCGGTCGACCGTCACCCAGGACGGGCCGCCTTCGAGCGTGACATGCAACCGTCCGGTCGCCGGGATGAGGTACTGGACCGTCAGGTGCACGCCGGTCTCAGAGTGCGCGATATCGTTATCGGTTCCGGTCACGGTGCGTGGTTGATTGAAAAAGAAAGGATGAGGGACGGTGGCGGTCACCTCCGCGCTGCCTTTTCCGCTGGTGACCGACACGGCGGCGCCGACGCCGAGATTCTTCCACACTCTGTACCCGGCCGCGAGATCGATCAGTGCCCACGGCTTCATCGGGTACTTCACATCAACGGTTTCGGTCTCGACGTTTTTGGGAAAGCTGAAGCGATCGGACACGTCTTCTGCGGCTTGCTGAACGCCGGCGCTGACCCCGATGGTGAACCGGGCGGGCTTCGAGGCTTTCTGCGCCAATGCCGTGGACGGCACTGCCAACAGCGTGAATGCCGCGGTGACGACGAGTGAAGCACGGCGGACCATCAGTTGACCCCCACGGCGGTCCAGGCGGAAGTGACGGCGCGTTCCGCCGCGCTGTTCGAGCCGTAGAGGTCGCGTGCTGCCTGGATCGTTGCGGCGCGCGCAACGGAGAACGTCGAATTGGCCGGCATCAGCTGGGTGAACGCGCGGTAAAAGACCTTTTCGATCTGCTCGCGGTTGTTTCCGCCCACGCCTGGAACGCTCAGCCCGGAGGTCCTGTTCGTTCCCCCTTCGATTGCGAGGTAAAAAGCGTGACTCGGGATCGTCGAGTTGGTGTGCACGCCGCCGTTATCCTGCGAGCCGGTGTACCGCTTGGAGTAGTGATCGGGATCTCCAAACGTCCCGGGGTCTGCCAGCGACCGCAGCCCGCCGGGCCGAATCGTGTCCTCTCCGATCAGGTAATCCGCACGAAGCGCACCGTTCCCGGCAGGCTGGAAAAAGAATTCGATGCTGGTGCCCATGATGTCGGAGAACGCTTCGTTCAGCGCGCCCGACTCGTTTCGGTAAATCAGGTTGGCACTGTATTCAGTGACACCGTGCGAGAGTTCGTGCCCGACGATGTCGAGCGAGCCGGCGAGAAAGTCCCAATTCTGTCCGCCGAGGGTCACGTTCGGCGGCAGTCCCTCACCGAACACCATCACGCCGCCGCCGTCGTAGAACGCGTTGACGAAGTAGTCTTCGTAATCGTCGATATAGATTTGAAAGTCAGAACGGTGCACCGGGTGCACGAGGTTTTGCATTCTGATGTCGCCGTTGTTCAGGCCCTTTCTTCCGAATCGCTTGAAGTAGTAGTCGTAGGTGTACCCGGCATAGATATGGGCATCGCCGACCGCGCCGTCGCTCCAGTCGTTGTCGGAGTCGGCGCCCAGATCGTTCGACGACAGGTTGACCCGTCCGATCAGAAAATTGTCGGTCCGGACTGGATCGCCTTTCATGTCATAGGTCTCGATCGTTGGCGGCCGCAGATCGTCGCGGGTCTGGAACTGTCCCGACGCCGTGCGCACGCTGATTTTCTTGGAATCACCGAGCACACCGGTGGCGCGGCCGACTGTCGCCTGGGTCTTTCGATCGCTGTAGTCGAGGACCGTCGCGCCGGTCCGCGCGTCGATGAAGTACTGGCGGGTGTCGGCGTGACTCACGACGCGGAACCGCCACGCCAGGGTGTAGCCGCCGCCATCGAGCGGCAGCACGACGAGTTCGCCTGCGGTTCGCTCGTCGATGTCCTGCCCGATCCGCGCGGCAAGAATTTCGCGGGCTCGATCGTCGTCGATCCGAGGTGCGGGATCGAGGGTAATCCCTTCGTAGATGGTCCCGAAAATTGATTCGGTCGCGCCGCCGCGGAGCTGACGGGCGACGTCGCCGCCGAACACTCTCACGCCGCGATAGTACTGGTCGGCGCGCTCGTGCGTGCGGTCCGGCACCATCGGGTCATCGCGCGTCTGCCGCAGGCGCAGCTCGCCGCTGCGGAGCATCGCGTCGATTCTCGACGTCCACGCTCGCCGATCGGCGGCCGACTGAGTCTGGATGGTCGTGCGGCCGCGCCCGTTCTCCGCGACCTGACCACGAATCGGTTGTGTGGCGACGGCGACACTGAGCGCGCAGGACGCGACAAACGTCGCCGCAAACGCCCTGAGACGAACGTGCATGTGAGACTCCGGGAAGCTGTGGGTTTACACCAATGAGGCTGGCGCGGCCGAGCCATTCTACCGCGTCGAGAGGGGCGCCGCGAACGCCTCCGTTCGCTCGTGCCCGTCGGTGGTTCGAAACGGGATGCCTGCCAGCGCACCAAGCGACGGCGCGATATCGGCCGGCGTCGATTCGGCGTCGAAGCGTCCCTTCTTCACGCCGGCCCCGTACAGAATGAGGGGGACGTGTTGATCGTAAGGATACAGAGTGCCGTGGGTCGTCGCGCTCGTGGACAGGATCCAGTTTTCTCGCGGCACGATGATCAGGTCCCCGCTGCGTCCGCGGAAGTAGTTCAATGCGGCCGCGCGCTTCGTCGGGTCGGTTGACGTTCGCGCGCCCGGCGCCATGAGTTCGTCGGCGGTGTACGCCTGAGCAATGCCGGCCATGCCTCGCAGCGCATCCAGCACCGCGGTGCGGATCGCCGCGTCCTTCTTCATTCGTTTCAGCACGGGCTTTTCCAGGTAGATATCCGTATACGCTGCGTTCGCGACGTACTTGCCGGGGCCGAGTAATGCGATCAGCGTTTTCTCGATCACGGCCGACGTTTCCGCGTTCGTCTCACGGCCGCCGTGATGGCCCTCCTCGGGGATCTGCGCGACGCCGTGATCGGCGGTAAAGCCGAGGACGTAATTCCCGGCGCCGACCGTTCGATCGAGATGGTCGAGCAGTGCGCCGATCGTGACGTCGAGATGGGCGAGGAGATCCTGCACTTCGTGGCTGTCGGGCCCGTACGCATGGCCGACTAAATCCAGCGCGGAAAAACTTACCCCGAGAAAATCCACGTGAGGTCCCTTGCCGAGGTGCAATTCGTCTGCGCCCGCGGCGGCAAACTTGCCAAGGTACGCATCCGAAAGGGGCGATCGCATCCAGTGGCCGTAGAACTCGGCGTCGGGTTTTCCGGACTTCGATCCGATCATGTGCGGGAACGTTCGCGTCCAGCCCGTAGGGGCGCGCTCCGCAGGGTCGTCATCGTTCCCTTGATACGCGGACGGGTCATAGAGCCGATCCCACGCATGGCCGTATTCCGCCTCGACCGGATGGGCGGCCACATACTGCTGCACGAAGGGAGTCGGTTCACGCGTGAATGCCGTAGATGTCGTCCAACCGCCGCGTGTATCGAACCAGAGAACGATGTCGCCGCCGTGTCCGGCGAGCCCTATCGCTGAGCGGGCCTTGAGCGAGAACGAGGCGACGCGTCCGCCCTTTCGGCGTACGAAATCGGCCAGAGACGGCATCAGGATTCGGCGTCCGCTGTCGCCAGGCCCCGTCAAGCCGGCGTAATTGATTTCCTTCTCCTTCGCATCATCGGTGCACTCGGTCAGCTTTCGCGTTTTGCGATCGAACCATGTGTTCAGAAACATTCCGTGCTGATACGGAAAGGTGCCGGTGCCAATGGTCGAATGCCCGGCGCAGGTGATGGTATTCAGGTAGGGATACGCCGCCCGCTCGAACCACGCGCCGTTGTCGATCAATCGCCGCAGCCCACCGGTGAACTTTCCTGAATACCGTTGGAGATAATCCACGCGCATCTGGTCGGCGACGAGAATCACGATGAGTTTTGGTTCACCTCTCGCTTGCGCCGCGACCGGAGGGAATCGCAGCTCACTCGTTCCGAGAACAGCCAGCATCGTGACCAGACTCACGCGTACGCCTAGCGACATGTCAGCGCCTCAGCATCGGAAAGTAACAGAGCGCCCCGATGTAAACATCGTACACAGCACACCAGATGGAATACCACCGCGGCGCCACCCCGTCGGGAAGCGGCCAGCCCGGGCGGTGCGCCACATCGACGATGGCGTGCGCCGCGAACGCCAGCGCAAGAATCGTGAGTGCCTGGCGCGGATCTCGCACCAACGTGGTGGCGGCGACAACAAAAAATCCAGCCGCGAGTGCGACGTCGAAACCGACACCAGGCTGTGCTTCGTGCGCGACGGCGAGGCCGATGTACGCGCCGGCCGACAACGCCAACAGCAGCGCCGCCAATTGTGCCAGTCGAAGCTCCGCGACGAGGCGATCGGGAGAGCTGACGGGCACCTGGGTCGACCGGATGGCCTGCCATGTCACGCCCGATCCAATCAGGGCGAAGGCGACGACGACGGTCTGGGCGGCCTCAGTCACGCTGTGCGATCAATTCTGCAGGTGGTTCAGCGGATCGATTCCAAACTCCGCCGGATCCACCGGCGCGACGATCGACGTCTGCTCACCGTCGCGGGCTGGTTCCCACAGATTGCGATCGTAGGGAAGGTCGAGCCGGACACCCTGCTTGTTGATCAGGATCCGCACACGCGGACGGTGCGGATCGGGTGCGTGGACCTGGGTGACGACGGCGATTTCTCCGGAGGTCAGCCGAACGAGATTCCCGGGTGGATAAATTCCCAGCAGTTGGACGAAGCGACGGACGAGATTCTGATCGAACTGCGTCCCATCGTTCCGCTTGAGCACCGCAAGAATACGATCCGTCGGAAACGCCTGCTGATACGCGCGCTGCGATCGCATGGCGTCGTAGACGTCGGCGATGCCGCAAATCATCGTACCGAGGTTGAGGCTCGGACGTTTGACTCCGAACGGATACCCCGTCCCGTCGTTGCGGAGATGGTGCTCGAACGCGACCACCGGCGCAAGAATTGGCATTTCCGGCGTCCGCCGCAGGATCTCCGCGCCATCCACCGTGTGGCGGCGCATGATTTCAAATTCCTTGTCGGTGAGCTTGTCCGGCTTGTTCAGAATCTCTTTTGGCGTGCGCACCTTTCCGATGTCGTGCATCAACGCGGACAACCCGAACTCGCGCAGGAGCCGGCCTTCAATTCCCAGCGCGCGCGCTTGACCCATGGTCAGGATGGACACGTTGACCATGTGGGTGAACGTGTAATTGTCGTAGTTGCGCATCGCCGTCAACGCCACCAGCGCGGTACGGTTCTGCGTCACCGCATCGGCGAGCCCTTCGACCGCCTGCAGCGCGCCGGGAAGATCGGGTTGCCCTTCGGTGGCGACACTCTCCCAGATCGCTTCCGCCGTGGACACCGTCTTCGAATAGAGCCGCCGAATTGCCGCGATGTCGCCGCTGATTCCGTCGGAAACGCGATCTTCGGCCACGATTCGGCCGACGCGAATGTGCGCAAAGGACCACGCTGCGTCCGCCGCTTCATTCTTCCCGAGCGCGGCCACCGCGTGCATGAACGCGCCGGCCTCCTCCGCGGTGACGCCGCGTTCGAACGAGATGCGCTCGATCTTGTGATCCTTGAGGCGTTTGATCAGCTCCGCCATGCCCGAACTGGCTTTCGGCATGGGCGTATCCGACACCACCAGGTGATTGCCGACGATGCCGATGGCAATGGACGCTTGCAGCGTGTGCAGGGTTTTCAGGACGGTGAGCAGGCCCTCGACGTTGCGGCCGATCAGTGGATGGTCCGACGCGTACAGCTGTGCCGCACGAACACCTGAGGCGAATCGACGAAGCAGCTCGTCGTACTGGGCGACGCGGCTCTGGATGTCCGACATGTTGAATCCCTATTCACTCCGAGGGGCTTCGCCCCTCGAACTCCCTTACACGCTCTCTCGCGAGCCGCTTCGCCGGCTCGCTCCGTTCGCGTGGCTCGCTTCGCTGCGCTCGCTCGCGTCTTCTTTCGTCCGACCTTGCCTCGCCGCGACCCGCGAACTGCGAATTGCGAACCGCGAATTGCAAACCGCGCACCCCGGATCGCGCACCCCGGATCCCGGTCATTCGATCAGTTCCAGTTGCGCCTTCGCCGCCGCGCGCGCGCCGCGCGGGCCGCGTTCGGATAGTTCGCGGAGCGCGTCGATGGCTTCCGGGGTGCCAATGGCGCGCAAGGACGTCGCGGCGGCCGCGCGCACCCGGCGCGTTCGCATTGGCGCCCACAGCTCTCCGTGCTGCAATGCCGATTTGAGCGCCTGGA
>Ga0222622_10000373_pt1 | contig 16298 bp, 12 predicted proteins | sample PLM2_5_b1metaG_FD_177335 | JGI IMG/M metagenome (GOLD analysis project Ga0222622, IMG submission 177335) | Groundwater sediment microbial communities from an aquifer in East River, Colorado, USA - PLM2_5_b1 | ecosystem: Environmental > Terrestrial > Soil > Riparian zone | place: USA: East... | reverse complement strand
TTCTCGGCGAGCACACGCTCGGCGTCTTCGGCGATCGCCGCCTCGCGCGCGGCTATTGCCACTCGTGATTCCTGGACCAGTATGGCTTCCCGTTGCGCGAGCGCTCGCTCGGTGTCCGCTGCCATCTGCGCCGTTCGCGCCGCAAGCACGCGCTCCACTTCCGCAGCAACGGCGGCTTCCATCGCCGCACGAGCGGCATTGGCCTCCGACGCAAGCGCAGCTTCGCGATCCTGCAACGTCGTCTGCGTGCGCTCAGCGATCGCGGAGGCGTGCGCCTCGGCTCGCGCGGCAGCTTCACGCGCGGCGTCAAGGGCTGCAGATTGCGCCTGCAGAACGGCGTCTTTTTCTGCCAGCGCGGCGTCCGCCTGTGCCTTGAGATCGGCCGCTTTTGCTGCAAGCGCGGCATCTGCTTCCGCCTGGAGAGCCGCTTCCCTCCGTGCGAACGCCTGCTCGAACTCGTCGCGCGCTGCGGCTTCACGCGCAGCGATCGCGGACTCGAACTGCGCCTGCAAGTCAGCTTGACGTGCGGCGGATGCGGACTCGAGTTGCGCCTGCAAATCGGCCTGCCGCGCGGCGAAGGCGGACTCCAGCTGCGTCTGCAAATCGGCCTGCCGTCCGGCGAAAACGGACTCGAGCTGCGTCTGCAAGTCGGCCTGCCGTGCGGCGACCGCGGATTCAGCCTGGGCCGCCAGCTCGGCGGACCTCGCGGCGACGGCCGCTTCCATTCGGTCGACCAGCTCGGCCTGCTTCGCCGCGATGATCGCATCCATGTTCGAGGCGAGTGCGGCTTCCTTTTCGGCAAGCGCGCGCGCTGTCGTCGCCTCGAGCTCGGCGCGCCTCGCGGCGAGTACCGCTTCTGCCTCCGACGCGAGTTCGGCTTCTCGCGCTGCCAGCGTTTCTGCGGCCTCTCTCTCGAGGGCCGCTACACGTTCGGCAAGTGCGTGCTCTGAAACCGCCGCCGGGGGTGTGGGCTCAACCGGCGGAGCGCTCGCCACCTCGAGAGACTCGGTGTCGGCGACCGGTTCGATGTTCCACACTTCCTCCTGCGACGGAGAAGCCTCCGCTGCGACGGGGAGGTCGAACGATTCCGCCGGTTGAACGTCGACGTCCACCTGCGCTGTCTCGGGTGGCTCCGTGACGGCGAGGGCCTCTGGTTCCTTGCGGCGGCGGACTTCAACCCACACATCGTCGCCGCCACGCGCCGCAGTGACGATGAATCGCCCGCCAGACTCTCCAGGGACTTCGATCTCCTCTTCGATCGCGCCGAGATCGTCGAGGGCGCGACGCTGGTCGTCGGTGAGCATCTGCGTCAGCATGGATGCCATCGCTGACGTACTGAGCGGACGCGACGAGAGCTCCACCTGTCCCCAGGCAAGCGGACCACGGAGCGCGCTCACCGACGCGGAGCTCAACACGACGTACGGCTTTTCGCCCACGTGCATCACGAGGGCGTCACCGTCGAGACGGATGATGGCGTCGAAGAGGGAGTCGAGAAGCGTCACGTATCGTTTATGTTTCGGTGGCCCCACGGCCACTCATTAGTTTGATCTGGCCGTGGATTGCACTCATTGGCACGACAAACGCCCAATGATCTTAGCGCGTCTGTCCACAGCGATTGTCAGGCGACGAAGCAATGTTCACACCGTGTGGTCCACCTTCTTCACGCCGCTATATCTGGTATGTCAGAGCGTGCAATTTCGGATCGGCTCATACACGCGCGAAAATTTTGAGTAATCAAATCGTATAATCCGAACGTTCGAATGGCGGCACCTTCTCAGACAGTCGAGAACTATCTCAAACACATCTATCAGGCGCAGCTTTCGTTGCCGCACGACGGCCTCGTGTCGATGGGGCAGCTGGCCGCGGCGCTGGGCGTCGTTCCCGGGACGGCCACGACGATGGTGAAGGCCCTCGCCGAATCCGGGCTCGCGCATTACGAGCCGTACGCCGGCGTGCGCCTGACTGCGGCAGGACAGAAACTCGCCGCGTTGGTGCTGCGCCGGCATCGGCTCGTCGAGCTGTTTCTCGTGCGCGTCATGGGTATGGATTGGACAGAAGTACACGACGAAGCGGAGAACCTCGAGCATGCCGTGTCCGACCGGGTCATTGCTCTCATGGACGACATGCTCGGCCACCCGTCGGTTGATCCGCACGGCGATCCAATTCCCGATCGACACGGCGCGCTTCCTTCGCACGAGTACGACAGCCTGTTGACGTGCGACGTCGGGAAGCCAGTCACCATCGCACGGATCAGCGATCAGGATCGTGCATTTCTGCAGTTCGCCGAAAAGCACGAACTCCGACCGGGAGATGCCGTCCAGGTCGAGGAGCGGAGCGCCGAAGCCGACAGCGTTCGGCTTCGCGTCCGCAACAATCGCCGGCTGACCATCGGCGCACGCGCCGCTTCCAAAGTGCTCGTGCGCGCGGCCAAAGTGGTGGTGATGCTCCTGACATGTTCTCGCGGGCTCTTCGCCCAAACGGCTCCCACCGCCGAGCCGTTCAGGATCACCGACAACTCGTTTCTGGTCGAGGAGGCGTTCAATCAGGAAAAGGGAGTGTTCCAGAACATCTTCGGCATGACTCATGTCAGCGGCACGTGGGCGACGACGTTCACGCAGGAGTGGCCCGTCCCGGGGATGACGCACCAGCTCTCCTACACGCTGCTGTTTGTGAACGACCACCACCGCAGCGGGCTCGGCGATACGCTCATTAACTACCGCTACCAGGTGATGGAAGAGGGACCTGGAAGACCGGCCTTCGCTCCGCGTGTGAGCCTGATTATTCCAACCGGCGATTCGAATCGAGGGTTCGGCGACGGATCCGCTGGTCTGCAGGTGAATCTCCCGTTCAGCAAGCAGACCGGCGACTGGTACTGGCACGGGAATGCAGGACTCACGTGGTTGGAACGGGCTCGCGCCACCTTTCGTGATGGCGATCTCTCGGTCGTCCGCCGCACTTCAACGGCGTCGCCATTTCTCGCCGGCAGCGCCATCTATCGACTCCGGCCGATGCTGCACCTGATGCTCGAATCGTTCGCCAGCTTCGACGAGACGATCCACGAGGAAGGCACCTCGCGCGACACGACCTTCATCCTGTCGCCTGGAATCCGCGGGGGATGGGATATCGGGGACAAGCAGGTGGTGCTGGGACTCGCCGTCCCGGTCACCTGGGCGAGCGACACGAACGCCGGGGTGTTCGTGTATGCGTCGTACGAGCTTCCGTTCAGGAAGTGAATCGTACCGGCACGTGTCACTCTCCGTCGTACATCGCGAACGAGGTGGGCGTTTCCCAGACGCGGACGGTGACGATGTCGATCCCTTGTTCGCGTCCCTTGTCGAATATCAGCCGCGCGATCCGTTCGACGGTGGGATTGCTCTCGAGCAAATACATCGGCTCGCCCAGCTCGCGGAGAGGCTTCACCAGCGGATCGTCCTGGCGAAGGATCATCTTGTGATCCAGCTCGCGATCGATCCAACCCTTCACCACACGCTTGATGTCGGAAAAGTCGGCCACCATGTTGCGGCTGTCGAGCCGATCCGTCCGCACCTCGACCTCGACGACAGCGTTGTGGCCGTGTGGGTGCTTGCAGACGCCATCGTAATCGAGCAACCGGTGACCGTAGCAGAAGTCGATGCGCTTGGTGACTAGATACATGCTGATCCCGTCAGTGTGGATATGTCCTTGACAAAACCGCTACCCGCGATCCGGGATCCGCTGGATTCGTGGAATGATGGCTTCGGGCCGTCGCACCAGTGAACCCGGACTCCGGGTCCGGATCGCGCACCACGGATCGCGGATCGCGGATATCGAACAACACACTGAATTATGAATCAGTCCACCGACGAGCGCATCGCCGTGCTTTTTTCGGCCGGACTCGACAGTGCGGTGCTGCTCGCGCACGTCAGCCAGCACTCGCCGCGCGCGACGATCTACCCAATTTATGTGAGCACCGGGCTGGCGTGGGAACGTGAAGAGCAACAGATGGCCGACCGGTACCTCAACGCGCTCGCAGCCACGGCTTCGATCGCGCCACTCGCCTCCCTTACCGTCGATATGCGCGACGTCTATCCGCCGACGCACTGGGCCGTGCGCGGGCAGCCCCCCGGCTACGACACGCCAGACGAAGATGTCTATCTCGAAGGGCGCAACATCGTTCTGCTCTCAAAAGCATCGGTGTTCATGGCGAGGCACGCGATCTCCCGCGTCATGATTGGCCCGCTTGCAGGCAACCCCTTTCCGGACGCGACGCCGCAGTTCTTCGACGCGATGGCGCGAGCGCTCGCGCTGGGGCTCGGTGCGCCCATCGCGATCGAGGCTCCGTTTGCTGAAATGAAGAAAGCGGCCGTGATTCGGCTTGGCCGTTCGCTCGGCGTGCCGTTCGAGCTGACGCTCTCGTGCATGCAGCCGAAGGGTGGGCGCCATTGCGGCCGTTGCAGTAAGTGCCGGGAAAGAATCGACGCGTTTCGTGAGGCTGGCGAAACGGATCCGTCGGGCCTGAGCCCTGAGCCTTGAGCCCTGAGCCCTGAGCCCTGAGCCTTGAGCCCTGAGCCTTGAGCCCTGTTACAGCTTCCTGAGCCTGATCGCGCCGTCGCCGGTTCGAATCCGAAGCTGGCGACCGCCTTCGCCAAGACGGCCCCGAACGGTGCGGCGATTGATCTCTCCGTTGCCGCCGGCGGAGACGTCCAATTCGTTGCGGATAGCGCCGTCGCCTGTGTGGGCGTCGAGCTCGGCTGCGAAGTCAGGAGGAAGAAACAGCGAGACGCCACCGTCGCCGGTCGTAATTTCCCAATCTTCTGTCATCGACGTCTCGGCGTCGGCACGATACACAATCGATCCGTCGCCCGTGTGAAGGCGCAGCCCGGACAGATTGCCCGACACGGTCACTCCGCCGTCGCCCGTTTCGACGCCTAATCTTCCATCGACGGCGTCGGCAGTGACGGAGCCGTCGCCTGTGTTCAGACTGAGTTCGCCCGACACATCAGTGACGCGAATGCTGCCGTCGCCGGTATGCAGATCCAGATGTCCCTTCAGGTGTTCGACCACGATCGACCCGTCGCCGCTGTGCGCCGTCACATCGCTCGCGCGCGGGAGCCACACGGTGAAACGGGCAGTCGGATTGATCCGGACACCGACGCTGAATGTGCTTCGGGGCTTCACCACTTCCACATCGATGCGGTCGCCGCTCTGCGAGGACTTCACTTCCAGGGCTTCGACGGCTTCGCGGGTGGGCCCGCGCTTTTCGATTTCGACCAGCACGTCGGGCTTGTCCCAGGACTGAATCTGAATAGCGCCGTCAAACGTCGTCAGGTGAACGGAAGGCGCGCCCTTGACCGTAAACCGCTTCTCGTCGCGGACAATCTGGCTTTGCGAATCCAGGGTCACGGTACAGCCGGCCACCCAGAAACCTGTGACAAAGACGCCGCCGGCAAGGACCAAGGACCTCATACGAGGGATAGACGAAAGTCCCTACGCCAAGGTTCTAATCTTCTTCGCGCGCGTTCGCCCAGGCCTCACGGAGTTTTCGCGAATACCTGTTTTCCCGCGATAAAGGTTCTCGTCACCGAGAGATTGCGGTCGAGAACCACCAGGTCGGCGGTTGCGCCGGGGGAAATCACACCGAGGCCCTGCAGTCCCAGAGCGCGCGCCGGCGTCGTGGCGCAGATGGTCGCCGCGTCGACAAGGCCCACGCCCATCATCGTGACGAGACGCGCAAAGGCACGGTCCATGGTCAGCACGCTGCCCGCAAACGTCCCATCTGCGAGCCGCGCGACTTCTTCAATGTTGATCGGATGGCCGCCAATCTTCGTGCGCGACCCTCTCGGCATTCCAGCGCCCGCCGTCGCGTCGGTGATGGCCATCACGTTGGAGGGCTGCTTGGCGGAAAGCGCGACCCGCACCATCGACGGATGCACGTGAACACCATCGCAAATGACCTCCGCGATGATCTCTTCCCGATCGAGAACGGCAGCAGCAAGGCCTGGCTGCCGGTGGTTGATGGGGGTCATTCGATTAAAGAGATGCGTCGCTTGACGCGCGCCTGCTTCGATGCCGGCCAATGCCTCGTCATAGGACGCACCCGAATGGCCGAGCGACACGTGATGTCCGTTGCGGACCAGATCTGCAATCAGATCGATTGCGCCGTCGAGTTCTGGCGCGATGGTGACGATGCCCACGTCCGGCCTCGCCTCGGCGATCTCGTGAAGGATCTCCGCGCCGGTGAAGTCGCCGGTGGAGGGACCTCGAGGCAACCGAAGACACTCGAGCGGTTGCGCGCCATGGAACTCGGGGTTGATGAAGTTGCTTTCGAGGTGCGCGGGAAGCACCCTCGCCGCGGACGCCACCGGATTGGTGCGCGATTCGCGCACCGCGGCCAGCAGCCGTCGAAGCACTGCCGGACTGCAGGCGATCGACGTCGGACAGAACGCCGTGACCCCGAAACGCGGCAGCCGGCCGGCGATCGTGCGGACCGCCTGCTCATCATCGAGCGTGTCGATGCCCTCGACGCCATGCATGTGGACATCGATGAATCCAGGAACGATGAAATGATCGGCGACATCAATCCGCTCGTCGGCTCCGGGCGCGCGCGCGCCGGGGCTGACCTCGACAATCAGCTCACCATCGATCGCAACCGTCCCCGGGCTCACGATCCGATCGGGAAGTACAACGTCAGCGCCTGACAGGATGATCATGCAGATTGCCCAGGCGAGCGCCTCAGGCCGAGGCGTCCTCTGGCCAGTGAATCTTGCGTCCTTCGAGAGGGAGTGGACCCGCGCCGTCGGCCCGAAAGAACGTGCGGTCGGCCTGCTTGAGCAGCGATCGCAGCCGTTGTTCGTCGGGTGCCCACAGGACGATCACGCCGGCGCCTTCGGCGGGAGGGAACTGCCGATCGTCGATGTAGTCGCGATCGAGTGTGACGATCGTCCGCCCGAGTTGCCGCGCCAGCCGGTAGTGTTCGATGTCGCGGGCGCGCCGAAGCTCGTCGTGCTCGAGCACGAAGAGCACGTCCCACTGCAGCCGGACGCGCATGAACTCGACGATGCCGAGAGGGATGTTGGCATCGGCGTAAATGCGCGGCTGCCCGGTGATGTCCCCGAGATGCGGGCTCAGCTCGGTGGATAAGGTGCCCATATTTATTTATTCCGACGACAACTCAGCGATGCCTGTCGATCTCGGCCGGCTCCTCGGTCACCTGCGATGCGGTGTTTTTCGCGTCGCGCGCCTGGCGCAGCAGATCGGCGACAAGATGGTCACGCTTGTGAATCAGTTCCTTGCGGGTCCGGCGGCTGTTCGCGGAGCCGACCGCGTATTCACAGAAGAGCGGGAAGGCGATTGTGGAATCGCAGTAGGCGACCACCGTGTCGGGAAGGACGCCGGGGTTCACCTTGCCCCAGCTCACCGCTTCTGCCGGCGTCGCGCCCGACAGACCGCCCCATACCACCTGGTCGGTCGTGATCTGGATGAAGAAGTCGTTGCCCCCTTTGGGAATTCCGTAGACTTCCCACAGGGTCGGCTGCCCCTGGAGGTAAAAGTTCTTCGGCGATCCTCCGCCGAGAATCACGCAGCCGTTTTTCTTTCCAGCGAGAATAATCGCGCAGATTTCATTGACGTCGCGATTGGGATCGATCATGAGCGTCGAGCCGTTCATCAGCTCGTGGTACGCGATGTTCATCCCAATCGAGCTGTCGCCGGGCGACGACGTGTAGACAGGCACACCTGATTTCGCCGCGGAGGCGAGCACGGAATACTGATCACTCCCCGGCTGACGCTCGAGGAGATCCAGGCCGAGCCGGTAGTGCAGTTCCGAGGTCGCGATCGGGCCCGCCAGATTCGATCGAACCAGAAAATCTCGGATATACGAGTCGGTCTCGAGCAGCACGGTCGCCGGAAACAGCACGTCGTAGATTCGGATGATTCCCTGCTCGTACAGCTCCACATCGTCGAGAAACGGCGAACCCCGGTGCAGGGTGAAGTTCAGCGCATAGTGCAGATCGTGGTACAGGTTGGCCCCGGTGCTGATGATGAAGTCGACTAACCCTCGCTCCATCAATTCGATCGCGCAGCCGCCCAGGCCCGCCGGAGTCAACGCGCCGGCGACGGTCAGCCCAATCGTGGTGTCGTTTTCAGGCGACAGCATCTTGTCGGCGAAAATGTGGCACGCCTCTGATAAACGGCCCGCATTAAAAGCCTGGAACCCGCCATCGATGAGCTGGCGAACGTCCGCGCTCCCGCGCGGCCGATAATAAGTAATCGCTTTTCCGGTAAGGTAGTGTCCAGGCTTGTTGTGGCCCGGGGAACCGGGCGCTCGGTGGGGCACTGACGAACCTCCGCGATGGACCGTTGCAGGCGCGGAACCGCAGCATATGCCGCTCAAAACGGTCCGTTGACTCTGCCTAACATAGCATCAGTCCAACGGGAGACGGCTGGAAATCCCTTGACAGACGGCGGCTTCCGGAGCGAACGTAATCCGCCCCCCAACCATGTAGAGTCGGACCATGAATGAGCTCGGTCAGGATCCCGGCGCCGTCATGCTGTGGATTGCGCTGGTGTTACTCGTTCTGGTGGGGGCGGCGATTGCCTTCTTCTGGTACAAAGGGCGGCGGATACCCGGAGAGCACGTCTTCCGGGCCAGTCGTCTGAGCCGCGGCAACCTGTGGTTTCCTACCCAAGTCGCCGTGACGCCCGCCAGCATCGTGCATTTCACGCCGGAGCTTTTCGGCGCGCGTGAGCAGTCGATTCACCTCGCCCATGTCGCATCGGTCCTGATCGACCGAAACTTATTCTTTGCGGACGTCATGATTGAAAGTTCCGGGGGGGACAGCCCCGTCCGCTGCCACGGCCATCGAAAAGCTGACGCCGCGGAGATGAAGCGGCTGATCGAGGAGTACCAGTCCGAATATTACCGGACGCGTGGTGCGCCACCGCCGCCGGCCCGTCCGGAAGGTCGGACATGAGCCCTATGGAGAACGTATCGGTGTCGGGTCGCCGCGTCGACCCGGCGGAAATCGAATCGCGCTTCCACGCCCTGGTCCAGTCGCCGCTGCGAGCCGGACTGCTGCGATTCCTCTGCGCCCGGCCGGAGGAATCCTTCGAGATCGAGTCGCTTATGCAGACGTTCGGCCGGATGCGGCTGGACGTCGAAAACTGCATGCGCGAGCTGGTGACGTTCGGACTGGCAGGCAAGATCGCCGGCACCGGTACGCCCCGGTACGCCTTCCAACAGCCCTCGGGCGACGTCGTCCGCGACCTGCTGGACGAGTTTCTCGAACGCCGCGCCACCGTCAGTCACGAAGATCGATCGCCGGCGGTCCAGCGGTTCCGCGAAATGATCGGCCGCGACGAGAAAATGCTGGTCGTGTTCGAGTGGATCCGCACCGCCGCCAAGTCAGACATCTCGGTGCTGATTCTCGGGCCCACCGGATCGGGCAAGGAAGTCGTCGCGCGAATGATTCACGAGTTGAGCCGCCGCGGGACGAACAAGTTCCAGGGGGTCAACTGCGCGGCGCTGCCCGACACGCTCTTCGAGTCGGAACTCTTCGGGTATGAAAAGGGGGCGTTCACCGGCGCCAACGATCGCAAGCCCGGCCGGCTCGAAATGGCCAATAACGGCACGCTGTTCCTCGACGAGATCGGCGATCTGGCGCTGATCGGTCAAGCCAAGCTGCTGCGTGCTCTCGAAGAGCGGCGGTTTGAGCGGCTCGGCGGCAACGAGCCCATTGAAGTGAACTTCAGGTTGATTTCGGCAACCAACCGGCCGCTCGATCAGTTCGTGCGCGACCAGCGATTTCGCGAGGATCTCTACTACCGCGTCAATGCGTTCTCGATCCGGCTGCCGTCGCTCCGTGAGCGCGCCAGCGACATTCCGGTCCTGGCGCAGCGCTTCCTCGCGCGCTATTGCGCCGCGAACGGGCTGCCGCTCGACGGGAAGACCTTCGCGAAGGAGGCCATGGATCTGCTGATGCAGTATCACTGGCCCGGAAACATCCGCGAGCTGGAGAGCACGGTCGCGCGAGCGGCGCTGTCGTCACCCGGCCGATCGATTCGCGGCACCGATGTCGAGTTCCTTCACGCCGTTGAAGCGCCTCCTGATGCCGCGCGACAGCGACTGCCCTCGCTGGCCGACGCGGAACGGGCCCACATCGTCCGTGTGCTCGAGGCGGTGAACTGGAACAAGAAACAGGCGGCCGGCGTGCTGGAGATCAGCCGCGGGACGCTCTATCGCAAGATCGTGGAGTATGGGCTCGAGAGCGATCAGCGGACGACGCCAAAAGCGAGCGCCGCAGGTGGCACAAACTGAAACGCGGTAAGACCGGCGAGTTTTAAAAAGCCAAAAGTACCGATCACTGGTTTGTATTCGTCGTTACGAAACCGTCGGATCGATCACGGTTCTAGCTTCGCGTACCTTAACAATACGCTGTGGCCGCTTCTCGTAAACCATTCCATCCCGACACGAAAGCCCGGCCGGGTGGCGCGGGTGTTCGGCCGGCAGCAACTTTGCACGCGCGCACGCGATCATTGTTGGTCTCTCTCTTCGTTTCTCTCCGGCGGCCCTTGCAAATGCTCAAACGCTCCTTGGTCGTCCTCGCACTTCTGGCGGGGGTGCTCTCCGCACAGGCCGGGCAACGTCCCGAAGCAAAACTGGACGCACCGCTCCGCGCCCGCACGCACGACGGCGGCACGTCCCGCGTCATCATCGAAACGGCCGACATCAGCGGCACCGACGTCCTGATTCGCTCGCTGAAAGGCAAGCCGGGCCGGCGGCTGGGGTTGCTCCGAGGGCAGGTTGCCGAAATTCCCAATGCGTCCCTCGAATCGCTGGCGCGTCAGAGTGGCGTCAGCGCCATCCGACTGGATCGTCCCGTTCGCGGAACCATGGAGCGGACGGCGGCAGCGGTGGGGGCGCGGTGGGTCCGCCAGAGTCTCGGTTTCGACGGCAGCGGTGTCGGCATCGCAATCATCGACTCCGGTGTGACGTCGTGGCACGACGATTTGGGCAGCGATCGCGTCGTGCACTTCGCTGATTTCGTGGACTTTCAACCATCGGCCTACGACGACTACGGCCACGGCACGCACGTCGCGGGGATCATTGCGGGCAGCGGCTACGATTCGAACGGCGCACGGCGAGGGATCGCACCCGGTGCGAGCCTGGTGGTGCTCAAGGTTCTCGACGGCGAAGGTCTCGGCTACATCAGCAACGTGATCGCCGCGATGGATTATGTGGTCGAGCACCGCGCGCAATTCAACATTCGCGTCATCAACTTGTCGGTGGCCGCGGGCGTCTACGAGTCGTACGCCAGCGATCCGCTGACCCTTGCCGCCAAGCGCGCGGTCGAAGCCGGGATCGTCGTCGTCACCGCGGCTGGAAATCTGGGCCGCAACGCGCAGGGGCAGACGCAGTACGGCGGTATCACCGCACCCGGCAACGCACCGTGGGTCCTGACCGTGGGTGCCTCCAGTCACAATGGGACCATCGACCGCTCGGACGACTCGATGGCCTCCTTCAGCTCGCGCGGTCCAAGCTACATCGACTACGCGGCCAAGCCTGACGTCGTCGCCCCCGGCGTCGGCATTGAATCGCTGGCGGATGCGTCCAGCCTCCTTTTCGCCACGCATCCGAGCGCACGTCTGTGGGGAACGGTCGATACCGCCACCCCGCCATATCTAAGCCTGACGGGTACGAGCATGGCCGCGCCGGTGGTGACCGGAACCGTGGCGCTGATGCTCCAGGCAAACCCGGCATTGACGCCGAATCTCGTGAAGGCGATTCTGCAGTACACCGCGGAACACAAGACGCGGTACAACGACCTCACACAGGGGGCCGGTTTCCTGAACGCGCGGGGCGCCGTGCTCCTGGCCAAGTTGTTTGCGAGCGGCGATAGTGTCCCGGCGGATTCCTCCGGCATCGATCCCACCACGTGGAACCGGCACATCAACTGGGGCAATCATCGCATCGGCGGCGGCAAGCTGCGCCCGGATGCGAATGCATGGCGCCTCAATGTCACGTGGGGCTCCGCGGTGACCGACGAGGGCGACAACATCGTCTGGGGCACCGTGTGCGGACGAAATGAAGCATGCGGCGCAGCGATTCGAGCCTCCAACTCCGACGAAGACAACATCGTCTGGGGCACGAGCTGCGCGCAGCGCGGATGCGGCGACGTGGTGTGGGGTCCAAGCACCGAAGACAACATCGTCTGGGGCACGACGTGCGGGGGCGACGATTGCTCGAGCAGCGTCTGGGGGACGGAGTGCAGCGCGCAGGACGACTGCGCCAACGTCGTGTGGGGCGCCTCGGCGAGCGAAGACAACATTGTCTGGGGCACGCACAGCGCCGACGACGAGGACAACATCGTCTGGGGAACGGTTTATGAAGCCGCCGACGCGCGTCGGCCGGAATGGGCGGCCGGCTCTCCGTTTACATCGGACACTGCTTCGCTTCACCGCCGACTAGCGACGCCGCGAGATACCGCGCGCTCGCTTCGGCAGGCCACGTGAAGCGATGAAGACACTGCCGCTGCCGGCGCGAGTTTTCGTCTCGGGCGTCATTGCCGTCGGGGCCCTGCTGCTCGTCTATTTTTTCCCGCTCAACTCGTTCCGCTCGCCCGATCCATTTCTGCTGCTGCTCCTGGTGCTCTCGTCGATTACCTCGGTCTTCAAGGTCAACTTGCCGCTCGCCCGCAGCGGCTCGACGATGTCGGTCTCGTACGCGGTGGACTTTGCGTCGCTGCTGCTGCTCGGGCCGAACGAGACGATGATCGTGGCGGCGGTCAGCGCGTGGAGTCAGTGCACGTTCCGGATCAAGGAACGCAACCCTCTCTACCGGACGTTCTTCAGTATGGGATGTCTGGTGATCACCGTACAGGCCGCCGGGCTGGTCTATCGATGGCTGACCGATCCCGCGGCGCAGGCCAATCCAGGATTCGACGTGTGGATACGGGCGCTGCCGAAGCCGCTCGTCGGTGCGGCGACCACGTACTTCGTGATCAATACGGCGATGATCGCGACGGCCATCGCCCTCTCGACACGCCAGAACCTGGTGAAGGTCTGGAACGAAAACTTTCTCTGGAGCGCGCCGAGCTATTTTGTTGGCGCCGGCGCGGCGGCGCTGGCGGTCGGAATGTTGAACTATCTCTCGATCCGCTGGATGCTGCCGTTGGCCGCTGCACCGCTGTGGATCACCTATCACGGCTACAAGATGTACCTCGGCCGCATCGACGACGAACAGCGCCATGTGCGGGAAATGGCCGACCTGCACCTCGCCACAATCGAGGCGCTGGCACTCGCGATCGATGCGAAGGATCAGACATCCCAATCACATATCCGGCGCGTGCAGTTGTATGCCGCGGCGCTGGCACGCGCGCTGGGAATTCCGGAGAACGACATCCAGGGCGTCAAGACCGCCGCGCTGCTGCACGATATCGGCAAGCTGGCGGTGCCCGAGCATATTCTGTCGAAGCCCGGCCCCCTCACACCCGAGGAGTTCCAGAAGATTCGCGCCCATCCGAAGGTCGGCGCCGACATCATCAGCGCGGTGCCGTTTCCCTATCCCGTGTCGCCGCTCATCCTGAGCCACCACGAACGATGGGATGGAAAGGGATATCCGGCAGGACTGAAAGGAGAGGACATTCCTCTTGGCGCGCGAATCCTCTCGGTCGTCGACTACTTCGACGCGCTGATGGCAGAACGCCCGTATCACAAGGCGATGGGATTCGATGCGGCGGTCGGGCTCCTGCAGCAGGAAGCGGGCAAAGGGCTCGACCCGCGCGTCGTGGAGAAATTCATCGAGCTGCTGCCGGAACTTCAACGAGATGCGCTGACGCTCGAACAAACAAAGCGCACCTCGACCTCGGAAGAACAGCCGAACGCGGTGGGCAGGCCCGCAACCGGCCTGACGCCGGAACCGGCGAAGAAGAACGTGTTCGACGACATCGCGCTGGCACACCGCGAGATCTACGCGCTCTACGAAATCGCGCAGGCGATGGGCACGAGCCTCGGCGTCGCCGACACGATGGCACTGATCTCCGCCAAACTCAGCAACCTCGTGCCGTTTTCGTGCGCGGCCCTGTTTCTGTACGACGAGGATAGCGAAACGCTGCGCTGCCGGTTCGCGACCGGGGTCGATGCAGAGATCATCCAGCAGATTACCGTCCACACGGGCGAAGGGTTGACCGGGTGGGTTGCGCGCAACCGCCGCGCGCTTGTCAACGCACGGCCGAGTGCTGATCTCGAAGCCGCGGGCCGATCCGATCTGCACACCAACCTGCAGTCAGCGCTGGTGTGCCCGTTGCTGTTCAGTGAACGGTTCATCGGAACGTTATCGGTTTATCACGTCGACGCGGCCTACTACCGTGACGATCACCGGCGGCTGCTCGATCGCGTGTCCGAACAGGCCGCAGCCGTCATCAACAACTCGATGCTGTTCGAGCAGACGCAGGAAGACTCGCTCACCGATCCGCTCACAGGGCTGCCGAACACGCGATTCCTGTTCATGCATCTCACGCGCGAGCTGGCACGCGCCGAACGATTGAAGCAGGACGTGGCGCTGCTCGTCATGGACCTCGACAACTTCAAGAGCATCAACGACAGCCACGGCCACCACGTCGGGGATCGCGCGCTTTGCGAAGTCGCCCGCGTCCTGCGAACGGCAATCCGCCCGTACGACATCTGCGTCCGCTACGCTGGCGACGAGTTCATCGTCGTGCTGTCCGGATGTAACGCTGAAGAAGCGGAGAGCAAGCGCGCCGAACTGCAGCAAAGCATCGACGAGGTGTATTTCGAGGCGCGGCCGGGCAAGCGGGTGGAGCTGGGAATCAGCGTCGGCGCGGCGGTATTTCCGCAGGACGGCGAGTCGTACGAGGCGCTTCTCGCCACCGCCGACAGCCGGATGTATCAGGACAAGTCCCTCCGCAAACGGCCCGGCGGCCGCGAACGCCCCGAGTCAGGCTCTCCACAATTTCCCGACGTCACCGACGTAGACATTCAAAAAGCCGCCGCGGGAATTCTGTAGCCCTTCGACTCGCCTGAATCGAGCGCTCGCTGAGGGCAGGCCGCTCGAACCGCGAACCGCGAACCGCGAATAGCGAATAGCGAGTGCATTTACCAGTCCTCGAGCCTGATGCGGCTGCGAGCGATCCCGAGTGCCTCGAGCATCGGCGGCACATCTGAAACCATCGACGCCGGACCGCATACAAAGCACAACGTTTCAGGACTCTCGACCAGCGGCGTCAGTTGCGTCGCGGCGATTCGGCCGCGAGCGCCTCGCCAGCGGACAGGGATCTCGCGCGTGGCCGTTGTCGAGAGCGTCAACTCTCCTCGCCGCGCCATGGCTCGCAACTCGGGCAAGTACGCGAAATCGTTCGGCGTTCGCGCACTGTAAAGCAGCGAGAGCTGGCCTGGATGGCGAGACAGGGTGGCATGCCGAATCATCGATCGCAGTGGCGCGATGCCGGTGCCGCCTGCAATGAAGAGAAATCGCTGTTCGGATGGGGCGTCGGGAAAGACAAAGGAGCCAGACGGTCCGCACACGGACACGCACGCGCCGCGCCGCAGCGGTTCGAAATCGTTGCCCCAGCACCCGTTGCTATCGACCTTGATCAGAAACTGGAGTATCGAATCTGCCCGCGTCTCTTCCGGGGCTGAGGCTATCGAGTAGGGGACGCGCTCGCCTGGACCGTCGGGCCGCAGCGACGCGACCTGGCCGGCGCGATACGAGAACGGCGCACCGTCCAGGTCGATCGTGACAATGCAGGACGCCGGCGTCGCTTGCCGTACGCTGCGGACGCGCAGGACCAGATCACGCACCAGCCGATATTAGTCTGCCGGCCGCGCCCGCCGCATGCCTCACTGGACCTGCAGCGTCGACTTCACGTCCGTCACACCCTTGATCGAACGGGCCAACTGGACGGCCTTGGCTTCTTCTTCCTTGTTCTTGACACGACCGGTCAGTGTGACCACGCCCTTGAAAGTGTCGACATCGATCTTCGCGGCACCCACGACGGGATCGTTGATGAACGCCGTCTTCACCCGGGTCGTAATAGTCGCGTCGTCGGCCGGCGCACTGACGTTGGCACGCGTGGCTGCCGCACCGCAGCCAATCATCAACGGTGTGCTCATCGCGAGTACGAGCAATACCGGAGTCAGTCTCTTCATGATTGGTAGCCTCCCAGCCATCATTCTACCGTTCAATCGTGAATCAACCCTAACGACGCTCACAGTCACGCTGCATTCGTACCAAGATCGAAAAAAGGAGAAACGGGAGAAACGGGATCCTCCTGTTTGCCCTTGGCATGACTGCAGTGTGACAG
>Ga0222622_10000371_pt1 | contig 16328 bp, 11 predicted proteins | sample PLM2_5_b1metaG_FD_177335 | JGI IMG/M metagenome (GOLD analysis project Ga0222622, IMG submission 177335) | Groundwater sediment microbial communities from an aquifer in East River, Colorado, USA - PLM2_5_b1 | ecosystem: Environmental > Terrestrial > Soil > Riparian zone | place: USA: East... | reverse complement strand
CCGAGTGGCTGAACGCTGTCCCGTCTGACCGGCCGGCGGTAATTGTTGCCGATGGCTTGATGGCGTTCCTAAGCAAGGACCACATGGTGTCCCTCCTCAATCGACTGATCAGCCACTTCCCGAGTGGAGAGATCGCCTTCAACAGCTACACGAAATTCGCCATTTGGGCGAGTAAGCACGTGCCCAGCACATCCACCGTCTCAGCTCTCCTGGAATTTCCCGGCGTCGACGACCCCCGGGAACTTGAAAGCTGGAACCCGAAACTGAAACTGATCAGGGAAATCCTGCTCACCAGGGAACCTGAGATCGCCGAGTATCCAACGGCCGTGCGCCTGTACAACCGGTTCCTGGCGACCAGCACCACCTTGTCCCGGAAGGGGACCATCGTCCTGCACTATCGCTTCTAGCAGCTAGTTCCAGGGCACTGGCCCGGCTACGGGACGTTGCGGAAGAATGTTGGCTCACTCGGGGTGAGTGCTTAATCGATCTTGGAGAAGCGATGACCACGACCCCGTCGTCCACACCACCTCGCGGCAGTACCGCTGAGCACGCACGGCTGGCTCAGGCGACGGGACTTGCCGAAGACAATCTCTTCGAGTCGAACCCTTGGTACGAGTGGGGCCCCTACCTGTCTGAGCGTGCTTGGGGCACGGTGCGGGAGGACTACAGCGACAGCGGTGATGCCTGGGACTTCTTTCCCCACGATCATGCGCGATCACGCGCCTATCGATGGAACGAAGATGGTATGGCGGGTCTGTCAGATGTCCACCATGAGCTCTGTCTGTCGCTGGCCTTGTGGAACGGGGTCGACCCGATTCTGAAGGAACGCATGTTCGGGCTCACCGGGCCGCAAGGAAACCACGGCGAGGACGTCAAGGAGTACTGGTGGTATCTCGATGGCCTGCCCAGCCACGCGTGGCTGCGCTGGCGGTATCACTATCCGCAGCAGGCGTTTCCCTATCAGTGGTTAGTTGAGGAGAATGGCCGCCGCTCCCGCGACGAGCCCGAGTTTGAGCTCATGGATACCGGAATCTTCGATCAAGGGCGCTATTGGGCAGTCGATGTTGCGTACGCAAAAGCCTCACCCACCGAGGTGCTTGCAAAGATCACGATCAAGAACCATGCCTCAGAAGAGGCGACCCTCTCGGTGCTGCCCACGCTGTGGTTCCACAACAGCTGGCAGTTCACCGGTGATGCAGCCCCAGGGTTGTTTCTGGACGGAGACGGCATTGCCGTTGATCATCCTCGACTAGCTGGCTATCGACTTGACGCCGCTGCTGCTGCTGCTGATGGTGTGCGTCCACAGGCATTGTTCTGCGACAACGAAACCAACGTGCCCCGCTTGTTCGGTGCTGCCGCCATCACCGACTACCCGAAGGATGGCATCAACGACTACGTGATCGCCGGCGCGAACACCGTGAACCCCGACCAGCGCGGCACCAAGGCTGCCTGGTGGTACAAGATCACGGTGCCAGCCCAGGGCAAGGCGGAGATCCGTCTCCGGTTGCACAGGCCAGATCAGATCGTGAGCCCGACGGGTGGTGTCTGGTCCGATCAGTACTTCGACGAGATTGTGGCCAACCGGGAACGTGACGCCGACGAGTTCTACGCGGCACTTGCACCTGACGATATCGGCGAAGAGCAGATGCGCGTACTGCGGCAGGCATGCGCCGGCCTGGTCTGGAGCAAGCAGATGTACCCGTACCGGGTGACTAGCTGGCTGGACGGCGATCCAGGCCAGCCAGTGCCTCCGCCGGGACATCGACAAGGCCGCAACTCCGGTTGGCGGCACCTTGACTCTTTCGATGTGCTGGCCATGCCGGATCCCTGGGAATATCCCTGGTTCGCGGCCTGGGATCTCGCCTTTCACACTATTACCTGGGCCTACCTCGATCCAGCGTTCGCCAAATATCAGTTATTAGTATTGCTCAGGGAATGGTTCCAGCATCCGAACGGCGCGCTCCCGGCGTACGAATGGAATTTTGACGACGTCAACCCGCCGGTCCATGCTTTAGCCGCGATCAGGGTGTTTGTGATTGACGGGGGCACTGATTACGAGTTTCTCGAGCGCATTTTCCAGAAATTGCTGCTGAACTTTACGTGGTGGCTTAACCGTGAGGATCCAGAAGGCAACAATCTCTTCGGTGGTGGTTTCCTCGGGCTCGACAACATCAGTCCTCTCGATCGTTCCCATCTGCCTCCGGGGGTCAAACTCGATCAGGCGGACGGAACGGCGTGGATGGCTTACTACTCAGTCGCGATGCTCGCAGTCGCGGCAACGCTGGCCGAACGGGATCCGGTCTATGACGACATGGTCGTGAAGTTCCTCGAGCAACTGGTCCTGGTCATGGACGCGCTCGAGGCTTCCGGCTGCTATGACCCCACGGACGGGTTCTTCTACGATCTGCTTACCGAGCCCTCCGGGGCGAAAGGGCCCGTGGAGGTACAGACGCTGGTCGGGGTGATTCCTGCCCTGCCTGCCATCACGCTGCCGACCCGAAACACCGAACGGGTACAACGCCTGCGCAAGAGGTTCGCTCGTCGGATGGAGGCGTCACATCGGCAGATCCTGGACTGGCGCATACGAGGCACCGGGAACAGCCGGCGCGCGCTAGTGTCCATCGTCGCGCCCGAGAGACTTGTGCGGATTTGCGCGACATTGTTCGATGAGAATGCATTCTTGTCCCCTCATGGCTTGCGTTCTATTTCAAAACGTCACTCGACGCCTTATGAGGTGCCCGGCATGCCGGGGGCAACTATCGAATATGAGCCGGCCGAATCCCGCACCGCGATGTATGGTGGCAATTCGAACTGGCGTGGTCCGGTCTGGTTCCCCATCAATTACCTAGTGATTCGCGCCCTTCTGGAGTATGACCGATTCTTTGGACACGAATTTACGATCGAATATCCAACTGGCTCAGGGCAGCATTTGCCGTTGCGTAATATCGCCGGCGATCTCGCGGATCGGTTGGTGAGCATCTGGCTGCCGGGTCCGGATGGGCGGCGGCCAGTCTACGGGGGGGTCGAACTTCTACAGACCGACCCAGCGTGGAAAGACAACCTCTTGTTCTTCGAGTACTTCCACGGTGACAATGGCGCGGGCCTTGGGGCCATGCATCAAACAGGTTGGACTTCGCTGGTCGCTGATCTGCTGCTCGACCCACCTGAACGCGTGCATCGGATGATCTTCTACGAAGACACGACGACAGCCTCAGACGTGTCCACTGCGGCCACTGGCCCAGCCGGTTAGTGCTCGGCACGAGCACCAAGGATCCGGAGCGAAGCCACATGCCATCAGAGCTGACGAAGATCGCCCACCCCTTCCTGTACGAAATCAACACCTGGCCCTGGCTTGCAGCCATCAGCAAGAACGAGGGAACCACCATTGATCTTGGATCGGTGCCGGCACGCTACTGGGACGAGCTAGCTGATCTTGGGTTCGATGGCGTCTGGCTGATGGGTGTTTGGCAACGCAGTCCTGCCGGTATCACGATCGCGTTGAGCAACGACGATTTGCGCGCCAGCTTCGGTGCCGCTCTTCCAGACTGGCAACCGTACGACGTGGTCGGTTCTCCTTATTGCGTACGCGGCTACATCGTCGATGATCATTTGGGTGGACGGGCCGGACTTGCCGCCGCCCGGGAGGCACTAGCGGCGCGAGGAATGGGACTGATCTTGGACTTCGTGCCCAATCACGTGGCACCTGATCATCCGTGGACGATTGCCAAGCCAGAGGTGTTCGTCTCAGGCACCACCGCGGATCGTAGCCGGGACCCAGCGTCGTTTGTCGAAATCGGCGATCGCGTCCTGGCGAATGGTCGCGATCCGTACTTTCCCGCTTGGCCCGACGTCGTTCAGCTCAACGCCTTTGCTCCCGCTCTACGCACCGCGGTAATCGAGACACTGACCGAGATCGCTGGTCAGTGCGACGGAGTCCGCTGCGACATGGCCATGTTGGTCATGAACGATGTCTTCGTACGCACCTGGGGCGATCGTGTCGGACCAGCGCCGAGCACCGACTATTGGCCAACGGTGATTCCCGCAGTCCGTGAGGCGCACCCAAGCTTCTTGTTCTTGGCCGAGGCCTACTGGGACCTGGAGTGGTCATTACAGCAACAGGGCTTCGATTACTGCTACGACAAGCGGCTATACGACCGCATCCTGCACAGTCCTGCTGAGCAGGTCCGGCTACACCTGCTGGCCGACGACGATTACCAGCGAGGGCTTGTACGGTTCGTGGAGAACCACGATGAACCACGGGCAGTGTCTGCATTCGGTGCGAGCCGATCGCAGGTTGCGGCCGTTGCAGCGCTGACCCAGACCGGTGCGCGACTGGTCCACAACGGTCAACTCGAGGGAGCGACCGTTCACCTACCAGTCTTCCTCGGCCGATACCCCGACGAGCCGACTGATTCGGCTCTTCTCGGCTTCTATCGCTCACTGTTGCAAGCTTTGGCCGACCCAACGTTCCGGGCCGGGCGCTGGCGACTGTGCGAACGATCCGGCTGGCCGGGAGACGACAGATATCTCAATCTTGTCGCCTGGTGCTGGGAAGGCGCTACGCGCTGGCTGATCGTAGTCAATCTCAGCGATAGCGCAGTGGCAGGCATGGTACGAACGCCCTGGGCTGAGCTTCGGGGACGCCAGTGGCAACTCACTGATCCAACTCGGAACATCGCCTTCCAACGCTCCGGCGACGATCTCGTGAACGGGCTTTTCGTCGAGCTTGACGCCTGGCAGTGGCACATGTTCCGCATCGATCCGCTGCACGTTTGACCTGAACGAAGGGGCGCCTCGAAGGTTGATCGCTGCGTTGTTACAGATGTAACTTGACAACTGTGACAGACATTGCTGAGATCGAGGTTCGCCGGTGGATTGTGATGCTGGCTCGTCTGCCAGCTGAGCCAGCGCGTCATCGGATGGCGGTCTGGCGCGAACTGCGACGTTCGGGCGCGATTTCCCTAGGGCAGGCAGTGTGGGCCATCCCAGACCTGCCCGCCGTGCGGCCCTTGCTGGAACGTCTCGCACAACTGGTCGAGGCTGCCGGCGGCACCTTGTTACTTCTGGCCGCCAAGGGGTTCGCGGAGAGTGATGTCGCCCGGCTTGAGCAGTTGTACTCCGCCGCGCGCGAAGAGGAGTGGGCCGAGTTCGACGCCGACTGCGGCAAGTATCTTGCCGAGTTGGACAAGGAGGAGCGGCTCGCCAAGTACACACTTGCCGAACTCGAGGAAGAGGAGCAGAGCATCGAACGGCTGCGCCGCTGGTATCGCGAGCTGCGGAGCCGGGATCTGCTCGGCACTCCCTCAACCACACAGTCAGCAACGGCCCTCAAGTTCTGCGAGGAACGGTTCGAGAGGTACGCGGATCACGTATACGCGGCCCTTAGCAGCCCCACAGGCTGATCATCCGACAATCGCGGAGAGCTCGATCGCTGCTGTGGAAGGTAACGATGTTCAAACCCAAGGACTGGCTGGACCGTGTCTTCGAGGTCGGCATCATCCTCAAAGGGCTCAATGGCCTGGCTGAGCTGGTGGGCGGCGTTCTTCTGCTCTTGGCGACTCCGGGAAGCATCCGTCGTCTGGCTGTGGTTCTCACCCAGGGTGAGCTGTCGGAGGATCCGCATGACATCATCGCCCGTTACTCGCTACATACCGCGAGCGGACTCACCGGGAGCGCCCTCCGCTTCGGCGCCGTCTACTTATTGCTGCACGGCGCGGTCAAGGTCGTCCTGGTCATTGCGTTGTTACTGAACAAGCTGTGGGCGTACCCCTGCATGATCGTTGTCTTGCTCATCTTCATTGGCTATCAGCTGTATCGGATTGCGCTACAGCCCAGCGCTGGCTTAGTGCTACTCACCGTGTTCGATGCGGTGATCGTCGCATTGACGTGGCGGGAATACCGCCGGCAGCGGCGGAGCCCGAACGACCGCTCATCCGGAACCGCTGCAGTCACGTCGGCAGCGCAAGTGGTGGAGCGGTGAAGAAGCCTGCGATGGGGCGGCCGGTAGCTTCTGGTGAGGTCGTTTCAGCGAGTGCCTCGAGCGCTGCTGGGTGGTCTTGGTCGCCGTGGCGTACGGTCGTCGGTTTTGGCGTCGTCAGCCTGGCAGCGGACATGGTGTACGAGGGCGCGCGCTCGGTGACTGGTCCGCTACTGGCATCGCTCGGCGCCTCTGCGGTTCTCGTTGGTCTCATCAGCGGTGCAGGCGAGGCGACGGCCCTGCTGATGCGCCTGGTCTTTGGATCATGGGCTGATCGCAGCGGCCGCTATTGGACGCTCACGTTCGTCGGCTACGGCCTGACTGTCGTCTGCGTTCCAGCGCTTGCCATTACGCCGTTCCTCGCCGGCGCCGGCCTGGCGCTTGCATGCGTCCTGATCTTGGGTGAACGGCTGGGAAAGGCGGTCCGGAGCCCCGCCAAGACTGCGCTGCTCGCTCACGCGGCGGCTGCTGTCGGACTGGGACGCGGCTTCGGCGTCCACCAGGCACTTGATCAGATCGGAGCGGTGGCCGGGCCGCTCCTGGTCGCCGCAGTTGCCGCGGCGGCAGGAACCATATGGCCGGCCATGGCGGTGCTGATCATTCCCGGAGCAGTGGCCATGCTCATGCTCGTTCGAATCTGGCGCAGCATGGGCAATACCCGAATAACTGACGATGGCCCAGCCTCATCGGAGGTTGCGGCCGCCGCTTCGCAGCCTGAAGAATCAGTGTTCGCGAGGCTGCACGGATCGCTGCCGCGCGCGTTCTGGCTATTTGCGGCCGCCTCCGCGGCAACGAGCGCGGGCTTGGTCACCTTCGCCGTGATTGCATACCACCTCACCCAAGATCATGTTGTGTCCATCGCGGCCGTTCCGGTGATCTATGCGGCGGCCATGGGCGCCGAGGCGCTGGCCGCTCTTGGGTCCGGCTGGTTGTTCGATCGGACCAGGGGCGGTGCTCTGTTGGGGTTGCCACTGCTGGTGTCGGCAGTGCCGGTGTTGGCGTTCGCCTCATCTCCACTGGTCGCCATTGCCGGCGCGCTGATCTGGGGCGCGGCGGGCGGCGTACTCGATTCGACGGTCAAGGCGCTGGTCGCCGACCTCGTACCGGCGTCCAAGCGGGCCACCGCGTACGGGGTATTCGCTGCAGTACAGGGCGCGGCGGCAGTCGCCGGGGGAGTGATGGCCGGTGCCTTGTACGAGCGTTCGCTGCCGATCTTGATTGCGGCTGTCGTAGCAACCCAGATCATTGCCCTGATCTTGCTCATCGTCACTCTGAGATACCACAAGAAGATCAAGAACGTCGCGGCGTCATGAGCAGGTTTGGGCGAAGGAGCGCAATCAACCTTCCCTGCCGTCGCGCTGGTCAGTGGGTTCGGGTTCTTCAGGCTGCCTAGCGAATGCGTTGCGCCAACTTGAGCCAGGCGGTAGTCCCCGTAGCGCCGGCCGTTCGGGATGCGGCAGGGCTGCAGAGAAGATCGGTGGCAATTGGGAAAGCGGTCTGGAGCGCTGAGCATCCTTCCACTGCTGACGCGCGCGAGCACGATCGTCGAGATTGAGTTGATTCAGCAGATGTTCCACAGCTGCGAGGATCGAGCCTCGCAGCAGCCAGGAGGACTTGTTGTCCTGGGGATTGACCATGATCAGTTCGGTCAACATCGCCTGGGTTTCACGGAGAATGTCGAGGCTCTCGTCAAGCGACCGCTCGGCTTCCTCCTCTCGGCCCTCCACCTCGGCGAGAACGAGACCGCCGAATGCTCGAATGCAATCGGCAGCGTCGTGCAACACGACAGCGAACGCGGCACGCAGCTCCTCGCCGTAAGGGTCGTCCGGCTTGTCCTCGGTAGGTAACTCCGCGAGCAGCACCATGAAGAGCGCGCGGACGGCGAGGAGGCAGCTTTCCAAGGTCTGAAGTCCGCTCGACAAGACTGGCTCGATATCGACGGTGCCGAGAGCCCGCGGATTGAAACGGCGGCTGTCTTTCAATGATGAAACCGTCTTCGTCGCGGATGTCAGCCGCCCGGCGCCGGCGCGTACGCGGTCTAGCCAGTTCTGAACTTGTTCACGCCGTATCGGGCCCTCGGTCAAGGCCTGGCTCGCAGCGTCGAGAGGTGCAGCGGCCGCCTCCGCGACGTCGATCATGGCTCGGGCCGCTCGTCGGGTGGGCAGCGCTGGCGGATAGATCAGGTTGAACGCTATACCGACCCCGGCACCGATCAAGGTGTTGAGGATGCGGACTTCAGCTGCGACATTCGGACTGGTAACACCGAGGATCAGCATGGCGCTGATTGGTGCTTCCAGAGCCTGCTCACCCAGTCGAAAGATTCTGGCCAGAACTAGTGACGCCGCTATGGCCAGGCCCAGGCTCCACCAGGTCAAGCCGATCCAGACAGACAGGAATGTCGCGACCAGCACGCCTGCCAGCACCGCACCAACCCGAACGGCGCCCATCTTGAGCGTCGAGTACGCAGACGCCTGCATCACCAGCAACGCCGTAAGAGGTCCGGTCAGATCGATCGCGCCGCTCGTCACGGCCAAGGTGAGGAGATAGGAAATCACGGCGGCCGCCGTCAATCGAAGGATGTTCACCGCAGGCGGCAAAATCCTGCGTGGCACCTCCCTCCAACGAGTCGGACGCCGAGGCCAGATCAAGGTAGCTAAGTTCTGCGGTCTGACGTATCGGGCCGCAGATTCGATCTTGCTCACTCCGGCCGCCTCCTGAGAGTTGCGTCACCTTGCGCTCTGTCCCTATCGCCGCATCGCCGACGATAGAGGATGTCTCGTCAGAGTTTTCAGCGATCTGACTTTAGGTTGGTCGACTCTCGTGAGCCAGCTCAGTGGCGAAACTGGCGTCATCCGTCTGGCCGCGGCGCTTGACCAGTCAGCTACCCGCAGCGAGCATGGCAGCCAGAACTCAACGCTCCCAAGGAGCCGCAGTGAAAGTGACCCGGGCGAGCGCCAATACTGAGTTGCGCAACCAGGCCAAGCTGAGCAAGAAGCTGAAAGTGCCTCGCTCATGCTCGGACGTGTTCCGGCTCTGGGCCTCGATTGGTATCGGCCTCTTGTTCACCATGGTGTTCGAGATCGTGGTGATCGTACTGGTGGCCACCGGGGCTCGGCCGGCGCCCACCGATCGACAGTTCGAGCTGGAGTTCGGGTTTGGTGCGAGGCTCACTGCCTGGAATGGGTTCGCGATTTCCTACCTTGCGCTTGGCCTGCGCGCCTTCTCCCGCTGCGATCGAGCTGAGCTGGTACGGCGCGTATTGGCGACGCCACTACCGAGCTCGCCTGTCAAAAGATGGTTGCTTGCCGGCGGAGGCGGGTCGGGCTGGCCGATCGTCATCGCCGTTGTGGCTTTTGTCACGATCACCACGGCGGTGCTGAGCCGTGGCGAAGCCACCAATCTCGTCCTGGTGCTTGCGGCGGGCACCGTGGTGACCTGCTGGTTGGTGATCACGTTCAGTTTCGCCTTGCAGTACGCCCGTCGGGACATCGAGCGGGGTGGCCTGAAGTTCCCAGGCGCGGCCGAGCCAGTGTTCGCTGACTACAACTACCTGGCCATCGGCTGTTCGGCTACGTTCGGCACCACCGATACCACCATTGTCAGTACGTCCATGCGCCGACTCGTAAGCGTGCACAGCGTGCTTGGACTGTTGATGAATACGGTCGTGGTCGCGGTGTTGCTGTCGATCATCGTTAGCTAGTGAATCCACGCCCAACGGCAACTAGAACGCCAATGCCTACGACGAACAGTCGACGCCGGGGCCTTATGCACAAGCGTGAGAGAATTTGCCAGACATGAGCATCGCACGACCTCCCACTCTTCCCGAACGTCAGGGATGCCTGAGAGCGAGCACACATGGCTGTTGATCTCAATACCTCGGCGGACCGAGCATCCGCTGAAGTCGAGCCTGCTGCGCCAAAGCCGGTTCGAGCTCAAGTGCTCAATGATGATCGCTGGCCCGACCGGTTGGCCACAGCGATGTTCGTGTTTTCGGTGCTGGTCGTGATCTCCACTTTCATTCCGCCGCTAAGACGCTATTTCAGGCACTACGACGCTGTCTCGATGTTGACGATCCCGATCGTGCCCAATCTGGTGTACGCGGCATTGCTCATCGCGATCGGTATCGCCTTGCGCCGGCGGCTTCGGGCAGCCTGGTGGATCTTCGTCATCTGGTGGATCATCCTGCCTCAGCTCGTACGGATTGCTTCGATCGCCACTGGTGGCTCGCTGCTCCAGATCGGCGGCCTAGTGATCATGAGCGCAGTACTTGTGATCCTCTGGCGCGCCAGGCACCAGTTCCAGGCCCATGGCAGGCCGCGGAACCTCCTCGCCGCAACACTGTGTTTCCTGCTTGGCAGCGCTGTGATCTTGCTCCTCGGGACCTCGTTGGTGTACAGGTTTGGCGTCACGCCGGACCTGCCTACCGCGACGCTCCATGTCGTGGACAAGATGCTGGGCGAGGCGGGGCTGGTCAGAAGCGATGTAGTGCGGGCTCCGCTCTGGGTCACGATCTTGTTAGACGTGATGGCCGCGGCGGTGATTCTTATCTCCACCTATCTGCTCTTCAAGCCGCCGCCCGAGACCAAGACTCTCAACGCAGTGGACGAGGCCCGGGTACGAACGTTGTTGCGCTCCTTCGGCGAGTGGGATTCGCTCGGTTACTTCGCCACTCGACGTGACAAGTCGATCGTGTGGAATACCGGCAACGCAGCGACAGCCCAGGCCGGCGTTTCTTACCGAGTGATCGGTTCGGTGAGCTTGGCCAGCGGAAATCCGGTGGGTGATCCCCAGCACTGGGCGTCGGCGATCGAGCAGTGGCGCAAAAAGTCCCGCGCCAATGGTTGGTCGATGGCCGTAATGGGGGCCGGCGAGCTTGGCGGCGCCGCGTACACGGAGGCGGGCCTGACTGCTTTCGAGATCGGCGACGAAGCGATCCTGGACATGCGCTCGTTCTCCCTCAACGGCCCTGGCATGAAGTCCGTACGCCAATCCGTCAGCCGGCTGCAACGCCGCGGCTACACCACAACGATGGTCCGGCACGGCGATGTCGACCCCGTGCACTTCGACGAGCTGTCCAACTCCGCCTCCCAATGGCGAGGCGACGGCGGTGACGAACGAGGCTTCTCGATGGCGCTGGGCCGCCTCGGGGATCCGCTGGACGCCCAATGCGTGCTCGTGGAGGCGCACGATGCCGAAGGCAACCTCCGAGCGTTCCTCAGCTTCGTGCCATGGGGTCGCAATGGCCTCTCGCTCGATCTGATGCGCCGCGATCCCACCGCAGACAACGGTCTGGTGGAGCTCATGGTGGCCTCCCTGGCGGATCGGGCCGCAGTGTTCGGCGTCGGCCGGATGTCGCTGAACTTCGCCATGTTCCGCGAGGCTTTCGAACGGGGTGCAGAGCTCGGCGCCGGGCCCATCGCCCGACTGTGGCGGCAAGCACTCGTCTTCGCCAGCCGCAACTGGCAACTCGAATCCCTCTATCGCTCCAACGCCAAGTACCAGCCCGAGTGGCAGCCTCGCTATATCTGCTTCGAGTACCCCTCTGACCTGCCACGTGTCGGAACGGCCGCGGGCAGCGCCGAGGGCTTTCTGACGCGGCCGTCGCTGGCGACGTTGAGGGGGCATGGGAAAGAACCAGGAGCGGGTGCGCTGGAACGGGCGGGCGAGGAGTACGCGGCTGAGGTAACCGCACACATCCCAGACGAACCTGATGCCTTCGCTGAGGCCATGTCCTCCGAAGGACTGCCAGAACAGGTTCGAGTACGCCGCGAGAAGCTGGCTCGGTTGCGAGCAGAGGGTGTCGATCCTTATCCCGTGACCTTCCCTCGTACGCACACGCTCGCGCAGGTTCGGGCGGAGGCCGGTGAGGTGCCGCCGAATACCCGCACCGGACGGAATGTCTCGGTCGCCGGGCGTGTCATCCTCAGTCGAGACGGCGGGAAGCTGTGCTTCGCCACGCTTCGTGACGGCACCGGCGATCTGCAGATCATGATCGCTCTTGACGCGGTCGGGACTGACATGCTGCAGCGCTGGCGGCGTGATGTCGATCTTGGTGATCAGGTAGGCGTGACGGGCGAGGTGATCACTACCAAGCGCGGCGAGCTGACGGTCCGCGCTGAATCGTTCGTGATCACCAGCAAGGCAATTCGTCCGTTGCCCGACAAGCACAAGGGGCTCACCGATCCCGAAGCTCGCGTCCGAGCACGCTATGTCGACTTGATCGTGCGACCGGAGGCCCGCGAAGTGGCCTACACCCGCGCGGCCGTGGTGCACAGCGTGCGTGATTCACTGCACACTCGAGGCTTCACCGAAGTGGAAACTCCGGTACTGCAGCTCATCCATGGCGGGGCGAACGCCCGACCCTTCGAGACCCACATCAACGCCTACGATCTTGATCTTTACTTACGGATCGCGACTGAGCTGCACCTGAAGCGCCTCATCGTCGGCGGTATGGAAAAGGTGTTCGAGATGGGCCGGCAATTCCGCAACGAAGGTGTGGATTTCAAGCACAACCCGGAGTTCACCTCGATGGAGGTGTACGAGACCTACGGCGACTACAACACCATGCGCGTGCTGACCCAGGAGCTGATCCAGGAAGCGGCGACGGCGGTCTATGGCTCACCGATAGCCCGCCGGGCAGACGCAGACGGCAAAATCACCGAATACGACTTCTCTGGCGACTGGCCGGTCAAAACCATTTGCCAGGCGGTATCGGAGGCACTAGGCGAAGAGATCACACCCGACACACCAGCTTCGGTGCTGCAGCGGCATGCTCGAGAGATCGGGCTGGAACTGGAACCGAGCGCCGGCTGGGGATATCTGCTTGAGGAGATCTACGGCGAACTGTGCGAGAGCACGACGACGACGCCGGTCTTCTACACCGATTTCCCCAAGGAGAATTCGCCGCTTGCCCGCGAGCACCGCGACGATCCCCGGCTTGCCGAGAAGTGGGATCTGGTCATCTTCGCCTCGGAGCAGGGCACGGCGTATTCGGAGCTGACCGATCCGCTCGAGCAACGGGAGCGGCTTGTCGCCCAATCGCTGCGAGCGGCCGCCGGCGATCCCGAGGCAATGCAGGTGGATGAAGACTTTCTCGAGGCCCTGGAATATGGCATGCCGCCGACCGGCGGCATGGGAATGGGCATCGACCGACTGGTCATGAACCTGACCGGCCTCGGAATTCGCGAAACGATCTTGTTCCCGCTGGTGAAGCCGCAAGCCTGAGCAACGCTGATTCGCCCTGAGCAAACGCTGACTCGCCCTGAGCCTGTCGAAGGGCCTCATCCGGGCTTTGACACGCGCCGTCCTGAGCTTGTCGAAGGGATCAGCCCGCATCCTCCTCAGATTGAGGCCGATCGTTCAATCGCGTCCGAGAGCCGGCCAGTCAGGCCCTTGTCCTCGGCAATATCGGCGCGTGCCTTGACGCCGAGATCCGGCCGGTCAGTAATAATGCCTTCGACCGCCGCGTTGACGTATTGCCGCATCTGCTGCTCGTCGTCCACAGTCCAGACGATCACGTTGTAACCGGCCGCCCAGGCCTGATGGATGAACTGGTCGCTGTAGGACTGCTGTTCGATCACCAAAAAATCCGCCTTCACCTTGGGAACGCCGCCGAAGTTGATGGGCACAATGAAGCCGACGACAAGCTCTGGGCGAAGGCGCTTGAGCTCGTCGACCACCTCTCTACTCAGCGTGTGGTAGGTGTAGGACTCCGTCACGCCAGCATGATCGAGCACCGCGAGCAGCCGCGGCACCAGATCAGGGGTCTCGCCTCCGTGCAGTTTGATCTCCAGCAGCTGCGGCAGGTTCAGCTGGATCGACAACTGAATCCACTCCTCGAGGGATGGGATCTTGGCCTCCATGCCATCGGACCGGACGGTGATCTTGGTCAGCTCGTCCTGAGTGAGGTCCTTCACATTGAGGTTCTTACCGGCCAGCCGCTGGAGATTGGCGTCGTGCATCACCACGAACTTGCCGTCTTTGGTCTCCATGACGTCGAACTCGACCCGGTCAGCTCCGGCCTTGGCGGCGGCTTGCAAAGCCGGAAGAGTGTTCTCGACACCACCTGCAATGAACCCACGGTGCGCGACAATCTCGGTTTCCTCGGTGTCGACCAACCTGACCATGGTCTGGTAGTTCACGATGGAGGTAGCTGCGAAAGCCAGCACCAGGGCAGCAGCCGCCACACCCCACAGCTGCTTCCGGCGCCGAGCCGTGAAGTGCGTCGGCTCCGAGTAGGAGTTGACGGTCGGGGTATGCCGATGATCTTCCGGCAGTCGCTTTAGCCAATCGCGCATCATTGCGGTCAGCGACTGCACGATCATGATCGTCAACAGCGCCGTGATCACGAAGATACTGATCTGCCAGACACTGAGACCGAAGGCAGCCAAGAAAGGTGACGCAGCGGGTCTGACCTGGTCGGCGGCGATCGTGGGCGCCAGAGTCACCAACGCCAGCAATACTCCGACTAAGCCCGCCGGTATGACGAGGATGATCAGGAGGCCAACAATGCGAAGCGACCGCCAGCGGGTCAGCCGCCAACTGGTTACGAAGGCTCGCCAAACGCCGGCCGACGTGGTTCCCAGCAGTGGCAGAGTCAAGATCAACCGGAGGTTCAGGTAGAAAACCACAAGCGTGAAGGCGCCGTAGAGCAGGCTTCCGGTCCCGCTCTTACTCAGCTCCTCGCTGACAAACGGTGGCACCGCGACCTTCTTGGTCAAGATCGATGTCAACCCGAGCTGGCCGAGTGGCAGTAACAAGATCAAATAGATGATTATCAACAAGCCCTGCGGGTGAACCAGCTTCTTGATCGTTTCCCAGACTTGGCTTAGCACGAGCCGGAATGATGTCGAGTCGCCGTCCTGGTGGTGCGACGCAAGTATGAACAAGGTGACTAGCTCGCCCGTGATCGCGACAACCGCGACACCCGCAATCAGCAACAGCGTCAGATCGGCGAACGGATTCCGGAGTACATGAGAGATCCGGTCGTACGCAATGCTGCCCAGCCCGGTTTGTAGCAGCACCAACCCGTAGAGCAGCCGGATCACCGGGATGGCGATCAGCAGCAGGGAGACTTGCATCGCACCGACGACGAGGACGTAGAACTGGGGACGCCGCCAGGTCGTTCGATGAGCCGTGCCGATGGCGCGAAAGATGCCCATCGGCTTGGCTGTGGGTTGGGATGTTGGCCGTTCCTGAGTAATAACGCTGGCGCCCACTTGTCATCACCTACGTGGGCTACCCGTCATCTCCAGATAATCCCAAGCCCGCGCAAATAATGCGAGCCTAATCTTAAGTAGTGGCTGATGCCTCGAGGCCGGTGTAGTAATTCGTCGGCTCTTTTAGGGGTCAGCGTACGACGACGACAGTGCAGCGGGCATAGGCGGCGACGTGCTGACTGACTGAGCCGAGGAGCAAACCAGTGAAGCCTCCATAACCCCGGGTCCCGACGACCAGCAGGTCCGCGTCAGCGGACATGTCGATGAGTATTCGCGCTGGGTTACCCTCCTTGACCACTGGCTGCACCTTGACCGGTGGGTTCTCGCCGAGTTCCTCGACGATGGATTGCAAGAGCACAGATGTCGCTGCTTCGGCCGGGTCGGGCACTTCGCCGACTGATGTTGCGGCCCCGGCAAGTATGAGTGTCCGGGTCCACGCGTTGAGTGCGACTATCTCGCACTGGTTACGCTCGGCTTGATCCGCGGCCCAACGCAGCGCGCTGCGGCTGGGTTGTGATCCGTCGATCCCGACCAAAATTGTTTTCCAATTGCTCATTGAGAACTCCTAATCATCGTGAGTACCCTGCACAGCGCGGCCGCTGATCTTGTGTGGCTTGATCTTAATGAACACGTTGCGGATCCCTTCCGCCCAGGGCACCGGTCCGGACTCCCAGGCCGATGTGTGAGCAGGTAGTTGTGAGGGACCGCTTCGGCGAATCCGCGAATCAGAACGCTCCAGCCGGACTTGGTCTCCTCGTCGAAGCCGTCGATCTCGAACGCGACGTTGGTGCGGCGGACGAGCCCGGCTAGAGGGCCGACCGGGGAGGTACGAAAGATCACGCTCCCGTTCCGGAACTGATAGGTCACAGGCAGAATCAGCGGTCCATCCGGGCCGTAAAACCGACCCGACCAGCAGTGTGTCGTGCCAGGAGCTCCTTACACCCGGATTCCGACAGCGCAGTGAAATTTCCGGTGGAAGGCTGCTCGTTGGAACTTGACGTCATGGCCAAACTCCCTCTTCTCGGCGTGTTGAGCGTGTCTCAGTCATCGGCGGCTTCATTCCTCCGGCTAAGGTTTGCGCCCGTCAGGCTTCGCACAAAGGGTCAAAAGTCCCGGCAGCGCGCCGAAATGAC
>Ga0222622_10000370_pt1 | contig 16345 bp, 23 predicted proteins | sample PLM2_5_b1metaG_FD_177335 | JGI IMG/M metagenome (GOLD analysis project Ga0222622, IMG submission 177335) | Groundwater sediment microbial communities from an aquifer in East River, Colorado, USA - PLM2_5_b1 | ecosystem: Environmental > Terrestrial > Soil > Riparian zone | place: USA: East... | reverse complement strand
TCGAGGGTCGGGAGCTGCAGAGCGACGAGATGCCGGCGTTCTGGGCGGAGCTCGTTGAGCGCTACCCGATCGTCTCGCTCGAGGATCCCCTCGCCGAGGACGACTGGGACGGGTGGGCGCAGCTGACCGCCGAGCTCGGCGATCGCGTCCAGCTCGTCGGCGACGACGTCTTCGTCACGAGCTCGGATCGCCTTCGCGAGGGAATCGAGCGCAAGGTCGCCAACTCGATCCTCGTCAAGGTCAACCAGATCGGGACGATCACGGAAACCGTCGAAGCGTTGGACCTGGCTCGAACGAGCGGCTACAGCACGGTGATGTCCCATCGCTCGGGCGAGACGGAGGACGCGACGATTGCCGACCTGGCGGTCGCGTACAACACGGGTCAGATCAAGACCGGCGCGCCGGCAAGGAGCGACCGCGTCGCCAAGTACAACCAGTTGCTGCGGATCGAGGAAGAGCTCGGCCCGCGCTCGGTCTATCCGGGCCGGGATGCCTTTCCGCGCTACTCCCGCTAAACCGGCTTCGCGATCTCCGCAACCGCTCGGCTGTCGAGGAGGTCATAAGGGCAAGAGCGTCGAAGAGCCCAGAGCTACCCTGACATGGTGAGAGACCAACCGCGGAGAACCAAGATCGTCGCCACGATCGGACCCGCGACCGGCACCGCCGAAGGAGTGCGCGCGCTCGTCGAATCCGGGATGGACGCCGCGCGGCTCAATCTTTCCCATGGCACTCGCGAAGAGCACGCGGAGCGCGCCCGCCTCGTCCGCGATGTGCAGGAGACGATTGGCCGGCCGCTCGCGCTGATCGCCGATCTACAGGGCCCGAAGCTCCGGATCGGAAACCTTCCGGATCCGGTGAGGCTGGCGCGTGGCGACGAGGTGGTCGTCACCGGTGACGAGAGCTCGCGCAACGGTGAGCTGCCCGTGCTGCCGGCAGTGATCGGCGAGGTGCTGCAGCCGGGCCACGAGGTGCTGATCGACGACGGCCTGGTCCGGCTCCGCGTCGAGCGCATCAGGAGTGGGCGCGCCGAGTGCGCGGTGCTCGCCGGCGGCATCGTCAGCGCGCACAAGGGCGTGAACCTTCCCGGCGTTCCCGTGCCGATTCCCTCGCTCACCCGGAAGGACATGGACGACCTCGAATTCGCGATGGCACTCGATGTCGACTTCGTCGCTCTATCCTTCGTCCGCTCCGCGGCCGACGTACGCGATCTCAAGGATCTGATCAAGCAGGCCGGTTCGACGGCGAACGTGATCGCGAAGATCGAGAAGGCGGAGGCCGTCGACGCGCTCGATGCAATCCTGCAGGATGCCGACGCGGTCATGGTCGCGCGCGGCGATCTCGGTGTCGAGATCGGCCCGGAGCTTGTGCCGCTGCTCCAGAAGCGGATCATCACCGGAGCCCTCGACCACGGCAAACCGGTGATCACGGCGACGCAGATGCTCGAGTCGATGATCCACCAGGCTGAGCCCACGCGCGCCGAGGCGAGCGATGTGGCGAATGCGATCCTCGACGGGACGTCCGCGGTGATGCTCTCCGGCGAGACCGCGATCGGCGAGTTCCCGATCGAAGCGGTGACGACGATGACTCGAATCGCCCGCGCCGTTGAGCCGAGCCTTGGCTACCGCCACCAGCTGCCGGAGGCGGGGGAGGAGCCGACGGTCGGGCAGGCGATGTCCAACGGCGCCTGCGACCTCGCTGAGACGCTTCGGGCGTCCGCGATCCTCGTCCCAACCTTCAGCGGGCGGACCGCTTCGGCGGTCGCGCGACTGCGGCCACGCCGGCCCGTACTCGGTCTCACGCATCACGAGTACGCATGGCGGCAGATGGCGATCGAGTGGGGCGTCATCCCGCTGCGAATCCCCGAATGCGCCGACGTCGAGGAGCTCTGGGAGAGGTCGGTCGACGCGGCCCGCGAGTCCGGCCTCGTCGAGACCGGCGACCGCGTCGTGATCACGGCGGGCACGGCCGTCAACATCGCCGGCTCGACGAACGTGATCAAGGTCGAGACCGTCTAGCTGTCGATCAAGCAGGACCGCGCGGGCGCCGCGCGAAGACCGACGACCCATGGCTGGTACAACCAGGAAACGGAAACGCCGACCGCGGCGCGGCGTGCTCGTTCGCCGCTGGCTCGGCGTCGGGGCGCTCTGCCTCGTCGGCCTTCTCTACTACCGGCCGCTGCACACGTACGTCGACACGCGCCATACGCTCGTCGAGCGTTCGAGCCAGGTCCAGAGCCTCGGCGCGGAGAAGCGGCAACTGGAGCAAAAGCTCGCCGATACGGCGAGCGACTCGGCGCTCGTACGGGAAGCGCGCAGGCTCGGACTCGTCAAACCGGGGGAGCGCCTCTTCATCGTCAAGGGCATCCCGGCATGGAAGCACGCGCAGCATACGATCAGGCGGCATGGAGGATGAGGCCGTCGTTGCGCGACAGCTCGGTCGCCCGCCACGTGCCTTCCGGCGCGTAGCCGTCCGCTGCCCCTACGGCCGGCCGGCCGTGACGGAGCAGTGGCCGCGTGACGCTGCCGGGGCGCCTTTCCCGACGACGTACTACCTGACCTGCCCGCAGCTCGTGGCGGCGATCTCGCGGCTGGAGGCACGCGGTGGGGTCGAACGCTGGACGCGCGCAGTCGAGGAGGACTCCTCGCTTCGGCAGAGCCTCGACCGTGCGAACGAGGAACAGCGCGAGCTGCGACCCGAGCTCCCCGGCGGGATCGGCGGGTCGACGCGCAGCGGCAGCCTGAAGTGCCTCCACGCGCACGCCGCGTTCGCGCTCGCGCGCCCGGGCTACGAGCTCGGCGAGCGGATCCTCGCCGAGCTGGACCACCTCTGGCCGGATTCAGGCTGCTGCACGGCGAAAGTGGTCTGACCGGCAACGTAGCCATGCTCCCTGGCCCCGCGATCACGCTGCGCCAGAGTCCACGCTCGCCCTTGTCAAGGCTGCGAGCCTTGCCTGCGGACGATCGCGGCCTCTGGCTTGGTGCTCGCGACCCAGGAAGCGGGCAACGTCACCGGCCAGACCACTAGTCTCACCCGCAATGCCGATCGCCCTCGATCAGACTCGCCGCGAGTGGGAATTGGGTCACCGCCGGTTCCAGCAAGAGGTGCGCAAGGCGCCCCGCGGCGAGGCCTGGCTCGAGGAGCTCGAAGCAGTCACCGCCGCGCTTCGCCGCCGCGTCGGTCAGAGCTTCACCCTTGCGGAGCTCGCAGATGCCTACGCGTCGGCCGAGGTCTGGAGCCGGGAAGCCGTCGAGGAGACCGAGCCGGCTAGCGGCTGGCCACGACGGCTTTCGACGGTCACCGACGCGGCGTTCCATCTCTACTCGCGCGGCGCCGTGGACTACGAGCCGTGACGCCGTCAACGACTCCGCTGCGGAACGGTCGTGGCGTGACCGGGCGTCGCCGCGCCCGGCGCCGTCCGGCTCGGAACAAGATCGTGCTCGGCCTCGTGCTCGTGGTCGTTTTCGCGGTCGGCGTCGCGCTGGGGCAGGCGCTGCACGACAACCCGCGTCCCGGCGGCGTGCAGACCTCCTTCAGGACGCTGCCGCCGCTCACCGCGACGGGATCGGGTTAAGAAGTGACAGCTTTGGGTAGCTTTTGGTCGTGGCCCGCCGCGAGTTTCCAGGAAGACGCGCTCCGACGAGCGATCCAGACTGGTTGACGCTCGGCCAGGCCGCGAAGTACCTCGGCGTCGCCCAGAGCACGATTCGGAAGTGGTCCGATCAGGGCCGAGTGCCCGCGTTTTACACGCCGGGCGGGCATCGGCGCTATCGGCGGCCGGACCTCGACAACTTCCTCAACCGCTCGGGCCCGGGCGGCTCGACGCAGCAGGGCCCGGTCGTCCTGATCGTCGACGACGACGAGCGAGTGCGCGAGTACGTGCGCGTCAACCTCGAAATGGAGGGCTACGCGGTGCGCGAGGCCGGCAACGCGGAAGAAGGACTCGGAGTGCTCGAAGAAGTCTCGCCCGACCTGATCCTGCTCGACGTGATGATGCCCGAGGTCGACGGGTGGGAGATGCTCCGGCGAGTCCAGGAACGGCATGGAGTCGGCGCGATCCCCGTCGTGATGTTCAGCGGCAAGGTCAACGAGCAATCTGCCCAAGAGGCCACCGCTCGGGGTGCGCAGGGCTTCGTCGGGAAGCCTTTTGATCCGCAGCAGCTGATCGAGCACGCCAAGCAGCTGCTGCCAGCCTGAGCTACGACCGGCAGCTCGAACGCTGGACCGTCCACCACCGGGTCGGATGGCTGAACCCAGTCTTCGAAGGTCTGTCTTGGATCGGCGGCCAGGGACTGGTCTGGCTCGTGATCGCGGCCGTGCTCGCAGTCTGGTGGAGACGGCCACCGATCTTCCTGCAAGTCGCGATCGCCGACTTGGCCGGGCAGCTCATCTCGTACGGGCTCAAGCAGTGGATCGGCAGAGTGCGGCCCAACGACGTCTACGCGTCGCCGAAACCGCTCGTCCATGCGCCGCACGACGGCTCGTTTCCGTCCGGTCACGCGACGGTGAGTTTCGCCTGCGCGACGGTGCTGGCCTTCTACGCGCCGCGCGCGGCGCCTGTCTTCTTCGTCTTAGCCGCAGCGATCGCCTGGTCTCGCGTCTATGTCGGCGTGCACTACCCGCTCGACGTGCTCGGCGGCGCCGTCCTCGGGGTCGCGATCGCCTTGGCTCTCAGGTTTCTGGCGCGCCGCTGACGGCCGCGTGCTCGTCGGCCAGGGGCCTGAGCGCTATAGCTCTTCGCTCGCTGTCAAGAGCCCTGCCCCGATTACGGCTAGGGACGCCAGCAGGCTGATCCAGATTCCGATCCCGCGCCCGCTTGCCGGCAGGAACTCGTCGGGGATCGAGATCAAGCGGATGAGGACGAAGATCGTCGAGAGCGAGCCCAGCGCGATCACGATCAGGCTTTCCGGAACCGTCGGTGGCAGCTCGATCCCGGCCTCGCCGAGCGCGACGAGCGCGATCACCGCCAGCCCGATGAAGAAGACGAGCTTGCCGAGCGTTCCCGTATGCCAGCCGATGACGCCGATCGTGGGACCGACCGCGCCGGAGCCGGCGTACCAGTCGGTGAAGGCCGAGATGCTGAGCACGAGACCGGAGATCCAGGTGGCGCGCTCGCCGACCGCGGTCATGCCGCCCGGCATCGCCTGAATGCGATCGGCGGGCCTGCGGCTCACGGGCGCGGGGGAGAGGGGTTCCTCGGTTGCCACGGTGGAAGTATGTGCATCTTCGTGGTTTGATTCACATGTTGCCGACCAAAGAGGTTGGAATGAGCGCGTCTCGCGAAGATCCGACCACTGCCGCCGGCGGCGACGAAATCCAGCTCTCTGCCGCCGGGGATCATGTGAAAGGCGAGTTCCGCTGCGCCGATTGCGGATACGCGATCACCGTCTGCAGGGAGCTCCCGCCGTGCGCCATGTGCGGCTGCGAGTCGTGGCAGCCAGGTCTGTGGAGCCCCTTAAGTCGCGCGGCAACCTCCACGCTCGCTTCGCGTTAGAGGCCAAACAGCCTCTGTACCTGATGCCACATGGCGATGCTCAGATAGATGCTGAGCGCGAGCAGAGCGAGCACGATCAGCCAGAAACGGACGTTCGCCGCGCGCCGCTCGCGCGTGCGCCGCAACCGGGCTTCACGCCTCGCCCGCTGGCGCCGATATTCGCGACGGACGACGCCCGGGTCGTAGACGGGCACATCCGGCGGGGGCGTCTTCCTTGCGGGCTCCGCCATCCCCTCAAGTTTAGAAGGCCGGCCTGCTTACATGCCGCCATACTCCCAACTGGGGGGCAATGAGCATCGACCGGGGCCGAACGAAGCGAGCAGCCGAAGGCGCCACGGCGCTCGAAGCGCTGACGGGCGCTCTTAGACGGATGGCCGAGGGTGGGTCCCCCGACGACGCCTTGAAGGCGATCGCGGAAGCGACTGCCGGTGCCACCGCCGCCGAGGCCGTAGTCGTGCGAGTGCTCGCAGAGGGCGGCCGTTGGCTCGAGGCTCGCGCGGTCTGGGCGTCGTCGACCTCCGTCGCCGCCGAGTTGCAGGGCTCGCGGGCGCCGCTCGGGGACGGCGACGCCGTGCCCTCCAGCGGGCACCGGCTTGGATTCGACGTCGCGCTCGCGCTGCCGATCGCGCTCGGGGGCCGCGAGCTCGGCCGGTTGGAGCTCTTCCGGCATGCGCAGTCCTTCACGACCGAACAAGAGACCCTAGGGCGGCTGGCTGCAGAGCATGCCTCGATCGCGCTGGGGGGCCTAGGCGGAAACGGTAAGGGCGTTTCGCCGCTTCCGGCCCGCGAGCTGCTGCGCCTCGGCGGAGACGCGCTCGCCACCGGCCTCGACGTGCAGCGCACCGCCGACGAGGTCGCGCGGCTGGCGGCCCAGGGAAGCGGTGCCGAGGGCGCAGTCGTTTGGCGGCTCGGCGACGACCTGCAGCCGTATGTCGGCGGTACTTTCGGCACGGACGGCCAGGACGAACGCGAGGTTATGGACGCGCTCGCCGCGCGGGCGCCCTTCACCGCCACCTCGAATTCCTGGCTTCTGTTGCTCGGCCAGCCCCCGTTGGGCGCCCTCCAGCTCCGGTTCGGACAGCCGCTCGTCCCCTCCGACGACGTGCTCGATGCGCTGACGACGTTCGCGGCGCGGGCGGCTCATGCCCTCCGCTCGAGCGAGCGCGCACATCGGCAGGCGGTCGAGCTCGACCGCAGCCGGGCACTGGTCGCCGTCGTCGGCCAGGCGATCGCGCAGCTCTCGCTGGCGCACACGCTGGAGACGACGATCGACCGGATCGCCGAGCTGGTCGGCGCCGACCGGCTGGCCGTCTATTTGCTGGAGCCCGATGAGGATCGGCTGTTCGAGGCCGCCGGCCGGGGCCTGGCCGGGCCGCACACTCGTGTGGCCGAGCGGATGATCGAGCTAGCCCGAGGCCCGTTGCGAGGGCGCGAAGCGATGCTGATCGACGACGCGAGGTCGGACCTCCGGCTCGCCTCGGTGCGCCAGCAGCTCGCCGAAACCGGCATCGAAGCAGCGGTCGGCCTGCCGCTCCGCGTTCGTGAGGACCTGATCGGCCTGCTCGCCGTCTATCCGCCCAGCGGACGGACGCTGACGGCGGACGAACTCGCGCTGGTGACCGCGCTCGCCGCGCAGCTTGCGGTGGCCGTCCAGAACGCGCGCCTCCACGAGCAGCTGAAGCGGCGAGATGCCGAACGGAGCGAAGCGCTCGAAGCGGAGCAGCAAACCTCCCGAACGCTGCGTTCCCTCTACGAGATCTCGCGAACGTTCGCCCAGAGCCTCTCGCTCGAGACAACGCTCGAGGCGCTGGTGCGGACGTTCACCGAGTTGCTTGGGCTCGACGCTGTCGGAATCCGGATGCCCGATGAGCGCGCCGAGGCGCTCGTCACTCAGGCCTTGCACGTTCGCGACGAGCGAATGGCCGAGGCGGTCAAGACGATCCTGTTGCGGCCACAGCCGTTGTCGCCGCGCCTACGCAGCCTCCTCGCCGGCGGTCGGCCGCTGCTGCTCGATCCCGGCATCGCCACCGAGCTGGGCGGCGCGTACGGTCTGCTCGTCCCGTTTCTCGAGCGCGGCTCGACGACCGCAATCGTTCCGGTCTCGACGCCGACAGAGGTGCTCGGCACCGTCACATTGGTGTCGCTTGATCCAGGTCGGCCGCTCGGCGAGGGCGACCTCGAGCTCGCGCTCTCTGTCGCCGGCCAGGCCGCGCTAGCGCTCGAGAACGCCCGGCTTTACCAGCAGCAGCAGCGCTTCGCCGACACGATGCAGCGATCGCTGCTCCCGCGGGTCTATCCGAAGATCGAGGGGATCGACCTCGGGGACGTCTACGAATCGTCGGCCCGTCTCGACGTCGGCGGTGACGTCTACGACTTCCTCCGGCTCGACGACGGCCGTCTTGCGGTCGCGCTCGGTGACGTCACGGGTCACGGCATCGACGCCGCCGCGGACATGGCGATGGCGAAATTCGTCTTTCGCTCGCTCGCACGCGAGCATCCCGAGCCGGGCGACTTTCTCGCCGCTGCGAATCAGGTGGTCGTGGGCGAGATCGCGCCGAGCAAGTTCATCACGATGCTCTACCTGACGGTCGATCCTGCGACCGGTGCCGTCGCCTGCGGTTGCGCCGGCCACCCGTGGCCCCGGCTTGTCACGGCTGACGGCGACGTGTCCGCTCTCGCGGCGAGCGGACTCGCGCTCGGAATCGATCCCGGTCAGAGCTACGACGAGCTGCGCGAGCAGCTTCCGGTGGGCGGCGCGCTTGTTCTCTACACCGACGGCGTCATCGAAGCTCGTCGCGTCGGCGAGCCCTACGGCGACGAGCGGCTCGACGCTTTGCTCGCGGCGCACGCGAGCCTGCCCGCGGCGGAGCTTGCCCGCGCCGTCGTCGACGATTGCCGCGCTTTCACCGGCGGCGACCTCACTGACGACTGCGCGGTCGTCGTCATTCGCAGGACTTGACGCAGCTTCGACGCGGTGCTCGCGCGCTGCGAATCGCCCATCGAGGCGCCGCGGCGCTGGGGCCCGAGAACACCCTTGCGGCGTTCGGGCGCGCGATCGAGGTCGGCGTGGACTTCGTCGAGTTCGACGTTCTCGACCTCGACGACGGCACGCTCGTGCTCGCCCACTCTGACGATATCCTCGAGGTGAGCCACGGTCTCGCCGCCGGCCGGGTCCGGTCGCTCCGACTGTCCGAGCTCCGGGAGCTCGCGCCGGAGCTGCCGACTCTGGAGCAGGCGCTCGAGTTTTTCGCGGCTGTCGAAGTCGGACTGCACGTCGACGTCAAGAGCCCTCGGCACGGGCGCGAGATCGCCTCGGCGCTCCGCCGCCACAGCCTCGTCGAACGCACGGTCGCGAGCTCGTTCTGGACGGCGGCGCTCCGCGACCTCCGGGCGGAGGAGCCGCGGCTGGCTGTCGGCATCACCTACCCCGAGGATCGACGCGGGCTTGCGCGCAGGCGGCTGCTGACGCCATTCGTGCCTGCGGCCGTTGCGGTGCTCGCCAGGGTGCTGCCGCGTCGACTTCCCCGCTGGCTCAGGTCGACGGGCGCAACGGTCGCGATGCTCCACTACGCCGTCCTCTCTCGAGCAGCCGTCGATCGCTGCCATACAAGCGGCGCGGCGGTTTGGGCCTGGACCGTGAACGAGCCGGAACTGCTGCGACGGGTCGTCGATCTCGACGTCGACGGGGTGATCAGCGACGACCCGCGGCTGTTTCTACAATGACTGCGTGAGACGGGGAGCGCTTGCAGGTGTTTTTGCGCTTGTGCTCGCCGCCGCCGGCTTGCTCGCCGCCGCGGCCGCTTCGGGTGCGGGGCCGCTTTCGGCTCTGGCGACGACGGCAACGACCGGGCCGACCACCACCGTCGGAACGACGACGGCGGAGCCCACGATCGCTGCCGGGGTCTCGATCGGGGGCGTGCCCGTCGGAGGGCTGACCTCGGCTGATGCATACGACGCCGTCGACCAGTCGTTCTCCCAGCCGCTCACGATCGTCGTTCGGAGCCATCGGCTCGCGCCCCAACCCGGGCAGCTCGGCGCCGTAGCCCGAATCGGAGAAGCGGTCGCCCGGGCCGGAAGCCCCGTACCTGGACCGCAGATCAGGCTCGAGGTCTCGGTCAATCGAGCTCGAGTGCGCTCGTACGTGGGCGTTCTCGCGAAGCGGTTCGATGTGCAACCGGTCGACGCCCAGCTCTTCCTCCGAAATCTCCGGCCCTGGATTGCGAAGCCGGTCGTCGGTCTCACTCTCTACCGCGCCCGTGCAGAGGCGGCGATCGTGGGGGCGTTGGTCGCGAACAAGCATGGCCCGCTGCAGCTGCGGCAGAAGGTCACCCCGCCGGCGACCACCCGGACGAACTTTGGGCCGGTGATCGTGATCCGCCGCGGCTCCAACCAGCTCCATCTCTATCGCGGGATGCGGCCCTGGCGAGTCTTCCCGGTTGCGACCGGACAGGCGATCTACCCGACACCGCTCGGCCGCTTCCGGATCGTCGTCAAGTGGAGGAACCCCTGGTGGTACCCGCCCAGCTCTCCGTGGGCTGCAGGGCTAAAGCCCGTTCCGCCCGGCCCTGGCAACCCGCTCGGGACGCGCTGGATGGGCCTCAGCGCGCCCGGTGTCGGGATCCACGGCACGCCCGACGCGGCGTCGATCGGCTACTCGGCCTCCCACGGTTGCATCCGGATGCGGATCCACGAGGCCGAATGGTTGTTCCGGCAGGTCCGCATCGGGACCACCGTCTTCATCGTTTCCGCGTGACGAAATGAGACCGATCCGCCTTGCTCTCCAGGCACTTACGCTCGTGGGTGTTGCAAGCCTTCTCGCGCTGCTCGTCTGGAAGCTGACGCACGATCCCGGTGGGGGCGTTGCCGCTCAGCTCTCTCAAGGCAAGCGGCCGGCCGCGCCCAACTTCACCCTGCCGCGGCTCGACGGTGATGGAACGGTCGATCTCGCCGCGATCAAGAAGCCGCGCGTGGTCGATTTCTTTGCCTCTTGGTGTTACGCGTGCCCCTACGAGTCGAAGCGGCTCGAGAAATATTCGCGTCAGTACGGGGACAAGATCGCCTTCGTCGGAGTCAACACCGACGACTTCAGCTCCGACGCGAAACGGTACGTGCGCAAGTACGGCCTCACATACACGATCGTCCGCGAGCAGGGCCGGAAGGTGTTGAACACCTGGGGCGGGCTACCGATCCCGCGGGTCTTCTTCATTGACCGCAACGGCAAGGTGATCGGGCAGATGCAGGCCGAGGAAGATCTGCCACGGTTCCTGAAACAGCTCGCGGCCAACAAGGCATGATGCGGCTCGTCGTGCTCGTCGCGGCCGCTTTGCTGCTCGCGCCGGCCGCGTTCGCGAGCGAGCAGCATCCGACGCTGAACGAGCTCGAGAACGAGGTCATGTGCCCCGTCTGCAACACGACGCTCGCTCAGTCGAACTCGGATGCCGCCAAGGCGATCGAGCGCGTGATCCAGGGCAGGATCCGTGCCGGGTGGACGAAGAGCCAGATCAAGGACTTTCTCGTCCAGCAGTACGGGGAGTCGATCCTCGCGGCGCCGCCGAAGCACGGCTTCAATCTGCTCGCGTGGGTGCTACCGCTGGCCGGGATCGGTGCAGCGGCTTTGATCCTCGGCGTCGCTGCTTGGGGTTGGACACGCGGGCGTCCGGACCCCGAATCCCTGGCCGTGCAGTCGTCGAACGGCCAGGGGCCGATCGACCCAGAGCTCGACCGGCGCGTGGACGAAGAGCTCGCCCGATTCGAGTAATGGCCGGCCAGGTTCCGGTCGCGTTTCTCGCGGGGCTCGTTTCGTTCATCGCTCCGTGCGTGCTCCCGCTGGTGCCGGGCTACCTCTCCGCGGTTTCCGCGGTCGAGGCCGGGCGACTCGGCGAGCCCGGGACGACCAAGCGGGTCTTTCTCGCCAGCCTCCCGTTCGTTGCCGGGTTCACCGTGCTCTTCGTCGCGCTCGGTGCGGGGGCGGGGCTCGTCGGCAACGCCGTCTCGCTGAACTCGACGCGGGTGCAGGCGGTGGCCGGCTTTGTTGTCGTCGTTTTCGGGCTTGCGTTCGTCGGCCTGCTGCCGTTCCCCGAGCGCCTCGTCGCGCCAGGCCTCGTCGGCGGCGCGAGGCGTCGGGGCTCGGGGGCGTTGCTCGGTGCGGCCTTCGCGGTCTGCGCCGCGCCTTGTATGGGGCCGGTGCTCGGAACGATTCTCGTCCTGGCGGGGTCGACGACCACTGTGGCGCGCGGGTCCGTCTTGTTGCTCGCGTACTCGCTCGGCCTCGCGCTGCCCTTCGTCCTGACGGGCATCGCGTTCTCGCACGTGATGGGGCCGTTTCGCTGGCTGCGCGATCACTACGTCGCGATCCGGACGGTCAGCGGCGGACTATTGGTCGGGATCGGTCTGCTGCTCTTCTTCGACCGCGTCTGGTGGCTGAGCATCGGCTTCAACCGCGCGCTCGAGGCTGCGGGGTTGCACTAGCGCCGGCGAGGCGGCGCAGCCCGCTTCGCGAAGTTCCACATTTGTTCCAACCCCGGCGCCGACCGGCGCGAAAATCGGCGTTAGGCTCGCTTGCAGAGGGAGGTGGGAAGGAGCCCCTCCCATATAAAAGGGTGGGGGTTGCGCGCGTGTGCGAACTAAAGAGCGGGTGGCGTGAGCTCCAGCGAACCCGCTTCGACGGTTTTGGCGGCGGTCTCGAGCTGCACCAGCAGGGCGGCGATGTCGACGCCCCGGTGCGCGGGGCCGTAGGGCGTGAGGCGCCGGCGCGCCTTCTCGAGCTGGCGTTCGCAGCCGACCCGGTTACCGCGCCCGGCCTGGTACCAGGCGACCGCCACGTGAACGAGCCCCTGGAGGAAGTCGCGCTCGGCCTGCTCGGCGGCACGCCACGCGTCTTCCAGTCCCTCGTGAGCGGCGAAGAACTCGCCGGCCCGAATTAGTTCGAGGCCGCGTTCGAGGGAATCGTCAGATCGCGACTTTGACCTCGCCGCCCTCGACTTTCACCTCGAAGGTCTTCAGCCGGATCGCATGGTCGAATTCGTTCTTGCCGGTCGTCACGTCGTACTGCCAGCCGTGCCACGGGCAGCTCAACGTCGTCCCCTCGAGGCGGCCCTCGCCGAGCGGTCCGCTCAGGTGGAGACAATGCTGCTGGGTCGCGAAGAACTCGCCACCGACGTTCGCGACCGCAATCTCCTGTTCGTCTACCGTGAAGGGCCTGATCGTCCCGGGCGGGATGTCCTCGACGCGGCCGATATTCCGGAACTCGGCTTCAGCCATCTGGCGAGCGTAACAAGGCGGTGAACGAGGGCTTTGGACTAGCGATCGAGAGTGTTAACCTCGGTGGGTGGCGACGATCCTGCTGGCGGGAGTCGACCTCTTCTTTCGCGGCAAGCTCGAGGGACTTCTTCCTGGCTACCACCTCGTCACGGTCGATAGCGTCGACCCGCCCGATCTCGTGATCGCGGACATCGCCCGGATCGATCCCGACGAGGTCGCCGACGCCTATCCGGACGTGCCGATTCTCGGCTTCACGAACCACACAGACACGTCTGGATTGCGCCGCGCCCACGAGGCCGGTTTCGACCAAGTGGTCGTGAAATCCGCGCTGACTGAGCGCGCCAAGGACCTCGTCGAGGAGCTAACCGCCTGAGTAGACTGACCGGCCGATGACGTACATTATCGCCGAGCCCTGCATCGACATCAAAGACCTCTCGTGCGTCGATGTCTGCCCCGTCGACTGCATCCACGAGTTCGAGCGCATCCTGATCATCGACCCCGAGGAGTGCATAGATTGCGGGGCATGCGAACCGGAATGTCCCGTTGAGGCGATTTTCCCCGAGGACGCGCTGCCGGAGAAATGGAACGACTTCGTGAAGATCAACTACGCCTACGGCGACGGCGCCGATGTCATCAACAACCTTACGAACGAATACGCGACGCAGCACAACGTCCAGAATCCGCCCCTCGAGGGGTAGTTATTTCCAGCGCTCGCTGGGAACAACCGAGGCGTCCAGCGAGAAAGGGGTTTTTCGATGCCGCAGCAAGCCTGGAACGCCAAGCGCGAACGTCAGTACGAGCACATCAAGAAAGCCGAGAAGAAGCAGGGGCGCTCGACCAAGCGAGCAAAGGAGATCGCCGCAGCGACGGTCAACAAGGAGCGCGCTCGCAAGGGTGAGGCGAAGTCGGCCTCGCCGAGTTCGATCCGCGACATCTCATCGGGCCGCCGCGGCGGATTGCGCTCCGGAAGCGGTCCCGGCGGGCGCACGAAGGAGCAGCTCTACAACGAGGCCAAGCGGCGCGGGATCAAGGGCCGCTCGCGAATGAACAAGGCCCAGCTCCAACGGGCCGTCGCAGCAAAGAGCCGGTAATCGGGAGGCTCTCGGTCACCTACCTACGCATGGTTATCCTGCTGCGGTGAGGCCGCAGACGCTCGACCACGTCGCGCTCTGGGTCGCCGAGCGCGATCCAATCGCGGACTTCGTCACCGCTCATCTCGGCATGCACGTGATCGAGCGAACCGACAAGTTCACCCTCGTCGGCTCGGACGCTCGCCGCGGCAAATTGACGCTCTTCGAGGCCGAAGGGCCGCGTGAGCGCGGCGCGCTCAAGCACATCGCCCTCCGGGTATCCGACTTGCGCGCGGCGATCGCGGAGCTGCCTGAGAACCTCGCAGTCGAGCAGCCGCGCGAGGGCGAGGCCTATTTCGACCTCTCCGAGGGCCTTCGACTCGGGCTCGTCGAGGGGCAAACCGACGTTGACTACGACCTCGACCACGCCGCCCTGTTCTCGCGCAACCAAACCGCCACGGCACGGGCCTACGAGCGGCTCGGCTTCCGCTATGCGCCCCCCGGCCCCTCGGAGCAGCCGCGTGTCGAGGTCGGAGGCGCCTTCGTCGAGCTGCACGAGGGCGACCCGGGTGAGCCTGAGCGCCCGCTGCTGAACCATCTTGCGGTGCTCGTCGACTCGGCCGAGGAGCACATCTCCGAGGCCGAGGAGCTCGGCGTCGAAATCGACGACGTCGTCGACGCGCCGAACACGTACGCGGTCTTTCTCTGGGGCCCCGAGCGTGTGCGGGTCGAGTACGTAGAGCACAAAGCAAGCTTCTCCCTGACCTAGGTGTATATCGCCGGCGCCGGCATGGCCGGCCTGTGCGCGGCCGCGCGCGCCCGGGAGCTCCGCGTCACGCCCACCGTGTTCGAGAAGGGCAACCGGCCGGGCGGCTCGATGCTGCTGTCGAGCGGCGTCGTCTGGCGATACCGCTCGCTTGACGACTTCCGGCGCGAGTGTCCGACCGCCGATCCCCGGCTTCAACGGCTGATCGTCGAACAACTCGACGACGCACTCGACTGGCTGGAGTCGCTGGGCGCCCCGCTCGTCTGCTCCGAGACAGAGAACCCGCGCACGGTCGGCCGGCGCTTCGATCCGGTCGGCCTGACGGATGTGCTCCTGCGGGCGGCGGGGGACGTTCAGACGGGACATGCCCTGGGGTCAGACCTCGGGACACGTCTGGAGGAGCCGCACGTGCTGGCAACCGGTGGCTTCCCGATCCGGCTCGCCCGCGAGCGCGGTTTGGCCGTGCGCTCGAACCCGTGGAGTGAGGGCGACGGCCTCGAGCTCGGCCTTGCCGCGGGGGCTGCAACAACGTTTGGGATGGACGAGTTCTATGGGCGGGCGATGCCGGCGCCGCCGGCGAGGTGGGGGGAGGACGAGTTCGTCGACCACGCCCAGCTCTACGGGCATCTCGCCCGGGTCTTCGACGAGAGCGGAGAGGGGATCGCCGTGAAGGATGACGACTGGTCGGAGAACGGTCTCGTCCAGGAGATCGCCCGCCGCGGCGGGCGAGCCTGGTTCGTCGTCGATCCGAACAACCTCGGGCGTAAGACGCCGTACGGAACGGTCGCCGAGGTTGTCGAGCGCGCCCGCTCAGTCGGCGGGACGGTCGAGGAGCGCGACGACGGCAGCCTTGCGGTCTACGTCGCGGCTGCGGTCACCCACACGATCGGCGGTGTCGTGATCGACGAGAGGACCCGCGTACTCAGTCAAAAGGGGACCCCGATCGAGGGGCTCTACGCGGCCGGAGTCGACGCCGGCGGCTGGTCGACCGGCGGCTACGCTAGCGGACTCGCCGCCGCGCTCGTTTTCGGCCGGATCGCGGCCGAGCAGATCGCTAGCTGATCGGCTGGAGGTAAGCGCAGAGACGCCGGTCGCCCGGCAGCGGCGAAGGTCCGATCTTCGAAACCCGGAGCCGCGCCCCGTCGTCTTCGATCTCCTGACCGACGCCCGGCAGATCGCCTTGGCGCTCGCGCAGCTCGTAGCCCGTCGTCTTCGAGATGAAGAGCAGATAGCCGTTCGCGCTCATTCCGGGCCGCGATCCTAGTCGGAGCGTTCGCTCTCCGCTGCATACCGTGGCAAGACGACCCGGACGGCGGTGCCGCCGTTGGCCCCCGCGCCGACCGTCATGCGGCCGTTCAATGTCAGCGCGCGTTCCTCGATCGCCTCGAAGCTTCGCCGCCTGCGCTCGCCCGTTCCGTCGTCGGAGATCTCCGTCGCGACCTCCCCGTCGAGCTGTGCGACGCGAATCGAGATCCGGGTAGGCGGCCCGCGGCGGATCGCCTGGCTGACCGCCTCGCGGATGATCTGGTAGAGCCCGACCTGCGCCTTCTCCGCCAACTGCCCGGCTGCGTCGAGATCGAGGTCGACCTGGATCTGGTTCGAAAGCCCGATCTGGTCGGCGTAGGCGCGAACGGCAGCAGCGAAGCCCTGGTCACGCAGGACGACAGGCTCGATGTTGAAGGAGAGGTCGCGCAGCGAACGGATCGTCTCCCGGTGGCGTTCGAGCGCGGCCGCCAGTACCCGTTGGGCATCGTCGAG
>Ga0222622_10000369_pt1 | contig 16373 bp, 18 predicted proteins | sample PLM2_5_b1metaG_FD_177335 | JGI IMG/M metagenome (GOLD analysis project Ga0222622, IMG submission 177335) | Groundwater sediment microbial communities from an aquifer in East River, Colorado, USA - PLM2_5_b1 | ecosystem: Environmental > Terrestrial > Soil > Riparian zone | place: USA: East... | reverse complement strand
CGTGCAGTGCCACGGGTGGTATTAGGGCTCTTTGCCCCACGTTTTCTTTTGAAACGAGACGCGCCCAGATCCTTCCTCGAACGCTTCAAAGTGCTCCGGATTTTGCTGATAGTATTTTTGGTGATACGGCTCCGCGGGATAGAACTTCATCGCGGGCAAGATTTCAGTCACAACTGGCTTTTTGAATTTTCCAGATCGGCCAAGCTTTTCCTTCGACATTTCGGCAATCTTTTTCTCCTCATCGCTGCTGTAGAAAATCGCGGCGCGATAACTCGGGCCGATATCGGTGAATTGGCCGTCGGCCTGCGTCGGATCAATTTGCCGCCAGTAAATATCGAGCAGTTGCTCATACGAAATCTTCACCGGGTCGTAGGTGACTTCTAGTGATTCCCGGTAATTTGTTTTTTCAGATGTAACGAGCTCATAAGTCGGATTCGGTTGTGCTCCACCACAATAACCAACGACTGTCTTGATCACGCCTTTTGCTTTATCGAAAGCCGGCTGAATGCACCAAAAACACCCGCCGGCAAAAATCGCGGTTCTTATGGACGCCGAAGAGGAATTTTGCGGATTGGTATCGGCGATACTGATGGCGTTAAGCGCTGCGTAGCCAAGCGCAAGAAGGAAAATTCGATTCATACTGTCGACGTTAGACACCATATGCATCGGCGCGTTGTGAATAACTCAGACCGTTTTTGCTTGCCATTACCGGGCCCGACTGTCATAAGCGGGTCGATCTAAGCCGCAGAAGACTAGAATGGTTAAAACCGCCGGTCTGATTTCTCCTCAGCGTGCCTGCAGGTGAGGATAGCTTAACTCACCGCAGGCACGTCTGTTCTCGAGTCGTTCCGCAGTCGCGGTATTCGTTGACCAGTCAGCTCGATCTGGAAAAGATCTTCGGCCGCAAGGCGCGATTGCATGTCGATCTTGGGTGCGGGGATGGTTCGTTTCTTCGCGCTGTAGCACACCGGATGCCCGAGAAAAATTTTCTTGGGATCGAACGCTTACTCGGTCGAATCCGCAACGCTGCGCGTAAGGCCGCCGATCTGAGCAATGTGCGGCTGCTGCAGATAGAGAGCTCCTATGGCGTGCGCTATCTGTTGCCGGCGGAATCAGTGGAAACCTTCTATCTCTTGTTTCCCGACCCATGGCCAAAACGTCGGCACCATCGCCACCGGATCGTGACATCAGATTTCCTCAACTCCATTCATGTCGCGCTTGAGAAGAAAGGTGTGATTCACATTGCGACCGATCATCTTGACTATTTTCGAAAAATCAAAGACATCGCCGAATCGAATCCGGGCTTTGCAATTGTCGAGCTGGATGTCGAACTGCCACCGACAGGATTCGAGCTGATTTTTCGCCAGAAAGGAACGCCGATTCAATGGTTGGCGCTTCGGAAAATTTCGCCGGTGAAATAACTTTGCGCTTCCCATCCATCATGATCGAAGCGCAGTGTGACCGCGCCGGTCTGATCCTGGCGAAACAGCTTAATCCCCCTCTCCTGCAATTCCTCGACCCAGGTGTCGGTAATTCGCTCGTGATCAGGAAAATCACGCGAACTCGCAATGACCAGGCGTGGGCGCGCAGTATCAAGAAATGCTTCGGAGCCGGACTGTCCGGAATGATGCTGGCCTTTGACGATAATGTCGCTGCGAATATCCAAATGCCGCGCCAACAATGCCTGTTCGGTTTTAATGCCACTATCCGACATGAACAAAATCGACGACGCCGGCGCAACCAACGCGCGGATGACATACGCCTGATCGTCAGCGGTCGCAGATGTGAAGTTACGCGGAGGGAATAGGACGCGCGCAGTAACCTCGCGCGAAAGATCGAAATTGTCTCCCGCAGTCAAAGCAGCCGGCTTGATTCCGCGTTGCTGAAACAGACGTTGCAATCGCCGGTGAATGGTTGAGCGATCCGGCGTCGGATTGTCCAGCATATGCGCTGGACGAAAGTCGTCCAGCAATTGCGCCGTTCCACCTACGTGAAGGGCGTCACCATGCGTGAGCAGCAAGCCGGAAAGCCGGTTTACGCCCGCCCAATGCAAATACTCGTGAACCACACGTTCGTAGCTCCGGTCATTGCCGCAGTCGAACAACCAATTCTGTCCTCCACTTTGGAAGTGAACAGCGGCTCCCGCACCGAGATCGAGCACCGTGATCCTCGCAATCAGCTTTTCGGGCCAATGCAGGTGTCCGATGTAAAAATGCCCGCCGGGAACATGCGCGAGGATTTGCACGATTCCCAAAACCAGCCGAGCCAAAGACCAGTTGGCATTGTTAAAGATCACAGCCAGTCCCGGCAACAACGGTGTCGAAACAAGAGAGAGAAGTGCAGTCGCCAGTATGAAGAAGGCTATCGGCACCACGAGCAAATTGGCCAGCAATGAAATTGGCGTGACAATGTAGAAATACCAAAGCACGAGGGGCAGTGAGCCTGCCCAGGCTGCGAGAGAAACGCTGCTTCCGCGACACAGCCAGTCAAAGCTTGCGTGTATCCAACGTTGCGGGCCGCGGACCAGTGTGCGTGGCAAAAAAGGATCCGGCGCGCTCCAGCGCTGCAAAAGCCCGGAGAGAGGATCAGCAAACAATACAATGGCGCCCACCACCGCAAAGGAGAGTTGAAAGCCTGTCGAGAAGAGTTCGTTTGTGTCCCAGCAGAGAAGAAAAACTGCAGCCGCAGCGAGACTGTTAAAGACGAAACCTTTTCGATCGAAAAAGAAACCGCCAAGTAAAATCGAGCTCATTACCGCCGCCCGCACACTCGAGATGTGGAGTCCTGTGACTGCAGCGTAGAAGAGCAGCAGTGGAATGATGAACGCCGCCGCCCATCTATGCGAGAGCCGCGCGACCGTCGCCAGCATCCATAGTAGCGCGGCGACAATTCCTACATGCAGACCAGCGACAGCGAAAAGGTGAAGAGTGCCGGTTTGCTGAAATGGTTCTTCGATGTCCTCCGGCGTCTGGTGCCTTTGGCCGAGCACAATTCCGCTGAGAAAATCTTGAACGTCTGGCGCGTCCTCCAGCCCTCGGCAAAGCGCGTTTTGCATCCAAGTCCGCGACTTTTGCGCTGCCCGCATGATGGCGTTGCCACCGCCGTGTCGAATCAGCGTGCCGTCCTCCGGATAACGAACGAATAGCATTCGGCGAACGTCGCGGCGCGCGAGATAAGAACGCATATCGAATTCACCCGGATTTCGCGGCGGTGGTATCGGCTCGGCAGTTCCAAAAAACTTCAGTTCAGCGCCAAATTCCGGCGCGCCTTTCCAACGGACCTGCCACACCGCGCGCGTGGATTGTTTCCGATCTTCGAACTCAATTGATTTGAGCTTGAGTAGAAACGTCGCAAATCCGCTCGGCGCGATTTTTGCCTCAGTGATTATCGAGCCGATTGCTGTGACGACTCGTGGGCGGCTACCAAGCTCGGCCGCGAGCTGCTGGCCTTGCGTGTTCTGAGTCGTGAAATTGTGCAGTAGGAAAAAACCAGCTCCGACAATGACGTATGTTGCGACCAATCGCGGCCAGCAGAGCGCAACGAGAATGAAGACCACGAGGATTATCGCTGTTGCAGTGATGGCGATAGATGGAAGCGGAAAGATTTCCGCCGTGATAATTCCCATTGCAGCCATCACCGCCAGACCGACGAATGGCTGGCGCGGCGCACTGAGCAATTTCATCAATGGGCTTTTCGCTTATCCCACCTCTAGTAGGCAAGCCGCAATCGTGCGCAGGAATCATCAGGAATTTTTAGAGAATGAGCAAGACGTCGAATGTCGTTCAATATCTGGCACCGCCTTAATTTCAATACGTGACGCCGGCAATCCTGCCTGCGGGTGGGTCCTTGCGGACAATCTGGATTTTCTTAGCGCCGAAGGCGCAGTATTCACCATCAGCCTGGGGCACCGCCCCAGGATTCATGGAATCCAGAAAGTGCTAGCGCTGACGGCGCGATTCACTCTTGCCGCGCCAGTTCGATTCACGGTGCAGGGTTGAAACGCGCTTTCAGCGCTTGTTCATGCGTTGATTTGAAGCCCTAGGGCGATGCCCCAGGCTAACCGTGAGGCGGCGCCTTTGGCGCTAGCACATTCGGCACCGTTGCCTGCATCACGGGCGCGCCGTAATTTCCTGCGTGCAGGATTTATTCGAGCAAGCCGAAGACGTTGAAGCGGCAGACAGCGCTGCACCGCTCGCTACGCGCATGCGCCCGTGCTCGCTGGAGGAATTTGTCGGCCAGGAACACATTCTTGGGCCGGGTAAACTTCTGCGACGCGCCATCGAAGCCGATCGTCTACCCTCGGTGATCTTCTCCGGACCGCCCGGCAGCGGCAAGACCACACTCGCCCGCGTCATTGCCGAGATGACGCACGCTAAATTCATTCGAATAAGCGGCGTGGAAAGCAACGTTGCCGAAATGCGCCGCGTAATTGCTGCCGCGACCAATCGCCTTCGCACATCAGGGCAAAGGACGATCCTGTTCATTGACGAGATCCATCACTTCAACAAAGCGCAGCAGGACATCCTTTTGCCCGATGTCGAAGCTGGAAATCTCCGCCTGATTGGCGCGACCACTTACAATCCGTTTTTTTACGTGAACAGTGCGCTTGTCTCGCGCTCGCAGGTTTTTAGACTTGAGCCTCTCACCGTCGAACAACTGGAACAGCTGATCGATCGCGCCCTGACCGTCAAAGAGCGCGGCCTGGGAAACTACAATGTGAAGATCGACAAGGACGCGCGCCGGCATCTGGCGAAGCTCAGCGACGGCGATGCGCGCAAATGTCTAAATGCCCTCGAGATCGGCGTGCTAACAACGCCCACTGTAGCCGGGGTCGCTGACCCCGGCACCGCGATCAGCGATCGCGGCCACAGCGTAATTCATTTCACGCTCACTGTTGCCGAGGAAAGCATCCAGCAGAAAGCAGTGGTGTACGATCGCGCCGGCGATGCGCACTACGATACGATTAGCGCCTTCATTAAAAGCATGCGCGCTTCGGAGGAACAAGCCGCGATGTATTGGCTCGCGAAAATGCTGCATGCCGGTGAGGACTTTCGTTTCATCGCGCGGCGGATCGTGATTTTTGCGAGCGAAGACATTGGGCTTGCAGATCCAGAAGCGCTGCCACTGGCAATCGCGACGCAACAGGCAGTGGAATTTGTCGGCTTGCCCGAAGCGCGCATCCCTCTTGCGCATGCGACCGCTTACATGTGCCGCGCGCCGAAGAGCCGCAAGGCGTACGACGCGCTCAATGCCGCCACCGAAAAGATCGAAACGGAACAAACCGATCGTGTCCCCGAGCATCTCAAGAATAAAAATTTTCCGGTAAATCCGAAAGGATGAGGACGCGATCGTGCGACCGGTCTCGAGATTTCTCCGCCTGATTCGTTTTTCGCACACAATTTTTGCTCTGCCGTTTGCGTTAGGCGCACTGGTGGTCGCAGCGAATGGCTGGCCGTCGTTGAGAATTCTGTTTCTGGTTGTCGTCTGCATGGTGTTCGCGCGCACGGCGGCGATGCTTTTCAATCGGCTGGTCGATTGGTCGCTTGATCAACGGAATCCGCGTACTGCTTCGCGTCATTTGCTCATTTCGAAACCGGCGGCCGTTGTATTGCTTGCCCTGAGTTCTGCAGGATTTGTAGCGTCCGCAGCGGCAATTAATCGCCTGACGTTCCTGCTCGCCCCGGTCGCGCTGTTTATGATTTTTTTCTACTCGCTCACGAAACGGTTCACCGGCGCGACACATTTCTTTCTCGGACTTGCACTGGCGGTCGCTCCAGTCGGCGCGTGGATCGCGCAAACCGGACGCATTGATATCGCGCCGATTGTGCTAGCGGCTGGAGTGATTTGCTGGGTAGCAGGATTCGATCTGATTTACGCCACGCAGGATTACGACTTCGACCGACGCGAAGGCATTCATTCGCTGGTCGTGAAACTCGGGATTCCACGCAGCCTTCATCTGGCGCAGCTATTGCATCTTTTCGCTTTTGCTGCGCTGATCGGGTTCGGTCTCGTGGCAAAGCTTGGTCCGCTCTATTACTGGTCGATGCCCCTAATTGCAGCGGCGCTCGCTTACGAACATAAAATCGGCAAACTCGATCTCGCCGGAATCAATCGCGCGTTTTTTCAAAGCAATGCATTTGTGAGCGCGGTATTTCTGCTCGCGGTTTGCGCGGATCGATTGATCTAAGTAGGGGCGATTGACCTCAATCGCCCGAGGCGGTTCAGGTGAACCGCCGCTACCTACATCGCGTTTAACATTGCCACGCGTCTTTCATGCCGGCCGCCGTCGAAACCAGTTTCGAGCCAAATACGCACAATTGTCAGCGCCAGGTCCTCAGGGATCAGGCGCTCACCTATGGAAAGGACGTTAGCATCGTTGTGCTGGCGCGAGAGCCGGGCGGACTCTTCGTTCCAACAAAGCGCGCAACGCACACCGTGCACCTTATTGGCCACCATTGCTTCGCCATTTCCGGAACCGCCGAAGACGATGCCCCTTTCGCACTCGCCGCGTGCTACCGCTTCTGCCGCCGGCCGAATGAACAGCGGATAATCAACCGGTTCTTCACTAAACGTGCCGAAGTCTTTCACTTCGTGTCCGAGAGAGGTTAGGAGTTCCTTCACCTTCTCCTTGTAACGAAAGCCAGCGTGGTCTGAGCCGAGGGAAATTTTCATGAGATACGAATTACACGAATCGTCACAAATTTCATGGCGATTGAGTCAATCGTGTTGGTTCGTGAAATTCGTGTCTCAATAAGGGAAGCGCCGCTTATTGTGTTTATCCGCCGTGTAGTTTTGCGAGCTCGCTCCAGATCTCCTTCTCGCGTTCAGTTATTTTCTTCGGGACGTTGATCTGAACTTCGACATAAAGATCGCCACGCTTGCCAGAGACGCCAGGCAGTCCCCGTTCGCGCAGACGAAACCGTTGTCCGCCCTGAGTACCTGGCGGAATTTTCAGGCGCACCTTTCCCTCGAGGGTAGGCACGAGCAATTCACTGCCCAGCACCGCCCGCCACGGCTCGATTTTCACCTCGTGAATCAGGTCACTGCCTTCGACTGTAAAATCCGGGTGTCGCGCCAGACGCACGCGAAGAAAAAGATCGCCGCTTTTTCCTCCGCGCACCCCCACTTCGCCCTGACCGCGCAACCGAATTCGCTGTCCTTCGTGGACGCCGCGCGGGATTTTAACCTGGTAATTTTCCACTTTGTTTGAGCCAGCCCGGCGCAAAGAGACTGTTCGAGTCGATCCGTGCAGCGCTTCCTCAAGCGTGACCATGATGTCCGCTTCGACATCGGCGCCACGCTCTGCCGTCGCCTGCCGTCCGCCAAATCCGCCGAAAGCCGAGCGGCCTCGGCCGCCGCCGAAAAACGCTTCGAAGAAGTCGCTGAATCCGGTTCCGTCGAACTCGAATTGCACTCCGCCACCGTCGCCGCCCCACTGATAAAACCCGCCGCCGGGTTGCTGCGCGCCTCCCCATCCTGGCGGTGGCTGGAATCCGCCCGGCCGATTCCAATCCGCGCCGAGCTGATCGTATTTCTTGCGCTTTTCGGGGTCGCCTAGCACTTCGTAGGCTTCGTTGATTTCTTTAAATTTTTCCTCGGCTGCCTTTTTGTCTTTGGCCACGTCGGGATGATATTTCCGTGCCAGCTTGCGAAACGCGCTACGAATCTCGTCTTCCGTGGCGGTCTTCGGAACACCCAGTGTCTCGTAATAATCTCGGAACTGTACGGGCATTTGCTCTCAAGCTTGTGCCTTCGCGCGCTTCGCGCAACTCTTGAACCGCGCACGGGGACGGCGGACTAGAGACCGCCGTTCCTTGAGTGTCTGGCTGATTCGAGCAACTGTTTGAACCATGCGGGAGCTGGGGAAATTCATCGTGATCATCGGTGTGATCATGACGCTCGTTGGACTGGTTATGTGGAGCGGGTTTGCGCCGAAATGGCTGGGCCGGTTGCCGGGAGATATCCGGATCGAGCGCGAACATTCCGCGTTTTATTTTCCGATCGTCACCTGCGTCATCATCAGCATTGTCCTAAGCTTGCTCTTGTCGGTTTTCTCAATGTTCCGGCGCTAAGTAGTTTCAATCGCCCTGTTATCTCAAGCGCTGTAGCCACGGGCCTACGACCCGTCTGATCTTGCACGGTGTCCGGCCGTGTGCGAACGGCCACAAAGCCGTGGCTACAAAAACAATCCGCACTCAACTCAATCAACATGTGGCGGCGCTATTGCGTTGCCGTCGCTGCCCGCGGATGAAATCAACGCCCGTCTCAGGCGGCGCAATTGTCAGCGATGTCATGATTATTGGGCAGGCGCCCGGACCCAGAGAGCCGGTTTTGCAACGACCCTTTGCACATACCGCTGGCAAAACGCTTTTTCGCTGGTTCGAAGAATTCTGCGGGATGAACGAAGCGGTTGTTCGATCAAAAATTTATTTCGCTGCAGTCTGCCGCTGTTTTCCCGGCAAGAATTCCGGCGGTACAGATCGCGTTCCAGCACCCGATGAAATTCGCAACTGCTCGCCATGGCTCGACAATGAGCTCCGAATTTTGCGACCGCATCTCATCATTCCAGTCGGCAGACTGGCCATCATGCAATTTATCGACTGCGCAAAATTGGAGAAAATGATCGGCCGTAAATTTCGGGTGGAACGCGCGGCACACCGCTTCGATATGATACCGTTACCGCATCCCTCAGGCGCATCACCGTGGCACAAGATTTCGCCGGGAAAACAATTGCTCGAAAAAGCGCTACGCAACATCGCCCGTCATCCGGCAATCCGTGAGCTCAAGACTAGTCTGAAGCCAGAAATCCAAGAATTTTTCATGCAGGATTGATTGACTCTTCTCTTGGCTTCCTGGTTTCCAGATTCATCTTCTTACTGAATGTCCTCCACAGTCCCAACTCGCTCGGAAATCTCAGCTTCCGACAAATGGGATCTCACGCATCTCTTTGCCGATGTCGGTAAATGGCAGCAGGATTTTGCCTGGCTTCAGTGCACCTATCCGAAACTCCAGGCGTGGAAGGGAAGAGTAGGTGAGTCGGCGCAAACGCTCGCCGCGGTTCTTGAGTTTGAGAAGGCGCTCGAGCTGAAGATGGAGCGCGTCCATCATTACGCCTCCTTGCAACTGGCGGAGGACAGCACGAACAACGAATACCTCGCGCGTATGGGACAGCTTCAGAACCTGCTAACCAAGATCGGTGAAGCGGCAGCGTTTGTTGTTCCGGAAATCCTCGCGATCGATGACGAAAAGTTCGCCCAGTTCATTGCAGATCCAGCATTGAAGGATTGGCGAATCAAGTTGCAGAAGATTCGGCGGATGAAGCCGCATGTGCTCTCAGAGGTCGAGGAACGCATTCTGGCGCTAGGCAGCGTTGCACTCAGTGGTTATGACGACACATTTTCGCAGTTAACCGACGTGGACATGAAGTTCGGCGTCTTGGTCGACGAGACTGGACGCGAAAGACCGCTGACCCAAAGTTCGTTTAGCTCTTTTTTGGTGAAGCGCGATCCTGAGGTGCGCAAGCGCGCCTTTCATCAATTCTACGCAGAATTTCGCGATCACGAGTACACGCTTGCGGCGTCGCTTGCCTATTCCGTCAAGGCGGATGTGTTTCACGCACGAGCAAGGCATTACTCCTCTGCGCTCGAAGCGGCGCTTTTTCCCGACAATGTGCCGATCGCAGTTTATGCCGGATTAATCGATTCAGTCCGTGGGAACTTAAAGCCGCTCTTTCGCTATTTCGATCTGCGCCGCCGCGTCCTTGGTTTAAACGAGCTACATCATTACGATACCTACGTCCCGCTCGTTCCGGAAATCGAGACGCGTTTCAATTTCGATGATGCCGTCGAAACTGTCTTGGGCTCGCTGACTCCGCTCGGGAAGGAATATGTCGATGTGCTGGCGGAAGGATTGCGCTCGAAGCGCTGGTGCGATCGTTACGAAAACAAAGGCAAACGCAGCGGCGCGTTTTCATCCGCGAGTTACGGCGCGCCACCATACATCCTGATGAATTATAAGTATGACGTGTTCGCTGATGTTTACACGCTGGCCCACGAGGCTGGTCACTCGATGCACAGCTGGTTCTCGCAAAACTCACAGCTCTTTCAGGATTATGAGTATCCGATTTTCCTGGCGGAGGTCGCCTCGACGTTTAACGAGGAATTGCTCACGCATCATCTGCTCCAAACTACCACCGATCCGAAGATGCGGGCTTACATCATCAACCGCCAAATCGATGATCTGCGCGGCACGCTTTTCCGCCAGACTATGTTTGCTGAATTCGAAAAGATCATTCATGCCGTCGAGGAGAGCGGCGATGCGCTAACGCTCGATCGTTTTAAATCGGAATATCACAAACTTCTCGAAACCTATTTTGTTGAGAATTTTGCGCTCGATCCGGAGCTCGACCTGGAATGCCTGCGTATCCCGCATTTCTATCATGCGTTTTACGTTTACAAATATGCGACAGGAATTTCCGCTGCAGTGACACTTTCGCAGCGCGTGCTTTCCGGCGAGTCAGCGGCCGTGGATGCGTATCTCAATTTTTTGCGCTCAGGCGGCTCAAAGTTTCCGCTGGAGACATTGAAGGCGGCAGGCGTGGACATGACGACCTTTGCACCTATCGAGAGCACGTTGCGCTTGTTCGAACGTCGGCTCGCAGAACTGGAAGAGCTCTTACGGTAGGGCGTTTGTGTCAGACGCCATGGCATTTCACAAATGGAGCTGGAAACTGGCCAACTTCTTCAGCGACTGAAACCGCTGTTCCAGGAGAATTTCGAAAAGCTTGGCGACTTGGGCGCTGCAGTGTCAGTTTGGCAAAACGGAAGGCCCGTCGTCGACCTTTGCGGCGGATTTCGAGACGCGCGTCGCGAAAATCCGTGGACGAGCGACACACTTGTTCTAGTCTGGTCTGCGACTAAGGGAATCGGCAGCGCATGTGTCCTCCATGCATTGCAGCAACACAAAATCAGCCTTGACCGACGGGTAGCGGAGTTCTGGCCCGAGTTCGCGCAGGCTGGCAAGGAAAAAATCACACTCGCAGAATTGCTTTCCCATCAGACGGGGCTTTGCGCTTTGGATCGGCGAGTCGATGTCCTGGATTACGATGCCGTGATTCGGGCGCTGGAGGCGCAAAAACCGTTGTGGCCACCAGGTACTGCACACGGGTATCACGCGCGCACATTTGGATTCCTGCTCGATGAACTCGTGCGCCGAATTGCCGGAAAGACGCTGTCAGATTATTGGCAGGAGAATTTTGCCAGACCGCTTAGTCTCGATTTCTGGATTGGCCTGCCGGAAAAGGAAAATTCCCGGGTGGCAACGATGCACGCACCGAAAACAGGCAAGCCGCCCGAACCGAAACAGTTTTATACAGATCTTGTTACGCCGGGCACTTTGGCGAGACGGACATTTAGCTCGCCTCACGGCCTAAATGTGATCAGCAAAATGAATGACCCCCTCGTGCGCACGCAGCCGATTGTTTCCTTTGGCGGAATCGGCAGCGCCTCGGCGCTTGCGAAATTCTATTCGATGCTTGCGAATAGCGGAAACGCTGATGGCCAGACATTCTTCTCAGCAGAAACACTCAAATGGATGAGTGCGACGCTCACACATGGTGTTGACCGCGTTTTTCAGATACCAACAGCGTTTTCGGCCGGCTTTATGAAGGATTCTGCAAAAGCACAAGGAACGGTGGTCTCTAGTCCGCCGAATTTAAGAGAAGGGCGGATTGGAAACCGCCCCTCCTTGGGTACGCGAAGGATGTGTGGACCATCACAAACTTCCTTTGGACATCCCGGTGCAGGCGGTAGCCACGCCTTTTGTGATCCTGAAAATAAAATCGCATTCGTGTACGTAATGAATCAAATGGAGCAATCGGTGTTGCCGAACGAAAAATCGCAGCGGCTTGTGGACGCGATTTATGGGTAGGGGCGATTGACCTCAATCGTCTTCACGGGCGGTTCGGTGAACCGCCCCTACCTATTCCCCGATTATCGTGATTGAAACTTTTCGCCGATGTGGGGCGCGCCGGTGTTCGAAGAGAAAAATGCCCTGCCACGTTCCGAGCTGCATTTTCTCATCCACAATCGGAATTGTCTCACTAGTGCGCGTCAATGCCATTCTGATATGCGACGGCATATCATCGCTGCCCTCGGAACTGTGCGTAAAGTAATCCACGGCTTCGGGCACAAGCCGATCGAAAAACTCTTCCAAGTCGCGGCGCGCGGTCGGATCGGCATTCTCCATTATGACAACGCTGCAACTGGTGTGCTGAACGAAGACAGTCACTGTCCCGTTCCGAACTCCGCGCTTGTCGATCTTCGCCTGCACATCCTCTGTGATTTCGTACAGGCCCTTGCCGTTCGTGCGAAATTCGAGGCTGTCGTGATAAACGTGCATGAATTTCAGGCGAAAATACCGTGTGGTAAGGTAATCGTCGCACCTACATGCTGACAATCTTGGTATGCTCGTTCCATAACATGCCGCGTCTACGCCGCTCAAACCGCGAAATGACATGAAAGTACGAGTGCAGTTTTACGCGCAACTACGCGATCTGATTGGAATCCGCGAGGTGGATGTTGAGCTCGCCGAAAACGCGACTGTGCATGACTTGCTTGAGGAAATTTATTCACAGCAACCAGCGCTTCGCCCACACGACAAAAGCATTTTGATCGGCGCAGGCGTGGAATTTGTCGATCGCAATTACGAGCTGAAGCCGGACGAGGAGATTGCGATCATGCCGCCGGTGCAAGGCGGCTAATTCATGGAGCGGCGGTCTCTAGTCCGCCGTCCGGAAAGGGTGGATTGGAAACCGCCCGTCCTTGGAGTCAATCGCGGAAATTTTTGAAATTCGTGGCCACACCAAAGTCGCGGCTGCGTATGAATTGAATCACAGCCTGAAGTTCATCTTTCTTTTTTCCCGTGACCCGAATTTGGCGGTCCTGCAATTGGCTTTGCACCTTGAAGCCTTGTGACTTGATGGCCTGAATAATTTCCTTTGCTTTGTTTCCTTCGAGACCCTGCCTGATTTTTAATTCCTGCCGCGCATGACCGACGGATGAGATGGCGGGCTCTTCCTGCTCTATATTGCGCAGATCGACGCCGCGCCTGGACAATCTGCCGATTACGATGTCTCTCAGCGCTTTCAAGTGCGCCGCATCATCGGCGGTCAACACAAGCTTGTCTTTTTCCGAAATGATTTCCGTTTTCGCATCCTTTAGATCGAAGCGAGTAACAAGCTCTTTGCGCGCCTGATTAAGCGCATTGTCGATCTCCTGGGTATCGACTTCTGAGACTATGTCGAACGATGGCATTGCAAATCTCTATGCTAAATAGTTGATGCTCGATGCTGAACAGGACGCAAGCCAAGTTTACGGATTGGCCTCCACAATGTTGATGTTGCCTTCTGCCACGCGGATTTTGATTGTCGCCTCGCCTCCACCGTTCACTGGCATGTCTACCTTCATGCCGATGGCAGATACCGGTTCCGCAGCCGCTCGACTCTTGAAATCGTTGAACATTTTTCCGTGTGCTGCTTTAGCCAGGAGATGGAAAGCGGCGTCGCTGGGAAGATACACCCATGCGTTTCCCTGTGCGACATTCGCCTCAGCGGAGAACTTGCTCTCTTCCCACCAATCGTACGATACCATGAGATTGCCGCGCCTGATCGCGAGGTCCAACTTGGCAAAGCAGTTGCGAGCGAACATGCGGCCTTCACCCAACCGAGCGTGCATCGTTGCGCCCCGCATTCCATCCACCAAAATCTCGCCGGCACTCAAGTCCAATCCCGCGATGCTAGCCGTTGCCGGGACAACGATGGTGTAATCAACCGTGCCCGAACGGTCGAATAACCCCCACTTGGATTTGGGAGGGAATTTGGTGCTGATGGAAACGAAGCCCGGCTTCGTTGAGACATCGATCCCGATCTGTCTCAGCCGAGCGCGGCTGTACGCCTTTTTATCGGCCTGCACACGCATCTCGTTCTCGTTTGAGCCATAAACCATGACGGCTCCATCGCCATTCTGAATGGTTATGTTCGCGCTCGGCTCAATCGTGTACAGTCGTTCGAAAGTCTCCTCTAAGACCCGATCTCTAGCCGAACCGCAGCTGGCAAGCGACAACAGCAGTACGACAATAATCGCCTGAAATTTAGGCCTACTAGTGAGAAGTGATCGCACGCACAAACTCTATCAGCGCGTGCAGGTTGTTGATCAAGGGAAGAGCTGCGGTGATGGTGATGAATGCAAAAAGCACGGCTTCGATCCAGAAGTCGTGGCGCGCTTCGGTTTTGAAATAATCGCCGGCGATGTTCCAGAATGGTCGCGCGTGGACAGGCAAATAATGTGCGCTCGACTGCTCGAACGCGCCAGAGTGATAGCTGTAATCTGTGAATAGTTGACGACGACATTTGCCCCGTGCGTGATCCAATGAATCGCGGCGCCTGTCCCTGGAAGTTATTAACCCTATTGGTTTCATTTCGAGAGTTCCTTGTTTTCTGTGAGATGCGGCGGACGTGCTGATTGGATTCACAATTATCGCCGTATGCGAAATATTTGCCCAGAGCTGGCAACGAGGTAAAAAGGGAAATCCGGTAAGCCCCTTGGGGAGCCATCCTCAGGACATTTCAACGCCGCTTAGGATTCCCCCAAGATGGCCGGTGAGGGTAATCGTCAACAGTGCGATCAGCGTTACTGCCCAATAGGCGATGCTCGGTGACCTGCCCTTGGTACGGAGGCGCGAGCGCATCCAGGTGAGAAACAAGATCAGCAAGGCGGAAGTCAGCGCAAAAATCATGTGTAGGCGAAGATTTCCTTTTATCGTCGCGCCTTCGAGCTGCCAGTGCCACGCCCCCAGGCCAGTAGCGATTGCAAACGGGATGGTCAATGCGGCTCCCAGAAGATTGTAATAGGCGACCGATGCGAGAACCGGTTGCTTGCGCCAAGCCGCCACTACCTCAAAGACAACGCTCGCAATAAAGAGCGCAATCGGAAAATGAATGATGACTGGATGCTGAGCGTGTCCGGCCAGGAGCGCGGCCTTAACATCAAAGGGATTCAGAGAAGCTGCAAGAAACAGGTTCATAACGTTCACGGGATCGCTCGTTAAAAGAGAGAATCAATCGCGCAGTACTACTTCTGGACCACGATCGTACCAGTCATCTTCGGGTGAACCGAGCAAAAGTAGGTGTAAGTGCCCGGAGCGTCCGCTGTGATTGTGAATTCTTGATCCGTGTCGAGCGCGGTCGATTTCTTAAACTGCTTCTCGACACTCACGACGGTGTGCGGTTCTTCGTCCCGGTTGATCCAGGTGATTTTCTCCCCGGACTTCACGGTTAAAGTTTGAGGATCGAAGGCGAAGTCTTTGATCTCGATTTTATTTTGCTTAGTGCTAGTTATATCGGTCTCCTTCATCTCGCTACCAAGCGTGACGATCGACAGATTGAGGAAACTGATAGCGCACAATAGTGCTATTCTTTTATTTCTTGGAGTTAGTGTAGTCATAGTTGGGTTTTGTTTTAGCTGAGGTTAGAATCGACAACGGCGAGGGCAGTTTTGCCTTGCTTATACTGAACGCTTGTTAGTCCAAGCATGCTGCGTAGCTTTTCGGCCGGCACTTTCATAGGACCGGGCGACGGCGCGGTTCCAGGAGCTGGCTGCGGGAAGGCAGTGGACATTGCGGTGTGGAAAGTCACGTTACCTTCGACTTTCTGAAGCACCTGGTGGATGTGACCGTTTAGTACCGTCACCGAACCGAAGCGTTTCAGGTATCCAAGAGCCCGTTCGCTGTCGCTGGTACCCCAGCCCCATTGCGGATACACCGCCCAGAGAGGGATATGCGCGAACACCACAATGGGCGTACTCGAACCGAGACCCTTCACGTCGGCTTCGAGCCATTCGAGCTGCTCGTCGCCAAGCTGACCCAAACCGCCGGCTTGGAGATCCAAGACGTTGACCAGTCCAATGAAATGCACGCCGTTCTTGTTGAAACTGTACCAACCAGAGCCCTTAGCTTCGACGCTCTTCAGATACCGGTCACGGTAAAGCTTTCCGCCGTCGTTAAGCACATCGTGCTCTCCCGGAACATAGAAAACGTCCTTGGTCCGGCAGCTCTTGAGGACCTGATCAAACGTGTCGAACTCCTCGGGCTTCGAGAGCTGCGTAATGTCACCAGTATGGATAAGGAAAGACGGTGGAGTCGGCATCGCATTGATGCGATCAAGCGCAATCTTAAACGTCTCTGTGACATCTTTGTTCGCCTCTTTAGAAAAGCCGATATGGCTATCGCTGATTTGCAAAAAACTGAGGTCTGTAGCTGTTGGCAGCGAGTCTCCACCTTTCGCAATTTGCGCAAGAGTTTTCGACACCAGCACGCCG
>Ga0222622_10000367_pt1 | contig 16404 bp, 12 predicted proteins | sample PLM2_5_b1metaG_FD_177335 | JGI IMG/M metagenome (GOLD analysis project Ga0222622, IMG submission 177335) | Groundwater sediment microbial communities from an aquifer in East River, Colorado, USA - PLM2_5_b1 | ecosystem: Environmental > Terrestrial > Soil > Riparian zone | place: USA: East... | reverse complement strand
ATTTCGATTTCTTTAAGGAATTGAGCAGTGAATTCCGCGCGCCGGGTGATTTTGCCCAGGCGTATGTCATTGCTCACGAGGTGGGGCACCACGTGCAGAATCTCACCGGCATAATGGGCAAGGTCCAACGGGCCGGGACCAACAACAGACTATCGGTCGCCCTCGAGCTGCAGGCCGATTGCTACGCGGGCGTTTGGGGTTATTATGCCCAGAAGAAAGGTATTGTTGAGGTCGGCGACGTCGAGGAGGCAATGCGGGCAGCCGCCGCTGTCGGTGACGACATGATCCAGAGACGCACACAGGGATATGTCGTGCCCGATTCATTTACGCACGGCACTTCGACTCAGCGAATGCAATGGTTTAACAAGGGTATGCAGTCCGGCGATATGAGGCAATGCCAGACGCTGAGGTAACTGCCTACATCGCGAACGGCCGGCCGTACAACTCCTGATAGACCCACCCCAAAAAACGCGCCTCTGCCGTGCAGAGTGCCTCGATCCAGCAGCTTGTTAAATAAAGCCGCCGTTCCGCTTTGGTGGTGAGTTTTTCTGATCTTTTTAGAGAAGTAGCATCGAGATCGTCATTGAGGTTGTACGCGTCTGAGATCTCGGTCCTGGATTCGCGTGCTTCGTGCAGAGCATTTAATACGTCACCTATCCACTGATGCAGAAGCGGTTCCGAATTATTCTCGGCGAGGGCCTGAAAAGCACCGACCGCAAACCGTGCCTCGGCATTCTCGAACGGGTATGTGCCGATACCGTTCGCCTCGTCATCCGCCTGCTTCCATCGAAATAATTCCTCGGTATCGGCGAGCCGCATGCGGGCCGTCCGTTCGTCGTAGGTCAGGAACCATTCGAGCAGGTCAGCCAGCGAATTTACATCGACCTCGCCATCAGAGGTTCGGCGCAATTTCGGCGGTTCGAGGTTCTCAGCTTTTGCTTTGGCCATAGTTTTATTTCAGCATCTATCCCGCCAAAAACCAATGCGTTTTTACAATTATCTTTGGCGGCGGATATAATCACCATACCGTGGCAGAACAAGCAATAGAAAATCCGCTGGGGTCGGGAGAGCTCCTGAAAGAGGTGGAACGCGACCTCGGTTTCGGCTCGGTCGTGACCGGGCAAAGCCGCGAGCGCCTGTTGAATGCGGACGGCTCGTTTAATGTCGAGAGGACGGGCCTACCTTTTCTGTCCTCGCTAAACCTCTACCACAGTTTGCTCACTCTGCACTGGAGCACTTTCCTGCTGCTCGTTCTGCTCCTTTATTTTTTGAGCAATGTTGCCTTCGGTTCTCTATATGCTATCGCTGGTTCATCTGCTCTTGTCGAGACGTCCGCCGAGCCGATGCCCAATATGTTCCTGCGCGGTTTCTTTTTTAGCGTGCAGACGTTTGCCACGATCGGCTACGGCACGATACATCCGGTCGGTGTCCTTCCTAATCTGCTCGTAACGATCGAGTCCTATTACAGCCTGCTGGCAAATGCCCTGATCACCGGCCTTGTGTTTGCACGGTTTGCCCGGCCGACGGCTAAGATCATCTTCAGCGACGTCGCTGTGATCGCTCCGTATCAGGACAAAGAGGGATTAATGTTTCGCCTCGTCAACGGCCGCCGCAGCCAGCTGATAGAGGTCGAGGTAAAGGTGATGTTTGCCCGGTTTGTCGACGACAACGGACGCAGTGTGCGGCGGTTTGATTTTCTCGAGCTCGAGCGTCGAAAGGTAACGTTCCTCCCGCTTGCCTGGACCGTCGTTCACCCGATCGACGAAACCTCTCCGCTCTACGGCCTTACCAGCCAGGACTATATTCGCACCGACGCCGAGATATTGATCCTGTTGACGGGAATAGACGAAACCTTTTCGCAGACCGTACATACCCGCTCGTCATATAAACCGCACGAGATACGCTGCGGCCATAAATTCGCGAGTATCTACAATGAGGTCGAGGACGGCCAACCGATCTCGATCGATATTCGCAAACTCTCTCTGGTCGTCCCCGCCGAAACTCCCGTTGCCCTTCTCGAGGAGGGATCCTAAATAATGTTCACCGGCATTGTCGAAGAACTCGGAAAAGTCGCCGCGCTCGAAAAACACGAAGCCGGGGCTCGCCTCACAATTTCCGCTCAGCTGGTGACCGAGGATATCTCAAACGGCGACTCAATTGCGGTCAACGGCGTCTGCCTGACTGCCCTCGATGTTACCCCTAACAAGTTTGCCGCTGATGTCTCACCCGAGACATTCGATCGCACATCTCTCGGCGATCTGCGTTCCGGCTCCCCTGTCAATCTGGAGCGGGCCGTCACATCCGCAACCCGTCTCGGCGGCCATCTCGTCCAGGGCCACGTTGATGGACGCGGAATATTTCTATCAGCAGTTGCGGCAGGAGATTTTTATAGGGTAAGCATCGGCTACCCGACCCATCTCGGCAGGTATCTCGTCGAAAAGGGATCCGTCACTGTCGAAGGCATCAGCCTGACGATCGCCGCCTTAACAAACGATCAATTCGACATCGCAGTCATACCCAAAACATGGGAGATGACCAATCTGCCTCATCTCAAGCCGGACGACCTCGTAAACCTCGAGGTGGACGTCATCGCCAAATATGTGGAGCGGCTGTTACAGTACAGGAAATGAGAGAGATCCAGGCAGACTTCCCCCGGGGGGCTGATAGAATGGGGCTTAGTTCTAACACAAGTCTCCCAGTGCTATGGTTTTCATAAGACATAAAAAGGCCGTCTGTAATTACAGACGGCCTCTCGAATTATCCCTTTTGACTCGTTTCTACTCAGAGTTCGAGCCGGAGTAGATGGAAAAGGACATAGATGGCAGCCGAGAGTCCGGCGACCGCCGCCCCGAAGGTGAAAGTGGATAGCTGCGTCAACCGGATGACCCCTTTGCTGTGAGAGCGGTTGACGTGGCCCGCAACAGCAGCCAGTTTTTCGCTCGCGAGCATTAGCAGCAGCCCGACGACAAAGTTGTACATGACGATCGTGCCACTGAGGTCAACTGTCTTCATATTTACTTGCCGCCGGTTGCTAGTTTTCCGATGAGTGTGAATAGCGGCAGGTACATCGAGATAACGATGGAGCCGATGGTGACACCGAGGAAAGCGATCAATACAGGCTCCATTAAGCCGAGCAGATCGGCAATGGCGGAATCGACCTCTTCCTCGTAAAAATCTGCGATCTTGGCCAACATAGCATCCATGGCACCTGTCTGTTCGCCGACACCGATCATCTGGCCGACCATGTGCGGGAACACGTCGGTAGCCTTGAGCGGATCGACGAAATTCTCACCGCGTTCGACTCCGGCCCTTACCTTTTGGATCGCGTCTTCGATCACGACGTTACCAGCCGTCTTTGATGTGATGTCGAGTGACTGCAGGATAGGCACGCCGGATGAAAGCAACGTCGACAAGATACGTGAGAAACGCGCTACCGCGATCTTTCTCAAAATACTGCCCATGATCGGCAGCTTCAGCAGCATCGTGTCGATCTGCCAACGGCCTTTAGGTGTCTTGTAGTAATAACTGATGCCGACCCCGGTTGCGATCAATGCAACGAGGAGGCCGAGGCCGCCCCATCCTGCGAGAAAGTTGCTTATCGCCATAACGATACGCGTGGGCAGCGGGAGCAGTTCACCCGGGCCGAGCAGGCCCAGAAAGATCTGCTGGAACTGCGGTATGACCACCACCATGATTATCGCTATGGCGCCGATAGCGACCGTTATGACCGCGGCCGGATAGATCGATGCCGACACTATATTGCGCTTTAACTTGACGACCTTTTCGATAAGGGTCGCGAGACGCTGCAAGATCAGGTCCAGAACACCGCCCGTTTCCCCGGCCTCCACCATGTGGGTGTAAAGGCTGTCGAATACCTTGGGGTGTTTTTGCAGTGCGGCAAAGAGGGTCGACCCCTCTTCGACGTTTTGGCGAACCTGGCGGAGAACGTCTTTGAAAAAGGGGTTGTTCTGCTGTTCGCCCAGAATGTCGATACACTGGACCAGAGGCAGGCCCGCGTCGATCATCACGGAAAACTGCCGCGTGAACACCGCGAGTTCCTTTGCCTTGACCTTTTTGCGGCGGCCCAGTTTGGGTATGGCAATATCGCGTCCCTTTTCAGACGCCTGCGTCATGACGATCTGCTCGCGTCGGAGCAGGGTGCGCAGCTCGTCCTGGGTTGCGGCTTCGCGCTCACCGGCTATCAACTCATTCAGGCGATTTCTTCCCTTAAAGACGTATGTTGGCATTACTTTTTATGCTCCTTTTCTGGTAGGACGCCTTCGAAGGCGATCCGTTCTTTAGCGAGGCCGTTCTCCGACCGGGCGTGCCTGTGCGTATGGGCTGCCATTCTGCGGCTTTTGCAGCGAGGGCCGGCCGCCATACGCCTCGTTCAGACCCGAACCGCGATCGATCAATTCCTTTAATTCGTCGGCATTCGACGATCGCTGCATCGCGACCTCGGCTGTTATCTGCCTCTTATGAAACAGCGTCGCCAGCGATTGGTTAAATGTCTGCATGCCGTATTTGTCCTGGCCGGTCTGCATCATCGAGTAGATCTGATGGATCTTGTCCTCGCGTATGAGGTTGCGGATAGCCGCATTGGGCACGAGAACCTCCAGAGCCATGACCCGACCGTCCCCGGTAGATTTTGGCAGCAACGCCTGGCAGAGAATGCCTTCGAGAACCAGCGAGAGCTGAGTGCGGATCTGGGCCTGCTGGCCTGCCGGAAAGACATCGATGATACGGTTAATGGTCGAGTAGGCAGAATTTGTGTGAAGCGTGGCAAACGTTAAGTGGCCCGTTTCCGCGATTCTGAGTGCCATCTCGATCGTTTCGAGATCGCGCATTTCGCCGACGAGCACAACGTCAGGATCCTGGCGAAGTGCAGTTCTAAGAGCAGCTCCGAAGGAATGTGTGTCAGCCGCGACTTCTCGCTGATTGACCACGCAATTCTTATGGTTGTGCAAAAATTCGATAGGGTCCTCGATCGTCAGGATATGATCGTGACGGTCGATGTTGATCTTATCGACCATTGACGCGAGCGTCGTAGATTTACCGGAACCCGTCGGACCGGTAACGAGGACGAGGCCGCGCGGCTTTTTGCACATGTCCGAAACGACGGACGGCAGGCCGAGTGCGTCAAATGTCTTGATCTCATAAGGAATTGCACGAAAAACCGCTCCCACAGCTCCTTTCTGATTAAAGAGGTTGGCACGAAATCTCGACATTCCCTTGAGCCCGAAAGAAAAATCTAGTTCGAGATTCTCTTCGAACCGGTGCTTTTGGGCATCGGTAAGCACAGAATACGCGAGCCGCTTTGTGTCCGATGGGGTCAAGGGAGCAAAACCGGGCAGCGGCGACAAGTGGCCGTGAACACGCACCTGAGGAGCAGAATGGGTCGAGAGGTGAAGGTCAGACCCATTCAAGTCGGTCATTCTTTTGAGCAGCTCAGGCAATGTGATGCTCGATTCGGTGTTGGATTGTTCGTAACTCATATTATGAGTGGGAGTGATCGGGACGACTAGTTCATGGAAGCTCGCTGTCCGGGACGGACGCGGCTCTTCAGTGAATTGATAACCTTTTCAGATTCCTCTGCCAGGCGTTCTGCTTCCTGGACGGGTGAATTTGTAGCGACGCTGTATATTCGCCCGTCAACCTCGGTGAAGTAGAAGATACGGGACTGGACAGCGCCATTGCGGGACTGCGATTGTGCAACGACCACGTACACGGATTGACCCGCGATATCTTTTTGATAGTCGTTCACTACCCAGCCATTTTCTTTGATCATTCTATCGATGACATCACGACGCAGAGTTGAGGTCGAAATACCTCCAACGCCCTTTCGCGAGCCTTCGGCCCCGCTCGACATCGCCGGCCCGACCACTGAGATCGCTGCCGATCCTACCTGGTCACCTGCGGAATTATTGACGCGAAACTGGAGCTCGGCCGGGGACGCCTTAGAGGAGCTCCAACCATTCGGAGCAGGAGCACCAGACGGCAGCGCCGCCGTCGATCCATCGGCCTTGCGGTTTTTTACGACCGGCTTGGACGCCACGGCATTATTGCCTTTCTCCGCCGCACGCTGCCGTGCAAGCCTGAGCTGGCGAAGCCGCAACGCACGTTTGCGCGCCCGCAGGGCACGTTTGCGCTTCATACGCCGGTGATACGCGCGCCACCATTTCTTGGAATATTTTTTGTAATGCCGGTGGTGCTTACGGTGTTTACGCGGCCCGGCCTCGGTCTGCTGGGTAGCAAGCGGGATGATCGCTCCGATGCCGATCAATAACGCCAACGATAGTGCAATAGCCCTATTCAACATATTTCCTCCAAATCTTAAAGGACTGTCTCCTTCACCACTTCTTCGATCGTCGTTATACCTTCACGTATCTTGTAAAGGCCTGACTCACGCAGAGTGATCATTCCCAGATCGATCGCTTTTCTTCTCAATTCCATGGCGCTGGCGCCGATAATTATCAGTTCGCGGAGTTCGTCGGTTATCTCCATCACTTCATACAAACCTACCCGGCCCTTATAGCCCGTGTTGTTACAACTCGCACAGCCTTTGCCTTTGTAGATCTTTGTGTTTTTGGCTTCTTCCTTTGTAAGGCCGATCTCTATCAATCCCTCGAGCGGGAGGTGGATCTCTTCTTTGCAGTTAGCACAGATACGGCGGATAAGCCTCTGGGCCTGGATAATATTTACACTGGTCGCGACCAGGAACGGCTCGATGCCCATATTGACAAGCCGAGAGATCGTCGACGGAGCATCATTCGTATGCAGGGTCGAGAGAACAAGGTGACCGGTCAACGCCGCTTTTATCGCGATCTCCGCTGTTTCGAAGTCACGTATCTCACCGACGAGCACAATGTTTGGATCCTGACGGAGGAAGGACCTGAGGGCGGCGGCAAAGTTCAGCCCTATCTGCTCCTTCATCTGCACCTGGTTAATCCCCTGCAGATTGAACTCGACCGGGTCCTCGGCCGTCATGATATTTGTCTCGGGGGTGTTTAACGTCTGCAGTGCGGAATAAAGGGTATTCGTCTTACCCGATCCAGTTGGGCCAGTGACCAACACCATTCCGTAAGGGTTGGATATCGCCCGCTTAAATTTCTCGAGACTCTCGGCCTCAAAGCCGAGTTTCGTCATGTCGAGCATCAGCTTGTCCTTATCAAGCAGACGAAGCACGACTTTTTCACCAAATAGCGTCGGCAGCGTGGAAACGCGAAAGTCGAGTTCGCGAGAGCGGTTATCGATCTTTACCTTGATCTTGATACGTCCGTCCTGCGGCAGCCGCTTTTCGGATATATCAAGCTTGGCCATGATCTTGAGTCGCGAAATGAGCGGATCGCGGATCTTCATCGGCGGATGCATGACGTCGTACAAAACGCCGTCAATACGAAATCGGATACGAAAGTCCCTCTCGTACGGCTCAATGTGAATGTCCGAGGCGCCGCGTCGCAGCGAATCGACCATTAGAACATTCACCAGGCGGACAACTGGTGCGTCCTCACTGGCACGCGCCAGAGCGGCAAGATCGATCTCGTCGTTTTCTTCGAGGACCTCGAAATCACCTTCCGTCCCGTCAAAGGTGAACCTGTCGAGCGAAACGTCAAGGTCTGACTCGTGGAGCCTCTCGCCCTCGGACGGTGCAAATCCGTTTCGGCCGTTGCCGTTTCCGTTTCCGTTCTTGGCCAGCTTGCCCTTGACCTTTTCTGTCTCGACAGCGTATGCAGCGTCGAATATATCTATCTCGGTCGAGCCGCTGAAATATTTTGAGATAGCAAGCTGTATGGAAGTTTCAGATGCGATCACCGGTTCGACATTCAAGCCCGTCATGAACTTGATGTCGTCCATGGCAAAGACATTGGTCGGATCGGCCATCGCCATGGTAAGCGTCGCACCCACTTTCGATATAGGCAGGACGGTGTACTTCTGTGCCACGTCCTCAGAGATGAGCTTGATGACCTCTGTCTCTATCTGGAAGAGATCGAGATTGATCGAGGGGACGCCGTACTGACGCGACAAAACGGCCGTTACCACGTCGTCGGAAATAAATCCGAGCTTGACGAGATTTGAACCGAGTCGGCCGCCATTGGCCCGCTGATACTCGAGCGTCTCTCTCAGTTGCTGAGACGTTACGAGGTTTTCGCGGACAAGGATTTCCCCAAGTTTAGATGACATTAATTGCTTTATGTTCCCTTAAATCAGTTGTAGGAACCGATATGAAGTGAATAGCTGGCCAAAATGAATGAGAGGCAAATAGAAAACGATGATAAACATCGTTTGACATACAATACTACCCTGTTGCGAGGAAGACTGTCAATAGATTCTTTTGACGTGCACAGACGTGGGTGACGAACAGAAAAGGGGAGATCATAATCGGTCAAATCGACCGCAAACCGATCAAGGATTGTCCTTTTTAAGCTGCACGATGAACGACTGAACAGCAGTCGCCTCAACACTGTTTGGAAAAAGGCGAAGAAATTCTTCATAAACGGCGATCGCGTCCTTAGCTTTGTGCTGCCGCTCATAAATAAGGCCCAGCAACTGATAAATAACGATCGAATCCGGCGCTCCGGCGAGTTGTTTGATCGTGGTTTTCAGATACTTTGCAGACTCGTCGTAATTATCATTTTCTGCCTGGAAATCACCTGACGAGCCCTCGGCCTTTTCTTTATATAACAGCCCCAACCCGGCATACGCCTCCGGCTGGAAACCCTTGCCTTCGGTTATCGCTCGCTTAAAGGCGGCAATGGCCTTGGCCTCATCGCCGTTTTCCTTATAGATCCGGCCCTGAATAGCCGATGCCTCCGCCAAACCCGGCCGAAGTCTGCGGATCGCGGCAATCGCCTTTTGTGCATCCTGAAAATTGCCGGCATCCAATTGGGTCCTGGCCAAGCCCAAGTAAGCTTCCACGTACGTCGGGCGGAGCTTTATTGCCTTTTGATAGGCGGCCACCGCCTTGTCGCGGTCCGCACCCGCAAGGCGTTCAGCCTCCTGGAAAGCAAGCTCGGCCTCGTCGGTCGTTTTTACGAGCGGGATCTTTATGCTTCCCGTCTGAACAGCAGTCAGAGGTTGGGTCTTCTCCTTAAAACCATCCGCACGCAAACGAAGTGCGTGAGAACCGGGTGCCAGCGTCTTGATCTCGAGGCTACCTGCCTTGCTGGTCTTGCCGTATCGCACACCATCAACCCATACAGCCGCATCAGGCTCACTCTCAATAGTGATCGACCGCAATGATGTGCCTGCAACCAACCGGCTTTGTGAGAAACCGGATGTCACCGTAGCCAAAACTGCCAAAACCGGCAGAACCCAACCAGATCTAAGTCGAACCGCCAACATACCCTTTTTCCCCCTTTTTATCTTTCTGATGTAATTTCCCTGCTTACGTTTGCACCATTTGGTCCGGGAACAAAGCCCAGCCAGCGTAGCAAAGGCGGCATAGTCAACCCCTGCACAAATACTGAAAATGCAACTACGCCGAATGTAACCGTCAGGATCTCACTGCGATACGGCAGGGTGTCCGGTATTCCCAATGCCAACGCCAACGCGAGGGCGCCGCGCAGCCCACCCCAAAATAAGACGTGCTGGAGTTTGACGTCGATTCTTCTTGTGGTCACAGCAAATATGGCCGAACACGGATAGACCGCCACCGCCCGGCCGACTATCACCGCCGCAATGGCGATCAGTATTGCGGCGAATGCGCGTGCAAAATCCTGGTATGCCGCGTTAATGCCCAAGATGATGAAGATCAGGGAATTGACCACGAATGCCGCGAATTCCCAAAAATGTTCAATAGACTTCTCGCCTTTTTCGCTGATCGGCCCAAAGGCCGTCATATTGCCAATCATCAACCCGGCGGCAGTAGTCGCTAGGATGCCGGACATTTGTAAGTGCTCCGCCAGCCAGAATGACCCGAAAGCGGCAAGCGTCGTAAGAGACAATTCAACAAGATGGTCCCGGGTCCGGCCGATCACCAGCAAAACAATACCGCCCATCAGCACTCCGGTAAGAATGCCGCCAAAGCTCGATAGGACAAGGCGCCAGATCACCGAGCCAAACCCAAGCGGTTCCCCAAACGCAAAACTAAGGACAAGAAAGAACGCCACGGCCGCAGTGCTGTCGTTGAACAGGCTTTCCGACTCGACAAGCAGGCGAAGACGTCCCTTTACTTTCGCCTCTTTGAAGGTAGCTATAATAGAGACCGGGTCAGTGGCGGCGATCAGAGCACCGAATAGCATCGCCTCGAGCCATGTCCACCCTGCAAAATAATGCATGAAAACCGCACAAACCCCGCCGGATAGTGCGACACCCAGAACGGCGTACGTCATTATCACCAATAGGTCCCGCCGCAATTCCTTCCACTGGATATAGAGTGCTGCCTCAAAGATAAGAGGTGGCAGCAGCACGTCGAACATCAACTCTTTATTGAGAGGTATCGAGACTCCGACGTGAAAAAAAGCGATCAAAAGCCCCGCCACGACCAGGCCCGTCGTATAGGGGATCTTTAGCCGCCGGGTAATTATGGCAACCATGGCGCCGACCAGGATCAGCAATTCAAGCTGTTCGATCTTAAAGGCTTCCATCAGGGTTAAATGATAGCCGTTCGACCTTGTTTCGCCATAATTCGCTTGATTTTTCGGCGCCCCAATTTATAATCAAATATTCGTGGCTGGGTAGCTCAGCTGGTTAGAGCGCGGGATTCATAACCCCGAGGTCGGGAGTTCAAGTCTCCCCCCCGCCACCACATTTTAGAAAAACGGCAGGCTTTTCGGGCCTGCCGTTTTCTATTGCGGATTCACTCACCTCTCGACTGTGGTTATCACCGTTCCCGGATGTGGTGACAACCATTCCCACCATCCCTCATAGGCTCTAGTATCGCTCCAGTTAAGATCCGAAACCAATACTGATCAATGGAGTTGATCGTCATGAAAATAAAACAGACCGCTATAAACAAACTATTCGTCCTGATCTTGGCCCCTGTCCTGATGTTGGCGCCGGCGCTGCTTTTGATCCCCGTTCCCGCACAGGAAGAGGAACAGGAGCAGACCATCGAAGATAAGACACTCTCGCCCTATTTCTTTGTTCAGGGTGATCCGGAGGTAGATCATTTACCGCTCAAGGGCACCAACGTCGATGTCGCTGTTTCAGGCGTTATAGCAGACGTCAAGGTCGGCCAGACCTACAAGAACGAAGGGGCACGGGCAATCAACGCCACGTATGTATTTCCCGCGTCGACTCGGGCAGCGGTTTATTCGATGCGTATGAAAATAGGCGATGAGATCATCTATGCGAAGATCAAAGAGCGTGAAGCCGCCAAAAAAGATTTTGAAAAGGCCAAAAAGGAAGGGAAAAGTGCCTCGTTATTAGAGGAACACCGGCCCAATGTCTTCTCGATGAGCCTTGCAAATATAATGCCGAATGACCAGATCGAAATAGAACTTCGCTACACAGAACTCCTAATACCAACTGACGGTGAATACGAGTTTGTTTATCCGACCGTCGTAGGCCCGCGATATCCGTCGGCCGGCGCTAAAGACGATAGTTTTGTGAAAACGCCCTACTTGCACGAAGGTGTCAATGGGAGTAGTACGCTGCACATCTCGACCAGCATCTCGGCCGGCATGCCGATCAGAGAGCTGACATGTCTCTCGCACCAGATCGCACCCGAATGGCGAAGTGCGAGCGTTGCCGAACTGACGCTGGACGAAGCGGATGCCTTTCAGGCTAATCGTGATTATGTGCTGCATTACCGGCTGTCTGGCGACCAAATGACTTCAGGCCTTTTGCTCTTCAAGGGTGAGAAAGAGAACTTCTTCCTCTATATGGCGCAGCCCCCCGAGCGGGTGACAGAAGCCGAGATACCGCCGCGTGAATACATTTTCGTTGTCGACGTTTCGGGCTCAATGTCGGGCTTTCCGATCAACACGGCAAAAAACCTGCTGGGTGACCTGATCGGGCATCTGCGGCCGACGGACTATTTCGACGTAGTACTGTTTTCAGGCGATTCGACCACTCTCTCGACCGAGCCGCTCGGGGCCAATCAAGAGAATGTGTCGCGGGCATTTGACCTATTAGACCGGCAACGGGGCGCTGGCGGGACTGAATTGCTGCCTGCTCTACAAGAGGCGATGAAAATACCGCACCGGCAAAAAGCCGCACGGAGTATCGTGGTTGTCACGGATGGTTATATATCTGGTGAGAGCGACCTGTTTGAATACATTAAAGAGAACCGGGGCGGCGCCAATATCTTTTCATTTGGTATCGGTTCATCAGTAAACCGTTATTTGATAGACGGGGTTGCAAAGGCCGGTCTCGGCGAGCCGTTTGTCGTCACGGATCAATCGCAGGCGTCGGCGACCGCGGATAAATTTCGAGAGTATATCCAAAGCCCGCTACTAACTAATGTAGAAATACGGTCTCACGGCTTTGAAACGTACGATGTCCAGCCGGGACGTTTCTCCGACCTCCTCGCCAAACGACCCGTCATACTTTTTGGAAAGTGGAAAGGGAATCCAACCGGAACGCTCGAGTTGACGGGCACAAATGGGCAAGGCGAGTACTCGAACAGCATAGATGTGTCGGCGGTCCAACCGGACGAAAATAACCGGGCACTCCGCTATCTGTGGGCACGGTCAAATATAGCCGAACTCTCAGACTTTGGTTCAGATAACTTGTCTGAAGAAAAGGCAAAGGCTATCACCGAACTGGGTCTGGAATATAACCTGCTCACCAAGTACACGTCCTTCATCGCTGTCCGCGAAAAGATCGTGAACCCCTTCGGATCTGCCAAAGAGGTGACCCAGCCGCTGCCCATGCCAGCTGGCGTAAGCGACATGGCCGTGGGAAGCGAGCCGGAGATGATCTATCTACTCATTGTCGGCTGCGTAATGGCGTTGCTCATATTTGCGGGCCGGCGAATTAAGATCTTGGGTTCATAAGACCTCAGATCGGGATCAGGCCATACCATGACGAACACTTTCCACAACATTGCCCGCTCGATACCCGTTCTGCTGATCGCCGGCGGCCTTAAGGCCTACTACTCGTATGCAAACGTCAACGATCTCGTATGGGTCCTCACTCCCACCACTTTCCTGGTCGAACTTGTCTCGGGCGAAACTTTTACGTTCGAGTCTTACGCCGGGTATATGAGTAGCGACCATTCTTTCCTGATCGCAGCTTCGTGCTCGGGCGTCAATTTTTTGATCACCGCCTTTGTCATGCTCTCGCTGGTCAAACTCTGGAAGGAGCATTCAAAAATGCCCCTTTGGAAATTAATTCCCGTCACTCTAGGCGTTGCTTATGTCTCGACGATCCTCGCAAATGCCGTCCGCATCGTCGTAGCTTTGCAGCTTCACCGAATGGGCCCGGAAATGGTCTGGGTCAATCCCGAGCAGCTCCACCGTTTCGAGGGCATCTTTATTTACTTTGGGTTCCTGCTCTTTCTATTTATCGTTTGCGAGGGGCTGCACCGGACAGACACGCCACGCTCGAGAAACAGGAAGTCGATTCTAAGACGTTCCTTTCTTCCGTTGATGATCTATTGGTTGATCACGTTGGGCATCCCGCTCGGCAATGGTGCATACCGCCAGGGAACTGGATTCTGGGAGCATTTTCTGTTTGTGCTTTTCACGCCTCTCATCCTCGTTCTGCCGCTCGCCGTTCTGGAGTACTTAAGGATGGGGAACACACACCCCACAGAGACTAGTCGTCTATTGTGAGGGTAAAGCGGTTTCCGCCCCGGCGAGCTTCTTTCCACAAGACCTTTGCATTGATCAGCGAAGCCCGTGCCCTGATATTGCCAATTCCCCGTCCCTTGTTGTTAGAGCCGTCCGGCTCAAACCCCTTACCGTTGTCATTAATACTCAGGACGAAGCGCCGGTCGTCTTTGACCTTGACCGTCATCTCGACAATATCGGCGTCGGAATGGCGTCGGATGTTTGTCAGAACCTCTTGGGCAATTCGATAGATCTGAAGCTGAACGCCGATCGGAAATTTTACCGATTCGTCCAGATCGTCCGCGGCCTCGAACTCGTGGTTGTCGATAGACCGCGACAGTAAAAACTCGAGGGCAGCCGTAAAGCCGACGTTCTCAAGAACGGACGGACTAAGGTCCTCGCAGATCCGCCTGATCTCGCCCGATACGTTTTCTATTTCGCTGCGAAAGTCGGGTTCAGCCACCGACAGGTTGTCGCTCATCATCAATAGATTTCGCAGGTCGGCAAGCGTCTGGTCATGCAGATCGCGTGCGATACGCCGGCGTTCGCGCTCCGCCTCGTTGGCAAGGTCCAGGCGGGCGGCCGCAAGTTCCCTGTTCCTCTCCTTTATCCGGCGATGCTCGACCATGGCCCAAATAAGTCCCGCCAACGATAGCGCGAATAACGTACCGAGAGCCGTTGCTGTCCAGGGGAACGGCGCTTTAGCGATAGAAAATCGAATCAATAGAGGTTCTGAAGCCAAAAGGTCCCGGTCAAAGGCCCGGCTGACGATCGTATAGTCTCCCGGCGCCAACTTTGCAGGTGCATACTGCGAAACACTTGAAAATCGGGTTTCCAGAACCTTGCCTTTCGAGTCGAGGAGTTGGAAGCCGTATTGAAATTCCTCGGCAAACGTCCGGCTGCTCAGACCGGCTATCTCAACCAAGATAGAGTTCTGCGGGTAGTCAAGAGCGATCGGCGAATTGAGTTCTGTGAGGTCGTGAAAGCGCTGGCTCAGAACACGGATTGCCACCGATTTGGGCGGTGTGTTTGCCGCCTTATAAGTGACGACGCCGCGATTGGTGGCGATCAATAAAGAGTCACTCTGCGGCAGGATGGCAAATGCCTTGTCCGACGGAAAGCCCTGCTCGAACCCTACATGAGAAACTATCCATCCAAATGTTTCATCCTTCTTCGCGTGCAGCAGCCCGCGAGTCGTGGTCGCCGCCCACACCTGTCCGTCGGCAACATAAACATCTCGCACGTCTTCGGCAGCAAACGCCTGTTCGACCGTTCCGTTGCGAACAACAAAAACGCCGTGCTGACCGGCGATCCATAGCGAATGGTCGGCGGCCTCGAACATGTTCCAGATCGTGCCGCTTTTTAACTGGTTGACATCGGCTTCTGTCTTAACGCTTTGGCCGTCAAAACTCAGCAGGCCGTGCTCCGACGTTCCGATCCAGAGCCGGCCGGACGACACGTACAGTGAAGATGCATCCTGCTCGGGAGAGATTACGGGCTGCGACTTGTCAGAAATATCGATCACTCCGCGACCTAGGACCGCGGCATAAAGAATCCCCTGAAACATCTCGATTGACCGCGTGTCGCCCGTGACGATCCACTTACCGGTTTCGTCAAATATCCCTACGGGTGTCCCCGCGATGATCCCATCGTCGCCGACTTCGATCGCGTAAATGGGCTTGTTTTCGAAGCCGTGGACGACCTCCCATCCCGGATCCGTAAAACGGAACATTCCTCTGTTGGAACCAGCCAAAAGTTCTCTGCCGTCGCCCGATTGCCAAAAGGTCCGTATGAAGTTGCTGTTCGGTATATCCGAAACTATCTGCTGTACAGGTCCAAGAGTGTCGTACCGGCTCACGCCTCGATCGGTACCGAGCCAAACGACATTTTCCCGATCGGCAAATATTGAGTAGACCCTGTTTGATCTCAATCCTGTCGAGGTGTTCTCGAACGTGAATGTCTTAATGTCGGAACCGGCGACGCGAAACAGTCCGGCCCGTGCACTGCCTACCCACACGCCTCCCTCGTCTGCCAACAGTGATAATACTGACGCCGTCGGTGCGTTGACCCGCTCGAGATCCTCGCCGTCACTCAACCGATAGATCCCGCTGACGCCTTTCGCTGCATCGGTTCCTATCCAAATATCACCACGCATGTCGGCTGCCAGAGAATTTATGAACATCACCCTGGAATCGGTTTTGAACCCGACCAGGCGATCGTCGTCGATCGTGTATAGACCGCCGCCATAGGTGCCAGCAAAAAGCTTCCCTTTTGCGCCGATAATTCCTGTTACCTTTAAGAGTCTCTGATCGGGCCCCTGCAACACCCCGGATAGTTGTTGTACCTGAGGTTGGCCGGTGTCGGCTAATAACACTCTATAAATCACTCCTGCATCCGATCCGAACAGGATCGTTCCGCCATCGAAGAACATTGACGATATTCCAACGTCTTCCGTGCCCGAGATAAGCTCAAATCCGTTTTCCGAATACCGAAAGGCTCCGCCTAGGGATCCTGCCCACAGACCTCCGTTCGTATCTACTTTGAGAATGAGGACATTACCGGCATCTCCGTCACCTAGAGAAAAGTTTTGAAAGCGGGTACCGTCATAGCGTGCAATGCCGTTTTCCGTTCCGAACCAGAGAAATCCATCCGGTGTCTGGACGATCGAATGAACTCCGTCCGATGG
>Ga0222622_10000366_pt1 | contig 16449 bp, 11 predicted proteins | sample PLM2_5_b1metaG_FD_177335 | JGI IMG/M metagenome (GOLD analysis project Ga0222622, IMG submission 177335) | Groundwater sediment microbial communities from an aquifer in East River, Colorado, USA - PLM2_5_b1 | ecosystem: Environmental > Terrestrial > Soil > Riparian zone | place: USA: East... | reverse complement strand
GGGCTACGACGCACGAAACGTGCTCACCGCCCGAATCTATGTGACCGGCTCCGCATCCTCTGCAGAACGGCGGCGGCAGCTCGTCGACGTCCTCATGGCGCGACTGCGCGCGATGCCGCAAGTCGTTGCCGCGGGCGCCGGGAACATGGCGCCCCTCGGTGAATCATCGTTTGTATCGGGGTTCTCGTTCGGAACGAATCAAGCTGGTCAGCCGGTGGTCGCACGCGCGCTGCAATATGTGGTCACGGCCGGGTATTGCGAAGCGTTGAAGCTGCGGCTCAAGGAGGGCCGCACGATCTCGCCGGCCGACGAGACGTCTCCGATCCAGGCGGTCCTCGTCAACGACGCCTTCGCCCGTGCGTACATCACGGACGGCAGGCCCGTAGTCGGGCGGCGGGTCATTGGGCTTTTCGGGAAGGACAAGACTTCGGAAATCGTCGGGGTGGTTGGCGACGTGCTGAAGGACGGCCTCGACACCACGCCGCAGCCCGAGATCTATCTCACGCTCAACACGACGGACCCAGAACATTCAATCTCGCGCGAGATCAACGTCGTCATCCGCACGGCGAGCGATCCAAATGCCTTCGCGCCTCAGCTTCGCTCCATCGTGCGTGAGATCGAACCCGCCGCCGCGCTCGGCCGCGTCGGCGCGTTGTCGTCGCAGGTCGCGAGTTCAGTGAGCGAGCCGAGATTCTCGACCGCGGTGCTGGCGGCGTTTGCGCTGCTGGCGCTCGGTATCGCGATCACTGGCTTGTACGGCGTGCTCTCGTACACCGTGTCGCAGCGCCGACGGGAAATCGGGATTCGCGCGGCGCTCGGTGCGACACGGCGAGACCTGATCGCGTTGGTCGTGCGTCAGGGGATGACGGTCACTGTTGGTGGTCTCGCCGCAGGAGTGCTCGCCGCAGGTCTCGTCGCGCGACGACTCCAGCCGCTGTTGTTCGGAATCGCGCCGCTCGATCTGCCGTCCTTCATTGCCATGCCGGCAATCCTCCTGGCGGTTGCCGCGCTCGCCTGCGTCGTTCCGGCTCGGCGCGCCGCCGCCACCGATCCATCGACGACGCTGCGGGCTGAGTAGATCGCTGGCTATTGCGGCGTTCTCGCGGCCAGCTGCCGCTCGAGTTCGTCAAAGCGTCGATTCAATTCAGCCCATTGCGCCTGCTCGACCGCCAGCGCATTGGCGAAGTCGACATCCCGCACGCGAAGCGGCCCCTCGGCCGCCATGCTCACTTCGAGTTGTTGCCTGATCGCCTGCGAGCGCTGTTTCATCTCGGCGCGCGCCGCGGGCTCCATGTCGCGGGTGAGCGATTCATCGATCTCGGTCGCCGCTTGCGTGAGGTTGGCCACCTCGCGCTGGATTTTCTCGACCTCCGCGTGGACGGTATCCGCGTCATGCATGGCCCGCGTCACGCGTTCGTTCTGAACGCTGAGTCGAGAGGAGAGCAATTGCACTTGCGGTCCTGCGGCGGCGGACCGCTCCATCGCCACGCGCAACGCGTGAACTTCCACCAGCAGGCGGGATAATGTGTCGGCGCCGGGTGCGGTGCTCTGGGCCACGATCGGAAACACGCATGCCGCCACCAGGACGAGTGCCAGGGCAAATCCGTGATTTCGCATTGGTTCTCCCTTACTGACTCACTCCGAGGGGCTTTGCCCCTCGGACTCCCCGACACGCTCTCTCGCACGCCGCTTCGCCGGCGTGCTCCGTTCGCGTGGCTCGCTTCGCTGCGCTCGCTCGCGTCTTTCTTTTCGAGCGACTTGCTTCGTGGAACCATGACGTGATTGTACGGTTCGAGGCCGTTCGCGTGGCTCGCTTCGCTGCGCTTGCTCGCGGCATTCTTTCCGGTGCGTCCTCGGCTTCTACGGCCAAGAGTGAACCTGCGACTACAGGCTCGAAAGATGTCAGTCTTGACGAGGAGATGTCGGGTCGTGTGCTCGCCGGCCTCGGAGGCGCGCGGCGAAAATCCCGAACACGACGGCAAGCGCCAGCGACGACGCACGCGTGGCGGGGTGCCGCCATGCCGCCAGCAGGAACAGCACGGGCGTGACCAGCCACAAGCGCCACACCCTCGGACCAGGGCTGACTCGTTCAGTCACTCTTGATACCGGTCGATGACGAGGAGGCTTGCCATCCCTTCGCGATCATCGCCGCCTTCCATTCGTCACCGGTCGCGAGCACTTCTGCACTGGTGCGACACACCTTGGTCTGAAGAAAGTCACGATTGAGTCCGAGCTGGAGGCAGAGTTCCCATCCCAATTGATGGCTCCGCACCACGCATCGCGCTTCGACGTGGTTTTTGCGTACCAGAAACAATTCGCCGAGATGCACAGGTGAGCCATGCCATTCGGGTCGCCGCAGAACGTCCATCGAGAGAAGTTTACACTCACCGCCATTCACAGTCACACTGCGATTACGTCCCAAGAGATCAACAGGAGAATGGAGAAGGGAGGAGCCCAATTTTGTTTTCTCCGTTCTCTTTTCTCCTATTTTTTCTAGGTGCGATCGCAGTGTGACTGTAAATGTTGTTGATTGAGATACGTCCCGCAATAACTACGGCCTGATGACCGTTCCATCCGAACGCCGAGTCGTGCCCCACGAGTAGTCGAAGTTGGGCGGGCCGGCGGGAATCGGGAACTTGGCGGCGAGCTTTTCGTCCACCTCGATGCCAACCCCTGGCTTTTCCTGCGCCAGCATGTAGCCGTTCTTCACCTCGGGACAGCCGACGAACACCTCCTGCGTCTGCTGCGGGAAGCTGCTGCCTTCGTGCACGCCAAAGTTGTAGTTGGTCAATTCGAGCGCCAGCTGCGCCGCATGCGCCACCGGTGATGCGTCGCCTGGTCCATGCCACGCGGTCCGCACGCCGAAGAACTCGCAGAGCGCGTTGACCTTGCGCGCGGCGGTCAGGCCGCCGATTTGGGAGATGTGGATGCGGATGAAATCGATCAGGCGATCCTTAATCAGCGGCACGTACTCGTGCTGCGTGTTGAACAGCTCGCCCATCGCGATCGGAATGCTCGTCTGCTGACGCAGCAGCCGGAAGTGGTCGTTCTCTTCCGGAGGAAACGGATCTTCGAGGAAGAAGAGCCGGTACGGTTCGAGCGCCTTGCACAAATTGATCGCCTGATTCAGCGTGATCCGCTCGTGCACGTCGTGCAGCAGCTCGACTTCGTCGCCAAGCTTGCTGCGCAGATATTCGAAGAACTTCGGCAGCATGCGAACATATGGCGCCGGCTCCCAGATGGCGCGCGGATTGGTCGGACCGATCGCCTCGTTCGGAGACGCCGCATTACCGGTGGTGGCGCGCGCGCCATATCCGGCATAGCCGGGTGTCGAGACCTGGACCCGCACGTGACGGAAACCACGCTCCATCGCGCCGCGCGCACTCTGCTCGACCTCCTCGAATGAGCTGCCGCTGGCGTGAAAGTAGCAGTCGGCGCCGTGGCGCACCTTGCCGCCGAGCAGCTGATAGAGCGGCATGTTGGCGCGCTTGGCCTTGATGTCCCAGAGCGCGATGTCGACGCCGCTCATCGCGTTGAACAACACCGGGCCGTTGCGCCAATACGAGCTCACATAGCAGGATTGCCAGATATCCTCGATCTCGTCGACGTTGCGTCCGACCAGAAACGGCTTCAGGTATTGCTCCACCGCCGTCTGCACGACCAACGCGCGCTGCGTGAACGTCGCGCAGCCCCAGCCGACGAGCCCCGGCTCGGTGGTTTCCACTTTCACGATCACCAGCCGGATATTGTTCGGCGACGTCAGAATCGTCTTGATATCGCGGATCTTAATCGGCGAGGTGCCGGCAACCGCCTGGGCGAAGCCGGGATGGAGAAAGCCCGATGGCACTTCAGGTGTCAATGCCTGGGCCAGTTGATCGTTACGGGTGGAGAGCAACGAAGCGCCGCCCGCCATCGAGAGGGAACGCAGTGCATCACGACGCTTCATCTTTCTCTCCTTGAGCCTTGAGCCCTGAGCCCTGAGCCCTGAGCCTTGAGCCCTGAGCCCTGAGCCCTGATCTACCAGTGCGTCAACGATCCATCCGGACGCCGGTACATATTCTTGCGCCCTGGCTCGGTGACCTCGCCGATGAGGGTCAAGCGGTTGATGTCGGCCGTCACACCCAATCCGGGGCGTTGGTTCGTATAGGCTTTGCCGTTCTTGAAATCCAGGCACTCCGGCAGATAGTCGATCGGCCGGCCGCCGTAGTTGTACTCCATCAGCACCGGGCCTGAAAATGTCGACAGGCAATTGACTAGCGCGGCGGTGGCAATGGGACCGGTAAAGTGCGGGATGATGCCGACCGCGTGCGTCTCGCAAATAGCCAGCACCTTCATCAGCTCGGTGATGCCGCCGACATTGGGCAGCGTCGATCGCACGAAGTCGACGTCGTGTGCTTCGACGAGCCGGTTGAAATCCCACTTCAACCCCCACTCCTCGCCGTGCGTCAACGGGACGGTCGTCATCTGTCGCAGCTTGGGTATGTCCTGCAGCGCGTGTTCGTCGCGGACCGGATCTTCCACGAAGAACGGCTCGTACGGCTCCATCACCTTGCAGAGACGCATCGCGTCGTTCAGATCGAACCGTTGGTGCAGGTCGATGCACCAGTTGCCTTTCGGACCGACGGCGTCACGAACAGCCTTGCAGTCTTGGTCGACTTGCCGGACGACTGAGCGCGTGTCGTACACGCCGCCGACCGGCACCTCCGCCGGCGCCATTCTGAATGCGCGGTATCCTGCTTCCATCGTGGCGCGCGCGCGCTCGGCGAGACTCAACCTCGCCCCTGGGGGCGCCCCGGCGGGCGTGGCGCCCCCGGTCGCATAGCACTCGCAATAGTCGCGTGCGGCGCCGCCCAGCAGTTCGTGTACAGGCAGGCCGAGCGCTTTCCCCTTGATGTCCCACAAGGCCAGGTCGAGCGCACCGAGCGCGTGTGCTTTCTCGCGACCCGGCGGATAGAACCACGCGATATACGCCTCCTGCCAGAGCGCCTCCGTGCGGAACGGATTCTGGCCGATGAGCGTGCCGGCACACTGCTCGAGTGTGTCTTTGGTTCCGCCTTCTCCGATGCCGGTGATGCCGACGTTCGTCTCGACCATCGCCACCATGTTGCTCTGATTGAACAGCGGGTTCAGGTCGGGCGGCTTGTAGATGCGGACACGGGTCACCTTCGCCTTCGGCAGTTCGGCCGCCGCCACGCCGGGACGAATCAGGGAGAGTGCCGGGGCCGCGGCCACCGCGCTGAAGAAACGTCGTCGATTCACCTGGGGCCTCCTCGCGCGCATGAGAATACTGGGGGAAGGCTCAGGGCTCAAGGCTCAGGGTCAGGGCTCGTTTGACATCTCCGTTCTGGCATGTTACAAACGTCGCAGAGTTGTTATAAAAATAACATGTCAAAAACGCCGACACCGCAGCTCCTCACCAAGCGTGAACGCCAGATCATGGACGTCCTCTACCGGCTCGGACGCGCGACGGCCACCGAAATCATGGCCGAAGTGCCGGGCTCGCCCGGCAATTCCACCATTCGCACCCAGCTGCGTGTGCTGGAGCGAAAGGGGCACGTCAAACACGAAGAGATTGGCCTGCGCTACATCTACATGCCAACGGTTCCGCGTCACTCGGCACGCAAGTCCGCCCTCCGTCACGTGGTCGACACATTCTTCGACGGCTCGAGCGCGAAGGCGGTGGCGGCGCTTCTCGGCGGCGAGGCGGCACGGGTCAGCGACGACGAACTGGAACGAATTGCCGACCTGGTGCGCACGGCGCGCGGTGACTCGCGATGAATGCTGCCGACGTTGTTCTTCGATCATCCGTCATCCTCGCGGTGGGGTTGGTGGCGCACGTGCTACTCAGCCGACAGGCCGCGGCCCTTCGCCATTGTGTGCTCGCCGCAACAATCCTTATGTCTGCGGCGATCGTTCCCCTATCGCTGACGGTACCGTCGTGGGATATCCCGCTCCCCGCCTGGTCGCACCAGCAGGCTGAGGTCTCGTCAGTGATCACAGTCGCGGACACGCGCTCGGCGGCCCAGGTACCGTCCTCGTCCACGGGACTCGATGTCGCGAGACTGGCCATTGTCGGCTGGGCGGTCGGTTTCGCCATGACCGCACTCCTGCTACTGGTTGAAGGGTGGAGCCTGGTGCGAATTTCCGCACGGGCCGGCCGGGTTCAACGAACCGCGTGGGTGTCTCTTGCACAGCAGATCGCGCAGTCGTATGAGATCAGGCGACGGGTGGCACTCCTGCAGACGGAAACGCCGGACCTTCTGGCGACGTGGGGCCTGTTCAAACCACGCATTCTTCTGCCGTGCCATGCGCGTGATTGGTCACACGAACGCATGAGGGTGGTGTTCTCGCACGAGTTGGCGCACATCCGACGTCACGACTGGTTCATACAAATCGCGGCCGAAGCCGTTCGGACTCTGCTTTGGTTCAACCCGCTGATCTGGATCGCGTGCGCACGCCTGCGCCGGGATAGCGAGCAGGCCTGCGACGATCTGGTTCTTGCCGCACGAATTCCGGCGCACGAGTACGCCGACCACTTGTTGGATATCGCCCGGACATGTCGTCAGCCGCCGCGCGCGTGGGCATCCGCCACGCCGATGGCACGGTCGTCAACGCTCGAAAGGAGAATCGCCACCATGCTCAACCCGGCGCTCAATCACACGCCGCTCTCGCGCCGATCCATGATCTTCACGATCGCGCTGTTACTCGCGGTCGCCTTGCCGACGGCGGCATTTCGTGCTGCTCAAACTTCTCCGGCAACACTGACCGGCTCGGTGTACGACACGACGGGCGCAGTCATGCCAGGTGTGGCGCTGACCCTGCAGAACGCGCAGGAACAAACGCAGCAGGCCACGACCCGATCGGATGGCCGGTTCGATTTTCCTCAAGTCGCTCCGGGCAAGTACGTGCTTTCGGCGACGCTGCCAGGATTCCGGGCGCTGAAGCAGGAATTCGAGTTGAAGAACAGTCGCGACTGGGATCGCGCCATCACCCTGCAGGTCGGCGAACTGCGGGAGTCGATCATGGTGCAGGAGCGCCGAGTCACTGGACCGGTCGGTGCGGCGCAGCCGCAATTGCCCAAGCCGATCAGGGTCGGCGGCAACATTCGGGTGCCTCGAAAAACCGTCGACGTCCATCCGGTCTATCCGAAAACCATGCGTGATGCCGGACGGGAGGCGGTCGTCCCGATCGAGGCGATCATCGGTGCCGACGGATCCGTGACCTCGGTGCGTGTTCTGACGGCCCAAATCCATCCGGATTTTGCCATCGCGGCCGTCGATGCAGTGCGGCAATGGAAGTTCACGCCGACGTTGTTGAACGGTGCACCGGTGGAAGTCGTGATGAACGTTTCTGTAGAATTCCGCCTTTCGGATTAATCCGGAGGCGAAAGATGACGGTAAGCCGATGGCAGGCGGCGTTCGCAGTTGTCGCGTGCACGACCCTGTTATCGGCTGCGCCGTTTCGCCAAGCTGCCTCGTCAACACGCTATCTTCAGAAATCGCGGACCTTTCATTCGGCCGCTGAGTTCGCCCGAACCACCAGCGGCCGCGTGCAGATGCGAACATCCGTCGACCCCGCTGACGAACTTCGCATTCGACGGCTTCCGGTTCACCTTCCGGTCAACGAGTTCACCGTCATTGCTTTCGAATCTCCAACGCTGGCCTGGATTGGAAGCCCGCAGGGGGTGGTGCGTGTCAAGGCAGAAAGCCGGACGGTCGAGTACTTCGTCGGCGAACGATGGCTCCCGGACGATCACGTCAATGGCATCGGATTCGAAAACGGCGCCACGTGGGTGCAAACGGGCAAAGGGTTCTCGCGAATCAGCTATCGCCCAATGACGCTCGAGGAGAAGTCTGGCGTGTTCGTCGATCGCATTCGAGCGCGCCACAATCGATGGGGCTTCACCGCAACCTCCGACCTCCGGGTCCCCGGTGATCTCACGACCAATCAGCCTGTCTCGACCGACAACGACGGCCTGTGGACCGCGATGTACGTCGCCGCGGAATGTTTTCGGTACAAGGTGACCGGACAGGCGGAGGCGCGCGACCATGCGCGGCAGGGGATGCAGGCGATTCTGCGGTTGGAGAGCATCACGGGAATCTCGGGTTTCCCCGCCCGCTCCTTGATCAAGGTTGGCGAGGACGTTCAACCGAAGGACGGCGAATGGCACGACGCAGCCGAGACGGGATGGCGGTGGAAAGGCGACACGAGTTCGGACGAGATCGTCGGACACTACTTCGCCTTTGCGATTTATTACGACCTGGTGGCCGACGCTGACGAAAAGAAGCAGTTACGCGCAGCGCTCGATCGCATTACCACTCACATCCTCGATCATGGATATCAGCTGATTGACGTTGACGGCCAGCACACGCGCTGGGGATGGTGGGGTCCGGAAGCTATCTGGGAAGAGCCCGGCGAGACAGGTCTGCGAGCGCTGCACATTCTTTCGCACCTGCGAGTCGCCATGCACCTCGCCGAGAACACTCCGGCGGCGACGAAGTATCGCACCGCGTACGACGATCTGATCAAGACGCATCGATATCACCTGCTGACGCGGAATCAGAAGATCGCGATCCCCGGACACATCAATCACTCGGACGACGAGCTGGCGTTTCTCTCGTACTACCCGCTGCTGCTGTACGAGACGGACCCGCAGCTTCGCGCCGTTTACCAGCAAAGCCTGGAGCGCAGCTGGCAGGTCGAGCGTCCGGAGCGAAACCCGTTATGGAACGCGATCTACGCAGCAGGGACGGGCGCACCGGAATTCGATCGAGACGCCTCCATTCGAACGCTCCGCGAGATTCCGCTGGATACGATTACCTGGACGGTCCGCAACTCACAGCGGCTCGACGTGGCCATCGATCCGTTGAGCGATCGCTTCGACCGGCCGCAGTCGCTTGTGGTGCTGCCCTACGACGAGATCCCGATGTGGAAGTGGAACTCGAACCCGTATGCGCTCGACGGCGGCAACGGCGGCCGCAGCGAAGACGACGGGGCCTATTTTCTCCTGCCGTACTGGATGGGGAGGTACTACCGGTTATTTCAATGATTCGCAGTCAATGTTCAATGATAAATGTTCAATGTTCAATGGAATCCGCATTCAGCATTGAACATGTCAGCTTTTTGGAACATTGAGCATTGAACATTGAGCATTGACATCGTCAGTTACCTATACCCCGCCGCCTGCAGTTCAAACAGCTCCGCATAACGCCCGCCGCTGCGGAGCAACTCTTCGTGGGTCCCCAATTCGGTCACCCGGCCCCCGGCGATCACAGCGATCCGATCGGCGATTCGTACCGTCGAAAAACGGTGCGAGATGACGATGCCGATTCGTCCGCGCAGGTTCTCTTTCAGCTCGGCGAAGATGGCCGCCTCGGCTTCGGGATCCAGCGACGAGGTCGGCTCGTCGAGGATCCAGATGTCGGCATTGCGGTACATGATGCGGGCAAGGGCCAGGCGCTGCCATTCGCCGCCCGACAGGTCGTGGCCGCCTTCGAACAGCCGGCCGACCTTGGAGTCCAGGCCACTTGGCATCTTCTTGACCAGCCATTCGCTGCGCGATCGGCGGAGCGCGTCGATCACCCGCTGATCGTCGGGAGCGACGTCCGGACGGCCCATGATCACGTTGTCACGAACCGTCAGCTCGTAATTGGCGTAGTCCTGGAACAGCACGCCGATGCGCCCGCGCAGATGCTCTGGATGGACGTTCTTCAGGTCGACCCCGCCGACCGTGATGGCCCCGCGATCCGGATCGTAGAACCGCAGCAGCAGCTTGACCACGGTGCTCTTGCCGGCGCCGTTTTCACCAACGAGCGCGATCAGCTCACCACTGCGAATGTGCAGGTCCAGCCGATCGACCGCAGGCTCACGTCCGCCCGGATAGGTAAAGGTGATCTGGCTGAACTCAATTGAGTCAATCACCGCAGGAAGAGGCACCGGCGGCACCGGCACGGGAATCAGCGGGTCGATCGCCAGGAACGAGAAGTAGTCTTCGAGGAACGTCGTGTGTTGATCGACGGACACGAAGGTGCTCGAAATGTTCGCCAGCGTCCCCGATACCGACGTGAACGCGCCGATCACGAGCACGACGCCGCCAGGATCGATGGTCCCAGCCGCACCACGAAGCGAGACGAACACGTAGGCCAGCGCCAGTGCGGTTCCGGTCACCAATCCGCTGAAAAGCGAGGTCCGGGTTCCCGAGCGATACATTTCTTCGCGCAACTTGAAGAGCGACTCCGACATGTCGCGGTGTCGTCCGAGGAGGTAATCGGCGAGGACGTAGGCGCGAATCTCCTTGGTGGTGCGCGGCTGAACCAGCAGGTCGCCCACGTACTCGCGCTCGCGCTCCTCCGGCGTCTCCTTGTAGAAAAACTCGTACATCTTCGATGTGACGCGGCGCTCGAGCATCAACGACAGCACCGCTCCGGCCAGCGCCAGGACCACCAGGATGTAATGCAGGCTCGCCAGCAGCGACGCCATCAAGACGATGGTGACGATGTTTCCCGACAGGCCAAGCACCGACCAGGTGAGGTCGCCGGGCCGCCACGAGATGTCGCGCTTCGCACGCGCGAGACGGTCGTGCCAGTCGGAGTTGTCAAAGTGCCCGAGATCGAGCCGCGACGCCTGCGCGAGCAGCCGCCGTTCCGCTTCGAGCTGGACACGCCGTACGAAGAGGTTGCGGCCGTAGCCGGAGTACGCGCCGATCGCGCGCTGTGCGCTCGTCGCCAGCCACAGCCCAATCACGATCGGCAGCATCTCGGTGAAGTGGACCGGATGCAGTCGCGCGTCCGCGATGCGGTTGACCAGGGCCGACCCGAGATACACCGTAACCGGCGGCATCGTCGAGTTCACGATCCCGAGCAGCGAGTACTTGACGAGCGCGCGGGGCGATGCTGCCCACGCGAGAGCCATGCCCTGACGCAGATTCTTCCTGACGCGCTGCGCTCGACCTTTCGTGGTGGACGGTGGGCTATCGTGCATTCACTGATCGACGACAAGTCGCCGGGATCCGCGAGCCAGAAGTGTGTAACCGACCGGGGTCTGACCCCAGTGAGTATAGCGTTGTCCTGCGGGGGTTCGCGGCGGACGAATGCGGGTCGTCCTATTGGGTTCGCGGCAGCCGAACTTTGAGCGGAGTGGTCAGCGTCAGGGTGAGTTGCTCCCCCGACTCAACGCGCACATCCCGGAACTTGTCCTTCGGTTCGAGCGTGGCGTCGAACGGCATCGATCGTGTCTGGATGGTTGCCAGGCTATGCGTCTCCACGTGCTCGATGACGTTGAACTCGACGGCAACGTGGCCCACCCGGTTTTCCTTCGAGGCCTGCTCGACGCTGGTCACTTTGCCATGGAGCGTCGATCCCTTGGGAATCAGTTCGAAGCCGTCCTGCGCCACCGGATCCATCAAGGTGGCGCGAACGGGATCATCGACCCGCCCTGACGCGGAATCGAGCGTCGTGCGAAGGCGGACGACGAGGCTCGTTCCCGCAGGCACTTGATAGTCGTCGTACCGGCGTCCCTTGCCCGAGGGCGGCCGCGTCACCGGCTTCTGCGGCGCGGGTGTCCGGCGCGTCGCCGCAATGCGGACCATCATGAGGCACCGGTTGATCTCCTGCGTGACGGCACCCGGTTCCGCAATCGTATGGGCGTGCAGACGGCCGGCTGAAACGAACGATGTCAGCAGAATGATAAAGAGCCTGGAAGAAATGTGGCGCGCCATCCTGTGGCTGAGTTATGGCAAGCGGAATACCGGCCGTGATTGCGGCCGAAAACGCCGGTCCGCACCGACCGTCGGTGTGGCACCGATTACGATCCCCGACGCGCGATTACAAAAATCAGCATCGAAACACGTACACTGACGCATGCAGGATCTGCGACTCGCGTTCCGGAACTTATGGCGGCGACCCGCCTTCTCGGCGATCGCCGTCGTCACCCTGGCGCTTGGCCTGGGTGCCAACGCGGCGGTGTTTACCGTGTCGAACGCGATTCTGCTTTCATCGCTGCCCTACGCGCATCCAGAAGCCGTCGTCGTACTCAACGAGCAGACGCCGCAGTTCCCCACGCTGTCAGTCAATATTTACAACTACGAAGACTGGCGCCAGCGAGCCAAATCGTTTTCGGCCATGGCGGCATTTCGGCCGACCAACATGACGGTGTCGGGTTCCGGGGAGCCGGAGCGCATCCCGATCAAGATGATTACGGCGACATTGCTGCCGCTCCTCGGGGTGTCTATCGACCGTGGCCGGGCATTCGGCAGTGCCGACGATCGGGCCGGCGCCGAGGGCGTCGTCATGCTCAGTCACGGCTTCGCTGAGCGTCGATTTACCGGGCAAGAGCCGGTCGGGCAGGTTCTTCAACTGGACAATCGTCCATACACGATCGTCGGCGTCATGCCTCCCGACTTCGAATTGTTTCAGCCCGCCGATGCGTATGTGCCGTTCGAACCATGGGCGGCGACACTGCCGGAAGATCGCGGCTGGCATCCGGGAATTTTGTGTATCGCCCGCCTGAAAGAGGGGGTCACTCTGGAGCAGGCGCGCGCCGAGATGGAGGGCATTTCCGCGCAGCTCGAAACCGAACACCCGGAGTCGAACAGGAATATGCGTGTGCTCGTCACGCGCGCGCAGGACCAACTTGTTCAGAACATCCGTCCGGCCATTCTGCTTTTGACCGCGGCGGTCACCCTGGTCCTGCTGATCGCCTGCGCGAATGTCGCGAACCTTCTACTCGCGCGCGCCGTCGATCGACAGAAGGAAATCGCCGTGCGCATCGCGCTGGGTGCAAGCCGTTTCCGTATCCTCCGGCAACTGATCCTGGAGAGCGTCGTCCTGTCTTGCGTCGGCGGCGCGGCCGGGCTGCTCGTGACCGCGTGGGTGATTTCGTTCCTGACCGGCAGCGCGGTGGCCGGCCTGCCCCGCGTCCACGACATCGCCATTGACTGGCGCGTGATCGCGTTCGCATTTGGACTCGCTGTATTCACCGGGCTGATTTTTGGATTGGTGCCGGCCTTGCACGCCACCCACACCCCAATTCGCGCATCGCTCAACGAAGGGAGCCGCGGCGGCTCGGGCAGCGCGCGGCAACGCAAGCTGCACTCGACCCTGGTCGTGGTCGAGGTCGGCCTCGCGCTCGTGCTCCTGGTCGGGGCCGGACTGCTCCTCCGCAGTTTTGAGCAACTGATTCACGTTCCCCCGGGGTTCAGCCCAGGTAATCTGCTGGTCGTCAATCTGCCGTTATCGCCGCAGAAATACCACGACGATGTGAGCCGAACCGCCGTCGTCGAGGAGATCGTGTCCCGCGTTCGCCAGTTGCCGGGTGTGCAGGCAGCCGGGATGACGACCATGCTGCCAATGGCGGGCGCTGGTGCAACGATTCATTTCAACCGCGCGGCGTATCCGCCGAAGGGACCCGACGATTACGTGATGGCGGGATACCGCGCCGTCACGCCGGAGTACTTGTCGACCCTGGGCGTGCCGCTCCGGGGGGGCCGGTTGTTGACCGAACACGATCGCAACAGTTCACCGCGCGTGGTCGTGATCAACGAAACAATGGCGCGGCAATTTTTCCCTGACCGCGACCCACTCGGTCAGCGCATTCAGCTGGGAACGGAGCCGTCGACGGACTTTCCGACCATCGAAATCGTCGGGATCGTCGGCGACATGAAGCAGTCCTTCGAGACCGGATCGGGCGCCGAGATGTTCGTGCCCTACAATCAATATCCCGATGAAATTCTTGGCAACATGTATCTCAACACGGCGCTCGTGGTGCGGGCCACGGCAAATCCTCTCGACCTGACGGGGTCGGTTCGGGCTGCCGTTCTCGACGTTGATTCGGGGCAGCCCCTCGTCAATGCCCGCACGATGGAAACAGCCATCGCCGGTACGGTGGCGCAACCCCGCTTTCAAATGGTGCTGCTCATTGTCTTCGCCTCGATCGCGGTGGCGCTGGCGGCGGTCGGCGTGTACGGGATCATGGCCTACACGGTGTCGCAACGGACCGCCGAGATCGGTGTACGCATGGCCATCGGCGCCTCGCCGAATCGCGTCGTCGCGATGGTTGTGTGGCAGGGAGCCCGCCTTGCCGTCATGGGCGTTGTGCTTGGATTGATGGCTGCGGCGCTTGCCGCGGGCGCCATGAAGACACTGCTTTTCAACGTGAAAGGGATCGATCCGCTGACGTTTGCGGCGGCACCGCTTGTCCTTGGCCTGGCCGCGCTTCTGGCCAGCTACATTCCTGCCCGGCGCGCCGCGCGAATCTCTCCACTGGCCGCGCTGGGGCGTTGACCGCTTAACAAAAGTTCACGGTTTGACGCGAACTTTGCGCGCAATGCGCGGCGGCATGCCGCGGGTACGCTGGCCACACAGTAGGATTCACAGGCTGCCCGTGCTACTATGGGCGCCTCCTCACAACTTGCTGACGGCTCCTGGAACGTACGAGTAGTGTCGGTTCGCGGCGAACCGGCCGCTCGCATCCCGGGACAACGGACATGGTGTCATTACCCTTACGCCAAGCGGTCGCGTCAGCCATCGTCGCTGGAATGGCCGTTTTTTCGGTCCATGCGCAGTCGCAAGCGGATCAAGCGCGTCCAACATTTCGGAGCGCCGTCGATCTCGTCAGCATCCAGGCGTCTGTACGCGACAAGCACGGACGGCCCTTGTCAGGTCTGACTGCGGCTGATTTCGAGGTGCGGGACAACGGACAGCCGCGATCGATACTGTCGCTTCGATCGGATCGACGGTCTCCGGTGAGCATCGCGGTGCTCGTCGATATGAGCGGCAGCATGCGCGTCGGCTCGAAGATCGCCCTCGCACGTCGCGCCTACGACTCGATCCTCTCGCAGCTGAGAACCGGCGAAGACGAGCTCGCCCTCTTCACCTTCGATACGCGCTTGCACGAGCGACAGACGTTCACCACTTCGATCGACCACCTCAGAAACGCACTGGACGATTTCAACCCGTTTGGCGCCACCTCCCTCTACGACGCCACGGCCGCCACCGCGCGTCGTCTGGCCGAGCGGTCGGCTGCGCATAAGGCCATCATCATCCTGACCGACGGTATCGACACGAGCAGCCGCCTGACGGCTCCGGAAGTCTCGGCAGTCGCCAGTTCGATCGATGTGCCTGTGTACATCGTGGCAACGGTCGCCTCGACCGACCGGCTGTCGATGGCGGACGCCGCAGATCGCGGCATCGCTTCCGAAGCCGCCGACCTGCGCGATCTGGCCTCGTGGACTGGCGGGCGGATGGTATTCGCGACGACGTTCGAGGAAACGCTGCTTGCCGCGGCCGACTTGCTGGGGGAACTGCGCCAGCAGTACGTGCTGGCCATCGAAGCGGCCAACACCCCTGAATGGCGACGGCTCGAAGTCCGCGTCAAGCGATCGTCAGCCAGCGTCAAAGCCCGAAGCGGGTACTTCGGAGGATAGTCCTCGGTATCGCCCTAACCGCAAGAAACACGCGCAGTTGACAGTCTCACGGACGGCGCGCGCAAGAAATCGACGGCATCACGTTCTACCTATGAGCGGATGCCGAGATGTTCACGTCGACCATCAGACTGTTCCGACCGATTGCGCGCGATCCGCGCCACTACCAGATCGCCACGCTGGCTTCGCTGCTCGGTTACGGCATGGTCGCGCTCGATTTCGAGATTGCCGCGGGTCGGGCGGTGGCCATCTTATCGACCGCGCTCCTGACCCAACACGTCTGCACGAGAGTCTGGCGGCTGCCGTCGTTTGATCCGCGTAGTGCCCTGATTTCAGGCCTCTCGCTGTGTCTGCTGCTGCGGACAAACGACCTGTCACTCGCCCTCCTCGCAGCCGTCCTCGGAGTTTCGAGCAAGTTCCTGCTGCGGCTGAACGGCAAGCATTTTTTCAACCCGACGAACTTCGCGATCGTGGTGCTGATGGCGCTTACAGGAGACGTCTGGGTATCACCAGGCCAATGGGGCAACGTCGCGTTCTTTGCGTTCCTGATGGCGTGCCTCGGCGGATTGGTGGTGAACCGCGCGAGCCGAAGCGACGTGACCTACGCATTCATGGCCTTCTACGTGATGCTGATGTTCGGCCGGTCGATCTGGCTGGTTGAACCGCTCACAATCCCGCTCCATCGTCTTGAAAACGGCGCGCTGCTGCTCTTCACGTTCTTCATGATCTCGGATCCGCGGACGACGCCGAACTCGCGAGCAGGCAGGATCTTCTTCGCGTTTCTGGTCGCGTACGGGGCGTGGTACGTCCAGTTCCGGCTGTTCCGAACCAACGGGCCGCTCTGGTCCCTGGCGATCTGCTCGCTGACGGTGCCGGTGATCGATCGCGTTCTGCCGGCGGCGCGCTACGAGTGGATCCCGCCGACAACAACACCCGTCAATTTCAACCCATGGATGCCGTGGACGCGTGTCTGGCGCGCCGCGTCGAATGTTCACGCCCGTGTATCCGCTTCACCGAGGTGACTCATGAAA
>Ga0222622_10000363_pt1 | contig 16478 bp, 17 predicted proteins | sample PLM2_5_b1metaG_FD_177335 | JGI IMG/M metagenome (GOLD analysis project Ga0222622, IMG submission 177335) | Groundwater sediment microbial communities from an aquifer in East River, Colorado, USA - PLM2_5_b1 | ecosystem: Environmental > Terrestrial > Soil > Riparian zone | place: USA: East... | reverse complement strand
CAGGCACGGGGCCGGTCGAAGCGCGATTGTCGGCTTCCGCAGACTGGCCCAGGTAGATCGGATTATCGGCGCCGCCAAGCAAGAGCTCGGCGAGGATGTCATCGTGATGATCGAACGGAGGGCATCAGATGGCCACCACGACTACGAAGATCGGCCTCGTCGGCTTGGGGCACATGGGCGGAAACATGGCCGCCCGCTTCCTCGCCGCCGGATACACCGTCTATGGCGAGTCGCGCGACCGCGGCGATGCTGACGAGCTCGTCCACGAAGGGCTGCAGTGGCGCGGCACGCCGCGCGAGGTCGCCGAAGCAACCGACGTCCTGATCACGTCGCTTCCCAGCGACGACGTCCTCGAAAGCGTGGCGTCGGGGCGCGACGGGGTCCTCGCTGGCCTTGCCGAGCCGAAGGTTTGGATCGACATGAGCACGGTCAGCCCGCGCGCGAGCCGCGAGCTCGCGAAGCGGGTGCAGGCGCGAGGGGCCGCCATGCTCGACGCGCCGGTGTCGGGAAGCGTTCCCCAAGTGCAAGCAGGAACGCTGACGATCATGGTCGGCGGGGACGAGCAGGCCTACGCGCGCGTCGAGCCGATCCTGCGCGAACTCGGCACGCCGACGCACATCGGCGAGAACGGCCAGGGGCTGGTGCTCAAGCTCGCGATCAACATCAGCCTCGCCGTGCAGATGCTCGCCTTCGCCGAGGGCCTCGTCCTAGCCGAACGCTCCGGCATCGACCGCAAGCTCGCGGTCGAAGTAATGACAGGGAGCCCGATCGGCTCGCCGATGCTGAAGGCACGGGCCGAGCTCGTCATCGACCTGCCGGACGAAGCCTGGTTCGACGTCAGCCTGATGCAGAAAGACGTGGCGCTCGCGCTCGACACAGGACGCGAGCTGCACGTCCCGCTGCCGTCCGCCGCAGCAGCCGACTCGGTACTCACGATTGCGCGAGCGTTTGGCTACGAGCGACGCGACATCGCAGCGCTCTTCCAAGTGCTTGCACACCTGGCAAGCGAGCCGGCTCACCCGCGAGCGTGACCGACGTGCCTCACGGCGCTCCTCGAGGGTCGTCACGGCGCGACTGGCGCGCCGCTACCCGCGCCTGGGGACCGCCCGGGAACGAACGGCTGACGGCGTCGACCGGTCTCGTCCTCCTCGTCCTGCTCGCGATCGAGACGTTGACGACGCTGTCGCTGCGGTCGTACCTGCCCGTGCACATCTTTCTCGGGCTCCTGCTCCTTCCACCCGTCGCCCTCAAGCTCGCCAGCACCGGCTGGCGCTTCCTGCGCTACTACACCCGCAACAAGCCGTACCGGCACGAAGGGCCGCCGAGACTGCTGCTTCGAATGCTCGCTCCGTTGCTCGTCGCCTCCACCTTGGCGCTCTTCGGCAGCGGAGTCGCGCTGATCGTCGCCGGCAACGACGGCGGAGTGTTGCTCACACTGCACGCAGTCAGCTTCGCCGTCTGGGGCGTGATCATGATCGTCCACGTCCTCGCCTACGTCGCAGGCACGCTTCGGGTCGGCCCGGCCGACTGGCTCCCCCACGCCGAGCAGGTCGTTGCCGGACTCCGCAGCCGGCGCGTCGTCGTCGGAGGTGCACTCCTCGCCGGAGCGATCCTCGCCCTCGCCACCTACCCCGCTCAGCGGTCCTGGCTGAGCCACCGCCACGAACACCGACACGGGGACGCCTCGGGCACGCGCCTCTTTTCCTCGAAGAGCCGCGTTCCGTGATGAGTTCCCTGAGCACTGCCTGGTGGGAAGCCACGGCCACTCTCCGGCCTCGTCCGGACAGCGCGGACGGTCCACTTCCGCCACTGCTGCTCACGCTGACCGTCGTAACCGGACTCGTCGACGCAACGAGCTACCTGAAGCTCGGCCACGTCTTCGTCGCGAACATGACCGGCAACGTCGTCTTTCTCGGCTTCGGGATCGCCGGAGCCGGCGGCATCTCTGTCTGGGCGTCGCTGACGGCGATCGGCTCATTTCTCGTCGGAGGCGTCGTCGGTGGCCGGATCGGCGCCCGCTGGACGAGCGACCGCGCTCGCCACCTGACCCTCACCACGAGTGCCGAGCTCCTGCTCGTCGCCGCCGCGCTCGTGGTCGCAGCCCTCTCGCCTCATCACATCGGAACCGCGAGCCGCTACGCGGTCATCGTCCTGCTGGCCGTCGCCATGGGCGTTCAGAACACCGCCGCGAGAAAGCTTGCCGTCCCCGATCTCACAACGACGGTGCTGACCATGACCTTGACCGGTCTAGCGGCGGATTCGGCACTCGCCGCAGGACACGGCTCGAAACTTGGCCGACGCGCGCTCTCCGTCGCCGCGATGCTGCTCGGCGCGCTGATCGGCGGACTGCTCGTCTTGAAGGTCGACAATCCCGCGCCGCTTGCGCTGGCGACGGCATTGCTGGCGATCGTCTCCCTCTTCACCTTCCGAGCATCCCGGTCAAAGCCCGCCTGGGCAGACGCCTAGTGGATCAGGTTGTCCTCCAACACTCATCGACGGGACGAGTGTGCTGCGAGACGGCGGCGGTTTCGCATCCGCCGGTGGACAGTTGGTGTGGCTAGGCAACTACAGCGACGGAGCGGCGGCCGAGGCTTCTCGGGCGCCGTGGAGCTGGGCGCGTGCAGATGGCACAGCCACGTCCCCGAGTTCGGGGAGAACGTGCGCACGACGGTACGACGTAGTCGGCCTAGCCGCTTGTTTTTCGCGAAGGCGCGACTTCGGCCAGCGCCTGGCCGAATGGTGATCCGAGGCGCATCGCTACCCTGGACGCTCCGGCCACCCCGGACCGCGCCGTGGAGTCTGGCGAGCGACGAAGGCGCAGCCGGTCGCTCGCGGCGGGCGGAATATCCGCGGTTAGTGCATCGGCAAGCGGCGGGCAGCGTACCGCCTCATCGAGCAGACATTCGGCCACCTTGAACGCGATCGCGAAGGCGGTTTCCTCGATCGCCTCGCGCTCGTCGGGGCTGACTGCCTCCAGGAGCGCCCGCTCGCGTAGCAATCGCTCCTTAGCGACCTCACGCGCCCGTCCGCGAACGCCGCCACGATCTGTCACCGCGCTCGAGCCCCCGGCGCAAGCTGAACGCCCGACGGCGATGGCCGTGCCTGCTTCGCCGGAGCACCGGTCAATCGGAAACCGGCGAACATGATGGCGATCCCGAGCAGCTCGCCTGCATAGACGAAGGAGTAGTTGCCGGCTCGCGACATACCCGTCGCCAGCGCGACAACAATCGCACCGCAGGCGATCCAAGCGTTTGCGCGCACACTTCGGCGGCGAAAGATCGCATAGAACGAACCACCGACGAGGAAGATCGTGCCGAAGCTGTTGAGGGTCATCGCCCACAGGGCGGCGTGTCCACCGAGCGCTGCGTTGGGCGGCGGGCGGCCACTGGGGGTCGCCGTAAGAAGCCTCTCGTCCACGGGCGCCAGCAGGACCGTCACCGCCGCCGCGAGGGAAGCGGTGATGAGCGCTCCCGCGAGGACGTCCCGTGCACGCGGCGGAAGGATGAGCCAGGCCGAGCCGGCGCCCAGGCACGCCACCGCCAGCACCCCTCCGGCCAGGTAGTACGTCCGGAAGAGCGCCGGACTCCAACCGGAGCGCTGGGCGGCCGCCTCTGCGAGCGCCGCGGCGGCGAAGAGCGCGAAGCCGACGCTCCAGAAGATCTTTTGACCCGCGGGCCGCCGGGCGAAGCTGGAGAGCAGAAGGCCACTGAAGAGCAGGGCGACGAGCGTCGCGCCTATTGGGAGCAGCGTGTCGGCGACGGCTGGCGCGCTCCCTTCGAAGTGGCTGGAGATCGCAGTGACCGACTCACCTGGAGAGACGACCGTGATGTAGGCGAAGTCACGCCCGCCGAACATGCCTTCGTGCGTGGCTGCGAAGGCATACCGGCCCGGTTCGGGGACGCGGTCGGGGACGAGGCGAAGCGCGGTCGGGCCAGACGCGACCACGCGGAGCGGCACGTTTCCGCCGCGGTCGAGGTCGAAGAGGGTGTACCCACTCGGGTCGTCGACGGCTGCGGCACGGACCGACAGCGCGCCGAGATCGTCGGCATGAATCCGGAGCGCGTCCGCAGGATACGGGCTCTGCGGGTCTCCCCAGGAGAAGAGCTTGACGAGGCCGTCCGGCGTGGACAGGAACTGCCCCGTCACCTCGGGCGTGAGCCTCGGCTGGTAGCTGTACCGAACGGAGCTCGAGCCGATGCCTGCGAGCGCAGGCACGAACGGGAGCGAGACGAGCACGAGCCCGATCGTCCCGATCGCCACGCTCACGCGCGTCCGGTAGCTGCCGGGTCGCAGGCGCCGGCGACGCGGCGGTGGATCGCCGAGCAGCCGGTTTCGGCGGCGTGCATGGGCGCGATAGAGCAGCGCCGCCGACACGAGCGCGCTCCCCGGCAAGTAGACGAGCTCGGCCTTCCAGCCGACGGCCTGCAGCGGCCCGTCCGCGTACGGGCTGAAGGCGACGGGGACGATCGCCCAGGCGAGTGCCGGGCCCGCCAGAAGAAGGATCGACGCCATGAACGGGAAGCCGGCGAAGAGCCAGCCGACGCCCGGGAAGCCGAGCAGGCCGAGCGGGAGCTCATACCCGGCCAGGGCCGCCGGGCTCCGCCGCTGCACCCGGCGCGGGATGCGCCCCGTGTAGGTGGTCGGTATCGCGGCCAGGGTGAGGCGGGCGAGCTCGAACTGTCGCCCGGTCATGCGCCACGCGGCCGAGGCATAGGCCCAGAAGCCGACGAGCATCGCGAGCGCGGCGGGAACGAGAGCGAGCGAGGACCACGGCTCGAGTGACGTCACGGCAGCCGCGAAGGTCTCGCCGCCGGAGACCTTGTGCGCCTCGACCAAGGCGAAGGCGATCCCGAACGCGTAGTAGGCGAGCATCCCGAGCGAGACCGCCGGCAGCGCGATCCGGGCGCGGCGACTCGGCCATGCGGCCCCCAGGCGCGTCAGGACGGCGAGGCCGAGGCCGAGGAGGATGACCATGAGGCCGCCCAGCATGTTCAGCTGGGAGTGCAGGTTGACGACCACGTCGCCCGCGTCTCCCCCCCGGTCGAGAATCTCGTTCACGGCGGGGAAGGCCTGCACCGGGCCCTGGAGGGTTCCCAACGCAAGCGCGCCGCAGCCCGCGTAAAGGAAGAGGCGCGTCGGGCCCGGGATCGTTCGCGCCGAGCGGACGAGCGTGGCGAGCAGAAACCAGAACGCCGCGAACATGGCGATGCCACCACCCATGACCAGGTAGGGATGGACGGACGTCGCCTCCTCCGCCTGCTCCGGGGTCATGAGGCGGTCGACGACGAGGCCGCCTTCGTGGAAGCCGAGGTAAAGCGCCGCGCCGTAGAAGGCGAGGGAGCCGGTGAGGAGCGACCAGAAGCACGTATTCGCGACGCCCACTGAAGGTCGCGCCCCGCCGAGCCGGGGGATGAGGTAGAACGCCGCGCCCGCGACGACCATCGTCAGGCCCGTCACCAGGTTGATGTGCGCGTGTGAGATGGGGTCGATCCACTCGCCGGCGTGCCCGGCCTCGTAGAGCCAGCTCGCATTGGCGGGCTGCACCTGGATGACCCCCTGGACGGTGCCTACCGTGAGCGCACCCGCGCCGACGGCGATGAACTTCCAGAGATGCCCGTCTGGCTTGGCCACGCGCACCAGGCGCCCTTGGAAGACGGTCAGGAACACGTTGGCCGCGAAGCACCAGTAGCCGAGCCCCATCACCCCGGCTCCCATCCCGACCGGCACCTTGTACCAGTCGCCCATGTGCCGCTTCGCGGCCTCGTAGTTGGAGCCCTGCGCGATGAGGTTGCTCATCGCGATCCCGTTCTCCACGAGGGCGAAGTAGAAGACGAGTAGGCCGAGCGCGGTGAACCAAAAGGATGCCTGGGCCAGACCGGGGCTGGCAAGCGGACGCCCGACGATCCGCGGGAGCACGTACCAGCAGAGGCCGGTCGAGATGAGGGTGCCTCCGCCGACGATCATGACGTGCGTGTTCGAGAGGTCACGGACGAGGTGGCCCGCGTAGCCACCCCGGGCGAGCCATTCGGCGGCCCAGGGGACGTTCTTCGCGGCCATGTGAACACCGCCGATGACTAGAAAGACGCCGCCCGCCACGAAGTACTTCCCAAGCTTCATGTCTGCAGCGCCGAGCTCCTCTTCTGGGTATGGCTCGGTTCGCAACGCCGGCCGCTGCCCTGGCAGGAGCCGCATGACGGCGACGATTGCCACCGCGAAGAACGCGACGTAACTCAGGAACTGGAGTGACGAGAGGTGCTGGACCCACATGGCGTGAGCTCAGCGGAGTCCGGGCTCGATGAAGTAGATCGTGAGCGTCCAGCCGAGGTAGACGAGCGCGATGACCGCGAGGATGATCCAGGCCCGGATCTGGGCTCGGCGCGAGTGACGGACCTCGTCGCCGACGTCCCGGTAGCCGACCAGCGGCCGGGCGGGTTTCCCCTCCTCCATCAGAACACCTTCTCCATGACGATCGTCTCCTCGGACTCGAGCCCGGCGACGTCGCCGAGCATGCGAACGAACGTGTAGCCGCGCGCGAGGAAGACCTCGAGCTGCTCGATCGTGTCCCACGTCGTGTAGCAGTGGACGAGCATCGCGCCCGGCTCCGCGCGCGCGAACACGTCGAAGCTCTGGCACCCCGGGTACTCCTGCACGTGTGCCTTGAGGGCTTGCAGGGAGGCGAAGACCGTCATCCAGTCCTCCGTGGGCACCGACGTGCGAGTGCAACTCGAATAGGCGACGTACGGAGGCGCGACGGCCATCAGAATTTCTGGCCCCAGACGAGGTGGCCCACGATGAGCGCGACGGCGAAGCCGGTGAGGACGATCGTGAGGAGGACGAAGAAGAACGTCGCGGGCCCTGCCTGTTCGGTCGTGTAGCCGCCGAAGCTGTCGACCGGGTACATGGCTGCGCGGCCTTCGGAGCGCTGCAAGGTCGTCCGGTACTGCCAGACCCAGAAGAGGATCCCGACCGTCAAAACGACCACGAAGCCCCACATCCAGGCGAGGGAGAACCAGTCCACATGCCAGGTGGCGACGGTGTGGTCGGTCTCGTGGTGGCCCTGAAGGTAGCGGTAGTACTCCTCAACCGTCTCGGGCGTGTCTCCCGTCGGCATCGCCATCAGTCCCACTCCTCGTCGTCGAGCGCCCAGTCGGGCGTGTAGTAGTCCTCTTCCTCCACGAGCAGCGGGATTGCAGCCGCCTTGTCGAGTTCCTGGAAGTGCCCCAGCTTCCAGGCGACCAGGAACACGACGAGCGCGAAGCCCGAGAAGACGAAGAAGGTGTCGAGCATCCAGTCGGCCATGATCCACTTCGATTGGTCGTTCTCCGGTTGGTCGTGCGCGACCGCGACCGCGGGCTCGGCCAGAGCGGCGACCACGACGGCCAAGAAGACAGTAAGGCGTGTCACTGTTGTCCCGGCACGGTCGGCGGGAGGTCCTTCTGGGACAAGGGCGGCAGCTGTTCGCCCCGGGCGCGAGCCTCGGTCCAGGCCTGATTGAGCAACTTCTCGTAGATCGTGCGGATGCCGTTGGCGGCGTCTGTGAGCGAAAGCCTGGTCTTCCCGTCGTTGACGAGGAAGGAATCGCCTGGGGCGAGTCCCGGGAAAACGCGCATCGCCTCTTGCATGTAAGGATCCGTGACGGCCGCCTTGTCGAAACTGGCGTTGCCCTCGAGCTTCTGCTGGCTGGCGAGCCACGCGAGCAGCTCCTCGGAGGGTTGCCACACGATGTAGTCCTCGGGCTCGGGGACGACGTTTGGCTCGAGCGTCTTGTTCGGAATGGTCTTGAGAAAGAGGACAACCCGCCAGATGTCGTCAACCGAAAGCCGGTCGCCGAAGTTCTCCATCGCCGTGCCGGGCCACCCGCGGAGAATGCGGTAGTAGAAGTCTCCGGGGCCAGTGTCGCCGCCACAGCAGGCGTCGTCCTTGTCCGTGAAGTCGGCCGGCGTCGGCGAGAGAAAGCGAGCGCCGGGCCCCTTGCCGTCGCCCAGCTCGCCGTGACAGCCGACGCAACGGTCGAGGAAGACTTCCTTGCCGCGCAAGAGGTTCTGCTCCGTGACGGGGAGGGGGTTACCGGAGAGCCAGTAGCTACGGTCGATCTGAGCGAGATTGGGCGCTTCCTCGAGCTGGCCTTCCGGGGGCGCGAGACCGCCTTCGTTGGGCTCGAGCGGCGGGTTACTTGCCCCCTGGAAACCCGCGTACGGCTCCGGGAAGCCCTGGTTCACGAGCACGATGTGCTTCGAGTACAGCTGTCCTGCGTACCGAAGCAGGCCCGACTTGCCACTCCGCGTCTCGACGAAGGTGACTAGCTCGTCCACCTGCTTGTCGGAGAAGAGCGATTTCATGGTCGGCATGAGGGAGAGCGGGTCCATGTAGCGCGGGTCGTAGAAATGCGCGCGCTGCCAGTCATCCGGGTGCCAGCCGGACTCCTGCGAGAGGTCAGGCCCTGTGCGTTCTGTGCCCAGCAGGTTAGGCGACTGGTCGCTGCCCCAAAAGTCGCCTGGCTGGGAGACCTTCGGGTAGAGGAAGTAGTTCGCGTAGCGCACGTCCTGCGGCCGCGAATAGCCCGAGTGGCAGGTGTAGCAGCCGTTCTGCGCGAAGAGGTTGCGACCCTTCACGGCGGTGCTCGAGAGCGGCGCCCAGTCGGCGGAGGGGGGCGGGTCGAAGGTATGGATCGGGAGCCAAACGACGATCGCAACCACTGTGAAGAACGCGATCAGGCCGCCGAGACCGGCGACCAGCGGGGTGATGAGCATCCGTTCGGGCGGGTGCCTGACCCAGCCGCGCGGAACGCGTGGCTTCCCGGTCTCGTCGCGGTCGAATTCGTCGGCCATTGACTAGGCCCCTGTCAGCGGGGGCGCCACCGCCTCCGCGACCTTGAGCGTTTCGCGCCGCCGCCGTTCGCCCGTATTCGTGAAGATCGTTGCCCCGATGTTGACCATCTGGACGATCCCGGAGACGACGATCATCGCTCCGAAGATTCCGCGCGCGATGTAGTAAGCGTGGAGCTGCGGCAGCACGTTCACCTCGGGGATGCCCTGTTCCCAGCTGAACCCCTGCTGGAACCCGGCCAGCGTCAAGACGCTGAAGAATCCAGTGAAACCGACCGTGACGAGCCAGTACTGCCACTCGGTGAGGCTGCGGCTGAAGAGCGGGCGCTTGTAGACCTGCGCCACGATGTAGTCGATCACCCCCATGCCGAGGATCGTGAATGCGCCGAGCAGAGCCAGGTGGGCGTGGGCGACGACGAAGTTGGTGAAGTGGGTGAGCTTGTTGAACGGCTGTATCGCCTCGAACGCCCCCTGGATGTTGGTCAGGAAGTAGAAGAAGAAGGCGGTCATGGTGAAGCGCAGGGGTAAGTTCGTGAAGAACTTCTCCCAGTTGCCCTTCATGGTCCCGAGGATGTTGATCGTGAACGCGAAGACCGGGACGAGCAGCATCCAGGACGACACCTCGGCAATCGTCTTCAGCCAAGCCGGCGTCGGCGACTGGAGGATGTGGTGGTCGCCGACCCCTGTGTAGAAGAACGCCATCCCCCAGAAAGAGATGAGCGACAACGTGTAGCTGTAGAGCGGCGTGTTTGTGATCCGCGGCACCATGTAGTAGGTCAGCGCGAGCAGCATCGGGGTAAGCCAGAGCCCGAAGAGGTTGTGCGCGTACCACCAGTTGAGGATCGCGTCCGAGAGGCTCCCGGACAGGGCGCCGGAGGGCGCGCCCCAAACGTTCCCGGGGCGCCAGATGACGTTCCCGATCGCGTAGTCGACCGCGAGCCAGATCGGGCTCGCGATGAAGAACCAGACGGAGACGTAGATCGGCCGGATCGTCCGGATCGAGACCGTCGCGAGGATGTTGAAGATGTTCGCGCCCCAGATGACGAGGAGCGCGATGTCAATGGGCCAGATGAATTCGCCGTACTCCCGTCCCTGGCTGTGCCCGGTGAGCAGGCCGATGACACCGAGCAGGTACATGGCGTTCCACGCCCACGCGCAGATGATCCCGAGCCGTTCGCTCCACATCCCCTTCGCGCCGACCAAGCGCGGGAGCATGTAGAAGAGCGCGCCGAAGTACATCATCGTCAGCCAGGCGAGAATCACTCCGTTCACGTGCGACGGTCGCACCCGGCTGAACGAAAGCCAGGAGATGCTGCCGAACGCCTCGGGGGTCACGAACTCGGTCGCGAGGACGAGCCCGAAGAGATCGACGACGGTCAGCCAGACGATCGACGACAGCAACCAGTGCTTGGCTGCGCCGTCCGGGAACGAGAACGTCCGCTTCGGGGGCTCCACACGCGCCTCTGGAGCCTCGAGGACCGCCGCTCCTGGGGGGATCGGCTCGGCCATCGCCGGAAATGTAAGCGGGGCGGCGATCGAATACAGCCAAATGACAAAAATGTCATCAGGCCGTCATTTCCAGGTCATTCGCTGTATCGTCCCGGCCGGCGGCGACCATGCACATCCTGGTCATCGAGGACGAACCGAGAATTCTCTCGTTCCTCGTTCGGGGGCTCGAGGGCGAGGGGTTTACCGTGTCCTCCGCGATCCACGGGGCCGCAGGCCTGGAGCGCGCCAGAGCGCACCCACCCGACCTGGTCGTCCTCGACCTCCTGCTCCCGGGCCTCGACGGGCTCACCGTCCTCCGCGAGCTGAAGCGCGAGCGGCCCGAGCTTCCGGTCGTGATCCTCTCGGCACGGGGCGACCTGCCGACCAAGTTGCGCGGCTTCGAGCTGGGCGCAAGCGACTACGTCGCCAAGCCGTTCGCGCTCGTCGAGCTGATCGCGCGTGTCCGAGCGCAGCTACGCCAGTCGCAGTGGAGCGGCGAGGCGAACCTCGTCACCGCCGGGGTGCTCGCGCTCGACCTAGCGCGGCGGCAGGCGCGGATCGGCGCGCTCGTGACCGACCTCAGTGATCGCGAGTTCCGGCTCCTCCACCACTTCGTGCTCCACGCAGGGGAAGTCCTGAGCCGCGAGCGGCTGCTCGCGGAGGTTTGGGGCTACAGCTTCGATCCGGGCTCGAACGTCGTCGAGGTCTGTATCCGCCGCCTCCGGAAGAAGCTTGGCCCCGAAGCCCCTATCGAGACGATTCGACATGCCGGTTATCGCCTGGTCGCTGCGTAACGCCACCGAGCTCGCCTGGGGCGTATTCGCCGCAGCGAACCTCGTTGCCATGGTCCGCTGGGAAGCCTGGGAAACGATCCCGTTCCATTTCATCTGGGTCAGCCTGACACTCGTCTATGGCTACCGGGTCTGGCGCCTAGGGGCGACGCTCTCCACCCTCGCCGTCGTCTTCGTCGCGACAGGCGCTCTGATCCTGCTCGACGTTCACGGTGGGTCGCAGTTGGTGGGTGAGCTCTTCGAAGTCCCGCTCATGTCGGCCATGTTCCTGGCCATGGTCTGGCACGCCCGCCGTCGACAGCAGGCCCTGCGAGCGGTCGAGCTCCTCGCCGACGAGCGCGCGTCGCTGCTCGAACGGCAGCAGCGCTTCCTGCACGACGCATCTCACGAGTTGCGCACCCCCGTGACGATCGCACGCGGTCACCTCGAAGTGTTCGAGCGCACCGGCGAGGCGAGCCAGGAGATCGACGTGGCGCTCGACGAGCTCGCGCGGATCGAGCACATCCTCGGACGCCTGCTCCTGCTTGCGAAGGCGGAGCATCCGGACTTTGTGACGTGGTCGGACATCGATGTCGAGCCGTTCCTCGAGGACGTGTTTCTCCGCTGGTCAGGCGCGGCCCAACGACCGTGGCGCCTCGGGAGCCTGCCCGTCGGAACGCTACGCGCAGATCCCGAGGCGCTCAGGAACGCGCTCGACGCCCTGCTCGAGAACGCGGTCAAATACACGGAGGTCTCCGACCCGATCGAGCTCTCGGCCGAGTCGCGGGGGAACGAGATCGCGATCGTCGTCTCCGACCGGGGATGCGGCATCGCGCGCGACGCGGTCGACCGGATCTTCGAGCGCTTCGCGCGCGCCGACCCGGCCCGCACGCGGGCCGGGGGAGGCGCCGGGCTCGGGCTCGCCATCGTCGACGCAATCGCCAAGGCCCACGGCGGGCACTGCTCCGTCGAGACGTCCGAGAAGGGTTCGTCCTTCGCGCTTCACCTGCCCGGATTCCAGCGGGCAACTCTCATCACGCACGCTCACGATCTCCTTCCTGCGCACGTCCCCTCGGGCGGCTAGCCGCGCCGGAATATCCGCCGCCAACCACCGGCCCGCCGATCGCCGCGCGTCAAGCGCCCCAGGAGGCCCTCCCGCCCCCAGCTCGCGTCCTCCTTCATCCTCGTGAGGTGTGCCTGGTCGGCGGCCAGGACGGCGGTGGTGGTTCGATCGAGATCTGCGTTCATTGACGGCTCCTTTCATAGAGATCGCGCTGTCTGCGCTGCGCATGATCCAACTGGGACCACGTGAACGAAGCGTGAGAAGACCTTCAGAAGTGTCTAAGAATCGGGCCAACCCGTCGTTACACTGTCCGCGCCGCCGGAGCGGTGGCAGGGCGGCGGAATGCGGCGGTTTCGAAAACCGTTACCCGTCGTTAGGCGGATCGAGGGTTCGAATCCCTTCCCCTCCGCTTGGTTGAGCCGAAAGCCGCATTACTAGGCGGGTTTCGGCCTCTGTGACTGGCGCCTGTCCGCCCCTACGGTGTACCGCTTGAAACCGCTAACGACCGCTCAGGACTGGTGCTCACTGGCGCGGAAGTGGCGCGCTCGTCTGTGAGACACTTGGGCCCTGCGCTTGTAGGAGGGCATCAGTGGGTGAGTGGGACGTTCTCGGGATTCTGGCCGTGGCAGGCCTGGTCTTTTCATCGGCTGGGCGCTCGACGAGCGTCGCAAGCGGCGCCGGTCCCGTTAGTCAGGCTTAGTAGGATTAGTTCGGGAGGGATCGGATGTCGAACACGACGGTCTGGGGTCTCTCGAAGAAGAAGGCGAACTATCGTCCCGCTCCGCAGGCCGAGGTGCGCTGCGACCACTGCATGTACATGTTCCCACCGCTGGCGCTCGGTGGCTGCCACTTGGTCCGCGGGCTGATCCGCGGCTCGGCCACGTGCGACAAGTTCACGCCCCGCCGCTGACCAGCCGCAACGGGCTCGGGTCGAACGCGTCAGTTGCGACTCAGCGGGACCCGAGGTCGATCCCGGTGGCGGCGCCGATCGTCGTGCGGAAGTCCTGAAACTCGGCTGCGGAGGGGAAGAGGCACAAGCCGCGTTCGCGCGCGACGGGCGGCCTTGTCTTATACTCGCGCAGGTGTCAAGTGAGCTACGCAGCCCGTTGCGCGAACGGACCAGAATGACGGCGGAGCTCGACCGTGTGAAAGCGGCGTCGGGGCGACTGCAGAAGGTCACCGACTGGCAGAGCGAGGCTCGGCATGATTTCGAGTCCGCGATCCACGACGCCTACAAGAGCGGAGCGAGCACGCGGCAGATCGCTCGCGTCGCCGGGGTCAGTCACGCCCGCGTCTTTCAGATCATCTCGGCGCAGTAGGGCCTCAGAACGCGAGAGTCAGGGCTGCTCTAGCGTGACGCCGATCGCGGAGCCGACCTGCGTACTCATCAGTTGCAAGTCGGTGCGCAGGCGTAAATTCATGAGCGAACTTCGCCCGTGTATACAACGGCGCGTTCGCCATGCCCTCGGCGAGAGCGAGCGCAAGGACGCGTCGCTCTACGTGGCGGCCGGTGTCGCCCCGCCCGAGCTTGCCCGGGCGGCCTGAGAGCCTTTCACGTCGTCACGAGTGTGCCGGGCGACACCGGCCGCCGCGTACGCGTCCTCCTCGTCCAACGTCTCGTGCTCGAGGAGAGCGGTGGCGAGTGAGTCGAGCTTCGTCCGGTTCCGCTTGAGCAGGTCGACGACGTCCTGATGCGATTCTTCGACGATCCGTCGCACTTCGACGTCCACGAGCTTCTGCGTATCCGAGGAGGCCTCGGCGGCACCCGGAAGCAAAGGACCTGCGCCGTCGCGCGGAAGAACGGCGACCGGTCCGATCGCGGGGCTCATGCCCCAACGGCCGACCATCTGGCGGGCGATCTCCGTGAGCTGCTGGATGTCCGACTCGGCGCCGCTGCTCGTCTCCCCGTAGACGACTTCTTCGGCTGCTCGCCCGCCGAGGGCCACCTTGATCTTTGCCTCGACCTCTGGTTGGCGGTAGTTGAACCGGTCGCTTTCTGGCGCCGCGAACGTGACTCCAAGTGCGAGGCCGCGCGGAATGATCGAGACCTTTCGGACCGGGTCGGCGCCTTCGGTGAGCATCCCGACAATCGCGTGCCCAGCTTCGTGGTAGGCCGTTCGACGTCGATCCTCCGGGCTCATCATCACCTGACGCTCGGCACCGAGGACGATTCGCTCCAACGCGTCCGTGAAATCAGCCTCCGTCACGGCATCGTGGTTTCGGCGCGCGGCGACGAGCGCGGCCTCGTTGACGAGGTTGGCGAGATCCGCCCCAACCATGCCCGGCGTCGTCGCCGCGATGCGCCCAAGGTCGACGTCCGGGGCGAGCGGCACGGAGCGGGCGTGCACGCGGAGGATCGCCTCACGACCAGCGCGATCAGGGGACTGGACCGCGACCCTGCGATCGAAACGGCCTGGCCGAAGGAGAGCGGCGTCGAGAACGTCCGGGCGGTTGGTCGCCGCGATCACGATAACGTTGGTGGAGGAGTCGAAGCCGTCCATCTCGGTGAGGATCTGGTTGAGCGTCTGCTCGCGCTCGTCGTTGCCACCGCTAAAACCAGCGACTCCCGATGTTCGCGAGCGCCCGATCGCGTCTAGCTCGTCGATAAAGACGATTGCCGGCGCGGCCTCCTTGGCCTGCGCGAAGAGGTCACGCACGCGTGACGCGCCGATCCCCACGATCGCCTCGACGAACTCCGATGCGGCCAGGGAGAAGAACGGGACGTTTGCCTCACCGGCGACCGCGCGCGCAAGGAGCGTCTTCCCCGTTCCGGGCGGGCCCGACAAAAGCGCGCCGTGCGGAATGCGCGCGCCTAGCTTTCGGTATTTCTCCGGCTGGCGGAGGAAGTCGACGACCTCGCTGAGCTCGTTCTTCGCTTCGTCGATGCCGGCAACATCGGCAAAGGTGATCCGCTCGCCTGACGGCTGATAGCGACGGGCCCGCGAGCGACCGAAGGCGCTCAGCACGTTCTGCATACTCCCTGCCCGCCGCAAGAGCCAGAAGAGGAGGAGGACGAAGAGGATCGTTGGGGCGAAGCCGAGCAAGAGGCTCTCCCAGAATGGAGCTCCCGTGTCGAGGGGCTGGGCGTTGACGATGACGCCCTTTTCCTGGAGCAGCTGCGAGAGCGCATTGGTGTCAGCGAAGGCCGGGATCTCAGTCTCGAAGAGCGTCGTCGGCTTCGACCCCTGATAGCTCTCCGGCTCCGTGAACGTGCCCTGTATCGCTGTGCCCTTCGACGTGATCTCCTTGACGTGGTCGGCGGTGACCTGATCGAGGAAGAAGGGGCTATACGGGACTCGAAGCCGGGACTCCGGCTGCGTCGCTCGCATGCCGAAGAAGATGTTGAACGCGAGAAGAGCGAGGAACAGAAGAATCCACGCGACTCCTGGGCGAAAGCGTGGCTGCTGTGGCGGAGTCGGCGACGGTCCGGGGGGCGCGGGGGAGCCACCGTCCGTTCGTCGATCTCCCGACGACTCGGTCACCGGAGCGGGTTCCGAATCCTCACGGCCACGGCGAAGACTACCCCCGCATCAGTCGACGTCTCCGTCTTGTTCTCCTAGCCGAACGTGAACGCGTACGCCTGAGCGCCGGGGCCGTAGAATTCGATCTCGAAGGTCCGGTCCTCGATCCCGCCCGGGCTGGCGGATCAGCTGGTAGAGCCGCGGCCCGAAGAGCACGCCCTTGCGCTGATCGTCGAGTCGCCCCCGTGCGCAACCCCGGGCGGCTCTCCTGTCGAAGTCCTCGATGATGGCGTCCGGATGATCGTTGTAGTAGAGCGCCTGGCGCGGCGAGAAATCGAACCGACGGCCGCGGTCGAGTTGGTGAAGATCCTGGGCCGGACTGGATAACAAGTCGCCTCGGGGCGCCCGGCCGCTTGACCCTCGAAGGTCCCGGCCATAGCGTCGGATTGCGCTCCATTCGTTCCGAGAGTGAGCCGTCACCCTCACCGCGGCTCACTCTCTTTTTGGGAGCAGAGGTGTGGTCGGGGGGTAGGCGCCTAAGCTGCCACTGTGGAGCGATTCGTTGTGATCGCGCGTCTCAAGCCCGGTAGTCGCGACCGCGCAGACGAACTGATCGCGCAGTACAGGTCAGGTGAGGACGTCGCGCCCGAGTTCGAGCGCATCGCGATCTTCCTGGCCGAGGGAGAGGTCATCTTCGCCGTCGAGGGCCACGATGTTCCGGAGACGACGCGCAGCATCCTCAACGACCCGGTGCGATCGACTTGGCTCAGCCCGTGGTTGCCTCTCCTCGATGGTCCGCTGCACGTTACTGCGGAGGCGTACTACTGGGAGCGCAGCTAGACCGCCAGTCGAGACGGCAGCGAGTAAAAGC
>Ga0222622_10000360_pt1 | contig 16525 bp, 16 predicted proteins | sample PLM2_5_b1metaG_FD_177335 | JGI IMG/M metagenome (GOLD analysis project Ga0222622, IMG submission 177335) | Groundwater sediment microbial communities from an aquifer in East River, Colorado, USA - PLM2_5_b1 | ecosystem: Environmental > Terrestrial > Soil > Riparian zone | place: USA: East... | reverse complement strand
ATGCCGCGCACCGCAACGAGCGAGGCCGTTACCAGCAGCATGCAGATTGCAATTTGTGCGCCCAGCAACAGGTCCCGCGAGGCAAACCGGCGCAGCGGCATTGAATCCACCGGCCCGCTCTTCATCGCCTGCAACGGATTGCTCTGCCATGCCTGGCGCGCCGGAACTATTCCAAAAAACAACGCGCTGATCAGAGTCAAGATCAGTGCGACGAAGTAGACGCGCGCATCGACATTGACTGCGAGATGACCATAGGGCGAATCCCATCGTTTCAGCACACCGAGCAGCAGGCTCGCGGTCAGCAACCCCGCGGTTCCGCCGATCAGCGACACGACCATCGCCTCAGTCATCAGTTGCCTAACGAGTCGCCAACGGCTTGCACCAAGGGCCACGCGAAGCGCCAGCTCCCGGCTGCGATCGGTCGCGCGCGCTGCAAACAGGCTGGCCAGATTGGCGCACGCGGCCCCCAGCACCAGCAGAGCCAAGGCTGTCACGCTGTAGAGAAATCCGCGAATGACGTCACCGTCGTCCGCGAAGAGTCCGGGCCGGACCAGCCGCAGCGGCATTCCAGTGTCCGTTTGTGGATACTCCTTTGCCAACTGAGCCGCGATCGCACTCAGATTCTCCGCGCCTTGTTGGGGCGTCACGCCTGGTTTCAGTCGGCCAAGCACCGTCACCGAGATGGATGTCCGGTTTTGCAAGCGTTGCTGACCCCAGTTCACGAAGGGTATCCAGTAGTCCGGCCAGTCAAATTGCTCCGTGCCGTGAAACTGCGCCGGCGCCACGCCGATTACCGTGTAGGGATCTTTATCGAGCCGCACGGTGGCCCCGACTACACTCGGATCAGCGTTAAATACGCTTCGCCATAGATTATTACTCAACACGACGTAGGGCGCTGAATTCGGCCCATGCTCGTCCGCCTCGTGGATGAACCGTCCAACTTCCGGTTGCACCCCCAGCAAATCGAAATAATTGCCGGTGACCGCGTAGCCGGTGACACTTTTCACCGTATTACCCCACCTCAAGGTCGCCTCAGCAAATCCATCAAAGCCGGCCATCCCGCTGAAGGTGGTGTTCCGCCGCTTTAAGTCTTCATACGCAGGATACGACGTAGTCAGTAGTTTGAAGCTCGTCCACGGCTTGAGACGAAGCTGGTAGAGATTCTGAGGGTCGCTCACATCAAGCGGGTGCAGCAGGACCGCATTCACTATTCCGAAGACGACGACGTTCGCCCCAATTCCCAGCATCAGAGTGAGTAACGCTACGAGAGTGAACGCGGGCGACTTCCAAAGCACCCGCAGTGCATAACGAAGATCTAGCACCAGGTCGTGCATGACCAGCAGGCGCTTCCGGGATCAATAACCTAAAGCCGCTTTTCGCTCGGCCGCGGTCGGCAGCGGATCCTTCTTAACCGTGATTGCCTCTCCGCCTGCGTCCTTGATCCGGTTGGCCTCAACCGAATTGAACTCGGTGTCTTTCGTGAATTCCGGTGGGAGGTCCATATCGGCATAAATGGCGTGGACCGGGCACACCTCCACGCACGCCATGCAATCGATGCATTCATCGGGATGAATGACGAGCTGCGTCTCCATTTCGTAGAAGCACGCGACCGGGCAGACTTCTACACAGTCGGTGAACTTACATCCGTTACATTTTTCGGTGACGATATGGGCCATGGGATTTTAGTGGTTGAAGATCGCGTAAAAAGAATGCCGTTACGAATAATTATTACAGATAGCGAGTCAATTTTTGTGTGACATCAGCGTTAAACCACAAGCGCTGGATTATTCGCGCGCTTGGTCCGGAACAAAATCGCCACGGAAAAGGTGACGATGGTACCGAAGCAGATCCACCAGGGAAATTCCATGACCGGCAGCCACTGTGGTTGTTTGTAGGCCATCGTTCCAAACAGCGCGGCAAGCTTGTTCGGCAAGCCGCTGAGAATTGCCACCACAATGAAGCCAATGATCATCGCGAGAACGTTGCCCCGATCATTTCCGCGCGATCTGGTCAGCATGCCGGCGAGAAAGATACCGAGCACCGAGCCGTAAGTGTAACCGTAAATGCCGAGCACGATCGGAATGATGCGCACGTTCGGGTAAACGATGACGAGATACGATGTTATGGATGCGACCACGATCATGAGAACCGAAAACCAAACCGTGGCCCAACGCACTGCGCGCAAGCTTTGTTCCGACGTCGATGCTGGATTGATGTAGGGCTCGTACCAATCGCGAGTGAAGCTGGTGGCGAGCGCGTTTAGCGCCGTGCTAAGCGAGCCCATGGCGGTGGCGAAAATTCCGGCGAGAAGCAAACCGCGCATGCCGACAGGCATCTCATAGAGAATGTAGTGACAGAAAATCTCATTCGGCGTTTTCGGCAAATTCGGATCATGATGCGTCTGGTAGAAAACCCAGAGCAAAAGGCCGATGCTCAGGAACGTGAAAGCGATCGGAATATCGGCGAGCCCGGACATAATTACGGATCGACGGCTGCGGCGCACATCGGGCGCAGTCAACATTCGCTGGACCATGTCCTGATCCGTTCCATGCGTGGACATGGTCATAAACGTCGATCCGATCAGGCCCGCAAAAATCGTGTACTCGATCGCGAACATTCCTTTGATCTTGTCCCATCCGGTCTTGGCCGGGCTCAGTCCCGTCGTGATGAAATCCGAGACGTGAAATCCACCGTGGCGTTGCACGATCTCGTGCCAGCCGCCCGGGATGGAAAAGTACAGCAGACCGAGTGCGACCAGCGCGCTGCCGATCATAAGGGAAGCCTGAATGACGTCTGTCCAGATGACGGCTTTGATTCCGCCGAGCGTAGTGTAGATGGCGGTCAAAATGACGATCGCGATTGTTGCTCCGATGTAGATGAAAAGTGTTTCAGTTTGATTCGGCCGCACGCCTCGCACCATTTCGTAGGCCAGCGCAAGTGCGATCGCAGCGACATACAGCCGCGCGCCGGACGCGAGCACGCGGGTGAAAAGGAAGACGGCTGATGCGGCATTTTTCGTGCCGACGCCGAAGCGCGTGGTCAGATATTCGTAAATCGAATAGACTTTGTGGTCGTAATAAGGCTTGATGAAAATGTAACTCACGAGGATGCGCGCAAGAATGGTGCCCAGAGCAAGTTGGAGATAGGTGTAATTGCGAAAGGTGAAGCCTTCACCGGGCGTGCCGAAGAATGTGCCGGCACTCGTTTCCGCGGCGATAAGTGACGCGAGGATCGCCCACCAGGCAATCTGGCGTCGGCCGAGCGCGAAATCGGCGAGGTTCTCCTCCTTTCGGCCCATGTAAAGGCCGATGGAAATGATAAGGACGAAATAGAGAAGGAGAACTGCGCTATCGATGGCGAGCCGGCTGTCCATGTCGGCGCTTACTTAGCCGCAGACGCTGTGGTGAGCCAGTCGAATCCATCAACACAGATTTACACAGACATTGAGCGTTGGACGTTGAGCGTTCAGCGTTGGACGTTTGCTGGTGGACTTCACCGAGTGTGCCATATCCGATTTTGATTTGGAGATGACACTTAATTCCGGCCAGGTTTTTCATTGGGAAAAGGCGGACGGCGGATTTGTAGGAACCATCGGCGACGTTGCGGCGTACGTAGAGGAAGAAAACGATGTTTTGAAAGTTCGAGTTGGCGGGACGCCAAAACCAACACGCGAGACGCGTGTGCTCCCCGGAATGATCGCGCATTATTTTGCGCTCGATCATCCGCTGGTAGAGATCTGCGAGTCGTTCCCAAACGATCCGGTGATGAATGCAGCGCGCGATTTTTGTCGCGGGCTGCGGATCATTCGACAGCCGAAATGGGAGTGTCTGGCGACATTCATCTGTTCATCGATGAAGCAGGTGGCGCACATTCGGCAAATTTCGCTGGCGCTCCGGAACCGCTTAGGTGAGCGACGAAAAATCGGGAGTCGAGTGATGTCCACTTTCCCGTCGCCGCAGCGAATTGCCCGAGCTTCCGAGAATCAGTTGCGCGAATGCAAGCTCGGTTATCGCGCCAAAAACCTGCGCGCGACAGCACAGCTCGTCAGTTCCGGCGAATGTGATCTCGAATCATTATCGGTGCTTTCGGATGGCGATCTTCGGAACAACCTGTGCGAGCTGCCGGGTGTGGGCGTGAAAATCGCAAACTGCGTGATGCTCTTTGCCTACGAGCGGCTCCGCGCATTCCCAATCGACGTCTGGATCGAGCGGGTCTTGAGACAGCATTATTTCCCAAGCCGGAGAAAAATGACGGGGCAACAGCTGCGTGAATTTTCCGAAACCTACTTTGGCGAACACGGGGGGTATGCGCAGCAGTACTTATTTCATCACGCGCGGACAGCTTTACGGAGGTCAGGAATAGCAAGAGATTCCTCCACTGCGCTTCGCTCCGGTCGGAATGACAAAAGGAAGGACGCGCGGAGAGCGGGCAACAATGGAGCAAGAAGATGCAACACCCGCAATAGCGACAAGATTAGAACCAGGAATCGAATAGCTGCGCAAGTTGTCAGCCCTGCCGGGCTGAGATAATGTTCCGGTCTTAAGCTGAAACCCGGAGCCTGAATCCTTCACCATCAAGACACCGCTGTCATGACCACGGCTGACATCATGTTCGCCCAGCCGGGCAACCCCGAAAGCTTTCGCGATCATGAGTACGACGCGCGAACGATTTCGTGGGCGTTGCTTGCCGCGATTCTCATCCACTTGGTCGTGGCATTTTTGCTTGCTGCCTTCAGCGGCGTCTTCTCACCAAGTGTTCCGCTTGAGGAAAAGCCGGTGGAACTCACGTTCGTTGATTTGTCACCGACATCGGCTTCAAAGAATTCCGCGTTTATAGAAACGGACGAATCGAAAAAAGCCCCCGAGCCGAAGGACAAAACCTTCGAATCAAACGCCAATTCAATTGGAGCAAGCGAGCTCGCCGCGGTTGGTGAACTGCCGTTACCGTCACAGGATGGGAAGGATCGGCCATTAATGGATTTTGAGACAAATCCGCACTCGTTGGAAACAAAGGGAGCGCAACCGCAGCAGTCGACCGCTGCACCGCAACCCAAACAAATGACTGCTCCGCAACCAGCGCCAATTACCGCTGCGGAGCAATTTGCTTTATTGACTCAAAAACCAACTGCTGCGCTCGAGCCTTCGAGCGCAGCATCGCAAGCGCAGTCTGCATATCGACGGCAGAAGGAGCGAACACACATCTCCGGTAACATCACGAGTCGCGGCATTTCGGCGGTGAATGCTTTGGGCACACCGCTCGGTCGCTACCAAAAAATCGTGGCAGATTCAATTGGGTCACGCTGGTACGTCTTTGTAGAGCAGAAGCGTGATTTAATTACCATCGGCACCTTGCGGCTTCGATTTAATATCGATCGGAGCGGACAAGTGAAAGGTCTCAAAATCACTGAGAACAGTTCGAACGAGGCGTTTGCTAACGTTTGCGTGCAATCAGTGCTCGAAGCGCACCTTCCGCCGATTCCTGAAGAGGTCGCGAATACTTTGCCTCCCGAAGGCCTGGAAGTGGACGGACTCGGTTTCATCATTTTTCCAAACCGATGATCGTCGCCTGGATCATTGCCGAAACGACGGGAATCGCGAATACCGTGTTCGGATTCTTTACCAGAGGTGGCCTTTTCATGTGGCCGCTGCTGGCCTGCTCGATTGTCTCGGTGACGACGATGATCTTGCGCGGGCTGGCGTTGCGACGCAAAAACGTGATGCCGCCACTAATCGAACAGGAAATAGAACGTCTGGCGCCGGGCGAAAGTCCCGAACTGCTGTCACGAATCGTGCATCACGATCCTTCGTCGCTGGCGCGGATCACTCGTGTGGCGCTGCAATATTTGCGTGCGCCGCGTTCCGAAAACATCGAAGCAGTCCAAACTCGTGCACGTCACGAGATGGTTCGGCTGGAAAGAGGTCTCATTGTGCTTGAAGTCATCGTCGGCATCGCTCCGTTGCTCGGGCTGATCGGTGCCGTCTCGGGACTCGTACACGTTTTTTCCCATCTCGGATTGAGCTCAGGCGCAGCGGATACGCGCCAGATTGCGCTCGGAATCGCCGAAGCATTGAACGCCACTGTCTTCGGGCTTTCAATTGCCGTGCCGACACTGATCGGGTTCACCTATTTTTCAAGAAAAGTAGAGGTGATGTCGGTGGAGATGGAAACGTTGGTCGTCGAGTTAATCAACAAACTCTATTACGGCCGCTCCTCGCGCGAATTTGAAACGCTAAAATCGCCCCCCACCACACAGATACCGATTCCGACGCCGGTAGCCTGAGATGGCACGGCGCATCTGAGCACATGAAATTCGCAGTGCGAAAACGGCGGGCGCCTCTCATTATTATCGTCTCGCTCGTCGATATTCTCATCATACTGCTCATCTTTTTTGTAGTCTCGACGACCTTTAAGAAGGACCAGCCGGAGGTGCAGATTAACCTGCCGGAATCCAAAACCGCGCAGAAACGACCGGGCGAACTCGAACACGCGATTGTCAGCATCGATCAAAATGATGAGCTCAAGCTGGATGGACGAGTGATGAGCGTGGAGGAACTGGAGGGCGCGGTGCGTGATTTACCTGAAACGCGCAAATCGGCGCTCGCGTTGCAAGCGGACAAAAAAGCTTCGTTCGGCACGATCATTAAGGTAATGGACGCGTTAAAGCTGGCAGGCGTGAGAAATTTGCCCGCGTTTACCCGGGAAGAAAAATGAGCCTACCGGTTTTGCAGTACGGGGACCCGATCCTTCGGGCAAAGGGCAACCGGATCGAGGAAATCGACGATCGCGTTCGGGAGCTGGCGGCGAACATGATCGAGACGATGCATGCGGCGCACGGTGTTGGATTGGCGGCGCAACAGATTGGTGAAGCGGTGCAACTCACTGTGCTGGATGTTTCGGCAGTCGAAGACAGGCCGAGCATGCTGAAACTGGACGGAACAGATATCGACCCAAAGACGGCGATGCCGCTGGTGTTGATTAACCCCGAAATCGAGCTCCACGGCGAAACTGAAGTTGGCCTCGAAGGCTGCTTGAGTTTTCCGGAAATCACCGGCGACATTGAACGGGCTCAGTCGATCATCGTTCGCGCACAAACACTGGAAGGCGGCACCATCCACATTGAAGCGAGCGGATTTCTTGCGCGGGCGATTCAGCATGAATGCGACCATCTTAACGGAATTTTATTCATCGATCGGATGCGTTCGGCAGCAAAGGTCGCATTGTCGAGCCGCCTGAGACGATTGCAAAAAGAGACGAGACGCGGCATCAGACATCGAGAACCGCTCGTAAGTGAAACCGCGCTGTAGGAGTTCGGAAGATAGGCTGCCAGCCTGTCTCGGCAGGCGGGCATCTTGCCCGCCTTTGGATCAACTGGCTGCGTCAGCCTTGGAGAATCACACGAATCTGCAGGCTGGAAGCCTGCAGTCCGAGACAGCCAAGATGGCTATCTTCCAGTCAGAAATCCGGTCAATGGACTGGTGGCCGCCGCTGCGCTGAGTTTTTCGGCTAATCCGATTTCGCGCGCTTCGCGGCCTGCTTCGATGGCTTTCTTGAACGCTTTTGCCATGCGAACGGGATCGGAAGCGATTGCAATCGCCGTGTTCACGAGGACGGCGTCGGCGCCCATTTCCATCGCTTCGGCTGCGTGACTTGGCGCGCCCAACCCGGCGTCAACGACTACCGGCACTGTGGCTTGTTCGATGATGATTTGGATCTGCAGACGCGCTTCGATACCGCGATTGCTGCCGATCGGCGAACCCAGTGGCATCACCGTGGCCGTTCCGATGTCCTGCAATCGTTTTGCCAGGACCGGATCGGCATTGATGTAGGGGAGCACGGTGAACCCTTCCTTCACGAGAATTTCTGCAGCCGTCAATGTCTCAACCGGATCCGGAAGCAGATATCGCGGATCAGGATGAATCTCGAGTTTGATCCACGTCGGCAAGCCTGCGCTTGCTGCCAGACGCGCGAACCGGACAGCCTCCTCCGCGTTGCGGGCGCCGCTCGTATTCGGCAGGAGAAGAAAACGTTTCGGATCGATGAAATCGAGAATGTTCGCAAACGGGTCGTGTTTGCCGGAAATATCTGCGCGGCGCAACGCGACCGTCACCAGCTCAGTCCCGCTGGCAATGAGCGCGTCGCGCATCAGCTCGTTCGATGCGAATTTTCCTGTGCCAACGAGCAGGCGCGAGGCGAACTCGCGGTCGGCGATTTTCAGTTTGGAAGGCTTATCCGCCATTGCCAAAAAGATAAACGAATTCGCGAAAACACGCGAATATCCTCCCCGGGGAGCCATAGTTATTCTGTAGAGGCAGGCGTGCCGCCTGCATCGCCCTCAGATTTGCAGCTGACACGGCTGCCGCTACAGGCTTCTGTCGCGCGAGCAGACCGGCCACTTTCTCCTTGTACGAAGCGCGTAGTCACGCCAAATTCTCGCCATGACCGGGTTCGATCTTCGCCGAGAAGATTGCATCAAAGGAATGTCCCGCTTGCACGCCGAATGTGTCGATCTCGTAGTCACGTCACCGCCGTACAATCTCGGTGTTCGTTATCGAAAATATTCCGACACGCAGGATCGAGAATCGTATTTGCAATGGTGCCGCAAATGGGCAGCACAAATTCGCCGCGTGCTGAAGTCGAATGGCTCTTTTTTCCTGAACATTGGCGCCGCGCCGTCGAACCCGATGTTGCCGCATGAAATCGCAATCGAACTGCGTGATGTGTTTGTTTTACAAAACACCATTCACTGGATCAAATCGATTGCGATCGATACGGCAAAGGGAAGGACAAGCGCGCCGAACCCTCACCTCAATCCTCTGCCTGGCCAGGGAGAGGCGGACGTGAGGCGCCAGGTGAGGGTCGACGGCGGAATCAAAACATACGGCCATTTCAAACCAATCAATTCGCGGCGCTTCCTTAATGATTGCCACGAATATGTTTTTCATTTTACGAAGTCAGGTCGCGTCGAACTCGATCGGCTTGCGCTTGGCGTTCCATATCAGGACAAAAGCAACATCGCCCGCTGGTCGCACACGCGCGGAACCGACCTTCGCTGTCGCGGTAACACGTGGTTTGTTCCCTATGAAACGATTCAGAGCCGGGAGAAAGAGCGACCGCATCCTGCGACTTTTCCGGTCCAACTGGCTGAATGGTGCATCAATCTGCACGGAGCATCGCGCGTGCATACAATGCTAGATCCATTTCTCGGGATCGGGAATTCAGCTGTAGCGGCGAAGCGTTGCGGCGTGAAAAGGTTTATCGGGTTCGAGATCGATGAGACTTATCTCGCGGAAGCGAAGCGGCGTTTGGAATCACTGCGATGAATGAGCACAAGTCGGACTTGATGAGTCTAACTTGGTATCGATTGCCTAAATAGCATAACAACTTCGTGAACAACGTAGTCTTAATCGGCCGGGGCGTTGTCGCCCTAAATGTCGTGGCAGCGTTTGCTGCGCATGCAGCGCAGGCCTCTCTTAGTTTTGGCGGCAGTAGCTTCGGCCCCGGCTCAACGGTGAAGGCCAATGTTCCGCTGAGTCAGCAGGCAAAATCGTATGCAGCGCAGGGCGGCAACCCTGTGCCACCATACGCGGTAGCGGTAATGGCAACGCCTGCCAATTTTGATCCGAAAAAAAACTGGCCGGTTTTGATGGTCTGTTCCACCACTGATAACAAACGTCAGAATCGTGATGATCTCGCCGATTTCTATCGCCGGGTCGCATTGCCTGAAGGGTGGGTGGTGCTCGCCGGAGACGGGCCGCAGCATCCGCGCAGCGATACTGCGGCATGGCGCGGCGCGATGACTCTCGCCGCCGTTGACGCGCTTCACCACAGTTTTCCGGGCGCGGAAAAGTGGCCGATCGCCTGCGCCGGTTTTTCCGGAGGAGGTAAAGGCGTCGGCTACGTCGCGCCTTTACTTGCGAAGAGTGGCTGCCACATAATCGGAATCTACATGACGGGTGTTAATGAAGAGCACTTGACCGACGGCTACACAAAAATCCGCCCGGGCGCAGGTTTTCTTAACACGCCCATCTACATAAGTGCCGGACGCGATGATCGAATTGCTACTGTCGAGCAGCAATACAATGTCGCCGGTACAATCAAGCGAACCGGTTTTCAGCGCGTTAGAATTGGCACGTTTAACGGCGGGCATGAGGCGAACGACGCACAAACGTCCATCGCGCTGCGTTGGTTCCGCGAACTGCAGTAGGGTAGCGCGTGCATCTTGCGTGCTGGGGAGCGCAGGCTGCTAGCCTGCTGGTCTCGGCAGCTTGCCGAGGCCGGGAAACGGCGTCACCTCAGAACTCCGCGTCCAATGATGTTGCCGGCAGGGCTGCCGGCAACTACAGGCTGGCAGCCTGTGCTCCCCAGAATAGTGTCTCGCAAACTAGGTGCTGCGAGACGCGTGCGCTACCCAAGCGACGATATCTGCTTAGCGCCAAGGGCGCTGTGTCACATTAGCCTGGGGCAGCGCCCTAGGAATTCAAATCGCCCGTAAACAAGCGCTGAAGGCGCGTTTCAATCTGGCGGGTGTCTCAGTTCCAAACGGGCGCCAACGATGGAACGGAGTGGCGGCGGCAGTGAATTGCGCTTTCAGCGCTGGTGCCTCGTGGGGTTGCCAATCAATCCTGGGGCGCTGCCCCAGGCTGACGATGAATGTTGCGCCTTTGGCCAAACATATATGGACAGCGCTGGGTTCAATCCGCCCAGACGGTATTCCGTCACAGAAGCTGACCTTCGGATGGCGCTTTCGTGTCGGACGCCAGGTGAAATTTCTCCAGCGATTTTACCAGGGTCCCAGGCAACGGATGCACCCGATCAAAGATTCGCGGTGCCAGCGGTTGGGCTGTTGTGTACCCGGCAGCGAACATTTCCAACTTTGAATCAAGATTGTCGATGTAATGCAACGTCATCGCTTCCGGCGTCTTCGGTTCAACTGGCGAACCTAACTCCTTCTGGCCATGATGGGCGCCAATTAGATGCAGGAGATGCAGGCGCACATCCTCCGACGGCGGCGAGTAATTTTTCCACATGTCTGCATTGTCGGCGCTGAGTCTTCGCCAGAGTGAATTGACTACCTCGAGTCCGATGGAAATGTGGCCGACTAGTTCGCCGAGTTCATCGTAATCCATAACAAAGCCGGTTTCGGAGAATTGGTTTTCCCACAGTTTACCGGAGTCGTGAAAGAGAATACCTGCGATCAAAAGATCGAGATTCAACTGTGGATAAAGCGGCGCGATCTCGCTCGCCACCCGCATCATTTGCGCCGTGTGCTCAACTAATCCACCGCGTCGAGCGTGATGATATTTGCGTGCCGCTGCGGCGCGGCGAAAACGATCGCCCCATTCGTTCACGAACATTTGCGTCAGGGCGCGGAGGCGGGGATCACGAATGCCGTCGATGGCTTGTACGATGAATTCCCAGTCAGTCGCTTGCTTTGCGCGCAGGTCCGCTGGCCCTTCTAACAGCTCCTTGGTCTCTTGATCGGAGAGTGGCCGAAACATCCACTTGTCTGCCTCGAGTCCAAATTGCGGGTGTTGACGAAACTCTCCAGTCAGTTCGATGAAACTTTCGGGCGTGAGTCCGCTGCACGTTTTGTACGCAGGATGGTCGCTCCAGACCCGCAGTTTCATCCGGTCGCACGCATCTGCTAAAACCAGTTCGCAGTACGGTTTCCCGTCGCGCTGCGTCTTTGCAGTGGCCGATTCCACTTGCACGTGCACGCGCGCCGCCGGCACCACGCTCCCGCTCGCGCGGGATATCGCCCGGCGAATGTCAGTCAAAGTCAGTAAATCCATCTCGACAAATCTAACACAGGTCGCAAACGCGCTGTAGCTGTAGCGTGCGCTGTCCTCAGCGCAGCGGACTTGGGCGACGATCGATTAATCCGCTGAGGACAGCGGACCCTACAGCATTTTTCGGAAAGAATGGTCAGTGGGCGCGAGGCTCTCTGCGATTCGCCGACGCGTCACACGTACGCTTCATTTGCCAATGTTTCTGAAGCGTCTTGAATGCAGCGCATGCGGCCTTCACCACGACTGGTCGCAGTTGCAGAATGTCTGCCTTTCCTGCCAGAAACCGCTCTTCGCGATTGTTGATCTTGCCGCGGCGAGTCGAACGCTCACACGCGAGACATTCGCCACACGGGAAAAATCGTTGTGGCGTTATCGCGAAGTGTTGCCATTGCCTGACAACGTCGAGCCGGTCTCGCTAGGCGAAGGCGGAACACCGCTTTTGCGTGCATCCGGCAGCTGCCGGGCTGATGACATCGATCTGTGGATCAAAGACGAATCCCTAAACCCGACACAGAGTTTCAAGGCGCGCGGAATGAGCGTGGCCGTTTCGATGGCAAAATATCTTGGCGCCACCAAGCTTGCGGCCGCCAGCGCCGGAAATGCCGGCGGCGCGCTCGCTGCCTACGCAGCTCGGGCGGGTCTCGAAGCGCACATCTTCATGCCGCGCGACACGCCGCGCGCGAACATCATTGAGTGCCGCGAGCTCGGCGCTCAAGTCACGTTGATTGACGGACTGATCACCGATTGCGGCGCTGAAATCGCCCGGCGAAAAGGAGCGGAAGGATGGTTCGACGTGTCCACGTTGAAAGAGCCATATCGCGTGGAAGGCAAAAAGACGCTCGGTTACGAATTAGCGGAGCAGTGCGCCTGGCAATTGCCCGACGTGATTCTTTATCCCACGGGCGGCGGCACTGGCCTGATCGGGATGTGGAAAGCGTTCGACGAAATGGAGGCGCTCGGCTGGATCGGCAAAAAGCGGCCGCGCATGTTCGCGGTGCAAGCCACCGGTTGCGCACCGATCGTCCGCGCGTTTGAAACCGGAAAAAAAATTGCGGAGGAATTTCCCGACGCACACACCGTGGCCGCCGGTCTGCGCGTTCCAAAAGCGATCGGAGATTTCCTGATCCTGAATATTCTTCGTCAATCCAATGGCGGCGCCATTGCTGTTGATGATGAAGAAATGATCCGCAGCGCGCGCGAAGTGGGATCGACGCAAGGCCTTTTCGTCTGCCCAGAAGCAGGAGCGTGTTTCGCCGCTTTCAAATTGCTTCGCCACGCCGGCAAAATCGCGCCGGGCGAACACGTGGTCATTTTCAATACCGGCTCAGGGATCAAGTACCTTGAATGTTACGAAGGTTATTGACCTGACCAAGGATCAAGGAGCGGCGGTCTCCAGTCCGCCGCCAAATGTCAGCGAGCCAAATCATGCCACCAGAAGGAAACCAAACGCGGCGGACTGGAGACCGCCGCTCCTTGACGTGCGCCGCGTTACCTTCTGTTCAGGCTCTAGTCGCCTCCACGGCGCACATTTCGTCGCACCACATTTCGATGCGCTTGCGAATCTGGTCGCGAATTTCGCGCGTACCTGCGAGGCGCTCTTCACGCGTGCCGGTGAGCCCGGCAGGATCTGGAAAGCTCCAGTGCAATCGCGTCGTTACTCCGGGAAAGATGGGGCAGCGCTCGGCGCTGGTCTCGTCGCAAACGGTGATGACGTAGGCGAACAGTTCGCCTGATCTAAAAACGTCGAACACGGATTGAGTTTCCTTGCGCGAAATGTCGATTCCGATTTCTCGCATCGTTTCGACTGCCTGCGGGTTCAGTGTGCCCGGTTCCAGCCCGGCGCTGTGCGCTTCAAAATGATCGCCACAGATATCGTTCAGAAGCGCTTCGGCCATTTGGCTGCGGGCGCTGTTATGGACACAAATGAAGAGAACTTTTTGTTTCATAGTAAGTGATCGAGGATGCCATGGGGCGCCGCAGAACAACAATCTTTTCGCACGTAACGGCAGACTCAATCGGTCCCCAACGGTTCCCGCAATTTCAGACGAAAGCGCACAGAGTTGTCTGTCTACTCGTTGGCGAGTCGCACGTTGCTGTAACGCTTCTCGCCAGTCACCTCTCGTCCAAACCAGGAAGGCGGCTCGAACCTGCGGCATGTTACTTGGTCGGGGAATTCCACTTCCGCCACTACCAGACCAGCATGTCTGCCGCGGTAAACATCGATCTCGATGACTAAATTCTTCCAGGGAATGTCATAGCGAACCTTGCGCAATCTTCTCCCGGCAGTCCCTGGCCAAAGCGCGGCGAATTGTTTCGGGCTAAGCCTGATCTCGCGTTCTTCCCGGTGCGCGCCGCGACCGACCTTGAAAGTGAGCGACGCAGTTTTGCCTTTTTTTCGGAGACGGACCTGTCGGCCTGCAGGTTCGGTCGCCAGATAACCTTGCTCAATAACGTAATGCCGCGAGCGCTTCAGTTGATCGGGCGGCTGCCTAAGCAAAAATTTGCGTTCAATTTCCCGATTGTTTCGCGTCCGATCATTCACTTGCACAAGATGAGCATGCTAAACGCGATGGATTTGCTGTCGAGACTTTCGCGCACGCGCCCGAAGCCTTCCTTCTTGCATCTCGAAGGAGGGAGTGAGGATCAACTCTTAAGTAGCAGCGCAAAATCCCGCGGATGCACCATCGCCGCAGAACGGAAGAGTAACGATCGTAGGTTATGAAAAAGTTTAAATTACTGAGCTTAGTAGGTATCACCTCAATCGCGCTCGCTCACGCAGGATTGGCAGCTGGCCACGGCGGGGGCGGAGGCGGCCACGGCGGTGGTGGTGGTGGCGGTTTCCACGGTGGTGGTGGTTTCCATGGGGGAGGTTTCGGTGGCGGTGGTTTCCACGGGGGAGGCTTCCGCGGTGGCGCGCTCCACGGCGGTGGTGGTTTCCGTGGAGGACGTTTCGCCGGTGGCAGTTTCCACGGCGGTGGCTTTCGTGGGGGACGTTTCGGCGGTGGCGGTTTCCACGGCCGTGGCTTTCGTGGCGACCGTTTTGGTCATCACCGATTCTCCAATGATGTCTTCATCGGCGGCTTCGGCTTTCCCGGGTGGTGGGGCTGGGGCTATCCGTACGGATATTACGGTTACGACTATTACCCGTACGCTGACTATGGATACAGCGGGTACCCATACGGCTACTACGGTGGCGGGGGGTACGGTTACTACGGTGGCCCCGGTTATGGATATCGCTATGGCAGCCGAGCGGGTTATGGATTTCGCCACGGCAGCCAAGCCGGTTACGGACACCGCTATGGCAGGCGATCTAGGCATGTGCGGAGTTCGCGAAGTCGGTGACAAGCCCTGCGACGGCTCTTTGAAGATCCGGGACGAGGCTACGTGTGAGTCCTCAAAGAGCGTCCGTCTCATGTTCGGCGACGAGTTTGGTGAGTAAACTCGACACTCCAACTGCAAAGTAGTGGAAGATCAAAAATTCTGACTCACAACAAACGAACGGAAGTAATTGATATGACAAGCACCAAGCGCGGAACTCAGTCCCTCTGCATCGTAATATCAATCCTGACCTACTGCACGCCTTCGGCGCAAAGCCAACCGCCTCGCATTCGGAATGTTGTTCTGGTTCACGGCGCCTGGGCAGATGGTTCCGGTTGGAAAGGCGTTTACGACATTCTCGTCAAGGATGGATATAACGTCAGCATCGTTCAGGAACCGGAGACGTCCTTTAAAGAAGATGTCGCTGCCACGAAGCGCGTGCTCGCTCAACAAGATAGACCCTGCATTCTGGTCGCTCACAGCTATGGAGGAGCCGTAATTACCGAAGCCGGGACGGATCCACCGGTTGCCGGATTGGTCTACATTGCGGCTCACATGCCAGATGCGGGCGAAAATGAAGCTGACGACGGAAAGCGATTCCCGAGCGATCTCAGCAAGTCAACTGCGATAAAGAAGACGGCAGACGGTTTCACTTACCTCGACCCCGCGCAGTTTCATGAGTACTTCGCAGCCGACCTGTCTGCTGAGCAGGCTGCTTTCATGGCGCGATCGCAGGTGCTCAACTTAGCTGACAATTTCAAGGCAGTTATCACCACGGCTGCGTGGAGAAGCAAACCGAGCTGGATGTTGGTCGCGACAAAGGACAGAACCATCAACCCGGACCTCGAACGGTGGTACGCCGAACGAGCCAAGAGTCACAAGGTCGAAGTCCCGGGGGCGAGTCACTCGGTCTACGTCTCCAGGCCGAAGGAAGTTGCAGCTCTGATCGAAGAAGCTGCATCGCACGCTCGGTAGAAACTTGTAATGATATTCGAGCGACAAAAAAATCCATCCAAGCAAACGTCCAACTGAGGTGCCTTTAGACGAAACTCGTGTTGAATTTGATGAGGACAAGATCGATAGAATCGCGAGCGATGTTCGTGACGAGGCTCACCTGAATGCTCGTCGCGCAACTCAAGGTAAATACGAATAGGGAGTTGGTTAAATTATGAGAAAAAATCCACTGAACAAAGGTATTATAATGGAGAACGCTGCTGGGATTGGGACGGTAACGTCTGAGATGGTTGAAGCCCGTGCGCGCGAGTTAGCCGCGATTAACGGTCGTCCTTCTTCCGAACCGTCCAAGGCTGACTATCAACAGGCCAAACGTGAGCTGACGGGAGAATCGGACACGGATCCGCAGGAAGAGAGCAGTGAATCCGTACCCGATTCGGACGGTTGGAATCCCGTGCCGGGCT
>Ga0222622_10000359_pt1 | contig 16534 bp, 11 predicted proteins | sample PLM2_5_b1metaG_FD_177335 | JGI IMG/M metagenome (GOLD analysis project Ga0222622, IMG submission 177335) | Groundwater sediment microbial communities from an aquifer in East River, Colorado, USA - PLM2_5_b1 | ecosystem: Environmental > Terrestrial > Soil > Riparian zone | place: USA: East... | reverse complement strand
CCTGGACGATGAACCGCTTTGGCGCGGAACCGATGTAATAGAACGGGTAACACGTGACGAGCGTCAGCGTCTGACGCTCAGTAGGATTGAGCACCGACACATCGTCTGGATCGACGATGCGCGTTCCGCGAACCACGTATTCGACCATGCCCGCGGGGGTCGCGACCGAAATGCGATCGCCGGCGCGGACGTTGCGCAGGCCGCGGAAGAAGGTGTCACGATGCCCAGCCAGTCCAGCATTGCCCGCCTCGCCTGGAAGCGCCGTATCCGGGATGTGACCGACCGCGTGCTGCAGCGTCGCTGTATCGTCTCCTTCGCGCACGATTGCGGATACGCTGACGCGGGGAATGTCCACTCGTCCCACGAGTGCGCCAACGGCGAGGCGCGGATGGCTCGCCGTGTGGGGCGCAACGGCGAGGTGGACCGATTCCAGTTCGCGATTCGCCGCGGCTTGCTCGTACGCAGTGATCGCGTGCTGCAACAGATACCAGCCGAGCAGGACGGCGGCGAGTGCGAAGAGGGCTCGCTCCGCGATCGCGAGCGTCCTGCCCGCGGTGGCTGATCTACTACCGATCATGTTCGGTTGGCGGGCCGGCAATGTAGCCTGAACGCGCCCGGACGCTCAGCTTGCGTCCCTCGGGCCCGTGCACTTCGACTCGTATCGCGCGATAGCCCGGTGTATCGTGCGACGGGCTGTAGCCGAGTGTGTAGCCGCTCCGAATGTCGTGCGCGATCCGCTCGAGGATCTTCGTCGTGTCTTCCGGATTGTGCGGAAAGAACGCCTCGCCTCCGGTCGCTTTCGACAACTTCTTGAGCACCTCTGGCTTCGCGTCCGAATCGTACTGGTCGTGAATACTGATTGTGTAGATGATGGCGTCCATCCTCAGTGCGCGATCAAGGACGTCGTCGAATGTCGCAGCGCTGGCGTTGTCCCCGCCATCGCTCACCACAATGAGCACTTTCTTCTGCTCGTGTCCCTGGTTCAGATGCGTCAGCGCGGCGGTTACGCCATCGAACAACGCCGTCTTGCCGCGCGCCGTCGATCGCTGGAGCGCGGAGTACAGCTCATCGCTGTCCGTGGTGAATGGAACGGATGGCGGTAGCCCGTCCCAGACGCCTTCGTTGAAGTTCACCGTAAACAATTCGTCTTTGGGGTGGCTGGATTTCGCGAAGGCCATGCCTGCCGCGATCACCGCGTCTCGCTTTCGTTGCATGCTGCCGCTGCAGTCCAGCACCAGTCCGACGGTGACCGGGTTGTCTTCGTTGTGAAAGAAGGTGACGTTCGCCGGCTGCCCGTCCTCGTAGACCGTGAACGCCTCCTGCGGCAGCCCTGCCACCGGCCGCAATTTGCCGTCCGTAACCGTCACGTGGACGACGACCACCTCGGATCGAGACGAAAAGACTTTCGGTGCATCCTGGGAAAATGAAACGGGGGCAGCCCCATACAACAGGATCGACATCACGGCGGTGCGCGATGCTGATGTCAGCTGCATGATTCTGCCCCCGATCTTACCCAACTGGCCGCTTAACGGCTCATTCCTGCTCAGGCATACGCGCGACGGAGCGCGCCGATGCCGAAGGCGCTACCCAGGGCCAGCAGTCCCGCCAGGCCGATGAGAGGCAGCGTGCTCGCTGTCTTCGGCAAGCGGTTCCGGCTGGATCGCGGCGACGTGGACCCGGAGGTTCCCACCGCACCCTGCGTGTTGCCGCTCGACATACTTGGCGTCGTGTTGCTCTGGTTACCCTGGCTGCGCTGAGCTGTCGATGCGGCGCTTGACTGATCAGTGCTCGACGTCTGCGCCGGCGCAGGCGTTGCGGACGTCGAACCGGTTGATTGGGCCGTGCTCTGGGACGGTGTCGTTGACTGTGCGCCCTGTGCCATCGACGCATTTGCGTCGGCACTCGGCTCCACACGCGAAATCTGTCCCTTTGCCATCGAGTCAGCGTTCATGTCGTCGCTGTCGACCGAGAGCACCGACGTGTGCGTCGCGTTGGCGATCTCGATCGCCTGCTTCTTCGGATACGCGAACTCTTGACCGGTGCGCTCTCCCGGGTAATACCAATAACGAATAGCGGGTGCCGAGTTGGCCGGCGCTTCGCGGAAGGTAATGACGGTTTCATCCGCCGGCTCGTTGCGCTGTGCCGGGATGGCGAGGATCGTCGCAAAGATCTTCGAGCGATCCTTGTCGAACACCTGAACGATATTGCGGTTCACCTGCGAATCAGCGAGTTTGAAGAGATAGCTGCCCGCGGGCAGAGTCACACCCGGGAGTGACACGGGGGCACTGAAGGTCACAATCGTCGTCCGACTCGTGTCGGGTCCCTGTGCGCCGGCGAGCGTCGCGCTGAGCATCACGGCCGCACCTATGCCAAGAATTCTCGTCGTTAGTCGTCTCATCGGTTCTCCCTCCCTGTGAAATCCATCATGGCGGCACCCGGCTCAATTGCATGTCGCGTACCCTCCTGCGCGGATCAGGTCGATCTCTGGTGTATCGCGGCGACGTTCACTATCGCGCCTGTATCCGTACCAGGAGCTCAGCATGAGAAACGGCAGAAACGAACTTTTTGTGTCCCGCTGCATTCGTGCCAAGACCTCAACATAAGAAACGGGGGTAACGGGAGCAAGAAACTCTTTGTGTCCCAGCGCATTCGTACCAAGTGATCAACTGGAGAACGGAGAAGGGAGGAGGAAGAAAACAATGAGTTGTCTTGATCAGCGAAGTCAGGGTGGGGTGAGAGCTGTCGGCTGAGAATTGACCGGGCGGGAAGCGATCGTGGTGCACGCAGGAGAACAGAAAGAAGAAATGCTCTCGTTTCTCCCCTTGCTCCTGTTTGTCTCTTGGTACGAATGCAGCGTGAGGGTGAAGGTTGGTGATTGAGCTCTAGCGTGCGAGGAAGAGATCGTACGCGCTGTTGCCGCTCTCGCGTTGATAGCGATAGCCGAGCGCTTCAAGGAAAGCCACGAAGTCAGACGTGTCAGCGTCGGGCACTTCGAAGCCGGCGAGGACGCGGCCGAAATCTGCGCCGTGATTGCGGTAATGAAAGAGGCTGATGTTCCAGCGCCCCCCGAGTTTTTCGAGGAACGCCATCAAGGCGCCGGGCCGCTCAGGAAATTCGAATCGACAGAGCTGCTCGTGGGCGACGTCCGGGCTCCGGCCACCGACCATATGGCGCACGTGGAGCTTGGCCGTCTCGTTATCCGTCAGGTCGACGGTGGCGTACCCTCCGGCGGTGAGCGCGGCGGCGATATCGGCGGCGTCCTGCCGCGATCGCGTCGCGATCCCGACGAAGATGTGGGCCACGTCGCGGCCGCTCAGTCGATAGTTGAACTCGGTCACCACCCGGCGTCCGATCGTCGCGCAAAATGCGCGAAAGGCGCCTGGGCGCTCGGGAATCGTGACGCCAAAAAGCGCTTCGCGTGCATCGCCGACTTCAGCGCGCTCCGCGACAAAGCGGAGGCGATCGAAATTCATGTTTGCGCCGCTGAGGACTGCCGCGAGGCGCTGGCCGGTCACACCGTCGCGTTCGGTCCAGGCGCGAAGGCCGGCAACGGCGAGCGCCCCTGCCGGCTCCATGATTGTGCGCGTGTCGTCGAAGATGTCTTTGATCGCGGCGCAGATCTCGTCATTCGACACGCGCAGGATCTCGTCCACGGTGACCTGGACGATCGGGAAGGTCACGGTGCCGACTTCTCGCACCGCGACGCCGTCGGCGAAGATGTCTACGGAATCGAGCGCGACGCGGCGCCCGGCGGCGAGCGACTGAAACATCGCGTCGGCGCCAAAAGGCTCGACCCCGATGACCTTGACCGTAGGCCGCAGCGCTTTCACGTAGCTGCCAATGCCGGCGATCAGTCCGCCGCCGCCAACCGGGACGAAGATGGCCGACACGTCGCCGAGGCGATGCCGCAGGATTTCATCGCCGACGGTCCCTTGCCCGGCAATGACCAGCGGATCGTCGAACGGATGCACGAAGACCATCCGTCGCTCGCGCGCCAGTTCATGGCACCGCACCTGCGCATCGGAGTAGCTGTCGCCGAACAAGACGACCTCGGCCCCGAGATCGCGTACCGCATCCACCTTGATTTCAGGAGTGGTTTGCGGCATCACGATGACCGCGCGAATCTTGAGATGGCGTGCGGCAAACGCGACTCCCTGCGCGTGGTTGCCGGCGCTCGCGGCGATGACACCGCGCGCTCGTTCTTCGGCGCTCAAGTGCGCGATCCGGTTGTAAGCCCCGCGCAGCTTGTAGCTGAAGATCGGCTGCAGGTCCTCGCGCTTCAGCAGGACTTCGTTCTGCAGGCGGCGCGACAGGCGTGGCGCCAGATCGAGAGGCGTCTCCTGGGCCACGTCGTAGACGCGACTGGTCAGGATCAGCCGGAGCATCTCGTCCGGCGCAGGTGGTCGATCGTGCCCGAGGGTGGTCACCGTCCGGGTGTCACAGGTTGGATGTGTATGCCGCACTCGAGCTTCTGACCCTGCCACCGGCCCGAGCGCGGATCCGACGGATCGAGGGGAAGCGTGGTGCACGGTTCGCACCCGATACTGGTGTAACCGCGGTCGTACAACGAGAGCAGCGGGATGTCGTGCTCGCGGGCATACATCCACACATCACGCGTGCTCCACGTCGCGACCGGGCTGACTTTCCTGATCGTCCGGCCCGACGGCAGACGGAACGGCTCGAGGTGAGACAAGTTCGCGCGGCTCGGCGACTGTTCGCGGCGCAAACCCGTAAACCACACGTCGTAGCCCTCGAGCGCCGAGAACAGCGGCTCCACTTTGTGCCGCCCGCAGCACGCTTCGGTGCTCGTCTGCCACATTCCCGGCGACGGCTCCGCCGCGCGCAGATTGATCAGATTCAAGCCCCAGCGCTCGGTCAACTCGTCGCGGTACTTGTACGTCTCCGCGAAATGGTGCACCGTGTCCAGGAACAGGACCGGGATGTCTGGCTTCAATTCCCTGAGCATGTGGAGGACGACCACATCTTCGGCCTGGAAACTGCACGTGATGCATGGAGTGTCCGAAGCCTCGAGCTGCCCGGTAATGACGAGTGCTGCGTCGCTCACGTGAGTATCTCCTCGAGTACGCGTCGCACGGCATCCACCGCTTCCGACTCTGACGCCGCCATGCGAGCCGCCCGTGCCAGCCGTCCTGCCGCTCCCGTGGTTTCCAGCGAGCCACTGCGTTCGGCCACGGGTCGAATGATCATCCCCGCGCCTGCCGTGAAATTTGTCGCCGGATCGATCAGGATGAAACTGCCGGTGGCGCGATTCGCGCGATAGCTGTCGAAGACAATCGGGCGCGAGGTCGAGACCGCGGCCGCTCCAATCTCGTTCAGCGTGAACCCGCGATCGACTTCAGCCGAGACCGTGGCCGATCCGTGTTTGAGCAGGTAGAGGCGCCCAGGATCCAGGGGGCGCTCGTCCATCCAGACGATATCTGCTTCGAAACGGCTGCCTGTCTGCGTCTCACCCTTCACCAGCACGTCGCCGCGGCTGACGTCGATCTCGTCTTCGAGCGTCAGCGTGACCGACATCGGTGCGAACGCTTCATCGAGATCGCCGTCCCACGTGACGATTCGCTTTACGCGCGTCGTTCGATTGGCCGGCCAGGCGTTGACGGTATCACCGACCCGAATCACACCGGACCCGATCTGGCCCGCATAGCCGCGAAAATCATCCGACGGTCTCACCACCAGCTGCACGGGGAACCGGAATGGCCGTGATGTGGCGTCGCGGGCCACTTCGACGGTCTCCAGGTACTCGAGCAGGCTCGGCCCCTCGAACCACGGCGTCTGCGCGCTGCTGGTGATGACGTTGTCCCCGTTCAGCGCGCTCATCGGAATCGCATGCACGCGCGCGCTCCCGCGGATCGACTCGAACTCACGGCAGATCTCGTCGAAGACCTCGCGATCGTATTCCACCAGGTCCATCTTGTTGATCGCCAGGGCGAGTTCGTTGATGCCAAGCAACTGCGCAATCCTGGCGTGCCGCCGCGTCTGCTCCCTGACCCCGTGCCGCGCATCGACCAGGAGGATAGCCACGTCGGCGGTGGAGGCACCGGTGGCCATGTTGCGCGTGTACTGCTCGTGGCCCGGGGTGTCGGCGAGGATGAATTTGCGGCGCGCCGTTGCGAAGTACCGGTAAGCGACATCGATCGTGATCCCCTGTTCGCGCTCGGCCCGAAGGCCATCAGTGAACAGGGAGAAGTCGATCGGCCCGGCGCTCCGGTTCCGCGACGCCGCCGTCACCGAGTGAATCTGATCCTCGTACACGCCGCGCGAGTCGTACAGCAAGCGTCCGATCAGCGTGCTCTTCCCGTCGTCGACGCTGCCGGCGGTGCAAATACGGAGGAGATCCGGCATCAGAAGTAGCCTTCCCGTTTTTTCAGCTCCATCGAGCCGTCCTGATCGTGATCGATCACGCGCAGCTGGCGCTCCGACTGGCGGACGCGCACGAGCTCGTCGATGATCTTCGGGATCGTGTCAGCCGTCGATCGCACGGCGCCGGTACACGGCGAACATCCAAGCGAGCGCATGCGGCACATCACTCGCTCGCGCCGATCGCCGGGCAGCATCTGAACGAACGGCTGCTCGTCCACGATCAAAGAATTGCCGCGGACGATGACGTCGCGCTCTTTGGCGAAATAGAGCGGCACGACAGGGATCTGCTCGACCTCGATGTAATGCCAGACGTCGAGTTCCGTCCAGTTCGAGAGCGGAAACACGCGAATGCTCTCGCCGGGGCCAATGCGGGCGTTCAAGAGGTGCCAGAGTTCCGGACGCTGACGTTTCGGATCCCACTGGCCCTTGTCGTCGCGAAGTGAAAAGACCCGCTCCTTCGCCCGCGACCGCTCTTCGTCGCGCCGCGCCCCGCCGAAGGCTGCCTGGAACTGGCCAGCAGCAAGCGCGTCGAGCAGCGACTTAGTTTTGAGCAGTCCACAGCAGCGCTGGGTGCCGACAGCGAAGGGCTGCGTTCCATCCGCCAGCGCGTCAGTGTTGGTGTGCACGATCAGCTTCGCCCCAATCTGACGCGTGTACGAATTGCGGAACTCGATCATCTCGCGGAACTTGTACGAGGTGTCCACGTGGAGCAGCGGAAACGGAATCCGTCCCGGGTAAAACGCCTTTTGCGCAAGACGGAGAAGAACGGAGGAGTCCTTGCCGATCGAATAGAGCATCACCGGGCGTTCGAACTCCGCGACGACCTCGCGAATGATGTGGATGCTCTCTGCCTCGAGCGCCCGCAAGTGGTCGAGCCGAAGTGACTGCTCGCGCGACGTTACGGCCGCAGCGGTCGCGCTGCTGACTTCGCTAGCCTCTTGATACCCTGGCACAACCCCTGGGGCGACGTGCATTTCGAACTCCTCTACCGCCTGCGCTCGGAAGACGGACCTTGACAGTTTGATGGACGACCGGCGTTGGAATTGAGGCCGCGCGACGTGCGAGAGAGGCTGGAAATGTTGAAGCTGAAGGTCTTACAGGCGTCTCACCCGCGCGTCGCCGGCATCGTACAGACGCATCGACAACAAATCGATGCGGCCGTCACGCGGCGACAACAGGTGGGCACGAGGGACATTTAGAAGAGCAAGTTACCAAAAATAAAGGGAAAAGGCAAAGTCAGTGCACGCGGACCCTTACACCTCCGGTCACGAGCCGCGGTGTGCCCACCGTCGTAGGAAGTGTGCCGACGAAGTACTCCTCGTCGAACACGTTCTGCACGCCGGCAAAAATTTCCAGGGTTCGGCCGAGCGCGCGTGACGCCATGATGTCGACCACGGCGAATTTCGGCAGGACACGAGTCGGCGTATTGAGATCGTCGTCGAACTGGGACCCCACGAACTGCACCCCGGCCGCCGCTGTGAAGAGATGCGCGTTCGCGTAGGCAAGCCGGAGCGAGCCGCGATGAGCAGGGACCTGAGGCAGCCACTTTCCGACGAGCGCCGGTGTCGTGGGATTCTCCGCGACGACGGCGTTGTCGTACACATACGCGGCGGCCACGCGCCAGTCCGACCCCAGCCGGTACTCGAGGTCGGTTTGGATGCCTTGGACGTGGGTTTTTCCGAGATTCTGACGTTGTTGCGTGACGTTCGCTCCGACCTGACTAATCGTCACATTCGAAACGGGATCAGTAATGTGATTGTCGAACCATGTGGCCCGGACGGTGGAATTTGGCGTCAGCGCAAATGAAACGCCGCTCTCGCCCCCCACCAGCCGCTCGGGCCCGAGCGCGTAGTTCGCGAGTGTCAATGTGGTGCCAACGCGGAACTGGCGATACAGCTCATTTAGGGTGGGCGCCCGGAAGCCCCAACCAATATCCCCCCACACATCGACGCGGTTGGTGACGTGATACCGCGCGGCGGCCCGAGGACTCGCGACCGTGTCACTGCGGACCGGCAACGATGGCACGTTGTTCACCGGCGCGCCAATGAAGCTGGTTTCCAGGTTGTGGCCATCGTAATTGCGCCAGGCGTCGACACGAGCGCTCAACGTCACCATTAGTTTTGACGTTGGGCTGATCAGATCCTGAACGAAAAAGCCCGCATTGCGCTGAGTGCCGCCGGAATTGCGCATGAGGGTGACTTGCGTGCCGGTCAGCGCATCGAGTCCGTTCTCCTCGCTGTCGCCGTCGACCCAGCGGATATCGGATCCGGCTGAGAAATACTGCTTTGTGCCCAGCGCCCGCGACCACTGGACCATCGCGCCGACGCTTCGCGTTGGCACTCGCTGCGTCAACGTCATGCGTCCGACGTTGCGAGGCGGATTGGAGGCCGGCACGGCCAGGAAGTTACTGTGAAACGTTTCGAAATCGCTGAAGACCGTCGCCTGCAGTTCGCTTTGGTCAGGCATTCGCGCGCGCACGCCGCCACTGTAGGCGCGCCAAATCGTATCGTTCGCTTCTTCGGTGCCGTCGATCGTGCTGGCCTTGCCGTTGTCGCGGTTCTCGTCGAAATACCCGGTGCGTAGGAACGCATGCATCCGTTCGCTTGGGGTGTAGTCGACCTTGAGGTTCACATTCCAGAACTCCGCGGCCGCGTTGTTGTCGACCTTGCCGCGCTCGCTGGCGCGGACGATCGGGTAGCCGTCCGTGTCAAAGATGTTGCCGTCGACGGTCACGCCCAGTTTTCCCCATACGTGCGAGGCCAGGAAATCGAGCTTGGGTGTGCTGCGGCTGCCGTATTGAGCCTTGACGTCGAACGTCTTGGCCGTCGGAGGATTGGTCACGAAGTTGATCACTCCGCCCATCGCGTAATTGCCATAGAGGCTGGAACTGGAACTATCGACGACCTCGATGCGCTCCGAGCTCTCCATTGGAACTCGCGACCAATAAACCCAGCCGCCGAACGGATCGTTGTTCGGCACGCCGTCGACGAGCACGAGCGTGCGGCTGACGCCGCTGGGTCCGATCCCGCGCAATGAAACGCCCTGGGCCGTCGGATGCGATGCCAGGCTGCTCGTTCGTCGAAACAGACTGAACGTTGGAATCTGGCGGAGAAGATCGTCGGCCACGAGGGCCGGCGACTGCTTGATGTCCTCGCGATCGAGCACGTTGACCGAGGCAGGGACGTCACCGGTGCGTCGCTCGCCGCGCGTCGCGGTGACGGTCACCGCCTCCTGCAGCGATGCCGGTGAGAGGACCAGATCGACACTCGCCGACGTTCCGGCCGGCACCGTGTGACGCAGCTCGGCGAATCCTGTCGCCCGTACGATGAGGACGATGTCGCGAGAGGTGGAGGAGGGCAGCGTGAATCGGCCGTCCGGGCCGCTGACGGTTTGTTGTTCCGTCGACCCATCGCGCACGGCGATCACTGCGCCCGGAACGACACTGCCTGAGGCGTCCCGTACGGTTCCGCTGATCGTTGCGGCCGGCGCGGAACGGGACGTCGCAGCACTTCCCTGCGACGTCGATCCCGCAGGAGGCGCAGACTGAACCTGAGCAAGCAGCAGAACGACAGCGGCAACCATTCAGTTCTCCCCTGACCCCATTACTTCCGTGGTGCGCGATCCATGGTCCGCGATCCGTGGTGCGCGGTCCGTGTTGATCTGTGTTTTTCTGTGGCTCCACAGCGGCACCGCGCAGTTTACCGCGGCTTGTACAATATATGTCTCATGACCTGGGTCGTCTTCCTGCTGCTCGCGTCCGGCCAGTTCGCCCAGACGAATACAGGCGAGCTCCGTGTGACGGTGACCGACAGCACGGGGTTGCCGCTGCCGGGCCCGATTGAAGTCAGCAGCGAAGCCAACGATTTTCGGCAACGGCTCGATACGAACGACAACGGCGTGGCCACCGTGCGGCGGCTGCCGTTCGGCTCCTACCGGATCGGCGTCAGCCGCAACGGATTTGCCGCGGCCGCCGACATCGTTGATGTCCGTTCCGCGCTGCCAGTCGAGCATCACGTGACCATGACACTGCTGGCGGTGCAGGCGCAGCTGACGGTGTCGGCGGAGTCGTCGCTGATCGATCCGCACCAGGCGACCTCCGCCCATCGCATCGGCACCGAGACGCTGCAGCAGCGCACCACCGTTCTTCCCGGGCGCGTCCTGCCCGACGTCGTCAACACGCAACCGGGCTGGCTGCTCGAAGCCAACGGGATTCTCCACCCGCGAGGGTCCGAATACCAGACGCAGTACGTCGTTGACGGCCTGCCCATGACGGACAATCGATCGCCGGTGTATGCGCCGGAGGCGGGGTCGGACGATGTCCAGTCCATGACGATCATGACGGGCGGATATCCGGCTGAATACGGACGCAAGTTGGGAGGCGTGATCGAGGTCGTCACGGCCACTCCTGCGCATCGCGGGTTCGGCACATCACTCTCCGCATCGGTTGGCAGCTCCGACACAGAGACGGGTGAGGCGATCGTCGAGCACGGCAGCGAGAAAACCACGATCAGTGTCACTGCAGGTGCTGCGCGGACGGATCGCTACCTCGATCCGCCGGTCGAAGAGAACTTCACGAACCACGGGGCGACCACCAGTGCATCACTGCGTGTCGAGCGGGATTTCTCGGTATCGTCGCGGCTCGGGATGATTCTGCGCCACGGGTCGGCGCGCTTCCTCGTGCCGAACGAGCATGTTCAGCAAGAGGCGGGGCAGCGCCAGGATCGCGACAGCTCGGAAAATGCGGTCCAGTTCTCCGCACAAAGGATTTTTTCAAACACCCTGATTGGCGACTTTCGCGGTATGGCTCGCGGCGTGTCGGCAGGCCTCTGGTCGAACCCGTCGTCGACTCCAATAATCGTGTCTCAGGACCGTGGCTTTCGCGAGCTCTACATCAAAGGTGTATTCACCGGCCACTCGGGCATCAATGAATGGAAAGCCGGCGCGGACATCAGCGCGGCGAACGTGCGCGAAGAATTCGCTTACACGATTAGTGACCCGGACCAGTTCGATGCCGACACGCCTCCCGATTTTACGTTTGCGGACCGGAGGCCAAATCGCGAGGCGGCGTTGTTCGTTCAAGACCAGATTCGCGCTGGCCAGTGGACGGTCAATGCGGGACTGCGCTGGGACCACTACCGTTTCGTCATTCGCGACCACGCATTCAGCCCGAGGCTCGCCGTGGCGTGGTCCTGGCCCGAGGCGGATCTTGTCGTGCGCGCCTCGTACGATCGCGCCTTTCAGACGCCTGCGATCGAGAATTTGCTCCTCGCCAGCACAGACACCTTCCAGCGGCTGGGTGCCGAGAGCGTCCGCCTTCCCGTTCCCGCGTCACGCGGCGACTTTTTCGAAGCGGGCCTCTCGAAATCGATCGCCAGTCGCATCCGCCTCGATCTGGCCGCGTTCAAACGGCGGATGACCGACGTCGCCGACGACGATCTGCTGCTGAATACCGGCGTCAGCTTTCCGATCGCCTTCCAGCGTGCCGACATCGACGGCGCCGAGGCGCGGATCGAGTTGCGACCATGGCGCAAGCTGTCGGGATCCGTCGGGTATTCGTATTTGCACGGTATCGGTGAATTGCCCATCACCGGGGGACTGTTTCTTGGCGAAGGAGCTGCCGACGCGTTGAACTCCACCGATCGATTTCCGATTACGCAGGATCAGCGGCATACGATTCGAGGCCGAGCGGCCTACCAGTTGGGATCGGCGGGTTGGGTTGCGGTCGCGGGTTCCTACAACAGCGGTCTGCCGTTCGAAGATTTCGAGGGAACGCCCGAGGACGCGGCGGAGCAATTCGGTGAGCGTGTCGTCGATCGCGTCGACTTCGAGACCGGCCGCGTGCGCCCCTCGGCTTCGCTGGATCTTTCGGCGGGGCTGGTCGCCGTCAAGTCGGCAAAACACACGGTGCGCGTTCAGCTCGAGGTGCGGAACCTGACGAACCGCTTCGACGTGATCAACTTCGCGGGGCTGTTTTCCGGGACGGCGATTGCCGCGCCGCGGAGCGCGGCCATTCGACTGCGCTACGACTTCCCCTGATTGATTCATCACTCCGAGGGGCTTCGCCCCTCGAACCAGTTCTACTGTTTTTCGACGAAGACGACTCCCCAGGGACTTCCGCCTGTCGCCACCTTCTTCTCCACTTTGCCGCTGGCCACGTCCACGATCGACACGTCACCGCTTGGGCCATTCGCCGTAAAGAGTTTCGAACCGTCTGCGTTGAACGTCAGCCCCCACGGCCGGGCACCAACGCCTTCGATCGTGCGCACGAATTTTCTGGCGGCCACGTCGATCACCGCCACTGAACTCGCGCGGCCGAGGGAAATGAACACCTGGTGACCGTCGGGAGAGAGTGCACCTCCCATCGGCCGGGGAGCGGTTGGGGTGCCTGCAGTCTTCGGAATCGTAATGGTGGAGACGACTTTTCGCTTCGCCACATCAATCACCCCGACCATCGCGGCATTTTCGTTGGTGACGAATGCGGTCTTGCCGTCCTTCGAGAAGGTCACCGATCGCGGTCTCGGACCAGTCTTGATGCGGGCCAGGACTTTGCGCGACTTGGTATCGATTGCCGCGACGTCGCTGCTGCCTTCGGACGTCACGAATACCAGCGTGCCGTCTGGACTGACCGTCACGCCTTCTGGTTCGTCGCCAACGGTGATGCGTTCGACGATGTTTCCGTTCGCCGTGTCGACCACGGTCGCCTGGGCCGAATCTTCGTTCGACACGTAGATCGTGCTGCCATCAGGGGAGATATCGAAGACCTCGGGGTCCTGGCCGCTCTGATACTTCCGAACCAGTTTGTGAGTCGCAAGATCGACCACGCCGATGCCGTCCGCAGTGCGATCGGCCGGCGGCAGCTTCGATTCGTCGACGCCGGGTCCGGCGATGGGCGAACCGGACAACGCGATCAGCAGCTCTTTGCCGTCCCTGGACAGGCGTATCCCGCGTGGACGTTTGCCGACGGCAATCTTTTCGAGAACCTGGCCGCCGACCGGATCCACAACGACGACGTTGCCGCCCGTTTCGTCAGAGACGTAGAGACGCGGTCCCGGCGGCGCCGGCGAAGGAGGAGCTGGAGACGACGCGGGCGACGCCGCACCCGGTGATGACGTGGAGGAAGATGTGGACGACCCGCCACCGCACGCGCTGGTGATGACCACCGCGCACACGACCGCCACTGCCGGAACTCTCATCTGTTTCCGCATCGCGAGCCTCACCGTGTGTGACGCGCCGCGCGATCAGAACGAAATGGCGTCGCGTCCTTGTTTGAGTTTTTCGAGGTCGATTCCCGGAACCTTGGACAACGCGTCGAAGTCCTTGAACTCGCCGTTGGCCTTGCGGTACTCGGCAATCGCGTCGGCATCTTTCTGAGTGATCCCGAGCACGATCACCATATCCTTGCTGGCGGCGCGGTTCACGTTCACGCGCCCGCTGACCCGGAGCAGGTATTCCTCGGCGGTCGTGAAATCGTCGGACGTGCCTTCCGCCCCACGATCGATCATCTTCTCGATGACCTCTTCCCACTGGGTCCGAGTGCGCCGTGTCGCAAGAATGCGATCCGCATCATGACATGAACTGCAAACGCGCCGGAATGCTGAGGCCGGCGCGTCGTTTTGATCCTGCGCCTGCGCCCCGATCACCCCGAGGAATAGCGCCGCACCGATGATGAGAACTCCCGCTGCAGATCGCACGGTGAGTGAGGAGTGGCCGTCGAACATGAACATCCTGCGCATCATGAAATCACGCCGCGTTACTCTTTAACTATACCGCCTTTTTCCACGACGATTGTTTCGCGCTGCGATATGTCGCTCGGCCGCAGTATTGCAGAGCAGAGTTGCTATACACGCATTCGACAAAAAATAGTAAAACGTCGTTGCCGAATCATGACCCCTCGACAGATTGCTGTACTGCTGTGCTTTGTCGCGTGTGCCGCCGCCTTCATCGACACGGTTGGCGCGAGCACGAGTCGCGCGCAAGCACCCCAGGTGACGGTTGCGGAACTCGAGCAGCGTCTCGCCACCTATCGACGGCTGTTATCCGACTGGGGTGGGCTCACGCGGTACGGCAGCGAAGATAGCGAACTCAAAGCCCCTGCACCCGGCGAGCAACGCGTCGTCTTTCTTGGCGATCAGGTGACGGAGAGCTGGGGCAGTGGCGCCCGATTTTTTCCGGGCAAGCCGTACTTGAATCGGGGTATCGCGGGACAGACCTCGCCGCAAATGCTCGTTCGATTCCGGCAGGACGTCGTCGCGCTGAAACCCGCCGTGGTGATCATCCAGGCTGGCACGAACGACATGGCCGGCCTGACGGGGCCAGGGACCCGCGGCACCTGGTCGGATTACATCATGTCGATGGCGGAGCTCGCGCGGGCCAATGGCATTCGTGTCGTGCTCGCCTCGATTACGCCCGTGTGCGACTGTTCGACGACGCAGACGGATCGGCGGCCGCAGGCAAAGATCGCGGACTGGAACGAGTGGCTCGCGTCATATGCGAGCACCAGCCGCGCGATCTATCTCGACTACTATTCTGCGCTCGCGAGCGGACGGAACTTTCGAGCGGACCTCACGGCAGACGGCTTACTGCCCAACGCGGCGGGCTATGCGGTAATGGCGTCACTGGCACAGCAAGCGATCGACCGGGCGCTGAAAAATGTGGAGACGAGATGAGCATTCGAGATCGGCGAGTGGGGTGGACGTTGGCGGTGGTGGTTGCGGCGGTCGTGGTCTCCCATGCGCAGGGGCGCGGCGGAGCGGCGTGGACGACGGTCGGTGGTGACGCGCAGCGCACCTCGTTCGTGCGGACGGATCCGAAGATCTCCTTGACCACCATGCAAGCGCCGGGGTTCCAGTTTCTCTGGAAACGAAAACTCGACACCGAACGGCTGACCCAACCGCTGCTGCTGCCAAACATCATTGCCTATAAAGGTTTCAAAGCCCTGGCATTCGTCGGCAGCGCGTCAGGACATGTGTATTCGATTGACTACGACCTCAATCGAATGTTCTGGGATCAGAAGCTGGCCACCTCGGCGGCGCGTCCCGCCGCATGTTCCTCGGGCTTGCCCGTGTTGACCAAAACCACAGCGGTGACCGCACCGGCCGGTCGCGGAGGAGGGAATCGCGGCGCAGCCGCCGCGGGTGCGCCCGCTGGCGCGGCGGGGAGAGGCGCTGCCGCTGACGCCCCCGGGCGCGCAGGTGCCCCTCCTTCCGGTACGGTGCCTCCCGCGCCCGGCGGGGGTGTCGGCGGCTTCGGCGGCGGCGGCGGTGGACGTGGCCGTGGAGCTGGCGGTCCGCAGATCGCGAACGGCCGCGGCGGCGGCGACAACGTCTTCGCGATATCCACCGGCGGAATGGTTCACGTCATGAACCCGCAGATTGGCACCGATCAAATCCCTCCGGTGAAATTGTTGCCACCGAATGCCAACGTTGCCGGATCGATCCTCGTCGATACGACGCTCTACGCGGCGACGACCGGAAATTGTTCGGGTGTTTCGAACGGCGTCTGGTCGGTTGATTTAGCGAGCGAAGCGAAGACCGTGCAGTCGTACGACACGAAGGGCGCCGCAGTTGCGGGCGCCGCGCCTCCTGCGTTCGGCACCGACGGCACCGTGTATATCGCGACCGGCGCCGGAAGCTCGGATCAGGCCAATTCGTTGATCGCGCTCGACGCGAAAACGCTGACACAAAAGGATTCGTTTTCCGCCGCAACCCCCTTCACCTCAAACCCGATCGTGTTCCAGTACAAAGGGAAGGATCTGATCGTGGCGGCGAACAAGGATGGGCGGTTGTACGTGCTCGACAGTGCGTCGCTCGGCGGCGGCGACCACAAGACGCCGCTGTACAGATCGTCGCAGCTGTCGGCAACCGTCGACGATCTGACCGGTCTCGCCAGCTGGCAGGATTCAGCGGGAACCCGATGGATCGCGGCAACCGTCAGCGGAGCGGTCCACGCCGACACGAAAGTGGCGATGGCCAATGGTGCGATCTCCGGTGGAACGCTGGTGGCGTTCACGGTTGTCGATCAGAACGATGCGCCCACGCTGCAGGCGCAGTGGACGTCGCGCGATCTCGCCGCGCCCGTGACACCCGCAATCGTGAATGGAGTTGTGTTCGCGCTCGCGAGCGGAGAGGCCAGGGGCCGCAGCCGCTCCACGCCG
>Ga0222622_10000358_pt1 | contig 16560 bp, 12 predicted proteins | sample PLM2_5_b1metaG_FD_177335 | JGI IMG/M metagenome (GOLD analysis project Ga0222622, IMG submission 177335) | Groundwater sediment microbial communities from an aquifer in East River, Colorado, USA - PLM2_5_b1 | ecosystem: Environmental > Terrestrial > Soil > Riparian zone | place: USA: East... | reverse complement strand
GAAGGCGGAAAGGCCCGCGGCGACCCCGAACGCCGCGCGAAACCCATAGTGCTGAATCACCCATCCCATCGTCGTCGATCCCGTCCCGATTCCGGAATCGAAGGCCGCGAGAATTGCGCCAAACGCGGCGCCACGGCGATCGGCGGTGACGCCTCGCATGACGTAGCCGATGTAGGACGGGTAGGCACTCCCGAAACCGACACCGAAGATCAACGCGGAGAGCAGCATCCACCAACGGGTGCCGCCTGCGGCAAGACACGCGAGGCCGAGCGAGATCAGGACCAGGCACGGCACGAACACGCGCTTGTAGCCATACCGATCGCCGAACCGCGCAAGGGGAGGCCGCGTGCACAACATCACGATGGCCAGAGCCGTCAAGTACAGGCTCTTGGGCGTAACGCCATTGACGTCGGCATACATGGCGGTGAAGCTGGTGATGCCGCCATACCCGAACGAGTACAGCGCAAGCGTGAGAGACACGAGCAGGACGCGAAGTTCGATCAGCCGCCGGCGGCGCGGACGTGAAGACGAGGGGACGACCTGATGCTCGGGCAACGATGCCGCGATAGCGGCCATGCCAACGTTCAACACCGTGGCCCCCACGCAGAGCCATAACCATCCGCCTGCTCGATAGATCCAGAATCCAACTGTCGGCGCTACGGCAATAGCCGACAACGTCGAAAGGCCCCAGTAGCCGATTCCTTCTGCGCGCCGGCTCTCCGGAAGCAGTCCGGTCATGTAGGCAGCCGATGCCGACAGCAATCCCGACCAGAACACGCCGTGGATGAGCACGAGCGCCAGCATCACGCGATAGTCGGTGATGACCGCGTACGCAATCGAGAACACCGCCAGCGCGATACTCGTCACGATCAGGACTCGACGCTGACCGGTGCGATCGACAAAGGCACCGGTCAACGGTGCGGAGAATGACGACGAGTAGGTCAGGAATCCCAGAAACAAGCCGGACGCAAATGTCGTCCCGCCCAGATCGAGAATGTGGTACGGCGCTGTCGGAAGCAGTTGGAATGCGGACAGGAAAACCGTGAAGCTGAACCCGCACATGACGAAGAAGCGCGGGCTGAAGAGTCGTTCCGGCAAGGCTCGAACGTATCGTATACGATAAGATTCCGGGATGCAGGATTTCAGCGAGTTTCGTCCATCACGGCTGTGGAAGAAGTTATCGGCGGAGCGGCGCCTCGCGGCAGCGGAATTGTTCTGGTCCGACGATCAGTCAACCGAGCAGCAGATCGAGGCGGTGGGCGCGCTTGCCTCGCACATGAAATTCAGACCGAAGAGCGTGATCAGCCTGCCGCTCGAGAGAAAAGCCAAGTACCTGTCGACGCTGCCAACCGTGTCCGACACAATCGCTGCGCGGGCGCTCGTCAACTATCACCTCGAGCGGCAGCGTCCAATGATGGGCGCCTTTCTCGACATACTGGGGATCGCGCACGAGAACGGTCTCATCAGCGAAGAGAACACGATCAAGCCTGACGCCGTGAAACTCAAGTCCGCGGCAGCGGATCTGTCCTCGCAATATCCGAAAGAGGATGTGGCCCTCTATTTCAGCACGCTGGTGTCACAGGATCCGGAAACGTGGGGAGCTCTGGCCGATGTCGTCAACGAGCCGGCCGTTAAGGAGCCCTGATCCTTCGGCTTGCCGTTCGTCATGCTCGTGCTCCCGCTCGCCCTCACCTTGCTTGCCCAGAGTCCGACGGCGCCGCTCGAAGCCAGGCTTCGCCACATCATTCAGTCAGGTGCAGCGGAGGTCGCGGTCGCCTACCGGACCCTCGACGGCAGCCGCGAACTCTTCATCGACGCGGACACGCCATTCCATGCCGCCAGCACGATGAAGGTGCCGGTCATGATCGAGCTGTTCCGTCAGGCTCGCCGCGGCCGGCTGTCGCTGGACGAGCAGCTGCCTGTTCGAAACGAATTCCACAGCATCGTCGACGGCACTCCCTACAAGTTGAGCGAGGGCGACGACTCTGACACGGAGGTGTATGCCGCCGTTGGCAGGAGCCTGACACTACGCCGCCTCTGCGAGCTGATGATCACGGTCAGCAGCAACTTCGCGGCAAACCTGTTGATCGAACGCGTCGGCGTCGAGAACGTGCGCCGTACCGTCACCGCGCTTGGTGCCGACGGCATGCAGGTGTTGCGGGGAGTCGAGGATCAAAAGGCCTTCGACAAGGGCATGAACAACACGACCACGGCGCGGGGCCTGGCCCTGCTGCTCGACCGCATCGCGCATGGTACCGCAGTCGATGCGGCTGCCGATTCCGAGATGCTCGCGATCCTGAAGCGGCAGAAATTCAATGACGCGATTCCCGCCGGCCTTCCTGAGGGGACGGTCGTCGCTCACAAGACCGGCAGTATCACGCGCATTCATCACGATGCGGCAATCGTGTTCGCCGCACATCCGTACGTGCTGGTCCTGCTGGTTCGCGGGATCGAGGATCAGAAGAAGAGCGCGGCGCTCATGGCCGAACTGTCGCGTGCCGTCTACGACGCGACGGCGCATTGAGCATGATTACCGCCCGCATCGAGTAACCGGACCTGGTGCTCGTACCAGTCGCTCGTGAACAGCGTCTTTGGATCGTGCCGGCGCTTCCGCTCGAAGAACTCGTGGATGCGCGGGTGACAGCGCTCGAGCTGCGATCGCGTGGCCCAGCGCTGATAGGTCAGGTAGTAGCTGCCGCGCAGGTCCGCGGCGCAATCAATCAAGCGTCGAAAGTCATGCTGCGCCTTGTGGAGACCGGCGCGGCTGTGATCCACATGCAGGTTCACCACCACACACGCCCATGGTTCCCTGGCCCACGCAAGAACACTCTCCGTGTCCCGCTCGATGAGCCGGATTGTGCCGTAAATGATGTTGATGTCGTGCTGACGCGCTTCATCGCGCACGCGGTGCATGAAGGCAGGAAGATCGTGCCGGCGGATGTAAAGCTCCGAGATCATCTCGGTCCCTTTTACGCACGCGCCGAGCTGCCGATCGATCCGGTCGTGATACGCGTCGGTGTAGCGGGCCAGCTGGTGCGTGTCCGACCAGTAGACCTGACCGTCCGTCCGCATGTAATACCGCGCGTATTCGGCGAAGGCCCGCGGTTTGTCGACGTGGGCCAACCACAGCAGCTGGTGCCACTGCTCCTCGGTCAGTTCGAGCTGATCGTCAGGAATGATGCGGTCGTCGGCGACGGGCCGGTAGCACGAAAATACTCCCGATCGCAGGAACTCCTCGGACGCAGGCGACGTGGCGAACTGAAAATCGCCGTATTCGTAGCCGTTGGCAATGCGCTCGTCGAACAGCCGCGGAAGATCGTCGATGTCGGCGATCTGGACGCGGCGTTCCAGCTTATGACGGCGCGCCAGCCGCAGCGTCACCGTCGCAATCACGCCGACGAGACCGTAGCCGCCGATCGCAAGCGAGAACAGATCGCTGTTTGTCGTCCGGCTGCACGGAACGATGCTGCCGTGCGCGTCAACGAGATCGAATGATTCGATGTCGCCGATGATCGGCCGCATCCGCAGACCGCGTCCGTGAATGTTCGCGGCCAGCGAACCGCCGATGCTGAACCGATCCGCGCCGGTCTGTTTCTGAATGATTCCCCATGGCTCCGCCTGTCCGGCACCTGCCCAGAGGAGATGATTCACCAGCTGCGGCCATTGGATACCGGCCTCGACCACCACCAGTCCGGACTGGGAGTCGAGATCGACGACACGATTCATTCGCGTCATGTCGAGCAGCAGCCCGCCGGTGCCGAACTGCTGACCTCCCATCGCGTGACGTCCTCCAGCAATGCTGATCTGCTGACCTGTCGCGGCTGCGTGTCGCACGACTTGCTGGAGCTCACCTACGCCGCCAACCTGCACCACGCGAGCAACGCTCGTTTCATTCAGCTGTGAATGGACGTCGTTGACCGCAAGCAACGGTGTGCCATCGAGAGTGAGACGGGTCGCGTCAGCGCCGGCTTGACCGTGAAGAAATCGGGGCATCATGACCCCGAGGTTACGCGGGAGCGGCGTGAGAAGTCGTGAGGAGGGGGTGAAGAACGCTGAAATCAGCGGGCGTTCTGGGCCAGGGTCGCGAGCACCTGGCTGAAATCCGCCCGTTCCCTGAGCGGCGCAAACAAGGGCTCGATAGGGATCGTCCATCCGCTGAAGGGCAGATCCGGCTTGTCTACCAGCCGCTTCAGCGACGCGATCGCGTCATCGACGCGTCCCTGCACGACCTGCATGGATGCTTCAGCCATCGTCGCTTCCCTGGTGCGGCCACCTCGCCGGAGTGCTTCGATGGCCTGACTGGTCCGCTGGAACGCCGCCGCGGCTCCAGCCTCCTCGTGCGACACCCTCAGCGCACATGCCAGGCCGACCAGCGAGCGCGCATGGTCCGGAAATAATTCAAGCGCCGCGGTAAACATCGCCATAGCGTCGGAGGAACGACCGGCCGCGAGCGCCGCGAATCCGGCGCCATCGTAGGCGTTCATGTTGAATTCCGCGGCATAGAGCTGGTTGGCACCACACGCAATCTCGCGATCGAATTCCTGCCTCGCTTCGCGGTCGTCGCCGCGGGCCAGCCTGACCAGCCCGAGCAACCAGTGCAGGCCCTTCGCGGGGTAGCGCTGCTTGAGGTTTGCCTGTCGATCCTGCACGATCGTGCCCTCTCGCAGAATCGATTCGGCGCGTTCGAGATCGCCGCGCGCGATATGCACCATCGCCGCTTCGAAGTGTGCAAAGGGAAAGTCTGGATAGAGTTCCATTGCCCTGGCCAGGGATCGAAGCCGATCCTCACCCCACTCAGCGTGAGCGAGACGGAACTGGTTGCCCCAATAGCCCGGCTCGAGGGCCACGGCACGACGGGCTGCCGTGCGTGATTCGCTGAAGCGGCCGGCACTCACGAGAAGAAAGGCCATCGTCGCATGCGCTTCGGCCAGGTTGCGCTCGAGTTCGATGGCGCCGCGGACGTGATCGATGGCCCGGGCGAGCAGCGCCGCATCGGGCTGGTTACGGGCGCGCGACATCTCGTACTGCCAGAATCGGGCATTGGCGAGACCGACGTGGGCCAGCGCGTAGCGCGGGTCGAGCACGATGGCGCGCTCGAAGTCAGCAATCGCTCCCGCCACCAGTGAGGCATCGAGCGACTCGAGCCGTACGCGCCCTTCAGTGAACGCCTGATACGCCTCGAGGCTGCTCGTTTCACGGTAGGCGCGCCGGGCAGTCGACGGCTCCGATCGATCGGAGCCCAGTGTTTCTGCAAACTGCGCGACGATTCGATCCTGCAGCTCGAATACCTGTTCCAGCTTGCCGTCCGCTTTCGCCTCGGCGCGCGCCTCGCCTGAACCAGCATCGACAATCCGGGCAGTGACGCGCAATCGATCGCCGGCGCGCTGAAAGCTGCCGACGACGGCAAGGTCGAGGTGCAGATCCTTGCGCAGGGCCGCGAGATCGGAACCGACACGGCGCACCGCTTCAACCACACGGACGCGGTCGATGATGCGGTGCGTGCCCGCCGCGCGCAGATCGTTGGTGACCGTTTCGGCGATTCCCGACGACAACCAGGCAAACTCCTTGTCCGTGCTGACATTGGTGAAGTCCAGGACGGCGATGGCGGGTGGCGCAGAATCGGCGATCGTGTGGTGCACCGGGGCCGCTGAGGGCTGCGCCGGCATCAACGGCTCGACGGGTGCGATGAAGCGATAGCCGCGTCGCGCGACGGTTTGAATGTAGGTCGGCTTCGACGGATCGTCGCCGAGCGCCTGGCGAAGCTCGGATACGGCCTGTGTCAGGGCGTTGTCGGTGACCGCCACATCCGGCCACAGCGCGGAGAACAACTCGTCCTTCCCGACCAGCGCAGACTGCCGCGCGACGAGATAGAGGAGCAGATCGATAATTTTCGGCGAGAGCGGTATGACGTCAGTGCCGCGCAGCAGCCGGTAGGAGCTGGCGTCGACGGTGAACGGACCGAAGCGGTACGACGCAACCATTGTCATCGACGTGGCCGAAGGCGCCCTCAGCATAGCATTGGGCGGCGGCGACTACGGGCACCGCAACGTTCTTGCTGTCGTCCTTCTCGAACGTGATGGTCGCGATCACATCTCCTTCGAGGATCTCGTCGGCGTCGGCCGCGTTTTCCAGCTCGCCGAAGATGGTGTACTCGAAATCGAGCCGCGGATTGTCGACGAGATTGATGAAGAACTGGGCGTCGCCGGTGTCGCGGCCACGCGTCGACAGGCCGACGGTTCCGCGGGTGTGCGACAGACTGCTGATTTCGTCGCGCATGTAAATCGTGTCTCCCGAGTACTCGTTCGAGCCGGGACTGCCGCCTTGAATCACGAAGTTGCTCACCACGCGATGGAACGACAGGCCGTCATAGTAGCCGTCGCCGGCGAGGCGCACGAATCGAGAGACGGTGAGCGGCGCGACACCCGGCCGCAGGTTGATCGTGAACGCCTTGCCACTTCTCATCTTTACTCGCGCGGGTGGCGGCATCGACGAAGCATCGGCCGGCACCGTGGGCCTGGGCAGCACGTGCGGGTCGATTTCGGGCGACCTGCCGATCCATCCTTGAATCACCGCCCCGGCGGCCTGCGCGACCGGAATGTCGAAGTCGCGCAGCAGCGGCACCAGCGCGCCGGCCTGGTCGGCGCTTCCAAGTTCCTGCAACCGTTCCACCAGCGCCAGCCGCGTGTCGCGGGACGTTTCCTTTCTTTCAGCAGTCACGCGCCGCAGCGCTTCGAGCAAGCCGGCGGCCACTGGCGCCGTCGGCCGGCTACCCTTCAATTCAATCGCGGCCGTGCGGAGCAGTTGATAATCGCGGCGCCCCAACGCGGCCACGAAATATGGCTCCGCCTCGTCTCCCTTCAGACGCCGCAGCGGTGCGAGTGTCGCCTCGCGAACGTTGTCGTCCGGGTCGTAGGCCAGCCGCTCCAGGGAGGCGACGTCATTCGCCATGCCGGCCGCGCGTGCGGCGTACATGCGAACCTGCCACGTCTCGTGCTGCACGTGGCCGCCGAGCAGAGAAATAAATGCCCGGCCGGGAGCGCGCTTCGCGAGCGCCACCAGCGCGTGCGAGGCGCGCTGCCAGTTGGCCGCACCAGGAGCTTTGGCTTCGCTCGTCAGACGGTCGGTGACGTTCAAATCCTGAGGGCACGAATCGCCAAGTGCGTCGATCACAGCAAGCACGACCGGCACAGAGCGATCTGCCAGCGTATCGAGGAGACGCTGACAGCCGGTTCGAGTGCTCTCCTGCCGTGCCCATCCACGGACTGCTTCAATGCGGACGATGATCGAACTGTCGCGGAGCAGTTCGGTTAGCAGTTCCATCCGCTCAGTCGCGGTGACCGGTGCGGCGGCCCCGCCCAGCACCACCGCTGCAAGCCGCTTGAGCGACGGTGACTCGCTGCGTGCCACGGCCCGAAGGGTGTCTTCATCAACACCACGTGCAACAATCAGTGCCTGCGTCGCCGTGATTCTCTCGGCGGCACTGTACCCGTGACCACGATTGACGGCAATGTTTCGCAGCTGTTCGACCGAATCGGAGCTGAGTGCCGCCAGGCGGCCGTGCGTTCGGGCCAGCATTTCCATGCCGCGGGTGACCTGGCCGATCGCCGGCCGGACAAGCGAGTCGGTATCTGCCGCCCGCAACACGCGAAGCAGGTAAGACTCGGCCGCCTTCACCTGGTTCGCACGTTCGTAGGGTAGCCGCCCGAGGGCAAGCGAAACCGGACCGATCGGGCCGGACCCGCGAGGATCAGCGGGAATGGCTCCCGCCGCAAGCAGCGCGTCGAGCGCTTGGCCGACCTGTTGGCCTTCGGTATCCCCGGGTAATGGGGGCCCGCGGAATGCCTGGGCGATCGCCTCGGCGGTCTCGTCCGTGGGTCCCGACGTGAGATAGGTGAGGAGGTCGGGTATGACTTCGCGGCGTTCAAGCCGTCCAAGCGCACGGATGGCCGCCGCTCGCGTGCCCAGGTCCTTCGAGCGCGCGAACTCGAGGAGCAAACGGAGATCCTCCATTTGCTGTTCACGAATCGTGTCGATCCCCGGAGTGTGAAGATCGTCCGGCAGCGCGAGGCGCGAGTCCTCCACCGCGATGATCGCCCGCCGCGCCGCGGCACCATCGATGCCCGACGCGAGATTTTCGCGAGAGCTCGATCGCTGCGCCAGGCCGTCGATCTGAAGGCAGGCGAGGAGCACCGCCGCCGCCGCGATCCGCTTCATCGACCTCTGCCTGAGTACTCCAGCATCTGAGTCTTGAGATCGAGCGGATACGAAATGTTCACGTCGGCGATCGTGCCGTCTGGCGCTCGTACTGGCTCCAGGCGCGGCTGCACGAACCCGGTGTACGACGGCATGTTCAGATGCTCTACGCGCGCGACGATTTCGTCGCGGAGAGCGGCATCGAAGTGCACCCCATACGTTTCAAACAACGCCTTGGCGGCCTCGTAGTCACCCTCGGCTTTTATTCGCTGGACCTCGGCAAGCAGCCGGCCGACGGCGGCGCGAAACGCCGCGGCATCCACCATGGCGTAATACGTCTTGCCGTCACGGCGGCGCACTTCGATCGCTGACGAGTTCGCCAGGAGCCACTGCACGATCATCTGACGATTGCGCATGTGGTCCTCTTCAATCTGCGTCCCTTCGCGAATGCGCCGCAGCTGCACCAGCGCGTTACGTGCGTAGCCCTCGTACTCGGCGAGCACGATCTGGTCGTGATCCGCCTCCTCGAGCAATCCGAGTTCGACCATCTTCCGTTCGGGAAGAAAATATAGCGCGACGAGATCCGCGCGCGACTCTTCCAGGGCCGAGTACTGCTCTTTGAGGAAGGACTGCGGACTTCCTTTCAGGTGTTCCGCAATCTTTCCCGAGGCATGGCCGATCACCTCGTGCAAATCGGTCGTCAACTCGCTGGCCATGCTGCTCCATCGCTCGGCGCGTTCGGCTTCCTCGGGCGACCACGCAAACTCCTTGCGGAATTCCGCCGACGTCGACTTGTCGTACGCCTCGTTGACGTTGCTCAGCGAGACGGACTTGCTTCCGTACTTCTCCCGGATGTCCTGGTCGTTCGGAAGATTGATGCCGACCGGCGTAACCGGCGCCGAATCACCCGATTCGACGACGACGTCGATGGCGTTCGCGGTGATCCCGCGGACTCCCTCCTTGCGATATTGAGGTGCCCAGGGCATTCGATCCTCGAACCATTGCGCGGAGGCGGCCAGCCGTCGAATTCCTTCGGTCTTTTCCCGGTTGACGTAGAAGACCAGTGACTCCCACGCCCCCTTCATCCCGCGCGGATCCATGTAGACCTCGATGAATCCATTGATCGTGTCGACCGGCGACGCCTTGTCCTGCACCCAGGCGATGTCGTACGCGATCCGATCGGCTTCCGATCCAGATCGATAGAAGCGAATCAACGCCTCGAGCGCCGCCGCCATCGTCTCGGTCGCGTACGGGATGGCGGCCTCGAGGTGCCCGACAATCGCGCGGATTTCCTTGTCGTACTTTCCGCCGACGCGATACACCTCCTCGACGATGCCGCCGTCTTTTCTCACCACGCGCGAGTTGAGCGGATGCTTCTCCTCGAACGATTCGAGGTCCTTCATCGAGACGCCCACGTAGAGATTGTTCGCGCTGGCTTCGAGGAGGTCCTTGCCGTCCCCCGGCGTCTTGTTGGTGACGATGGTGTCGACGGCCGGGTCGAAGAACAACGGCTCCATGCGCCGTATGAGCGCGTCGATCGTCTCACCGCTGTGCAAAGGAAAGGCGGCGCCGGAGCGCGCGGCGGCGCGGACGGCGTCGGCAAATGCGTCGGGCGTGCACTTGAGCACAAACTTGCGCGCCGTCAGGTTGTTGTGCGGCCCGGTGTTCAACCAGAACAGCTTGGTATATCGCTCGATCTCGCCGAGGGTCGCGGGATCGATCCCGGTGGGGTGCGTCAGAATCTCTTCCAGCACGTCGCGCATTTCCAGGTTGTGCGCGTACCGCTGGTCGTAATAGATGTCGCGCCCGGCCAGCGCCGCTTCATATAGATGCCAGATCAGAAGCTTCTGATCGAGAGGAAGCGCAGAAAATCCGTCCGCGTACAACTGCGCAACGGCGGCATCGTCCACTCGCTCCAGGAGGTATTTGCGATCCGGCGGCGTGTGCGGCGTGACGGTCGCGATCGCCGCGGGCTTGCCCGGCTCGGGACGCGGCGTGTTGTCTTCGTCTCCCTGTGTCATTCGGTCCTCTCGGGGTCAGGGCTCAGGGCTCAGGGCTCGGAGCTGAGGCCGCCCTGGGCTGAGCGTGAGCCTTGAGCCTTGAGCCGTAAGCCTCATTGTAAGTCGCCGAGCCCGACCTTCTCGCCATGCACCGGCATCTTGGTGGACCAGCCAAGGCGGTCATGGATTGAAGAGCCAAGCGCCTCCATCGCGACCGGCTCACCATGGACGATAAATGTCAGGCGCGGCGGCCGCGTAAATCCGCCCAGCCAGCGAAGAATCTCCTGCGAGTCGGCATGCGCCGACATGGATTCGACGAGGGCGACCTCGGCACGGACGGGAATGATCTCGCCATGAATCTTGACCGTGGTACCGCCGTCGACGAGCTGGCGCCCGCGCGTGCCTTCGGCCTGGTAGCCGACAAACAGCACCGTGTTGCGTGCGTCGGGCAGCGCGGCGCGGAGATGGTGGAGAACACGACCACCGGTGGCCATGCCGCTTGCGGAAATCACAATGGCCGGCATCTTGGATTGCGTCAGTTGTTTCGACTCGGCAGCCGACGAGATGGTGCGAAATCGCTCGGTGCAAAAGGCGCAGATCTGACGCTCGTGTGCCGCGTGCTGTTTGCGTTGGCTGAGAGGGTCTTCGTGGTCCGCTGGCCCGTGCGGAGCTTTTTCATCGCGCGCCTCCGGTTGCAACTCCGGATCGAGCTCCGACAGCCGCTGCTGATAACGAGAGAGCGCTTCGATTGCCATGGGGCTGTCGACAAACACCGGCAGCACCGGGATTCGTTTCGCCTCTTCGAGCCGCTTCAGCCAGTAGATCAGCTCTTCCACCCGGCCGATGGCAAACGACGGAATGATAATCCGGCCCCCGCGCGCAGCCGTCCGGGTGATGACCTCCGCCAGTTGTGCACCATCGTCGTCCTGATGATGGACGCGATTGCCGTAGGTCGATTCGACGAGCAGGTAATCAGCCTCGCTCACGGCGGATGGATCGGGAAGCACTGGACGGCCGAATCGGCCCAGATCGCCACCGAAGAGAATCGTCATGCCGCCGGTGCGGACGCGCGCGTAGGCGGACCCCAGCAAGTGGCCGGCATTGACGAATTCGACTTCTACATCCGGAGCCGCAGGCATGGGCCGGTCGTAGCCGACAGGCTGCAACTGGGAAACGGCACGAAAGGCGTCAGCTTCGGTGTAAAGCGGGAGTGCCGGCGCATGCTTCGTATAGCCGTGGCGATTGGCGTTCGCTGCGTCCTCTTCCTGAATGCGTCCTGCATCGGGAAGTACAATCCGGCAAAGATCGAGTGTGCCAGCCGTACAGAACACCCGCCCGCGAAACCCCTGCGCCACGAGACGCGGAAGGTAACCGCAATGATCCAGGTGCGCGTGCGTCAGGACGATGGCGTGGATGTCAGCCGCTGGAATCGGAAATGGCTGCCAGTTACGTTCGCGAAGCTCCTTCAGCCCTTGAAAGAGACCTGCATCAATCAGCACCTTCGATGCGCCGGTATCGAGCAGGTACTTGGAGCCGGTCACCGTCCGTGCGGCGCCCAGAAAGGTCAGTGAAGTCACACGTTACTCTTTTCGTTAAGTCTTTCGCCTTCATCCCAATCAGTCTCGAGCGTTCACGCAAACAGCCCGACTTGTCCTCCGGTATGCCAGAAGAGCACCGTCCGTGCCGTATCGAATTCGCCGCGACGCACACGTGCGATCAGCCCCGCCATCGCTTTCGCGGTGTACGTTGGATCGAGGAAAATCGCTTCGTGACGCGCCGTCAGCGCCATCGCCTCGCGTGACGCAGCCGTTGGCGTTCCGTACCCCGCGCCGACGAACCCGTCGTCGACCTCCACGGGTGCGGCAGCGAACCGGCCCTCGGCACAGCCCAGAAGAGATTCGAGGCCCGTCAGCAGTCCCCGTATGGTCGCCTGCAGTGACGATGACGGCTCGTCTGCGCTGATGCCCAGCACCCGCGTCGGCCATCCCGCCAGCGTACAGCCGCCAATCAAACCGGCCTGTGTGCCACCGGACGATGACGAGTGAAGGATGACGTCGGGCGGATCGATCTGCTGCCGAAGTTCGTCGATGGCCGCGACGAACGCGACGGCGCCGAGCGGCGTCGAGGCTCCGAGCGGGATGACGAAGGGGTTGCCGCCCCGTGCGCGTGCGTCGTCGGCCGCTCGCTCCATTTCCGCGGCGCGATCCTCGCGGCGGCGCACGTAGCGGATCTCTGCGCCGAGCAGTTGATCGAGGAGCGCATTGGCCGTGGCGCGGACCGGACGAACGCCATTGACGACCAGGATGCATTGCATGCGCAGCCTGGCTGCAACCGCCGCGGTGACCCGGGCGTGGTTCGACTGCACCGAGCCGGTGGTGATCAGGGTATCGGCACCCGACGACTGCGCGTGTGCTGCGACAAATCGCAGCTTCCGCACCTTGTTGCCGCCAAACGCCACCCGTATCGCATCATCGCGTTTGACGAGCAGGCGCGCCGGACAGTGCAGGGCATCGGCAAGGTTCACCAACTCCTCGCAAGGTGTTGCCTCACTGCCGAGCGACAGGGCGGGAGGAAGGGTGAGCGAGTCGAACACGCGTTCAGTATAATTGTGGGTCCTCCTGCTGCTGCTGGAACCGCCTCCGGCCCCAAGAGCGAACGGCTCAATGCACACCCTGATCGAGCATCTCCACGCGGACGCACGCGTCATTGCGGCGGAGCTCCGCCCGCCGCGCGCCGAGTTGGAGGCGTCGGCGAGCCGGGATGCGTGGATCGATACGTATCACAGCGTTCGCGGCCTGACGCGCAGCGGGACGTTCGTGTTTCTGACCGACAGCGCCGTCGGATCGAAGGAAGAGGACAACCTTCGGCATCTCGTCATCAATCTCGGCGTGGATGTACCGCGATCCAGCGTCGTACCGTTTCTGACGTGCAAACATCCGCTCGACTACTGCCTCGCGTATGCCGATCGTGCCCGCGATCACGGCTTCGAAGCATTGGTGGTCCTCGGCGGCGACAAGAGCATCGGGCCGGTGCGCTGCGTCGAGCACGCCTGGCAACTCCGCGAGCAGATTCGCCGGCGCGTGCCCGATCTCGCGCTGGGAGGCTGGGCCAACCCGCACGCGAACCCGGTCGCGCAGGTCGACCATCTGATGCAGGATCGGGCCCACGCGGAATTCTATTTGACGCAGATCGTGTCGCATCACAGCCGCGGCGCCGTCGAAGGCTTTCTCGCCGAGGCCGGGCGACGAGGACTGACCCTGCCGGGAATGTTCGGGGTGTTCTACTATCGGTCTGCCAATCCCCGGACCCTCGCCGCGCTCAAGGATTTCCTGCCGGTGCCGGTTGAAGAACTCACGCGTGAATTCGATTCGGGCGCCACTGCGGACGAGATCTGCGCGCGATCGATCCGCGCCTTGATCGAAGCGGGCGCACGCCACTTCTACGTCAGTAATCTGCCGCTCGGGCGCGCTGCCACGACGCTGAATCGCATTCTCGCCGCCGTCGCTGGTTAGCTGCCCGCTCCTTTGAACTGATCCTCCTCTTCGGCAAACAGCACGTTGAAGCTGGTCAGCGATCCGTAACAGCCGCTGATGTAGCCCTGGAGTTTGACCTTGGCGTCCTCGGGCATGTCCGCGGCGTTCACCTGCTGCTCGAGCGTGCGAAGCCGGTTCCTCAGCATCACGATCTTGTGAAAGAAGGTTTCGATGGGCCAGCTCTTCTCCTGCACGCCGGGCGTGCCGGGACGAAGGACCAGGGTCCCGCCGCGCCATTTCTCCGCCGGGGTCACGGGCGTGATCCCGGCCTCCTCGCGGATCACACGCCGGAGGATCATCTCGATATCCATGTTGGAGCTCTCACTGATCGGGGGAGCGATGCGCTCGCGCTCGCTGACGATCGGAAATGGCTGGCGGTCCGGGCGGACCGACGGCCGGCGCGATGGCGGTGACGGTGATCCAGCCGCGGGGGCCTCGGGCTCGGCGCCGATCCGCGGGCCGCCACGATAGTTGTGCTCGCTCTGGCAGAAGCCGCACACCACGCGTATCGGCACGCCGTCGGGATCGGCGGCGACCACGGTGTGCATGCGATCGGTCTTACAGGCCCGGCAGAAATCCTCGAGCGATTCTCCGGCGCGATAACGGCGTGCGGTCATGGGTCGAGGGTCACGAGACCCGGCTTCACAGTCTATATGAAAGACCTATACTCTCCGGGTGACGCATTTCCTCGACGCCGTACCCTTTTCCGGGATCATTCGCATCCGCGACATGATGTACGCCGTCACGGATCCGTTTCGCCTCGATCAAGGTGACGTCAGTTTCGATGCGCCCGACACCGTGAAGCGGGCGATGCACCGCGCGATCGACGACAACCATAGTCATTATCTGCAGACGACCGGCGTTCCCCGCCTGCTCGATCTCATCGTGGCAAAACTGAGATCGGTCAATCAGATTCCGGTCCGCGGGCCAGACGAGGTCATGGTCACCAACGGCGGGATTCACGCCCTGTTCATCCTGTGCCAATCGCTGCTCGAACCGGGCGATGAGGTGATCGTGCCGGATCCGGAGTGGCCGCCGTGCATGGGCAATATCCGCGCGGCCCGCGGTGTTCCGGTTCCCTGTCGATTACACGAGCGTCTCGGCTGGCGATACGACCTGGATGAACTGGCGCGAATGATCACGCCGCGAACCAAGGCGGTCTACGTCAACTCTCCGCACAATCCGACCGGCGGCGTCTTGACGCGTGAGGACGTGCGATTTATCGCCGAATTGTGCCGCGACCGGAACCTGTGGTTGATTTCCGACGAAGCCTACGAGGACGTGTTGTTCGATGGGGCCGAGCACGTCAGTCCGGCGTCAATACCCGGCGCCTACGAGAAGACCATCTCGGTATTCACGCTGAGCAAGTCGTATGCGATAACCGGGCTGCGGCTGGGCTATGTGGCGCTTCGTGACGCGGTCATTCGCGAGCGAATGAAGAAGGCGCTCTTCTACACCACCAGCAATGTGTCCTCAGTGGTGCAGTACGGCGGGATCGGCGCTTTCGAGGGATCGCAGGAGAGCGTGGGTGAGTACTGCCGCGAGCTGAAGGCGCGACGCGACCTGTTCTACGCGGGCATCCGTGACAGCACCGCCGGCATCTTCAGCGGTGCTGCTCCGAAGGGGGCGTTCTATGCGTTCCTGAAGATCGATCCGGCATGGCGGCCCGAGCGGATGCCGGAATCCGGATCCATCTCCTGGGCGATGACGGAATTCCTGATCGCCCGCGCGCGAATCGGGTGTGTCCCGGGAGTGGATTTTGGGCAGAACGGCGAGGGCTATGTGCGATTCTGTTTCGCACGCGACCGGGCCGAGCTGACCGGGGCGCTTGATTCGATGCGAAGCGTGTTTGCGGCAAACACGGCCGGCGATCGGTGAATCGTGCCGCCTGGCTTCCGCCGGGTCTCAGCCCCTCCTCGCCTGTTCGTCCGCTTGTTACGATTCGAGGTCGCACCCCTCCAGCAGCTCGATCAGCACATCGGGATTCGTAATGTGCCCGAGGATGTACGTGCGCGGCCCCGGCGATCGTTTGACGAGCGTCGGCGTGAACGCGATGCTATCGGCGGCGCCCATTGACGGATCCCTGGCGAGATCGCAAATCGTCAGCGTCACCTTATCGGATCGGTAGCGCGACAGCACGCGCTTGATGTTGGTGATCGCATTCGCGGAACGCGCGGAATCGGCGCTGATATACAGGATCAACTCGATCGGCTCGGGGCATCCCTGATCGTGGCTGTTGTTGTTCGGATTGCCGCTATCGCCTCGCGGTCGCGACGACGGCGGACGTCCGCTTCGATCGTTGCGCGACCGGCTGGGTGCGCCGTCGTCCAGCCGCTGGCGAACGTGCGCCACGAGATCGTCGAGATCGAACGGTTTCTGAAATACGTCGAAGCCGCCGACGTCGGAAGGGTTGGGATGCGCCGTGACGACCAGCGCGGGTGTCGCATCGAGCAGCCCTTCACGCTGCGCCTGCTGGAGCAGCCATCCACCGGTGCGGTTGGGCAGCGCGTAGTCGGTCAGAATCAAGTCGAACGTTTGTTCCCGCAGCGCGTTCAACCCGTGCTCGGCGGTCGCGCACGCGGTGGTGGTATAGCCGGCCATCTCCAGCAGCGTGGACAGAAGCTCCCGAATATCCGGATCATCCTCGACGATCAGGATACTTGCTCCCTCAAACGTGCGCTTCATCTCGTTGCGAATCCATCCGTCGCTGGGATTCCCGTCATCAACATTCCACCAGTCCTTCATACGCTCTCCTCGCGGGCACGGCCGCCTGCCACGGTTGAGAGCAATCTCTTTGCCGGATACGAACGCCCTCGGTAAGCCGCTAGTTTTTA
>Ga0222622_10000355_pt1 | contig 16606 bp, 13 predicted proteins | sample PLM2_5_b1metaG_FD_177335 | JGI IMG/M metagenome (GOLD analysis project Ga0222622, IMG submission 177335) | Groundwater sediment microbial communities from an aquifer in East River, Colorado, USA - PLM2_5_b1 | ecosystem: Environmental > Terrestrial > Soil > Riparian zone | place: USA: East... | reverse complement strand
GGCGCGGACGCGCCCAAGCAGCTCGCGGACCGAGAAGGGCTTGGTGACGTAGTCGTCGGCGCCGACCTCGAGCCCCACCACCTTGTCGACCTCGGCGTCCTTGGCGGTGAGCAGGATGATCGGCACGGCGCTGCGCGAGCGCACGTCGCGGCAGATGTCGAGGCCACTGGACCCGGGCATCATGATGTCGAGGATCAGCAGGTCGAAGGGGATGCCGTCGCCGACCCGCTCCACAGCCTCGTCGCCGTCGGCGACCGAGGTCACCTCGAAGCCCTCCTGGGCCAGCGCGTAGCCGACCGAGTCGCGGACCGAGGGCTCGTCGTCCGCGATCAGGATGCGTCCGCTGCTCATCTCGCCCTCGCTCTCATCCTCATGCCACCGGGGTCGGGCTGGGCTGGGCGAGGGGGAGGCGGACCCAGAAGGTGCTGCCCTCGCCCTCGACCGAGTGGGCGCCGATCTCGCCGCCCATCACGTCGACCATGCGGCGAGCGATCGCCAGGCCGAGGCCGAAGCCCTCCTGCTTGCGCGACTCGTCGCGGCGGTAGAAGCGCTCGAAGACGCGCTCGATCTCGACCTCCGGGATCCCGGGCCCCGTGTCGCTCACCTCCAAGATCACCTCTCTCTCGCCCTCGCGTCGGCCCCGCACGGTAACGCGCCCGGGCAGCGGCGTGTGCTTGAAGGCGTTGGTGAGCAGGCCGACCATCACCTGGCGCAGCAGGGTCGGGTCGCCCTTGGCGGCAAGCTCGGGCTCGACCTCGGTCGCCAGCTCGATGCGCTGAGGCGTCTCGACCGCCTCGACGGTGTCGCGGATCGCGGCGGCGACGTCGACCTCCTCGGTCTCCCCCCCGCCCAGCGACTCGACCCGGGCCAGCGTGAGCAGCGCCCCGGTCAGGCGGTTCATCCGCTCGGCGTCCTCGGCGAGGTGGCCGAGGAAGTGCTCCAGCGCGTTGGGGTCGTCCTTGGCGCCCTCCTGGAGGACCTCGATCGCACTGGAGATGCCGGCGAGCGGATTGCGCAGCTCGTGCGCGGCATTGGAGATGAAGTCGGCTTCGGCCAGCTCGCGGCGCATCTCGTCGGTGCGGTCGCGGGCGACGACGAGGACGGCGCGCTCCTTGGGCAGCGAGCGGGCGGACATCGCGTAGGCGCGGTCGCCGATCCGCAGCGCCGGGTGTGCGGCGAAGCCAACGGCGGCGGCGCGCACCAGGTGCGGCTTTATCGACTCGGGCGGGTGGCCGGAGGAGTCGAGCAGCTTCGAGGCGGCGCGGTTGGAGAAGCGCAGGGCGCCGTCCTCGTCGACGACGATCACCGCGTCGGTGAGGCCGTCGAAGATCGCTTTCAGCTTGTTGCGATCGGCGGTGAGAACGCCAAAGCTCTCTTTGAGCGAGGCGCGCATCGAGTCGAGGGCGCGGGCGAGGTCGCCGATCTCGTCGCGGCCGCCGCTCTCCAGCGGGGCGTCGAAGGAGCCGGCGGCGAGTTCGCCGGCGGCCCGCGAGAGGCGCATCACCCGGTGGGAGATGCCGACCGCGATCAGGAAGCCGGCGAGCACGCCGAGAGCGATCGCGCCGAGCACGGCTCGGGGGCGGTCGCCAAACAGGTAGACGACGCCGGCGGTGAGCAGGGTCACCGCGGCGAAGGCACCGACCAGCCAGAGCCTGATCCCGATCCGCCTCATCGCGGCCCGTTCCTTTCCATGAAGGTTTACTAACACAATGGCGGCTGGCCCGCGTGGAAGAATCGACGCATGAGGACGCTGGTCTTCATCCCGGCCTGGAACGAGGCCGACTCGGTCGCGACGGTCATCGCCGGCGTGCGCGAGCGCCTGCCCGGTGCCGACGTGCTCGTCGTCGACGACGGTTCCACCGACGCGACCGCTGCGCGAGCCACCGAGGCGGGCGCGATCGTCGCCACGCTGCCCTTCAACCAGGGGCTGGGGGCGGCGCTTCAGACCGGCTACCTCTACGCCCTGCGCGAGGGCTACGACTTCTGTGCCCACCTCGACGCCGACGGCCAGCACCCGCCGGCCGAGGTGGCGCGGCTACTGGAGGAGGTCTACGAGGATCGCGCCGACCTGGTGATCGGCTCGCGCTACCGTGCTCGCGGAGCGGGCGGCGGGGACTCGGGCGATGGCGGCGACGACGACTACCGGCCGACGATCTCGCGGCGGATCGGCACCAGCGTCTTCCGCTTCTTCCTCACCCTGGCGACGCGGCAGCGCTTCACCGACACGACCAGCGGCATGCGGGCGGCGAACCGGCGCGTGATGGCGCTGTTCAGCGAGAGCTACTCGCCGGACTTCGCCGAGATCGAGTCGCTGCAGCTCGCGGTGCGGCAGGGCCTGCGGGTCGAGGAGGTGCCGGTGCGGATGCTGGAGCGTGCCGGCGGCGCCTCGTTCTTGACGCCGCTGCGCTCGACCTTCTTCATCTTCAAGGGAATGATCGTGCTGGTGGTGGGCCAGTTCAGGCCGCGCAAGGCGGGGGCGGGCCGATGACCGTCGCGACGATCGCCGCGCAGGGCCCCGCCGTCCACCTGACCTCGCAGACGCGGATCCTCGCCGCCGCGATCGCGATCGGCTTCATGGTCTTCATCCTCGAGCTGATCCGCCGCAACCGCCTGCAGGAGCGCTACAGCGTCGTCTGGTTCGTCGCCGGCCTGGGAATGCTGGCGGGCGCCGCCTTTCCGGGCCTGCTCGAAGTCGTCGCCGACCTGATGGGCGTGCGCAACACCAACGTCGCCCTCTTCTCGATCATCCTCCTGCTGCTGCTCGGGCTCGCCCTCAACTTCAGCGTGATCATGTCCCGCCAGGCCGCCCAGATAACCCGCCTGGCCCAGGAGCAAGCCCTGGAGAAGGCGAGGGAGCAGGCGAACGGGAGTACGCCAAGACGAGACTCAGACGTCGTTAGGCAAGGACGCAGGGAGGCCGAATAGCAGCGCTATTCGGCCGACTGAGGACGCCGCATAACGGCGCCTGAGACCGTCCGCTCGAGTCTGAATTGCAAAGCCTCGAGGGCTAGCTCCTCGGAGACATTGAGGTCGAGGCGGCGGCGGGTGTCCTCGACCAGCTCGGCGGCTTGGCGGGCGTTATTCGGATCGAGGTCCGTGGCCTGGGAGTGGAGCTGGGCTGATCGGTCGCGGTTGTAGGCAACTTCGGCGGCGCCAGAGGCGGTCGCGGAGAGGTCGCGGAACCAGGCCGCGGCGAGCCGCAGGCCGAGGTCGAGCAGGTCGGTGCGGCGGCGGCGGCCGGCCCGCTTGGCAGCGTCGGCGATGTCGCGGGCGGAGCGCTTGAGGCCGGCCTCTTTCTCCTCCTCGAGCAGATCGCGCGCCGCCGACTCGGCATCCTCGCCGGCCCGCTCGGCGCTCTTCAGCATCGCCCCCCAGTCCATCTCGATCGCCTCGGCGCGCAGCTTCCGCCCCGGCTCGCTCAGCAGCAGGCGGGCCAACTCGACGTCACCGGCGGAGAGCCGGGCAGCGGTGGCGATCTCGTCCGGGTCTCCGCCACTCGCCGCGTCACCTCTCAGCGCAGCTTCGACCGCCTCAACCGGCAGCGGCGCGAAGTCGACCGCCTGACAGCGCGAGGCGATCGTCTCCAGCAACGCCGCCGGCTCGGAGCTGAGCAGGATCAGGTGGACGAACCCTGGTGGCTCCTCGAGCGTCTTCAGCAGCGCGTTCTGGCTCTCGTCGCGCAGCGCCTCGGCAGCCTCGATTACGAAGACGCGTTTGCCACCCTCGTAGGGCCGGTAGGCCGCGGCTCGGATCACCTGCTCGCGCACCTCCTCGACCATGTGCTGGGCTCCCTTGGGCGTCAACCAAACCAGGTCGGGGTGCGGCGAGGGGTCGAGCAGGGCCCGGCGCCGCGCGTCGTCGGCATCCTCAGCAGCTCCCGCAAGGATCTCCGCGGCGAACGCTCTCGCCATCTCGCGCTTACCGGCGCCCCGTGGACCGCGGAAAAGGTAGGCATGGGACGGCCCGCTCTTGAGTGCCGCGCTAAGCGCGACTTGGGCGCGCGGCTGGTGAGTGGTCAGCGCGATCATGCGTCTCTCCCGCGGGTGGCGTGGCGGGGGGGGTCCCCCATAGCGGAGGGCGCGCGAAGCGCGTCCGAGCACATGGGGGAGGGCCGCCACGACAGGACCCGCGGGTCAGGCCGCATGGTCCCTGACCACATCCATCACCCGCGCATGGACCTCCTCGACACTCCCCTCGGCGTCCACGACGACGACCCGGTCCGACGCGATCTGGGCGATCTCCTCGTAAGCCTCGGCGACGGCGCGCTGCAGCTCCAGCCCCTCGGCCTCGAAGCGGTCCTCGCCCCCGGCGCGGCCGAGACCGACCTCCGGATCGACCCGCAGCAGCAGCGTCAGATCGGGCCAGAGGCCGTCGAGCACCACGGCGACAATCGAGAGGACGTGGCTGGTGCCAAGGCCGCGCGCGCCACCCTGGTAGGCGACGCTGGAATCGGCGAAGCGGTCGGCGACCACCGTTCCGCCTCCCTCCAGGATCGGCCGGATCACCCGGCTGACCAGGTCGGCGCGGGCGGCCGAGAAGAGCAGCAGCTCGGCAAAGGGGTCGAGCTCCAGCTCCGGGTCCGCCAGCAGCTCGCGGATCCGCTCGGCGGCGGCGGTTCCCCCGGGCTCGCGGATCAGCAACGTCTCGGAGCCAAGCGCCTCGGCGAGCAGCTTCGCCTGCGTGCTCTTGCCTGACCCGTCGACGCCCTCGAGCGAGACGAACATCAAATGACGGCCCCAGATCGTCGCCATGCGGCGTCCTCAGTCGCCCAAATAGCGCTGCTATTCGGGCTCCCTGCGTCCTTGCCTGACGACGCCTGGGTCACGTCATTTGACCGTCGTTTTGGCCCTTTTCCTCTTGCGAGTCGCGGTGGACGGTTTGTCCGGCGGCGGCTTCTCTTCCATCGCCGCTTTCGCAGCTTTCGCCGCTTCGCGCTCGGCGCGGCGTCTCTTCATCTCCTGCATCGACTCGCAGTCGTCGTTGAGGCAGAGGTTCCAGGGGCGGCCGCGGAAGGGGACGACTTTGAGCCGCGGCGTCTGATCGCAGACCGAGCAGCGGTCCTCGAGCCGGAAGACGTCGCCACGCTGCGGCAGCGGGAAGGTCTGGTCGCAGGACTCGGGATCGTCGGCGGTCCAGCCGCTGCAGCCGACGAACCGTTTGCCCGATTTTTTCGCCCGGATGATCCGCAGCATGTTGGGCGAGCCGTCCTCCTTGGTGCGGCCGGCTTCCTCGCAGACCTTGCAGGGGCCGAGGATGCGGTCCTCGTCCATCCCTTTCCAGACGACCTTGGCCAGGTCTTCGCGGCTGCCGTCGATCTCGGTCCAGGTCTTGTGCAGGAGGTCGCGGCTGTCGCCGACCACCTGGCCCTTGGTCATCTCGCCGCCGGCGATCCGGTCCATCTCCGCCTCGAGCTGGGCGGTCATCTCCGCCGTCGCCATCCGCGGCACGTACTTCCTGAACGCGTCGTACATCGCGACCCCGGTCTCCGAGGGGATCGGCGGGTTGCTGTAGACGTAGCCGCGGTCATACAGCTTCTGGATGATGTCGGCGCGGGTCGCCTTGGTGCCGAGGCCGCGCTCCTCCATCATCTCGATCAGCTTGCCCTGTGAGATCCGCGAGGGCGGCTGCGTCTCCTTGTCGAGGAGCCAGGGCTCGCCGTCGAGCTCGAGGCTCTGCCCCTCCTTCAGCGCCGGGATCTCCTCGTCGGAGGAGCGGGCGTAGGTATAGATCGCGGCGAAGCCGGGGTCGACGACGACCGAGCCGCGCACGAAGTAGGTCTCCGAGCCGGCCTCGATGTCGGCCCGGGTCGACTCGGTGATCATCGGCGGGCTGAAGGTGGCGAGGAAGCGGCGCACGACCAGTTCGTAGACACGCTTCTTGGGGCCCTCGAGGGCGCCGGGGTGAATCGCCTGCGTCGGGTAGATCGGCGGGTGGTCGGTGGTCTCTTTTTTGCCGCGGGTCGGCTTCAGCTCACCGCTCTCGAGCAGGCCGGCGGCTGCGGAGAACTCATTGACGCGGACCAGCGAGGCGATCAGCTCGCGGACCGGCAGCGAGACCGGGTAGACCGTGTTGTCGGTGCGCGGGTAGGAGATGAAGCCGTCCATGTAGAGGTCCTCGGCGATTCGCATCGCGCTGGCGGGGGTGATGCCGAGGCGGCTGGAGGCGTCGGTGGTGAAGGCGGTCGTGTTGAGCGGGGTCGGCGGTTTGCGGGTGTTCTTGCGGGCGGTGACCGACTTGACCGTGCCCGGGCTGGAGGTGCCCGCCAGCGCCGCGTCGGCCTCCGCCTTCTCCCAGAATTTGTCGGTTGCGTGATGGGCCTCGAAGCTGCCGTCGGGGTGCTGGAACTTGGCGAACAGCTCCCAGAACGGTTTGGCGACGTGGGCGCGGCGCTCCAGCTCGCGCTCGACGACCAGCCCCAGGGTCGGGCTCTGCACCCGTCCCACCGAGAGGAAGTTGGAGCCGAAGCGGCGGGTGGCGAGGGAGACGGCGCGGGTCAGGGTGGCGCCCCAGAGCAGGTCGATGTCCTGGCGAGCGGCGCCGGCGTTGGCCAGCGGATAGGAGAGCTCGTCGAGCTGGTCGAAGGCGCGCTCGATCTCTTCCTTGGTCAGCGCCGAGTAGCGGGCGCGCTTGATCCGCAGGGCGCCCTGGCTGGCTTCCTCACGGGTGCCCAGCCCCGGGTTGGCGTCGAGCATCTCCTCCAGCGCCTCGAGGCCGATCAGCTCGCCCTCGCGGTCGAAGTCGGTGGCGATCACCAGCTCGTCCGCCTCTTTGGCGACTTTCTTGATCGCTTTGACGACGTTTTTGTCGGTCGGTTCCTTGATCAGCTCGGCGTCGATCAGGTCGTGCAGGTCGGTCTTCTGCCAGTTCGAATAGCCCTCCGGGAAGGCCGGGCCGAGCACGTGGCCCTTGAGGCCAATCGTCATCTGCTCGGCGCCGTTCTCGTCGGTCCAGGTGTAGAAGGGGACTTTGAAGGTTTTGTCCGCCTTCGCCCCGCCGCGGCCGAGGATGTCGGCGATCTTCTTGGCGCTGTTGTTCTTCTCGGTGACGATCAGTCGCATGGGGCGGCGAGGGTAGCAGGGGCGCTCGGCGACCCTGCCGGGCGGGTCATCGCCGATCCCCATAGGATCGGCGCCCGAATGAAGGCTCTGGTCACCGGCGGCGCCGGCTTCATCGGCTCGAACCTGGTCGACGCGCTGCTCGCCCGCGGCGACACGGTGACCGTGGTCGACGACCTCTCGACCGGACGGCGAGAGAATCTCAATGGCGCTCTCGCTGCGGGAGCCAAACTGGCAGAGCTCGACATCCGCGACGCGGAAGCGCTGAGCGAACTGGTTGAGGCGTCGCAGCCGCAGATCGTCTTCCACCTTGCCGCCCAGATCGACGTCCGCAAGTCGCTCGCCGACCCGGCTTTCGACGCCGGGGTCAACGTCGGTGGCACCGCCAATCTGCTGGAGGCAATGCGGGCAGGCGGCTCAAAGCGCATCGTCTTCGTCTCCACCGGGGGCGCGATTTACGGCGAGGGTGAGGGCAAGGAGCTGCCGCTCGGCGAGGATGCCCCGATCGAACCGTTCTCCGCCTACGGCCAGAGCAAGTTCGCCGCCGAGGGCTACCTGGCCCTCTACGAACGGCTCTATGACCTCTCCGGCGTCAGCCTGCGCCTCGGCAACGTCTACGGACCGCGCCAGGACCCGCTCGGCGAGGCAGGTGTGATCGCGATCTTCTGCGGACGCCTGCGCTCCGGCGAGCGCCCGACCGTATTTGGCGACGGTACCCAGACCCGCGACTACATATATGTAGGCGATGTGGTCGCGGCAGCCTTGGCCGCAGCGGAGTCAGAGGCAAGTGGGCCGATCAACATCGGCAGCGGGATCGAGACCGACGTGTTGGAGCTGGCGAGACAGCTCGCCGAGATCGACGGTTCGGCCGATTTCGAGCCGGAGCTGGCCCCGCCCCGCGCCGGCGAGGTACAGCGGATCTCGCTCGACGCGGGACGGGCCGAGCGCGAGCTGGGCTGGCGCGCCGAGACCAGCCTCGCCGACGGCCTCCGCAAGACGCTCGATTCGATCTAGCCGCCGACGGGCCGATATGTCGACTCCGAGTCGACATATTGGCCCGTCGGCGGAGGGTCACTAGTCTTTGACACGTGCCCGCTCAGGCTTACGCCGGCAAGGAGTGCGTCTGCCAGCTCCGCAAGGGGATCTGCGACCAGTCGTGCGTGCGAGACATGCTCGAGACCCCCTTCTACATCGCCTGCCTGAAGCTGAAGGGGCGGCGCTGCCTGGTGATCGGCGGCGGCGACATCGGCCTCGAGAAGGTCGAGGGCCTGCTCGCCTGCGACGCCGACGTGACCCTGATCGCGCCCGTCGCCCACCCCGAGTTGGAGTCGCTGGCGGCAGAGGGGTCGATCGCGTGGGAGAAGCGCGCCTACGGTGGGGCCGGGGACCTGGAGGGCGCCTTCATGGCGATCGCAGCCAGCGACGACAGCGAGGTCAACATCGGCGTCTACGACGACGCTGAGAAGCGGGCGATGCTGGTCAACGTGGTCGACGTGCCGCCGCTCTGCAATTTCATCCTGCCGGCGATCGTGCGAACCGGCCCGCTGGCGATCGCGATTTCCACCGCCGGTGCCTCCCCCGCCCTCGCCAAGCGGATGAAGCGGGAGGTCGCCGAGCTGTTCGGCGAGGAGTACGCGCGGCTGGCGGTGGTCCTCAACGACGCCCGTGGCTGGGCCAAGGGCACGCTGCCGACCTACCAGGACCGCAAGGAGTTCTTCGAGGGGATCGTCAACGGCGACCCCGACCCGGTCGAGCTGCTGCGCGAGGGCCAAGAGGTCCAGATCCTGGCGCTGATCGAGGCTGCGAAAGAGCGCGCGGCCTCGGCGCTGGCATAGAGCGCCGGGTGTCCCCCCTCCGGAAACCCGCCGTCGACAACCGCTTGAGATTTCAACGCCAGCGGCTCACAAGTTTCCTTCCGGGGGGACACCCGGCGCTCTCGACTCGCCCGCGTCAGGCCGGGGGAGGGCTCCAATGTTTCCGGAGGGGGACCCCCGGCACTCAGGTCGCGCCGCAGGCCGAGGAGCGCACGCGCTCGAGCATGCTTCGAAGCTCGTCCGCCTGGCGCTCGCTGAGGTTGGCGGCGAAGGCGGTCTTCAGCTCGGCAACCACCACCGGGCGCATCTCGTCGAGCAGGTCGCGGCCGGCGGGCAGCAGGGTCGCGTAACTCACCCGGCGGTCGGTCTCGCAGAAGGTCCGCTCCAGCAAACCGGCCTTGATCAGGCGGTCGACGAGCTTGGTCAGGCCGCCGCGGGTGATCACCAGCGCCTCGGCCAGCTCCCCCATCCTCAAGCGCTGCTCCGGCGCCTCGGCGACGGTCGTCAGCACCTCGTACCAGGGCAGCGGCGGGAAGTCGGAGGCAGCAAGGGCCTCCTGCAGGCGCCCGACGATCGCCGCGTGGGTTCGCGTCAGCGACCCCCATGCGGCGCCATGGGGGGTTGCGGCCGGAAGGGCGCCGTCGCCTCGGGTCTTCGTCGCCTGCTCGCTCATGGCCCGATCATCGCACGTAAATGCTGTCTTGGCAAATAGTTGTAGAGCAAATCTTTTCTGCTATGATGGTTTCCATGGAAAGAGGTTACTTGGCGGAAAGCGGGTAACGGCCTAAAGAAAGAGACAAGGATCGACACGATTCGCGAGAGGAAAGGAAGCGACAGAAGATGACCACGCAAACGACCAGGCAGCAAATCGAGGCAGGAACGTACGTGGCGGACCCGGTGCACTCTTCGATCGGCTTCGCCGTCATCCATAACGGCGTCTCGACCTTCCGCGGCCGCTTCAGCTCTTACGAGGCCCGCCTGATAGGCGGTGAGGAGCCGCGACTCGAGGGGACGGTCGACGTCGCCAGCCTCGACGTCCCCGACGAGCAGCTCAAGGGGCACCTCCTCTCACCCGAGTTCTTCGACGCCGAACGGTACCCGCAGCTTCGCTTCAGCTCGACCGAGCTGGACATCGAGGAGGATGGCTCGGCGACCGTGCGCGGCGAGCTCGAGATCAAGGGGACCAAGCACGAGGTCGAGGCGAGCGGACGGTTCGCCCAGCTCGGCGCTGACATGACCGGCAGCCCCCGGGTCGGCTTCTCGCTGGAGGCATCGGTCGACCGGCGTGACTTCGGGCTCGACTGGCAGGCTGAGCTGCCGAGCGGTGGCGAGGTGCTCGACTACGAGGTTGGCATCGCCGTCGAGCTGGAGCTGGTCAAGGAGGGCGAGTAGCCATGCGGGTGCTCGGCATCTCTGGCAGCCTCCGGCGCGACTCCCTCAACACCGCCCTGCTGCGAACGGCCGCAGAGCGGCTGCCCGGCGGGGCGAAGATGGTGATCTTCGATCGGCTGGGGGAGATCCCGCCCTTCAGCGAGGATGCCGAGCTCGAGCCCGCCCCCGAGGCGGTCTGGGAGTTGCGCGACGCGATGCGCTCGGCCGATGCGGTCCTGATCGCCACGCCCGAGTACAACCACTCGCTGCCGGGTCAGCTCAAGAACGCGCTCGACTGGGCCTCACGCCCCGCCGGGCAGAGCGCCTTGACCGGCAAGCCGGTGGCGGTGATCGGTGCCTCGAAGAGCATGTTCGGGGGCGTCTGGGCCCAGGCCGAGCTGCGCAAGGTGCTGGCGGCGATGGGCGGCCGGGTGATCGAGGCCGAGCTGCCGGTCGCCGAAGCCCACGAGCAGATCAAGGACGGCCGGTTGGAGCTGACGCCTGACCAGGCCGCCCGGCTGGAGGAGATCCTCGCCGAGCTGATCGCTGCGGCCGAGGCCGAGGCGGAAGCCGGGAGGGAGCAGGTCCCGGCCTAGAAGAGGGGCCGGGTGTCCCCCTCCGGAAACCCGCGTCGGAAACCGCTCGAGATTTCAACGCCGGCGGCTCACAAGTTTCCTTCCGGGGGACACCCGGCCCCTCTTCTCGAACTTCGTCAGGCGGCTGGAAGCGCGAAGAAGGCGATGGCTGAAAAGTGAGCTGCGGCAGCGAGGATGACGAGGAGATGGAAGATCTCGTGGTAGCCGAAGACCCGCGGGTTGGGGTTTGGCCGCTGGATCGCGTAGACGACGGCGCCGGCGGTATAGAGGAGACCGCCGGCGGCGACGAGCAGGGTGCCGGTGACGCCCATGTCGACCCAGAGCTGCGGGAAGGCGGCCACGGCGACCCAGCCCAGCGACATGTAGATCAGCGCCGCGACCCATTTCGGATGGTCGATCCAGATCATCTCGACCACGGCGCCGGCGATCGCGCCGACCCAGACGACGAGGAGGATCGCGTTGGCGAGCGCGCCGTCGAGGACGAGCAGGGCGAAGGGCGTGTAGGTGCCGGCGATGAGGAAGAAGATCATCGAGTGATCGAGGCGCCGCATCCAGCGGCGCACGTCGGGGCGCTTCCAATCGACGCGGTGGTAGAGGGCGCTGGTGCCGAGCAGTGCCGAGAGGCTGACGGCGTAGATCGCGACCGCCAAAGTTGCCTTCGGCGTCTTCGCCGCGACGATCAGCGCCGCGCCCAGCGCGAGCGAGACGAAGAAGGCCCACTCGTGCGAGACGCCGCGCAACTGCGGCTTGACCGCGGCGATCGCCTCCGTCGCCTTCTCGGCCGCAGCATCGCGAGCGGTCTCCAGCCGCTCCCCCATCCGCTCGGCTCCCCTGCGCAGGTCTTCGACCATGTTGAAAGGGTACTCCGCTCTTTCTGCCGAGATTGCGGAGTTGACACCATGTGCGTGAGAACAAATTGCAATAGACCTTGCGAAATCGTGCGGGGAGACACACGGTTCCGTCCGCGCCAAAGGCAATCCTGGGCAGCTCCCCCTTAAAGCCGCCCCGAGAGGAGAAGTTCGATGTCCAAGACCGCCACCAGCGCTCCGAAAAACGGTCTCAAGGGGCTGGCGATCGAGCGCAGATTCTCCTCCCCGGGGGCGCATCCCTTCGACGAGATCGAGTGGGAGACTCGCGATGCGGTGATCGGCGAGCCCGCCGCTCCGGCCTTCGAGCAGCACGGCGTCGAGTTCCCCAAGAGCTGGTCTCAGAACGCGACCAACATCGTCGCCCAGAAGTACTTCCGCGGGCAGATGGGGAGCGAGCAGCGCGAGAGCTCGGTCAAACAGATGATCGGGCGGGTCGCGGGGACGATCTCCGGCTGGGGTCGCGAGGGCGGCTACTTCGCCTCCGACGAGGACGCCGAGGCCTTCGAAGCGGAGCTGACCTCGATCCTGCTCAACCAGAAGGCGGCCTTCAACTCGCCGGTCTGGTTCAACGTCGGCTTTGAGGAGCGCCCGCAATGCTCGGCCTGCTTCATCCTCAGCGTCGACGACAGCATGGAGTCGATCCTCGACTGGAACACGAAGGAGGGGATGATCTTCCGCGGCGGCTCGGGGTCGGGGATCAACCTCTCCAACATCAGGGGATCGGTCGAGCCGCTCTCCAAGGGCGGGCTCGCCTCCGGGCCGGTCAGCTTCATGCGCGGCGCCGACGCCTGGGCGGGGACGATCAAGTCGGGTGGCAAGACGCGGCGCGCGGCGAAGATGGTCGTGCTCGACGTCGACCATCCCGATGTCGAGCACTTCATCTGGTGCAAGGCCAAAGAGGAGGAGAAGGCGGCGGCGCTGCGCGACGCCGGCTTCGACATGTCGATCGACGGCGAGGGCTTCACCTCGATCCAGTACCAGAACGCCAACAATTCGGTGCGGGTCACCGACGAGTTCATGGAGGCGGTCGAGGCCGGCGAGGACTGGAACCTGACCGCGCGCACCACCGGCGAGCCGACCAGGACGCTGCCGGCACGCGAGCTGATGAGCCAGATCGCCGACGCCGCCTGGCGCTGCGCCGACCCGGGCGTCCAGTACGACACGATCATCAATCGCTGGCACACCTCTCCGGAGTCAGGGCGGATCAACGCCTCCAACCCGTGCTTCCCCGGCGATGCGCGAGTGCATACGACCAAAGGCTTGATGCCGATCGCCAACCTCTACGAGCGCATCCAAGGGGGGGAAGCAATCGAGGTCTACACGCATCGCCAAACGGCGGGTGAGAACGGCTCCATGCCGCGGCCAAAGAAAGGCGGAGTGCTCACGAGTAATCCGCTTCAGGTGATGCAGACCGGGATCAAGTCGATCGTGCGCCTTCGCTTTGCCAATGGCTCCAGTCTCCGCTGCACCCCCAATCACAAGATCTGGACGCTTAATCGCGGCTATGTAGCCGCTGAGGATTTGGCCACCGACGACAAGGTCATGCTCAACGACACGGCTACGCCCGCCGAGCACGCCCAAGTAGAGCTTCCTATGCGGGTGACTGAGCATGCCAAGTCATTTGTGCGTGGCGGCTCGGTCACCTATAAGGAACTGCCGACCCACTGGAGCTCCGCGTTGGGCGAGCTGACCGGCCATCTGATTGGCGACGGGTGCCTAACCGAGACTCAAACGCAGTGGATCTACGGAGGCGATGACATTGCCGACGGCCTCGCGGACTGGCACCAGCACCAGCTAACGGAGTTGATCGGCGGCGTTTCGAGGCAGGAAATGGACAACGGCACGATCCAGCTGCGTGCGGGTAGCTCCGCTGTGCGTCAGCTATTCCGCGGACTCGGCGTCAGTTCCTCACGCGCCCACGAGAAGCGGGTGCCAGAGTCGATCTTCGGCGCACCCACGGATATCCAGGCCGCCTTCCTGAGAGGCTTATTTGGCGCGGATGGTTGCGTATCGCGCGTCGAGGGTGCCGGCAAGGCAAATCGCTATGTCGGGCTTGGCAGCCGCAGCCGAGCGATGCTCGAGGACGCACAGCGGATACTGAGCGCTTTCGGCGTCCGCGCTCGGATTTACAGAATCTCCGAATCCGGAGGTCCATCGTTCAGCTACACCCGCAAGGACGGAACGGTGGTCGAGTATGAGTCCCGAGAGGGGTTCGACCTGCGAATCACCGGCTCCGATCTCGTCCGTTTCGCTGACGAGATCGGCTTTTCGGCGCCTCGCAAGAGCGCCGCGCTTGAGGCGATGCTGGCTGAAACGGGGCGCTACACGACGAAGGCCGATACCAAGCTGCTGGCTCGCGAGGAAGATGGGCAGGAGCTGGTTTACAACCTGACCGAGCCGTTGCATCACTCCTACATCGTCGATGGTTTCATCGTGGCCAACTGCAGCGAGTACATGCATGTCGACGACTCGGCCTGCAACCTGGCCTCGCTCAACCTGATGAAATTCCGCCGCGAGGACGGCAGCTTCGACGTCGAGGACTTCGAGCACGCGGTCGACATCGTCTTCCTCGCGCAGGAGATCGTCGTCGGCTTCTCCAGCTACCCGACGGAGAAGATCGGCGAGAACGCCAACGCCTTCCGCCAGCTCGGGCTCGGCTACGCCAACCTGGGCGCGCTGCTGATGTCCGACGGGCTGCCCTATGACTCCGAGGCGGGCCGCAACGTCGCCGCCGCGATCACCGCGCTGATGACCGGCCGCGCCTACCGCCAGTCGGCGGCGATCGCCGCCGAGGCGACCGGCCCCTACGACGAGTATGCGAAGAACCGCGACGCCCACAACGGCGTGATGCGGATGCATCGCGATGCCGCCTATGACATCGAGCCGACCGGGATCAAGGCGGATCTGCTCGATGCCGCGCAGCGGGCCTGGGACGAGGCGGTCGAGCTGGGAGAGGAGCACGGCTACCGCAACGCGCAGGCGACGGTGCTGGCGCCGACCGGGACGATCAGCTTCCTGATGGACTGCGACACGACCGGGATCGAGCCCGACTTCTCGCTGGTCAAGTTCAAGGAGCTGGTCGGCGGCGGGCAGATGACGATCGTCAACCGCTCGGTGCCGCTGGCCCTGCGCAGGCTCGGCTACTCCGACGCCGAGGTCGACCAGATCGATGCCTACATCGCCGAGCAGGCGACGATCGTGGGCGCACCCGGCCTCAAGGACGAGCACCTGCCGGTCTTCGACGTCGCGGTCGGCGAGCGGGCGATCTCCCACACCGGCCACATCGACATGATGGCGGCGACTCAGCCGTTCATCTCCGGCGCGATCTCCAAGACGGTCAACCTGCCTCAGTCGGCGACCGTCGAGGACATCGCCGACGCCTACACGCGCGGCTGGAAGGGCGGCCTGAAGGCGCTGGCGATCTACCGCGACGGCTCCAAGACCGCGCAGGCGCTGCGCACCGACGCGCAGGGGGAGAAAGAGGCTGAGGCGGAGATCGTCGCGCTGCCGCCGGAGCGCAAGCGAATGCCGCGCGAGCGCGAATCGATCACCCACAAGTTCTCGATCGCCGGCCACGAGGGCTACATCACCGCCGGCAAGTACGAGGACGGCTCGGTCGGCGAGATCTTCCTCACCGACATCGGCAAGGAGGGCTCGACGATGCGGGGGCTGATGAACGCCTTCGCGACGGCGATCTCGCTGGGGCTCCAGTACGGCGTCCCGCTCGAAGACTTCGTGCGCAAGTTCAGCTACATGCGCTTCGAGCCGGAGGGAATCACCGGCAACCCGGAGATCCCCTTCGCCAAATCGCTGCCGGACTACATCATGCGCTGGGTCGCGAGTCGCTTCATCGAGGACACCGAGACTCTGGAGGAACTCGGGATCCTGACCCAGGAGGTCCGCGCCAAGAAGGATGCCGAGACCTCCCAGCTCGGGCTTGGGATCGCCACCGACACCGCCGGCCCGGCGAACGGCGGCAACGGTCACTCCAAGCCGGGCAACGGCGTCGAGAAGGCGAAGGCAAGCGGCGGCGAGGCAGTGCCCGCGGCGGCGGCCTTCACCGACACCCCACCGGTCGTCCCGGCCAAGATGTCCGGCCTCGACCTCGGCCCCGCCTGCGAGCAGTGCGGCGGCATGATGCAGCGCACCGGCAGTTGCTACACCTGCAGCTCGTGCGGCAACAACACCGGCTGCGGCTGATCCCTACACCCTCAGATTCGGGAAATTGTGGCCGATAACCATCCGGTGGGGGATGATTCGGCTCGTTTCCTTGTTCGGCTGCTGATCGGGGCTCTCTGCGCGGCTGCGTTGCTGCTGATCGTGACGATCGGATCAGGCTCTGAGCTCGACGAGACTGGTGGCAAGGCGATCGCGACCGCGGTCGCCCTTGCGTTCTTCAGCCTGACCGGAGTCGCGGGAACGACTCTTGCTCGGCGCCGCCCACGGCTCGCCTTGTTCGGACACGTGACCGCCGCCGTCGCACTCGCGGCCTTCGTCATGACGACGGCGCAGGTCTGGAACGGCGATCTCGCGGGAGACGGCTGGCGAATCCCGATCGACGCCGCGATCTTTGCCATCGGCACCGGACATGCCGCGCTGCTGCTCGGATCGGCGCGAACGGAGGACAGCGAGGCCGTCCGCTGGTGCGGGCCGGGGTCATCTTGGCGATCACGATCCTGTGCTTGATGGCAGTCGTAGAGATCTCCTCGCCTGGAAAGGACATCGGTGTGCGGCCGATCGCTGTCGTCGCTGTTCTCTACATCCTCGGAACGGTCCTACTGCCCCTGCTCAGGCAGGTATCCACCGGGCCGCAGCAGCTAACCCAGGATCACTTCGGTGTTGTGGCGCGGGGTCTCGGTGATCGCGCGGCGGAAGATCCGTTCCGGCTTCGGGTTGGCGGG